>WPCG01141206.1_pt1 | contig 372396 bp, 368 predicted proteins | sample 5403311 | NCBI WGS metagenome assembly WPCG01 (sample SAMN12869467, study PRJNA574797) | sludge metagenome | isolation source: wastewater treatment of Control | place: China:Beijing | collected 2019-05-17
CGCATGGCGCCGGGCGCTGCACGCGCGGCCATAGGCGGAGCGGCGTCGGCCGGGCGTGCGAGCAGCGCTCTGGCAAGCGGCGCGAAAACCGCCTACCAGGCGGGGGCTGCCGCATCGGGTGGCGGTGGTGTTCGTGCTGCAGGCGCGGGCCTTGCCAATGTGGCCAAAAGCGGCGCCGGTGCCGTCGGCCAGCGCGTCGCAGCCGGTGCCAAGGCGGTCAAGGATCGCGTCGCGAACTTTGTCGCTGACGCTGCTGCGCCTGCGGCGGCAGCCAGTTCGACTGAATCAGCCGATGCAGCCGAAGCCAGGCCCCCTGCGGCAGAGCCCGCTTGGGCCAAACAAATGCGGCGCAAACAGCAGGTGAGCCATGCGGCCACGACGGCGGCTCACACCCTGCGCTCGGGAGACCACGGCGGTGGGGGTGCCAGCCCGAGCCTGCGCGACGATTCGAACCACTAAAGATTGAATACCGGAGATCAGTTCATGCGATTCAAACGACCCCAGGTGCGCTACGCGGACACACCGGAACCAGTTACCCCGTACCAAGCTGCCGCGCAGGTCTGGGACCAGCGCATCGGCAGTGCGCGCGTGCAGGCGAAGAACTGGCGGCTGATGGCCTTCGGCTGTCTGTCGCTCGCCTTGCTGATGGCGGGTGGCCTGGTGTGGCGCTCGGCGCAGTCCATCGTCACGCCTTATGTGGTCGAGGTGGCCACCGGCGGTCAGGTGCGCGCGGTCGGCGAAGCGGCCACGCCGTACAAGCCGAACGACGCGCAGATCGCCTACCACCTGGCGCGCTTCCTCACCGACGTGCGCTCGCTGTCGATCGATCCCATCGTGGTGCGGCAGAACTGGCTCGAAGCCTACGACTACACCACCGACAAAGGTGCGGCCACGCTGAACGACTATGCGCGCGTCAACGATCCGTTCGCGCGCATCGGCCAGACCTCGACAGCCGCGGAGATTACCAGCGTGGTGCGCGCCAGCGAATCCTCGTTCCAGGTGCGCTGGATCGAGCGCAGCTATGTGAACGGTTCGCCCTCTGGCGTCGAGCGCTGGACGGCCGTGCTGTCCATCGTGCTGCAACCGCCGCGCACCGAAGAGCGACTGCGCAAGAACCCGCTGGGCATTTATGTCAACGGCCTGTCCTGGAGCCGTGAATTCGACGCAACAGAAGGAGCCAAAACGCCATGAAAACCCAAATCCGTATTTACGCTTTGCCGTTGATCCTGAGCGCCACCTTGGTGACTGTCAGCGGCTGCGCCACACACGGCACGCCGCCGCCGGACATCACGCTGGACGAACCCGTCGAGGCGCACGCGCTGCCGGAACCGCCCAAACCCATCGAGGTGGTCGAAGTGCCCAAACCACTACCGCTGCCCGAACAGTTGAAGCCGCTGGCGAGCTCGCCAGAGGACAAGCCAGTCGCCGAATTACCCGACGAGAAGGTTCGTGTGGCGCGCGCCAATGCCGAAGCCCGCGTGGCCCCCAGCCGCGAAGGCTATATAAACGCGATCCAGGTCTGGCCCTATACGGACGGCGCGCTGTATCAGCTCTACACCAGTCCGGGGCGTGTCACTGTTATCACCTTGCAGCAGGGCGAGGAACTGGTGACGGTCTCGGCCGGCGACACCGTGCGCTGGATCGTCGGCGACACGACCAGCGGCGCGGGTGCCAGTCTGCGTGTGAACATCCTCGTCAAGCCCACCCGCGTCGGCTTGAAAACCAATCTGGTCATCACCACCAACCGCCGCACCTACCTGCTCGAAATGTCGTCGACGCCGCAGGCGTGGATGGCATCGGCCTCGTGGGATTATCCGAAAGACCGCATGCTGGCCTTGCAGAAGCAGGCGCAGCAGGCCCAGGTGGCAGCGCCGGTGGATTCGGGCTTGTCGCTGGAGCAGATCAAGTTCCGCTACGCGATCACGGGCGACAGCCCACCATGGAAACCGCTGCGCGCGTTCGATGACGGCGAGCGGGTCTACATCCAGTTCCCTGCTGGCATCGCGCAGGGCGAGCTACCGCCGCTATTCGTGATCGGGCAGCAGGGCGATGGCCAGCTCGTGAACTACCGCTTCCATTCGCCGTATTACATCGTGGATCGGCTGTTCGGTGCGGCCGAGTTGCGGCTGGGTGCGGACAAGGCCGCCGTGGTGCGCATCGAGCGCACCGATGGCGTGGGCAGCACGGCGCGGAGGTATTGAGCATGAGCATGTCCGCCACACCGCAGACGCCGCCGACGGGGACAGATAAGGCCGACCCGGACACCTTGGCTCTGCGCGCTTCGCCGCGCCCAGTCACGCGGCTTAATCGGCGCATGCTGGCGGTGTTTGCTGGGGCGCTCGGCATCGTCATCCTGGGCGCCACGCTCTGGTCCTTGCAGCCACACAAGCGCGAACGCAACCCGGCCACCGATCTGTACAACGTGGATCGCGTCTCACGGGCCGATAGCCTCGACCAGTTGCCCAAGGACTATACCAAAGTGGTGCCAATGGCTAAGCCTGTGGTACCGATGTTGGGTGAGCCGTTGCCGGGCGACTTGGGGCCGGCCATCGTGCATGCGCAGAATCGCGGGAACACGGGCGCGCACACCCCCGCGCAACCCGGTCGCATCGCTCAGCCGGGCGATACCGAGGATGCGGCGCGTTCGTCAGTGTTCTTCCGCAGCAGTAGTGCAACAAAGGCGGCACCGGCAACCACCGCAGCCGCAATCCAGCCCGAGCAGGCATCGGGCAATCAGGCCTTCAATCCGATGGCAACGGCATCGACACAGCCAACCGATCCAACAGCTGTGCAGAACCGGCAGGATCAGAAGGAAGCGTTCCTCACGAATGGCGGCGACACCGCCACCCACAATCCGGCCAGCCTGCAATTGCCGACATCGCCCTACCGGGTGATGGCAGGCACCATCATTCCGGCGGCGCTGGTGACGGGCATCAACTCAGACCTGCCGGGGCAGGTCATCGCCAATGTCACCGAGGCGGTCTACGACACGGCCACGGGTCGCTTCCTGCTGATTCCACAGGGGTCGCGGCTGATCGGCCGCTACGATAGCCAGGTTTCATTCGGTCAGCGACGGGTACTGCTGGTGTGGACAAGGCTGATCCTGCCCGATACCTCGTCGATTTCGCTCGACCGTCTGCCCGGCATCGACCCAGTTGGTTATGCCGGGCTGGAGGATGGCGTCGATTGGCATTGGGATCGCATCATCGCCGGTGCAGCATTGTCCACGCTGCTCGGCGTCGGTGCCGAGCTGGCAGCACCCAACAACAGCGGCAGTACCGGTGGCGTGACCGTCGCCGTTCGTCAGAGCGCGCAGGACACAGTGAACCAGATCGGTCAGGAGATCACCAAACGCAACGTGAGTATCCAGCCGACGCTCACCATCCGGCCCGGCTTCCCGATGCGGGTCATGGTGAACAAGGATCTGATCCTGCGTCCGTACCAGCCGCTGTTCTTCCAGAGGGGATCGTCGCAATGAGTGAATCCAGCAGCAAGCTGCGGCTGGGGCCGCTGCCGAAAACAGAGACCGTAAAACTCACTGTCACACTAACGGTCGCGCTCAAGGCCGATTTAGAGCGTTACGCCGCGCTGCATGCGCAGACCTACGGCGAACCGGTCGATGCCGCCACACTGATCCCACACATGCTGGAATCATTCATGGCACGGGATCGGGGATTCAGGAAGGGGTGGCCTCAGAAAACGGAAAATAAAGCACGCTAAGCCGGTTGCAACGGTCGTAGCGGCCTGAACTTGCCCGCGCCGATCTTGGCGCTGCTGCGCCAGAGGTAATCGCCGGTCAGGTTGATGTGTTCCCAGCCGAGCGGCGACAGGTACTGCAACAGCGCATCATCGACGGCATGACCGTTGCCACGCAGCGCATGCGCCGCCCGTTCCAGATAGACCGTGTTCCACAGCACGACAGCTGCTGTCACCAGGTTGAGGCCGCTGGCCCGGTAGCGCTGCTGCTCGAAGCTGTGGTCGCGGATTTCACCCAGCCGGTTGAAGAACACGGCGCGGGCCAGCGCGTTGCGCGCTTCGCCCTTATTGAGTCCGGCGTGGACACGTCGGCGCAGTTCCACGCTTTGCAGCCAGTCGAGGATAAACAGCGTGCGCTCGATGCGGCCCAGCTCGCGCAGGGCCACGGCCAGACCGTTCTGACGCGGGTAACTGCCGAGCTTCCTGAGCATCAGCGAGGCTGTCACCGTGCCCTGCTTGATTGAGGTGGCCAGCCGCAGGATTTCGTCCCAGTGGGCACGAATCGCCTTGATGTTCAGCTTGTCGTTGCTAATCATCGGTTTGAGCGCGCACGAGGCGCAGCCGGCCCAACGCGTGATCGTCATAACGATTGTAACCACCTTCCGTGCGTCTTGCCGGGTGCAGCAGTCCGCGCAGCACGTAGTTGCGCACGATATGAATACTGACCCCAGCCTCGTTAGCCAGCTTGGAGATGGTATAGTCAGCCATCAGGCATCTATCCCGCGCAGCAGGACAATTGCTTCACGTCCTTGGTAAAGGTCTGGGCGCAAAGCTTCAAGCCTTCCACCATGGTGAGGTAGGGGAACAACTGACTCGCCAGGTCCGCCACGGTCATGCGGTTTCTCATCGCCAGCGCGGCGGTCTGGATGATCTCGCCGCCTTCTCCCGCCAGCACCTGCGCACCCAGTAAGCGTCCGGTATTTTTGTCTGCCACCAGTTTGATGAAGCCACGGGTGTCGAAGTTGGCCAGTGCGCGCGGCACGTTATCAAGCGTGAGTTTGCGGCTGTCGGTTTCCATGCCAAGCTTAGTTGCCTGTGCTTCAGTGAGGCCCACCGTGGCCACTTGCGGGTCGGTGAACACCACTGCGGGCACGGTGGAGAGATCGAGCACCGCATCGCCTCCGGTCATGTTGATCGCCGCACGGGTGCCCGCCGCTGCCGCCACGTACACGAACTGCGGCGCATTGGTGCAGTCACCCGCCGCATAGATGTGGGGCACCGAAGTGCGCAGATGATCGTCCACGACAATGGCACCGCTGGCATCCGTGGTGACGCCGGCATGGTCGAGGGCGAGCCCCGCCGTATTGGGTTTGCGCCCGGTGGCGATGAGCAGTTTGTCGCCGCTGATGAGCCCCACGCTGGTTTCCAGTTCAAACGCCTTGCCGTCGAAGCGCGCGGCCTTCACGGCGGTATCCGTGAGAACCCGCATGCCTTCTTCTTCCAGTGCCACTTTGAGTCCCTCGCCAATAGCGGGATCTTCTTTGGATAGCAAGGTTCCGCGTGCCACGAGAGTGACGCGGCTCCCCAAGCGCAGATACGCCTGCGCGAGTTCCAGCGCGACCACCGAGCCGCCGTATACGATCAGATGGGCCGGCGTTTCCTCCGCGATCAATGCCTCGGTCGAAGTCCAGAACGGCGTGCCGGCAAGACCTGGCACGTCCGGAATCTGCGGGGAGCGGCCAGTGGCGATTAGGATGCGGTCGGGCGTGAGGCGCCGTTCGCTGCCGTCGGCCTGGCGTACGACCAGGGTCTTGGCATCCTCGAAGCGCGCGAAGCCGCGCAGCAGGCTGATGCCCGGGTTGGTTTCCAGAATGCTTTCGTATTTGGCGTGGCGCAGTTCTTCCACCCGTGCCTGCTGCTGCGCGACCAGCGCCTTGCGGTCCAACACGGGTGCGTGTTTGGCCAGACCGGGAAACGGGTGTTGCACTTGCAGGTGCGCCACGTGGGCGGCGCGAATCAGAATCTTCGACGGCACGCAGCCGACGTTGACGCAGGTGCCGCCGACGATACCCGCTTCGATCACCGTCACTTCAGCGCCTTCCTCCACTGCGCGGATGGCGGCCGCGAAGGCGCCCGAACCCGTGCCGATGATGGCGACATTGAGCTTGGTTTCGGTCTTGGGTGCGGTACCACAGCACGCCCCTCCGCCTACTTCTGCGCCATAGCCCTTGGCGCGCACGGCGTCGAGCAGTGCGGCAACAGGGATGCTCGCGGCCGTTTCCACTCGTGCGGTTGCGTCGGCGTATGACACCTCAGCGCCGCTTACGCCGGCTACTGACAACAGCGCTTGTTTCACGGACGCGGCGCAGTGGTCGCAGGTCATGCCGGTTACGTGGAGAAGTTGTTCGCTCATTTGGCTGCGCCTCCTTTGCCCGGTTCCTCTTTCAACTTGGATTCATACCCAGCCTCGAAGGTGGCATCCTCCAGCGCCTTGACTGTGGTCTTCGCGTCGTCATAGGTCACGACTGCCTCTTTCTTTTCCAGGGAAGCACTGGCCTTTGTTACGCCCGGCACTTTCTCAAGCGCCTTCTTCACGGTGATCGGGCAGACTGCGCAGTACATGCCGGGCACGGAGAGCGTGACGGTGCGCTCGGCGGCGAACGCAGCATCGGTGAAGGCAAAAGTCAGGATCGAGACGAGAATCAGTTTTTTCATGGCGAGACTCCTTTAGTAGAACAGCGGTGCGATGTAAGGAAAGATCATGGCGAGCGAGATGAGCGCGGCCACGACCCAAAACAGCACTTTATAAACCCGGTTGGTTTGCGGCATGGCGCACAGGGAGCCCGGCGTGCAGGCCGCCGCTGGGGCGCGGTAGATCTTTTTCCAGGCGAAGAACAGGGCAATGACGGCGGCCCCGAGGAAGTAGGGCCGGAATGGCTCCAGTACGGCGAGATTACCTACCCACGCGCCGCCAATGCCGAGCATGACCAGTACCAGGGGACCGACACAACATAGGGAAGCGGCGATAGCGGCGATGACGCCGCCAATGAGTGGCAAACGCCCGGTTTTCTCTTGCGACATGATTTCTCCTTTCGAATCTGGAATAAGTAGCGTAAGCTTACTTCCGTAGTTATGTACGGAGTCAAGCGCTATGCAAAATATTTTTGAGAATTTGACCATTGGCGTCTTTGCCAAGGCGGCCGGGGTCAATGTGGAGACCATCCGGTTTTACCAGCGCAAGGGTCTGCTGCCAGAACCGGACAAGCCCTATGGCAGCATCCGCCGCTATGGCGAGGCGGATGTAACGCGGGTGCGCTTCGTGAAATCAGCTCAGCGCCTGGGCTTCAGCCTGGACGAGATCGCCGAGTTGCTAAAATTGGAAGATGGCACCCACTGTGAGGAAGCAAGCAGCCTGGCGGAACACAAACTCAAGGATGTACGCGAGAAGATGGTCGACTTGGCACGTATGGAGTCGGTGCTGTCCGAACTTGTGTGCGCCTGCCACCTGCGGCAGGGAAATGTTTCTTGCCCGTTGATCGCATCGCTACAAGGTGGTGCAAGGCAGGCTATGCCTTAGCGTGCTTTATTTTCCGTTTTCTGAGACGACCCCAGGAAGACCAGGGCGAAGTGATTCACAGCGACGCCGCATCAGCACAATCGCAATACGCCCATGTACGCCTGAGCGAGTTTTCGATAGATGCCGGAAAGATCACCATCATAGGACCGCATTTATACCGGCCGTTGCGACGCAACCAGCAATTGCCCTGATGATGGAGCAGATCATGTACAAAGCAGATCCAAGTCTGGTGGCTGCGAGGCCAAACGACGACTCTGATACAAACAAACCGCACGACATGCAGCTACCACAACTGGTCGGGACGAATACCTTGCCGTTCAGACGCACAATCCGCCGTACCGAGCTGCGACAGATCGTGCCGCTGGCCGATACGACGATCTACGACATGGAGCGCCGCGGAGAATTTCCGCGCCGGTTCAATCTGACCGCGCGCTGCGTGGTATGGGACTTGACGGAAGTAGAAGCCTGGCTCGACGCACGTCGGCAAGCTTCCGACAGTGCGCAGTTGAAACGGGCGCCCTCACCGGACGTGCGCCAGCGAAAGCATCGTCCGGTCAAAGCAAAGCCTCTGTCGTGAGCACCTTCATCGACGGCGGCAGCAAGGTCGGCGTGTGCGACTTGCCCGCCGCCCACGCGTCGATCATGTCGGCCCATTCCTGCAGCATGTGACGGCGCTGCTCAGCGTATTCGGCCTTGTTGTAAACGCCACGGGATGAGCGGCCGTCTTCGTGGGCCAGACACTTCTCGATCCAGTCGCTGTTGAAGCCAAGTTCGTTCAGGATAGTTGAGCCTGTGCGCCGCAGGTCGTGCACGGTGAAGGGCTCTAGCGGGAGCTTGTTCGCCTTCGCGCGTTCGACGATCAGTTGCGTGACCCGATTGAGCGTGGCATTGGACATGCACTTGTCGGCATCGTAGCGCGATGGGATCAGGTAGCGCGAGCCACCGGCGCAGGTGCGTAGCGCGATCATGATGTCGAGCGCCTGCTGCGAGAGGTAGACGTTGTGAGCCTTGGACGCCTTCATGCGCTCCTTCGGGATACTCCATAGCGCCTTCTCGAAGTTGACTTCATCCCAAGTCGCATGGATCAGCTCGCTCTTGCGCACCAGCGTGAGCAAAATCAGTCGCAGCCCGAGCTTGATCGTGGGATACGAGGCGACGTACTCCATCTGCGAGAGCGCGACGCGAATCTCACTCGGTGACAGCGCGCGATCCTTCGGCACGAAGGTGGCGATCGACGATGGACCAACGTCGTCTGCAGGGTTGGCCACCTTCTCGCCGTGCAAAATGGCAAAGCCATATACTTGTTTAACGATGTCGCGGACGTGGATCGCCGTGGCTGGCGCTCCCCTGCCCTTGACCTTGTTGCATAAGTCGCGCAGGTCGTCGGCTGTGATCTCGGTCAGTAGCCGATTCTGGAAAACCGGCAGGATGTCGCGATCGAGGATGCTCTTGCGCATGGATCGCGTGCTGTCGGCCATGCGCGCCTCGGCGGCCCACCTGACGGTAAATTCGCCGAAGGTCTTGGCCTCGGCCAGCCGGCGCTTCTGGCGCTGCTTCTCCTGGGAAGGCGACCGCCCATCGGCCACCGCACGCCTGGCCTCCAGGCAGCGCTCGCGCGCCCTGGCCAGCGACAAGCCATCTGGCCCATAGCGGCCGATGGTCAGCGTTTCGCGGCGCCCATTGAGGCGATAGTCGTAACGGAAGGTGACTGTGCCGGCTGGAGAGACGGTCACGTACATGCCGTCTCGGTCGGCCACCTTATATTGAGCGCCCTTGGGCTTGAGGTTTTTCAGTGCAGTGTCGGTGAGCATCGGCATTCTCCCTAGCTTGTGGCGGTTTTACCGTCACAAGAATTCGAAATGACAACCCGCTCGGAACCCGCATGAAATCAAGCTTTCTGCTTGAATTTTTACCGTCATGCGCCGAAACGGCTTGACGGTAGAAATTATAATCCTCTGAGACTGCGCTTGGCTACCGTCAGATCGACCGACACTTTGATCCGCCTGCCAGCAATTGTTGCCGATAGATTCCGCGTTATATATTTTTACTAATCAATCAGTTATCACGAATTTCCGATAGTCACCGAAAGCCCGCGAACAAGCCTGAATTATTCCCACTCAATCGTTCCCGGCGGTTTGCCAGTGATGTCGTAGGTAACGCGGTTGATGCCGCGGATTTCGTTGATGATGCGGTTGGAGACTTTGGCGAGTAGCGAATACGGCAGTTCGGCCCAGTGGGCGGTCATGAAGTCCTGGGTCTGCACGGCACGCAGGGCAACCACGTAGTCGTAGGTGCGGCCGTCGCCCATGACGCCCACGGCTTTCACAGGCAGGAACACGGCGAAGGCCTGTGAGGTCTTGTCGTACCAGCCGGAGGCGCGCAGTTCCTCGATGAAGATGTGGTCCGCGCGGCGCAGCAGGTCTGCATATTCCTTTTTCACTTCGCCGAGGATGCGCACGCCCAGGCCGGGGCCGGGGAAGGGATGGCGGTAGACCATGTCGTGCGGCAGGCCCAATGCAACACCCAGCTCGCGCACTTCGTCCTTGAACAGTTCGCGCAGCGGTTCCAGCAGCTTGAGATGCATGTCCTCGGGCAGGCCGCCGACGTTGTGGTGGCTCTTGATGGCGTGGGCCTTCTTGGTCTTGGCGCCGGCCGATTCGATGACGTCGGGGTAGATGGTGCCTTGGGCTAGCCACTTGGCATTTTTCAGCTTGGCGGATTCAGCCTGGAACACGGCAACGAATTCGCCGCCGATGATCTTGCGTTTGCGCTCCGGGTCGGCCACGCCCGCAAGCTTGCCCATGAACTGTTCCGTCGCATCGACATGGATGACCTTGACGCCGAGATTCTTGGCGAAGGTCTGCATGACCTGTTCGGCTTCATTGAGACGCAGCAGGCCCGTGTCGACAAACACGCAGGTGAGTTGATCGCCGATGGCGCGATGGATGAGTGCAGCTGCAACCGAGGAATCGACGCCGCCGGACAAACCCAGAATGACTTCATCGCTGCCCACTTCGGCCTGGATTTTCGCCACGGCCTCGGTGATGTAGTCGGGCATGTTCCAGTCCTGCCCGCAGCCGCAGATGTCGTGCACGAAGCGGCCGAGGATGGCCTTGCCCTGCAGGGTATGCGTGACTTCGGGATGGAACTGGAAGGCATAGAAGCGCTTGTCGTCGTTGGCCATGCCGGCGATCGGTGTCGAGGCATTGTCTGCAATCACCTTGAAACCGGAAGGCAACTCGACCACGCGGTCGCCGTGGCTCATCCACACATCCAGCCAGCATTTTCCATCCGGATCGCAGCGATCCTGAATGTCGCTCAGCAGTTTCGAATGTCCGCGCGCGCGGACTTCGGCATAGCCGTATTCGTGATGGCTTGCGTTTTCGACCTTGCCGCCCAGTTGCGCCGCCATGGTCTGCATGCCGTAGCAGATACCCAGCACCGGCACGCCAAGTTCGAACACGACCTGTGGGGCACGCGGCGTTTCCTCTTCCGTCACCGACGACGGCCCGCCGGAGAGGATCACCCCAGCCGGATTGAACTCGCGGATGAACTGTTCGGACACGTCGAAAGGATGCAGCTCGCAATAGACATTGGCCTCGCGCACGCGGCGGGCGATGAGCTGGGTATATTGAGAACCGAAATCGAGGATGAGTATTTTCTGATGTGACATGGCAATAAATAAAAAAGGGGCCTAAGCCCCCATCAAAACAGTTGGTTTATTCCACCCGGTAATTGGGCGCTTCCTTGGTGATCTGCACATCATGCACGTGGGATTCGCGGATGCCGGCGGCGGTTATCTCGACGAACTCCGCTTTCTGATGCACTTCGGCAATCGTCTGGCAGCCCAGATAACCCATGCTGGAACGCAAGCCGCCCATCAGCTGGTGAATCACATTCAGCACGCTGCCCTTGTAAGGTACGCGGCCTTCGATGCCTTCAGGCACCAGCTTGTCGGCATTGGCTTCGTTGTCCTGGAAGTAGCGGTCCTTGGAACCCTGCTGCATGGCGCCCAGCGAGCCCATGCCGCGATAGGATTTGTAAGAACGGCCCTGATACAGCTCGACCTCGCCCGGCGCTTCTTCCGTGCCGGCAAGCAGGCCGCCCAGCATGACGCAGTGCGCGCCGGCCGCCAGCGCCTTGGAGATGTCGCCCGAGAAGCGGATGCCGCCATCGGCGATGATGCCGATATCCGTGCCTGCCAGCGCTTCTGCCACATTGGCCACGGCGGAAATCTGCGGCACGCCCACGCCTGCAACAATACGTGTGGTGCAGATGGAGCCGGGGCCGATGCCGACCTTGACTGCGTCCGCGCCATGTTCAACCAGGGACGTGGCGGCACTGGCCGTGGCGATATTGCCGCCGATGACCTGCACGTTCGGGAAGCGTTTCTTCACCCACTCCACACGCTTCAGCACGCCTTTGGAGTGGCCGTGCGCGGTATCCACCACGATGACGTCCACACCGGCTGCCGCAAGCAGTTCGATGCGTTCGTCGTTATCCGGCCCCACACCCACAGCCGCGCCCACGCGCAAACGACCCTGCTCGTCCTTGCAGGCCAGGGGGTGCTCGGTGGATTTCTGGATGTCCTTGACGGTGATCAGGCCCTTGAGCTCGAAGTTGTCATTGACGACCAGCACACGCTCCAGACGGTGCTTATGAAGAAGCTTGGTTGCTTCCTCCAGCCCGGCGCCTTCTTTCACCGTGACCAGCCGCTCGCGCGAGGTCATGATGCTGGCGATGGATTGATCGAGATTGGTTTCGAAGCGCAGGTCGCGGTTGGTGACGATGCCGGCCACCTTGCCGCTGGCATCGATTACCGGCAGACCGGAGAACTTGTGTTTGCGCGAGAGTTCCATCACTTCGCGCACCGTCATAGACGGGGATATGGTGACGGGATCCTTGACCACGCCGGATTCAAAACGCTTGACCTTGGCGACTTCGGCCGCCTGCATCTTGCCGGTCATGTTCTTGTGAACGATGCCGATGCCGCCTTCCTGCGCCAGCGTAATCGCCAGCCTCGCTTCGGTAACCGTGTCCATGGCGGCGGACAGGATGGGGATGTTCAGGTGGATGTTGCGTGTCAGGCGGGTTTTAAGGCTGACATCGCGTGGAAGAATGTCTGACTGGGCGGGAACGAGCAGGACGTCGTCGAAGGTCAGAGCTTTTTGTAATACGCGCATCGCTTTGATTCCTTGGCAAAAGCGGATTATACGGGATGCCCAAATCATGAACAAATTTCAGTTGGTTCGTGGTTGGAAACTACCACGCCAGAATTCAATAAACGCATTGACGAATCTGGCGTAACGGGCTAATTTTCGCTTAGTCCGGCTTGACCGGTCGTGACGGATTCCCGATATCCGAGACAAATACTTGATGAGGAGACCTGTAATGCGCAATTCCCTGTTTGCCTTGATGGCTGCTTCCCTGCTGACCCTGGGTGGCTGCGCTACCCAAACCGAGACGACTGCTCCCAAGGCCGCCGAAGCCGCCAAACCCGCAATCTCGGCCGACGCCCAGGCTGCCCTGAGCGCTGCTCAGGCCGCCGCCAAGGATGCAAAAGCCAAAGGCGCCTTGTGGACCACTGCCGAAAACGCGCTGAAAGCCGCCGAGGCCGCAGCTGCCAAGGGCGACAGCGAAGGCGTGATCAAAAATGCCAAGACCGCCAGCGACCAGGTAAAGCTGGGGCTGGAGCAGGCCAAATACCCAACGCTTCAACTCAAGGATCTGTAATACACATGAAGCAGGCAAACATCGGGGGCAGACATGTCCCCGTTTTTGTTTTGATTTGCGCCGGGCTTTGCCTGAACAGCGCCCAGGCCGAGGTTTACAAGTGGACAGATAAATCCGGGCAGGTGCATTACTCCGACCAGCCCCCTGCCGCGGAAGCCGCGCACCGCGTGCCTGGAACAGGCACGCCCGCGGATAACTCCGAGGCGATCAAGGCTCTGGCTGAAAAAGAGCAGGATTACAAAAAACGCCAGGATGAAACGGCCAAGGCCAAGGAAAAGGCTGACAAGGAAGCCGAGGAAGCCCGCATCAAGCAACAAAACTGTGACAATGCGCGCAAGCAGATGAGCCAGTTGCAATCCGGCCAAAGACTGTATACCACTTCCCCTTATGGTTCCCGGACTTATATGGATGCTACTGCCCGCCAGCAGGCGCTGGATAACGCCCAGAAAGCCATCAACGAGAACTGCAACCAGAATTAGCTCTCTGGCTTTTCAGTAACCGCATCACCGCCGCCTTTTTTCATCACCTTGCCCTCTTCGGCCCGTTTGCGGCGGACTTCCTTGGGGTCGGCAATCAACGGCCGGTAGATTTCCACGCGGTCTTTTTCCCTTAGCGTCGCAGTCATTTCGGACGCCTTGTTCCAGATGCCGACCTTGGCGGTTGCCAGATCGATCTCGGGAAACTTTGTCAGCAGACCGGACTGGCGGATGGCTTCTTCCACGGTAGCGTCCTCCGCCAGTTCCAGCGGAATCAGCATCTGCACGTTCGGCAAGGCGTAAGCCACTTCTACATGGATCATGTTTTCGTCATCATGAAGCGCCAAACAGCGTGTCCGCACGCGTCACGAATGCATCCACGAAAGTGTTGGCAATATGGTTGAACACGGGCGTCAAAACCGTTTCAAGCACCCGGCTTGAGAAAGTGTAACTCAGCCTGAATTCGACTTTACACGCGCTTTCACCCAATGCGAGAAACCGCCAGTGGCCCTGCAAATGCGTGAATGGGCCTTCCTGAAGGCTGAGGTTCATTTCCGAATGCGGCGATTTGCTGTTTTCCGTGGTGAAGCTCTGCTTGACGCCCATGTAATCGATGTGGATGGTTGCCACGGTTGTCATGTCGTCACGCCACTTCACTTCCGTGCCGCCGCACCAGGGCAGAAACAGTGGATAATCCTCCACGCTGTCCACCAGGCCGTACATCGCACGGGAGGAATGTTCCACCAAGACTGATTTTTCAACCTGTGCCATGCCGCCCTGAAACCAAAACGCAAAGTAAAATGGTCATTCTACGTAAAGCGGATGCAGCATGAGCATCACCGATAACAAAAAAGCCTTCCACGATTATTTCATTGAAGAGCGCCACGAGGCGGGTCTGATACTGGAAGGCTGGGAAGTCAAGTCCATCCGCGCCGGGCGGGCCAACCTCAAGGAATCCTATGTGGTGATAAAACAGGGCGCGGTGTACCTGATCGGCTGCCATATCAGTCCCTTGCCGACGGCATCCACCCACATTCATCCCGACCCGACCCGCTCGCGAAAACTCTTGTTACACGCCGCCGAAATCAGCAAGCTGATCGGCAAGGTGGAACGGGCCGGCTACACGCTGGTTCCACTCAACCTTCATTTTTCCAAAGGCCGCATCAAACTGGAAATTGGCCTGGCCAAGGGTAAAAAACAACACGACAAGCGTGAATCAGACAAGGAACGCGACTGGAAACGCGAACAATCCCAGTTGATGAAACAATCGAAAAGCCGGGGAACTTGAGCATTCCAAATCCGGCCTTCCTCTTTTGCAACACAAAATATGCCGTCTGTCGGGTTTCCGTCAGTAAAATCTTGTAAAACTACAAGCAGTTAGCCTAATATGAATGAAACTTTAACAAGGAAAATTCAATGGCTGCCGTATTACCGGTTTATGAAGTTGAATTCATTCCGCTGGAGCGTCGATTGGGTGAACGCAGGACGAAACCCAATGCCGGACTCCCCGCTGGCATAGTCATGGATCGACGTGTCAAAGCAAGCAGGCGCAAGGAAGATCAACCCAAACACTCCCTGAAAGCAATATAAACACACAAGCCCCGAAATCGGGGCTTGTGTGTTTATGGGCCGGGTTGTGCTTATTGAAAACAGTTTTCAGGCAATAACCCGGATTCCCTTGCCCTCCCCCATCCGACCGATCACGCCAGCCTGGTCAAAACCCTCCGCCCTCATTTTCTGCAAAACTTCAGGAACCAGCCCTGCTTCACAGGCAACAAGCAACCCACCACTGGTTTGAGGATCACACAGCAATTTGCGCTGCCATTCAGCCATGCCCTGCGGCAAACTGACTTCGTGGCCAAAACTGGCCCAGTTGCGTTCGGATGCGCCGGGAGAAAATCCTCTTTGCGCGAGTTCGAGCGCATGCGAATGAATCGGCAGATCGCTGAACCTGACTTCCGCGGACAAGCCCGACCCCCGGCATATTTCCAGCAGATGGCCCAATAATCCAAATCCGGTCACATCGGTAATGGCATGAACGCCAGCCAGTTCGGCCATAGGAATGCCCGGTGTATTCAACTGGGTGGTTGAAGCCAGCATCTGGGCATATCCGGCTTCGCTCAGGTGGCCTTTTTTCATGGCATCAGCGAATACGCCAATCCCAAGCGGCTTGGCCAGAATCAGCACATCACCATGCAGCGCCTGATTATTGCGTTTGACCTTGTCCGGGTGAACCACGCCGATTCCCACGAGGCCGTAGATGGGTTCCGGCGAATCGATAGAGTGGCCACCGGCAATCGGAATGCCCGCCGCCTTGCAGACAGATTCGCCGCCCGCCAGTATCTGGCGGATGATATCCGGCGATAACTTTCCAACCGGCATGCCAACAATCGCCAGCGCGAAAAGCGGTTTGCCGCCCATGGCATAAATATCGGACAGCGCATTGGTGGCGGCGATACGGCCGAAATCAAACGGATCGTCCACGATAGGCATGAAGAAATCAGTCGTGGCGACAATGGCCTGGCTGTCATTCAACCGGTAAACCGCGGCATCATCACTGGACTCGGTCCCGACCAGCAAATCGGTGAATCCGCTCATGGGCGCGGATTGAGAAAGGATTTCCTGCAACACCGCCGGGGCGATTTTGCAGCCGCATCCACCGCCGTGGGACAATTCAGTCAGTCGAATACTCATAAGCTTATTTTCGTGAAACCATCAGGCATCGCAACCGTAGCACACTTGTCGGAATATTCCGAAATCATCGATGCGCGCACACCGTCGGAATTTGCCGAAGACCATATTCCCGGCGCAATCAACCTGCCTGTACTGGATGACGAGGAACGCGCGCGGGTCGGCACACTACACAAGCAGGCCTCTGCCTTTGATGCCAAGAAAGTGGGCGCGGCACTGGTTTCCCGACACATCGCCGATCATTTGGAACGGTATTTCCACGACAAGCCTGCTGGTTACAAGCCGCTGGTTTATTGCTGGCGTGGAGGAAACCGCAGCGGATCGATGGCGCACGTATTGCAAAAAGTCGGCTTCAAGGCCTCACAGCTTGATGGCGGCTACAAGGCCTACCGGCGCACCGTAATTACCGAACTGGAACAGTTGCCAGCCCGTTTGAGCTTTCAGGTGATATGCGGCCCCACCGGTTGCGGCAAAAGCCGTCTACTGCAGTCGCTGCACGCCCGGGGCGCGCAAGTACTGGACCTGGAAAACCTGGCCGCGCATCGCGGCTCGCTGCTGGGCGGCCTGCCCGGCCAGCCACAACCCGGTCAGAAAAGTTTTGAAAGCCGGCTATGGTGGCAATTGCGGCAGCTTGATCCGGCGAAGCCGGTTTACGTTGAATCCGAAAGCAAAAAAATCGGCAATTTGCGTGTGCCTGATGCTCTCCTGACCGCCATGCGAGGTGGGCGCAGCATCTGGATTGATGCCACCATCGATCGGCGTGCCGCCATCCTGCTGGAAGAATATGCGCACTTTCTGACATCGCCTGAAATCCTGCTGGACCAGATTGCCCATCTGACTCCTTTGCGCGGCCATGAAATGATCGACCGATGGAGGTTGCTGATCCAGAACAGTCAATGGGATCAATTCGTGCGCGACATGCTGCTCAGCCACTACGACCCTGCCTATCAAAAATCGCTTGGGCGTAATTACGGCAAGGATCAGACCTGCGCGGTTTTTTCCTTGACTGGCATTGGTGCCGAAGACTTCAACTTGCTCGCCATGAAAATTCTTGAATCTGTCGTGCTGGAAAATGATGCCTGAACTGCTAGCCTGAAAATGGGACAGGATTTATCCCGATCAATTTAAAAAGGAGAAGCAATGAGCACGACATGGATTCTGGTCAGCAACGCTTCAACGGGAAAACTCTTGCGCAATGCCGGGCCCAACAAGGGAATCGAACTGGTTCGAGAATTTGCCCACCCGCAAAGCCGCGAAAAAAACGGCGATCTGGTGAGTGATCGTCCGGGCCGCAATCCCGGGGCCGGCAATGGACATGGTTCTTTTGTTCCCGCCACGTTGCCCAAGGAACATGAAGCGGATGTGTTCGCGATTGAACTGGCGCGTGAACTGGAAGCAGGACGCGTGGGGAATCAGTATTCGCGACTGGTCATTGTCGCCCCGCCTGCGTTCATGGGACAACTGAATCAGCATCTGAATCATGCCGTGAAAGGGCTTGTTTCAGACACGCTGGAAAAAGACTACACACGAGCGACCGACAAGGAACTCAGTCAGCACCTGGCTTCTTGTGTTTGTGTTTGATGTTCAATCAATCAGGGTTTTAGGGGCCAGCGGCCAATCAGTTGGTAGACTGGCCCCGTTTCCCTGGTGGTTGACGACACCAGTACAAATTCCTCGATATTCCAGGCAATGGATTCAAACGGCACCTGGGTTGTGCAGCGAGTGTTTCTGAGCAGCGTGAGATGGGGCTTGTAGGGGCGTTCATCGAATGCAATGCCCGCTTCTTCAAGCTTGTCTTCCAGTCCGTAAACCAGTTGCAGCAGTTCGGGCGGGCTTTCGTCCGGGCTCAGGAAGCCAACCTTGTTGTGACGCCAACAGGCTGCACGGCCAAAAGCCAGCCTGAACTTGTGGATGTCCATCGCAGAGGCAATACCCCGAATGGTTTCCAGTTTTTCCACCGGCGTGTCGCCCAGAAAAACCAGGGTCATGTGCAGGGTGTCGGGCTTCATGCGACGCCCACTCCAGACCTGGTGCAGCTTGCCGCTGACCTCCCACAGGGCACGCCGGGTTTCCTCGCCCGGCCACAAGGCGAAAAAAAGTCTTTGATGCGTGCGGGTCATTAGTCGCGAACGAGCAGGCACACCGCCTGTGCGGCAATGCCCTCGCCGCGTCCGGCAAACCCGAGTTTCTCCGTGGTCGTTGCCTTGACGTTGACCTGATCCAGCGCAATCTCCAGATCATCCGCGATGTTTTCTTCCATGTCGGGAATATGCGGCGACATTTTCGGCGCCTGGGCGATGATCGTGGCATCGACATTGCCCACGCGCCAGCCCAAACCCCGGATCTGATCGCAGACATCGCGAAGCAGCTCGCGCGAATCAATGTCCTTGAATTTCGCGTCGTTGTCAGGGTAATGCCGGCCGATATCCCCCAGCCCGGCAGCGCCAAGCAACGCATCGCAGATGGCATGAAGCAGCACATCGGCGTCGGAATGACCCATCAAGCCGCGTTCGTGCAGGATTTCCACGCCGCCGATGATGAGCTTGCGATTTTCGGCAAAGGCATGCACGTCAAAGCCCTGCCCGATCCTGATGTCGATTCCGTCCGGTTCCATTTGTTTCTCGCTTGCCTGTTATCCCAAGTAAATACTGATTTATTCGCATCCGCGAAAAATCAGCAGAAAATTTTCGCGGCGCATGTCCGCAAAAATTTGCGCATTCAATGACTAGCGTCATTGAGCGGCAAGCCGATTCTCGGCTTGCAAGGGAAGCACCGGATAAATCAACGCTTCCCTTGCTGTTGCAAAATCAGCGCCGCCAGTTCCAGATCGCGCGGATAGGTTACTTTCAGATTGCCTGCATCACCCTCAACCAGTTTCGGTTTGAGCCCCATCTTCTCTATGGCCGAGGCTTCGTCTGTTACCTGATCACCCGCTTTTTTCAGCGCCTCCAGAAGCAGCGCATGGCGGAACATCTGCGGCGTCTGCGCCTGCCACAAGGATTCTCGGGAGACTGTCTCGGCGATCCGTTGTTCGGCATCGGCACGCTTGAGCGTGTCGGCAACCGGCATGGCCAGAATGCCGCCGACGGGGTCGTGCTCCAGCTCGCCGATCAGCCTGTCGAGATGATCCGACCGCAGACAGGGCCGGGCCGCATCGTGCACCAGCACCCAATCGTCCGGCTTCAATGCATCTGCCAGGTTTTGCAGGCCGTTGGTCACCGACTGCGCCCGGGTTTCGCCGCCACAGCGCAGCACGGTCAGCTTGTCCGAATCAAAAGCCAGTGACGCCCAATGCGCGTCATCAGGCGACAGCACGAGCACCACACGATCAATGCGCGAATGGGATACCAGTGCCGACAAGGTATGCGCAATCAGCAGGCGGCCCGACAACGAAAGATATTGCTTGGGAAGGGTTCCGCCCATGCGGGAACCGGAACCGGCAGCGGGAACCAGCGCGACAAATCGTGACATGGCGCGATTTTAGCAGGGGCTTAAGCAAGGAGTGCCCTATAATCACGCCCTTGCGCTGATTTTCTTTCATGAGTTTCAAGTTTCCCCCTTTCCAATCCGGCCTGCGCGCCCATGCCCCGATGCTGACGGGTTCCAGCGATGCCTGGTATCTGGCCGAGGCCGCGCGAGGCGGACAAACGCTGGCCGTGTTCACTGCCAATGCCTGGGATGCGCAACGATTGCTGGAGGAAATCCGCTGGTTCGCGCCGGACATTGATGCGCATCTTTTTCCAGATTGGGAAACCCTGCCCTACGACGCGTTTTCGCCGCATCCCGATCTGGTGTCGGAACGCCTGGCGACGCTGTACCAGCTTGCGCGCGGCCAGTTCCAGATCGTGCTGGCGCCGCTTTCCACGGCGCTGTATCGACTCGCGCCGCCTTCGTTTCTGCTGGCGCATACCTTCTTCCTCAAGCAGGGCGAAACCTTCGACGAAGCCGCCTTCCGCGAGCAGATGAAACAGGGCGGCTATACAAACGTGAGCCAGGTCTACGCGCCGGGCGAATTTTCCATTCGCGGCGGGCTGATCGATCTTTTCCCGATGGGCAGCGTGCTGCCTTACCGCATCGATTTGTTCGACAACGAAATCGAAACCCTGCGCGCGTTCGACGTGGACACCCAGCGCAGCCTGTACCCGGTCAAGGAAATCCGGCTGTTGCCCGCGCGGGAATTTCCGCTGGATGAAACCGGCATCACGCGCTTCCGCCAGCAGTTCCGCGAAACCTTCGAAGGCGATCCTTCGCGCTCCAAACTGTATAAGGATGTCAGCAACGGGCTTGCGCCCGCGGGCATCGAATACTATTTGCCGCTGTTTTTCGAACAGACAGCCACGCTGTTCGACTATCTGCCGGAAAAAACCTTGCTCACACTGCACGGCGATGCGCCGGCCGCCAGCCACGACTTCTGGCAAGACACCCAGTCGCGTTACCGGCTATTGAGGGGCGACAAGGATCGCCCGCTGCTCCCGCCCGAACAGTTGTTCCTGAATACCGAGCAGTTCTTCATAGAGGCGAACCGGTTTTCGCGGCTTGATCTCGGAAAAAATGAGGAAGCAGCGACAACCCCCGTCCCCGAGGTAGTCGTGGACCGGCGCCTGCCACATCCCGTTGCGAAACTGGCTGCGTTTCTTGAACATTTTCCCGGCAAGACCCTGATCCTTGCACCCGGCCAGGGCCGTCAGGAAACGCTGGTGGATTATCTGCATGAAAACGGTTTGCTGGCAGTCCGTGCCGAAAACTGGCAGACCTTCCTGGACAATCCTGCCCGCCTGCAGATCAGCCACGCACCGCTTGCGGCGGGGTTCATCCACGCGGCGGCGAATCTTGCCGTCATCACCGAAACCGAACTCTATGCCCTGCCCGCCAAAACCCGGCGCGACAAGCGCGGCAAGACCACGCCGGTCGACAACCTTGTCCGCGATCTGTCGGAACTGAAACCCGGCGACCCGGTTGTCCACATTCAGCATGGCGTGGGCCGTTATCAGGGCCTGGTCACCATGGACCTGGGCGAAGGGCCCGCTGAATTCCTGCTGCTGGAATATGCAGGAGCCGACAAACTGTATGTGCCGGTTTCGCAGTTGGAAGTCATCGCGAGGTATTCCGGCGCCAGCCTGGAAGACGCGCCGCTGCACAAGCTGGGCACCGAGCAATGGGAAAAAGCCCGGCGCAAAGCCATGCAGGCGGCACGCGACACTGCGGCGGAATTGCTCGACCTATACGCCCGTCGCGCCGCCCGAGAAGGCCACGCCTTCCAGTATTCCGAGCACGATTATCTGGCCTTTTCCGGCAGCTTCGGCTTCGAGGAAACGCCCGATCAGGCCGAGGCGATCCGCGCGACACTGGCCGACCTGCAAAGCGGCAAGCCCATGGACCGATTGATCTGCGGCGATGTCGGCTTCGGCAAGACCGAAGTTGCCCTGCGCGCGGCCTTCGCGGCGGTTTCAGGCGGCAAACAGGTCGCGCTGCTCGCGCCGACGACCCTGCTGGTGGAACAGCACTACCAGAATTTCACCGATCGCTTTTCATCCTGGCCGGTCAAGGTAACTGAACTGTCGCGCTTTAGAACCGTGAAGGAACAAACCCAGGCTTTGAAAGACCTGTCCGAGGGCAAGGCCGACATCGTCATAGGCACCCACCGCCTCATCCAGAAAGACGTGTCGTTCAGCAATCTGGGGCTGGTCATCATCGACGAGGAACACCGCTTCGGCGTGCGGCAAAAGGAACGGCTCAAACAATTGCGGTCCGAGGTTGACGTTCTTACGCTGACCGCCACGCCGATTCCTCGCACGCTGGCCATGTCGCTCGAAGGCATCCGCGATTTTTCCGTCATCGCCACGGCGCCGCAAAAACGGCTGGCCGTCAAAACCTTCGTCCGGCCATTTTCCAACGGCCTGATCCGCGAAGCCGTGCTGCGCGAACTGCGCCGCGGCGGGCAAGTGTTCTTCCTGCACAACGAGGTGGACACCATCCACGCCATGCAGGAAAAGCTGGAAAAGCTGCTGCCCGAGGCGCGCATCCGCGTCGGCCACGGCCAGATGCCAGAGCGCGAACTGGAGCACGTCATGCGCGATTTTTACCAGCAGCGCTTCGACCTGCTGCTGTGCACCACCATCATCGAAACCGGCATCGACATCCCGACAGCAAACACCATCCTCATCAACCGTGCTGATCGATTCGGATTGGCGCAGTTACACCAGCTCCGTGGCCGCGTGGGGCGCTCGCATCATCAGGCTTTTGCCTATCTGCTGGTCAACGAGGAACAGACGCTGACTTCGCAGGCAAAAAAACGTCTGGAGGCGATCCAAATGATGGAGGAACTTGGCGCGGGCTTCCACCTGGCCATGCATGATCTGGAAATCCGCGGCGCCGGCGAAGTGCTGGGCGAGAGCCAGAGCGGCGACATGCAGGAAGTGGGCTTCTCGCTATTCAATGACATGCTGACTTCAGCCGTCGACAGCCTGAAAGCCGGCCGCGAGCCGGATCTGGCGCAGCCGCTGGGCGCGGTTTCCGAAATCAACCTGCACCAGCCCGCCCTGCTGCCCGAGACCTATTGCGCGGACGTACACGAGCGGCTGATCCTGTACAAGCGTCTGGCCAACTGCAAGACCACGGATGAAATCACTGAACTGGGTGAGGAACTGATCGACCGATTTGGCACGCTGCCCGATCCGGCGCGGGCGCTGCTGGAAAGCCACAAGTTGCGGCTGGCCGCGAAACCGCTGGGCATCACGCGGCTGGACGCCGCATCGGATGGCCTGACGCTGCAATTCATGAAGAACCCGCCCGTCGATCCGGTTAAAATCCTGTTCTTGGTGCAAACCCGCAAGGACATCAAGCTGGCCGGCCAGGATCGACTACGCATGCAAAGGCAATTTGCTGATTTGCAAGCCAAAACATCCGCCACACATGAACTGCTAGCCGAATTGAGTAACCCAAACTAAGAAACGAAACATACGATGAGCCTGATCCGTCCCTTTCCCGCCCTTCGCCCCGCTCCCGGCCGTGCCGCAGAAGTTGTTGCTCCGCCCTATGATGTGCTGTCAACCGAAGAGGCGCGCGTCCGTGTCCAAGGAAAGCCGTTCAGCTTTCTGCATATCTCCAAGCCGGAGATCGACCTGCCCGAAGGCACCGACCCGTACGCGCCCGAAGTCTATGCCAAGGCAGCAGAAAACCTCAAAGCCATGATTGCAGCCGGCGTGCTCAGGCAGGACGAGGCCGCTTATTACTATGTCTATCGCATCCAGATGGGCGAGCATGTTCAAACCGGCATCGTCGCCGCCGCCAGCGTCGCGGACTACGACACCAACCGCATTCGCAAGCATGAGTTCACGCGCCCGGACAAGGAAGACGACCGTGTGCGCCAGATCGACGCCACCAATGCGCAAACCGGCCCGGTTTTGCTTGCCTATCCCGATCAGCCCGAAGTCGACGCCATCCTGGCAAAAACCGCGCAAGGCACGCCCGATGCCGATGCCGTGGCCGACGATGGCGTGCGGCACACGCTGTGGGTCATGCGCGACGCCAGCGACATTGCCCGCATTACATCACTGTTTGATGCCATGCACGCGCTCTACATCGCCGATGGCCATCACCGTTCCGCCTCGGCTTCGAGAATTTGCGCCTCGCGCAAGGGCGCCAACCCAGCGCACACTGGAACCGAACCCTACAATGCTTTTCTGTCAGTTATTTTCCCGGCCCACGAGATGCGCATTCTGGATTACAACAGGGTAATCAAGGACTTGAACGGCTTATCTGAAGAAACCTTGCTGGAAAAATTCCGCGCCCCTTTTGAGGTCACGCCAGCACTCAGCGCTGTAAAGTCAGCCCAGCCGGGGCAGTTCGGACTTTATTTGGGTGGCCGCTGGTATCAACTCGCGATCAAACCCGAACTGATTCCAACTAATGATCCAGTAGGAAGACTGGACGTCAGCTTGCTGCAAAACAACCTGATCGGCCCTATTCTGGGCATTACCGACCCGCGTCGCGACAAGCGCATCGATTTTGTTGGCGGGATTCGCGGCCTTGCAGAACTGGAAAAGCGGGTCAACAGCGGCGAAATGGTCCTGGCCTTGTCCCTCCACCCCACGCAAATGCAAGACCTGATGGCCGTGGCCGATGCCAATGAAGTGATGCCGCCGAAATCAACCTGGTTCGAGCCAAAACTCGCTGACGGCATGGCTTCGCACATGCTATAAACAACATCAACCAATTACTTTGAATTAATTTTCAACCGTCTGATTTTATTTAATTTACAGGTACGATTTAACAGAAATTAAAGTTTTATCAAATTGTGACGAAATATCCATTCAGGAATAACCGAAAACAAAGAAAACCTGAATCGGACTTCACATGAAAATCGACAAGCGCACTCCTGGCGTCACCGGTAAAACCGTTTCCGCCACACAAGGCAAGGCCACGAAGAAAACCGGTACGCCCGCCAAGGCTGGCGGCGAGGAAAAGCTGCAAATCGCGGCTTCCACGTCGCAACTGCGCGAACTCGAATCGCAAATGGCCAAACTGGACATTTCCGATGCCGCCAAGATTGAGGCAATCAGGAGCGCCATAGACAGCGGAACCTTCGAAGTCGACAGCGAAGTCGTGGCCGACCGTCTCATCGATACCGCCAAGGAATCGGTACGCAAGCGCAACAGAAAGCGCTAGCCTTTACTGCCTGCCAGGTGAATGCCGGATTCGTGTATTGTAGAAACTCGGGAACTTCATTTCTGGAAACATCATGCAACACATAACTCTCACGATCGCCGGCATGACCTGCGGCGGCTGCGTCAACAGCGTCACCCGGGTGCTCAAGGACCTGGCAGGAGTTAGCCAGGTCGAAGTCACACTCCTGCCCTCTCAGGCGAAAGTTGGCTTTGACGAAAACAAGGCAAGCGTGGACACGCTAAGCCAGGCGGTTCAGGAAGCCGGGTTTACCGTTACCGGCGTCAAGTAAATCGCTTCACCGAATCGCATAAGGTTTCCAGCGGTTCGGGACGATGAAGATAATTCCCCTGCGCAAAATCCACACCAATGGCACGAAGCCGGCTCAATACGGCTTCCGACTCAACATATTCGGCAATGGTCTTCAATCCAACCTGATGGCCGATGCGGTGAATGGCTTCCACCATGGAATGGTCGACGTTGTCATTCGCCATATTGTTTACGAAAGCGCCGTCAATCTTGAGATAGTCGACGTCAAGGTTCTTTAGATAGGTAAACGAGGAAAGCCCGCTGCCGAAATCATCCAGCGCAAACCGACACCCAATCGACTTGAGTTCCTGGATGAAATCATTAACCACCGCCAGATTCCCGATCGCTGCGGTTTCAGTTATTTCGAAGCACAAATGGCTGCCAAGATGATCCTTGTCTTGCAGCAGCGAAAGCAAATGACTACGAAATTCCTGTGACTTGAGCGACACGCCCGAAAGGTTGATCGCAAAAATACAGTTGCCACGACTGGCCTGACTCAAATAGCTACCACACACGCCCAGAGTGGTTTCCACCACCCAGCTGTCAATCTGCGGCATCAAGGCATATCGTTCGGCGGCTGGAATGAAAGCCATCGGCAACACCAGCCTGCCCTCCTCATCCTCCATTCGCAACAACAGTTCAAAATGGCGCGGTTCGTTCGCTGCCGGGGAAACCGGCCTGATCTCCTGCCAGAACAACTTGAGGCGTTTCTCATCCAGCGCCTTGTGAATCCGGCTGACCCACTGCATTTCATTCCGGTGCCTTACCAGGTCGGAGTCCTTGTGCTCATAAATGTGAATCTGGTTGCGGCCCCGGTCCTTGGCGACATAACAGGCTGCGTCGGCAGCGGATAAAAGATTTGCGGCGGTTCCGGCATCCTGGTCAATCATCACCAAACCAATGCTCGCACCCACGGCAAATATCCGGTTATCCCACTTGAAGTGATAACGTTGAACTGCTGTCCGGCACTGATCAGCCACCTTGAGCGCATCTTCCAGATCGCAGTTTTCAAGCAGCAGGGCAAATTCATCGCCCCCCAGGCGGGCCAGCGTATCGCGCTCGCGCATCAATGCCTTCAGCAACAACGCCAGTTGACAGAGCATCTCGTCCCCGGCGGCATGCCCGCAGGTATCGTTGATGATCTTGAACTGATCCAGATCCATGTAGCACAGGGCATGGGTGCGCCCATGCTGTTGGCTGGCCAGCACGGCACGATCGAGCCGAATCTCAAATTCCCTGCGGTTGACCAGCCCGGTGAGTGAATCATGCGCTGCCTGATAAATCAGCCTTGCCGTTGCCTGGTCAATCCGCTCCTGCATATGCTCATGCGCGCTTTGCAGTTTGCCCGCCATCTGATTCACGCCACGCTGGAGAATGCCAAATTCGCCCGTGCCATCCGCTGTCACACGTTCGGCAAAATGTCCCTCGCCAATCCTGCCTACCACACGCGAAAGCAAGAGTATCGGTTCAGTAATCTGCCGGCCCATCCGCCAGCCAATCAGTGCACTCAAAGCCAGTCCGACAAGCAAAATGACCAGGCTTTGCACCATCACATGCTGCTGGTCTTTCAGCAGCCCTTGGGTAGACAATTCAAGGCCTACCCAGCCAGCAAGCTTCTGCGTTTTGGCCTGCGCACCCTCGGCCGGCAAACCCGAAACCAGCGTAAAGTCTTCAAGCGTGATTTCGGTTTGCCTGATAGGTGCGTAAAAAACCAGGCTTTTGTTCAAGGCAAAGCTGCTTACCTTGCCAGAATATGTTCTGTCATCCGGCATCCGCGTCCATTGGGTACCGCCCAGCTTTGCGATCAACTTGCCCTTGGGATCGAACACGCCTACGCCCGTTACATCGGACTCCCGGCCTGCCGCCCGGATCAGCGGCGTAAGAATCTCCACATTGCCAGACACCACGCCATATTCAACAGCAGGTGCGAGTTGGCGAACCATCGATGCGCCCCGTTCAGCAAGCGCAGATTCGAGGTCTCGCAATTTCGTTACGGTCTGATAGGCCAGCAGCGCCATGCTGATCAGGACGGCTGGAACAATGGCCAGCCACAACACGCGGAGACGAATGCCGGGCTTAATCATGAGACTCGGCGTCTTGAACACGTTTCATCAAAACTGCCTCTGGAGGCACGCTGATATCCAGTGATCGAGCCACATGCTCGTTGACGGATACGGAGAAATATTGCGGCCATTGCGCAGCTGGCAATTTACCGCCATCGAGCGATTTCTCGATGATTTCAGCTGCCTGACGTCCTATCTGGACCGGTGTTGAGTAAACCGTCAGCAACGCACCCGCCCGCGACAGGGATTCCGAATAGCCCACCACCGGATCCCGGAATCTGTAGGACGTCATGAATACACTTTGCGCGGTTGTGCGGCTCAGTACGTTCGCATCCGGAAAAGCCAGCAGCAGAATATCTGCTTCACCCAGCACATTCTCAAGCGTTTCGACGAGTTTCTTGTCAGATGTCAGGATCGCGCTGGACAAAGCCATGCCGTGCGCCTTGGCCTGCCGGTCAAGCTCGGGAAGCTGATCCGCACCCTGTTTTCCAAGGACCACTCCAACCTTGTTGACGGAAGGCAACGCGGACTTGATCAGATGAAACTGTCTGGTAAATGGCTGATCAATGAAAATGGCGCCGGCGATGCGCCCGCCTCTGACGAGCGCGGACTTGCCTTCCGCTTCATACCATGCTCTTGGAATCAGTATCGCCAGCACGGGCGTGCGCCCATGACGACCGCTGATTTCCTGAGCCGCCTTGACGCCCACTGTCACGATCAGCCTTGCATTGCTCAGGGCTGTTTCACTCTGATCCAGATGAGAAACAAGGATTCTTACAACCGTGTGTTCTTTCGCCAGCCCGGATTCGATGGCATCCGCTGTTTCCTGGTATGGCGCCGAACTGTCCGACAGGACTACCGCAAGGGTCGCGGCTTCGGCACCGCCAGCGAAGGGAAAGGAAATGACGCAGAACAGGAAAAGCCAATATCCCCATAATGGGGTTTTCGCAAATTCCGGCAAAAAAGAAACGCCCTTCACGAAATTCAAGGTGCCTGCAGCCTGTTCCATAGACAGTTGCCGCGGCTTTCCCGGTCGATTTCTTCCAGGGTGCCGCGATGCAGTGCTTCATCGGCTTCGGATGTCTTTATTCGCAACACGGGCGGCCGTTGAAGCATTGCCGCTCCGGATGACGATACGGCTTGTTCTACCCCGGACTCAATCAGCAACGTGTCCTGCCCGCGCGTCATGCCCAGATAAACCTGGGCCAGCAGTTCGCAATCCACCAGCGCTCCGTGCAAGGTCCGGCTGGAATTGTCGACTTCGTAGCGCTTGCACAGGGCATCCAGATTGTTGCGCTGCCCGGGATGAAGGCCGCGCGCGATAGCCAGGGTATCCACCACACCCTCGCAAAACTGATCCAGCAGACCCCGGCCAATGAGACCAAGTTCGGCATTCAGAAACGCGACATCAAACGATGCGTTGTGAATAACCAGCTCCGCATCCTGGATGAAAGCCAGGAAATCATCCACCACATCGCTGAAACGGGGCTTGTCTTCAAGGAACTCGCGGGTGATGCCATGAACCTGCATCGCGCCTTCATCAATATCGCGGTCAGGGTTAAGATAGCGGTGAAAGTGTTGTCCGGTCAACCTGCGGTTGACCAGTTCCACGGCCGCGATTTCAATCACCCGGTGACCCTGCCTTGGCTCAAGACCGGTTGTCTCGGTATCCAGAATAATTTGCCGCATTTTTTATTTCAGAGACTGGCCACTCCCAGGTTTGCCAGTCTGTCTGCCTCCTCATTGCCGGGATGTCCGGCATGTCCTTTTACCCACTCCCACTTTACCTGATGCCGTGAGTCAAGTTCATCCAGCTCCATCCATAGGTCCTGATTCTTGACCGGCTTGCCATCAGCCGTTTTCCAGCCCTTGCGCTTCCAGCCCGCCAGCCATTCGCTGATTCCCTTGTGCACATACTGAGAATCGGTATGAATGTGAATATGTGCAGCCCGTTTCAGACTCTTCAATGCCTCGATCACCGCGCGCAACTCCATGCGATTGTTGGTGGTGTTTTCTTCTCCACCATGGAGTTCCTTGCGCTGGCCTTTATAAACCAGCAACACGCCCCATCCACCCGGTCCCGGATTACCCTTGCATGCGCCATCGGTATACGCCTGCACCCATTCAATGCTTGTCACGATGCAACCGGTAGTGTGTCAGGTCCAGCACTTTGCGAGCGGCAAGCGCGGGTACTGCCCGGGCCGGTGCGGCCTCTTTCCAGTCAGGCATCAGAACCCGCATGCCATGCACGCGCTTGATCGCCTGCAACAGATAAACGCCACCACCCATCGCCCACCAGCGGTCGCCCGCCGGCTCCATGAAACGAAAGCGTTTCAGCCAGCCTTCCTGGTTGATGGGCGGCCGGTAACAGCACATGCGCCCCGCCGCCGGTTCGAAACCCAGCAAGGCCAGCCAGTCCTTGATTCGGGAAATATTGAGAAAATGGCCATTCCAGGGAAAACCCCTTTCGGCTCCCCGCAAAACCTGGGTCAACCCCCACAGGCTGCGCGGGTTGAATCCCGACAGGATCAGCCGTCCTTCAGGGCGCAACACCCGCTCGGCCTCGCGCAAGACCTGGTGCGGATGATCGGTATATTCGAGCACATGCGGCATGATCAGCAGATCGATCGACTGCGATTCAAACGGCAGAAACATCGGATCGGCCCAAACCGTCGCTGGCTTGCCGGATCCGCAATGAATGCGTTTTGGAATACGGCTGTTGCGAAGAAAATCGATATAAGGCAATCCAACCTGCACCGCGTAGAAGCCAAACACATCGGCCACCGCGCTATCGAAATACGCCTGTTCGCGGTCAAGCAGATACTCGCCTAGCGGCGTATCAAACCAATCCGGGTTAATCTTGGACATCTTCATTTTCGGCAACCTCTCATGTTGACCGTTTTTCCCATCCCCGCGTTCCAGGACAACTATATCTGGGCGCTGCACAACGACCGTCACTCAATTCTGATCGACCCCGGCGACGCAACACCCTGCCTCGACTATCTCGAGGCCCGCAATCTTCAACTCGCCGCCATACTCAACACGCATCATCACGCCGACCATACTGGCGGGAATAACCAGCTAGCCGCACGTTACCACCCCCGCATCATCGGCCCGGCTACCGAAACCATTCCCGCATGCACCGAAAAAATCACTGGCGGCGACCTCGTCACCATCCCCGAGCTTGGTCTGCCATTCCAGGTCATCGCCACACCCGGCCATACGCTGGGACACGTTTCCTATTATGGCGCAAACCGGCTTTTCTGCGGCGACACGCTGTTCGCCTGTGGGTGCGGGCGGCTCTTCGAGGGAACCCCGGAAATGATGCATGCCACACTCGAATCCCTGATGCAATTACCAGACTCTACGGAAATTTTCTGCGCGCATGAATACACCTTAAGTAATATACGCTTCGCCAAAACCGTCGATCCGGACAATTCCGCCCTGCCTGAACGAGAAGCGTCTGAAAAATCCAAAAGGCATCGATGGCTTCCCACCTTGCCATCCACCTTGACCCTGGAAAAGGCCACCAACCCTTTTTTGCGCTGCCAGGAAAATGCGCTTGTTCAAGCCGCCGGACGGTATCTCAAGCACCCGCCGCGCAACACCGTAGAAACCTTTGCCGCCATCCGGGAAATGAAGAATCATTTTCAATAAAAACAAAAGGTTGACCATTCCAGACGATCCGGCTTAGCATCCGGTATGCATTGAAAGAAGGAGCAGGTTTTGCATATAAACGCCCTTTCACGGCTCACCCTGGCCAAACTGGGTCTGGCTGTCCTGACCACGATTTGCAACACCGGCGTGCATGCCCAGGAAACAGACAAACTGGCCTACTTCTCGCTGAAGTATGCCAATCCGAATGAAAGCAATCAGGCACAGGAAATATCAAATCTCTGGGACCGCCTGCGGGCCGGCCTCAAACTCGACGAACTGAATTCACCCCTCGTTCAGGTTCATGTCGACTGGTACGCGAAGCGGCCGGATTATTTGACTCGCATGCTGAACCGCTCCAGCCGCTATCTCTTCCACATTGTCGAGGAAGTCGAAAAGCGCGGCATGCCCATGGAAATCGCCCTGCTGCCCATGGTGGAAAGCGGCTTCAACCCGCAGGCGTATTCCCGCTCGCACGCCGCCGGCATCTGGCAATTCATACCCTCGACCGGCAAGCACTACGGACTGGACCAGAACCACTGGTACGACGGCCGCAGGGATGTGACCGCCGCCACCCAGGCCGCGCTGGATTATCTGCAAAAACTGTTTCTCGACTTCGGCTCCTGGGAGCTGGCGCTGGCTGCTTACAACTGCGGCGAAGGCTGTGTATCGCGCAGCATCCAGAACAATGCCGCCAAAGGCCTGCCGACGGATTATCTGAGCCTGTCACTGCCGACCGAAACCCGCCACTACGTGCCCAAGCTGATGGCTTTCAAAAAGCTTGTTCTGGAGCCGGAAGGTTTTGGCGTTGAACTGAACGACATTCCCAACGAGCCTTATTTCACCCGGGTTTCACTCAACACCGGCTCGATCAATGTCAGTTCCGCCGCCCGCCTGGCAGGCCTGAGCGTGGAAGAATTCCTGTCCCTGAACCCCGCCTTCCCGCGCAAAGTCATCAAGGCAGGCAGCGACGTTTCCGTGCTGGTACCGGTCACGCATGCCGAAATCTTCCAGACCAATCTTGAAAAAGGCGAGTGGGACAGTTGGCAACCCGTCACCGCCAGAAAAGGCATGACGCCGGCTGAAATCGCCGAACAGCTCGGCACGACCACCGCGGAAATCGTCGAACACAATCATCTGCATTTGAGAAACGGCCGGTTGATCAAGGATCAGGTCATCCTGGCGCCGGTCAATGGCACCGATATTCCCGAACTCACCGCCGCAAGCTGGCGCGAGGCCGCGGAAGATGCCCAGCCGCCAGCGCCGGAAGGCAGCGTGGCAAAACATCACGTCGTCCGCAGGGGCGAAACGCTTTCTTCCATCGCCCGCAAATTCCATGTCAGCGCGTCCGGTCTTAAAAAACTGAACGGACTCAAATCGCTCAAGGTCAAGGCCGGCCAGCGCCTGGTCGTCAAACCCGCCAGCCATGGCAAGTCTTCCACCCGGCTCGCCTCGGCCAAAAAGGGCAAATTCAGCAAGGTCACGGCCAGCAGCGCCACACGCTACACCGTGCGCCGCGGCGACACGCTTTTCTCCATCGCCAGCCGCTTCAATGTTTCCGTCTCCGAACTTAAGGCCTGGAACAAACTGCGTAGCGCCAGCCTGCCAGCGGGCAAACGCCTGACCATCAAGCGAAGCTGACTTAAGCCAGCACGCTCAGACAGCAGCAGCAAGCAAGCTTTGGGTGTAAGGGTGTTGCGGCCGGGTGAGGATGTCGCGGGTTGCGCCTGTCTCGATAATTTTTCCTTCCTTCATCACCGCGACCCGGTGGGCGAGGTAGCCCACTGCCGCCAGGTTGTGGGTGATGAACAGCATGGACAGCCCCTCATCGCGCTGCAGGTCGGCCAGCAGGTTGAGTATCTGCGCCTGCACCGAGACATCCAGCGCGGAGGTGGGTTCGTCGCAGACCAGCACGCGCGGCTTGACGGCCAGCGCCCGGGCAATGGCGATGCGCTGGCGCTGGCCGCCGGAAAATTCGTGCGGATATTTGTTGACCGCATCCGGCGCCAGGCCGACTTTCTCCAAAAGGGCGGCGACGGATGCTTCATGGCTGGAGGCATCGCCGATCCCCAGGGTCATCATGCCCTCGGCAAGAATGTCGCCCACGCGCATGCGTGGATTGAGCGAACTGTAGGGATCCTGAAAAACAATCTGCGCCAGTTTGCGATGCGGCTTGAACTGGCGCTCGCTCAGGCCGGAAACACGCTGGCCGTCGAGCATGACTTCTCCGCGCGCGATGGGCGTCAGCCCGAGTATCGCCTTGACCGCCGTGGTTTTGCCGCAACCGGATTCGCCAACCAGCGCCAGCGTCTCGCCTCGGGCCAGATCGAAATCGATACCGTCCACCGCGCGGATATGCTGCTTGCCGAATAGCTGTCCGGTGCGCTGGGTAAAGGTCACCGCCAGATCGCGCACGTTCAGCACTGTTTCCTTGCCGGGCACAGGCACTGCCGCATGCGTCGTGTCGATTGTCGAGCGCCGTTCTGCTGCCGGCACCCGGGTCAGATGGCAGCGAACCGCATGGCCTGCTTCGAGGGAAGTCCACTCTGGCGGTGTTCCCGCGCATGGCGAGAATGCATGTTCGCAGCGGTCGGCGAAACGGCATCCATGAAAAGGCTGATCCAGCGGTGGAACACGTCCCGGAATGGCCGCCAGCCTGACGCCGGCGCGATCAAGCCTGGGCACCGCATCCATCAGCTTGAGGGGGTAGGGATGAAACGCCTGCTCAAGTCCTTTCTCTTCAACGACCGGCAGGGTTTCAACCAGCTGGCCCGCATACATGATGCCAACCTTGTCGGCCATGTGCCGGGCCACGCCCAGGTCGTGCGTGATGAGCAACAAGGCCATGCCGCGATCACGCGTCAGCCGCTTGATCAGTTCCAGTATCTGCGCCTGTAGCGTGACATCCAGCGCGGTGGTGGGCTCGTCCGCGATCAGCAGTTTGGGTTGACCGGCCAGCGCCTGCGCGATCATGGCGCGCTGCTTCTGGCCGCCGGAAAGCTCGAACGGATAACTGTGCAGGCGCGTTGCCGGATTGGGGATACCCACTTCATCCAGCAGGCGGATCACTTCCGCCCGTTGCGCCGTGCGGGATAAGCCTGGCGGCAAGGCTTCCGCGATCTGCTCGCCTATGGTCATCACCGGATTGAGCGAGGTTTGCGGCTCCTGGAAAATCATCGCCATGCCGCTGCCACGCAGGCGGCGCATGCTGGATTCGGGCAAGGACTGAAGTTGCTGTCCATCAAACCGGATATCGCCGGCGGCGATGTGCCCGCCCGAAGGCAGCAGGCGCATGATGGCCAGCGCGGTCATGGATTTTCCCGATCCGGATTCCCCCAGCAGCACGAAGCTTTCTCCGGCATCGATCGAGAGGCTGACGCCATCCACGGGCGTCACGCCGCCGATGCGGACAGTCAGGTTATCGACATGCAGCAAACTCATGGCTTGCCTCCAGCCGCCTTTGAAACGCGCGGGTCGAAGGCATCCTGCACCACATCGGCAAACAGGTTGGCGGCCAGCACCAGCGCGAACATGAAGCCGAATGCCGCCACCAGCGGCCACCACACAACCGGCTCGCGCGCCAGTTCCAGTCGGGCGGCGTTGATCATGTTGCCCCAGCTGTTCATCACCGGGTCCACACCCACGCCCACATACGAAAGAATGGCTTCGGCCAGCACCAGGCCGGAGAAATCCATCACGATGGAAATCAGGATGAGGTGCTGCACATTGGGCAGGATGTGCCGCATCAGAATGCGGGGACCGGATACGCCAAACGCACGCGCGGCCGTCACGTAATCCAGCTCCCTGAGCTTGAGCGTTTCGGCGCGCAGCAACCGCGCGAGACCCGTCCAGCCTGTCAGCCCGATGATGACGCACAGCGCCAGCAGCCGCACATCGGCGCGCTCGGCAACGGATGAAAAACTGCTTTCATTCTGCTCGATGAACACCTGCACGATCAGCACCGCCGCTGCCACCAGCAGCACCCACGGAATGGAATTCAGCGTGGTGTAAATGTACTGAATGACATCGTCGACCCAGCCGCGGAAATAGCCCGCCAGCAAACCCAGCCCGATCGCCAGCGGCAAGGTCACCAGCGTAGTCAGCGTGCCGATGACCAGACCGGTGCGCACGCTTTTCAGGGTTTGGTACAGCACATCCTGGCCGACCTTGTCGGTACCAAGAACATGATAGCCACCGGCCAGACTGATGATGACGCCAGTTGCCAGCAGAATCAGGGCGCTGCCAACCAGCAGGCTGCGCCAGGCCAGCGTTCCATTTGCAGGAAACCACAATCTCGAAAACGCAGATTTCAACTCACATCGCCAAGCAAACTTCATCAGCAATGCCAACAGCGCGAACAGCAACAAGCTGGCCAAGGCTCCCCACACCATGCCTGTTATCGTTCGAGTAGTCACGTCAGCCAGCCAATCCTTTGCAGGATCAGCCAGATGCGCACCGCCATGCTGCAAGCGCGGGGTTTCGCGCACCTGTGTGCCGTCCGGTTTTTCGATGGTTTCCCTGGCCTGTGCATGGGTTGCCAGCGGCGCGGAATAAGTGCGCTCGGATTTTTCATTCAAGCTGCCCAGCGCCTTGTCCAGCACGCTTTTCACTTCCACATCGAGCTGGCCATTATCGAGGCGCGCCCGGTAATGCAGGCTGTCCGCCAAGCCAATGATTACAAAAACCGTCAACACGGTCAGCGAAGCCATGCCCATCGGTCTCGCCAGCACGGCATGCCAGGATGTCCGCAGGGCAGGCGTGCGGGCGACGGTCCAGCCGAAAGCCAGACAAGCCAGCACCAGCAGCCAGACGAGAATGTCGGTCCATAGAAAGAGCGGCTGGAAGTTCATGACAGCCGCACCCTCGGATCGACCAGCGTGTAGGAAATGTCGGTCAGCAGCAGCCCGACGATGTACAACACTGAACCCAGGAACACCATGGCCTGGACAATGGCGAAATCCTGCGAGCGGATGGCATCGATGGTGTAACTGCCCAGACCGGGTATGCCGAAGAAAGACTCCGTCACCAGGCTGCCGGTAAACAGCAGCGGCAGCACCACCACCGCGCCAGTCAGGATCGGAATCATGCCGTTCTTGAGCACGTGCCGGAACAGGACGCGCAGTTCCGATAATCCTTTTGCACGGGCGGTGCGCACGTAATCCTTGCCAATCTCTTCGATGAAAATCGTGCGATACCAGCGCGCCCCGCTGCCGATGCCGGCGGCCACCGATACAATCGCCGGCAGCAGAATGAACTTGACCGCATCGATGCCGCCGTCAAATCCGGATATCGGCAGCCACTGCCACAGCTTGGCGATGAAATACTGGCCGGCGATGATGTAGAACAGACCCGAAATCGACATCAGCGCGATCAGGCCTGCCACGCCGGCGTATTCAAGCCGGGTGCCGCGATAGAACACCATCAGCAGCGCCGCGGTGATATTCGCCAGCAGGCCGATGACAAATACAGGCAGCGCAATCGCCAGCGAAGGCCACATCCGCGTCTTGATGTCGCGTGCGATATCGCGGCCGTCGTCCGCCTTGCCGAACTGGAAGGCAAACAGCTTGACCGAACGATCCACGAACAAAGTATCCGTCACGGCCTTGATGCCTTCTTGTCGCGGATTGAAGAACAGCGGCTTGTCGTAACCGTGCTCGGCCTTCCATTGTTCAATCGCTTCGGGCGTGACGTGCTTAACGCCAAGATGAATGCGCGCCATGTTGTCCGGCGTGTTGACCACGAAGAACAGAAAAAACGTGATCAGGTTGACCCCGATCAGAATGGGGAAAGCGTACAGCAGTCGGCGCAGCAGATAGCGGATCATCCCCTGCCCTCCTCATGCCTGCGGTACTGGCTCCAGGCCGGCCAGATCAACAGCGCCAGAATGATTGTCATGAGAACAAACGGCCACAGCACCGGGCGATTCCATTCGGCACGGCTTTGTTCGCGCAGCGCCGGATCGATGCGGCGGTACTTGAGCGTGTTGTTGGCCATCAGGTTGGGTTTGACATTGGCAACCCAAGCGTGTTGCAGGCTGAAGCCCTTGGGATGGAAACCAAACAGCCACGGCGCATCGGCTCGCAAGATATCGGTCATGCGATCGATGACCTGCTGGCGTTCAGGGCCATTGGGCATGCCCTTCATTTGCGTGAACAGTTGGTCGAATTCCGGGTTGCTGTAGTTTGCCGCATTCTCGCCATTCTTCCCGGCCTTGGCATTGGGGCCGTACAGCAGGAAAAAGAAATTTTCCGGATCGGGATAGTCGGCGTTCCAGCCCCATTCAAAAATCTGTGCGTTGCCCTTGAGCATTTTGTCCTGGAAGCGGTTGTAATCCGTCGCGCGGATGACCAGCTGGATGTCCAGTTTTTTGAACTGCTTGATCAGCCAGTCCAGACGCGATTTCGCATCCGGCCCGGTGGCCGCCGTATCGAAATACAGCACCAGCGGCTCGCCGGTTCTGGCATTGCGGCCGTTTGGATAGCCCGCCTCGGAAAGCAGCTTTCTGGCTTCTTCGAGGCTGCGGCGCTTGCCCTCGGGGGTGTAAACAACCGGGTTGAAATTTTCCTTGTAGCCGAATATGCCTGGCGGCAAGGCGCCCTGCGCCGCGATGCCCCGGCCATTGAGGAAGATCGAAATGAATTCCTCGTAATCCACGGCTATGGAAATGGCATGACGCAATTTTCGCGCTGCCTCGCCGCCAGCATGGCCCACCTGAGGATCTTTCATGTTGAAGCCCATGTAGCGGCTGGAAGTGGTAATCGCCGTGACCAGCCGGATGCCTTTGGCTTTCATTTCCGGCGTGAGGTCGGCTTCGCCTTCCGGCGAGAACTGAACAGCCTGGTCGAAGTTATCCGAACTGATGCCCGAAGCATCGTAATAGCCCTGGAGAAACTTGCTCCACTGCGGAATGTCTTCCTTTTCCAGCGTGAAGACCGCGCGGCCGATCAGCGGAAGCGCACTGCCGGCATCCGCCAGCAAGCCCTTCTCCATGTCGCCTGCCTCACCTTCGGCAGGATAAACCTCGCCATGGAAATTTTGATTTTTTGACAACACCATGCGGCGGTTGGGATCGTTTTCGCTCAGCATGAACGGACCGGTGCCGACCGGAAACCAGTCGAGGTTGAGGTTGCGTTCCTCCATGCCGGGCTGGGTATAAAAGCGTTCTGCTTCCCACGGAATGGGCGCAAAGAACGGCATGGCCAGCCAGTAGATGAACTGCGGATAATGGGTTTTGAGCGTGATGCGGAAACTGTATTTGCCCATGACCTGCGCACCCGGAAAATCATGCGGCCGCAAATCCAGCCAGGCTTCCTTCGGCAGTGATTTTGATGCACTGACCAGTCGGGCATTGAGCGCATCCAGCCCCTCGATGTACTCGCTCATCAGCCCGAAAATGGGTGAGTTCAGCCGGGGACTTGCCAGCCGTTTGATCTCGTATACATAGTCTTCAGCCGTCAGCTCCCGGGTGCCGGTATGTTTAAAGTCACCAAGGGTGTTGATCGGCTTGAGGTCCTGCGCGGCCAGTCCAAGATAACGCGGCTTGCCACCTGGCATGACTGCAAATGCGGGATGCGGCTGGTAGCGTATCCCGGGCCTGATCGTGATGTCGTAGGTCGTGCGCGCCACCTGCCCGGGCGAGACATTTCCGGAAAGTTCACGGCCGGCTTTATCCCAGTAGCGGACAACAGGCATGCCCATGGTAACCAGCGGCTCAAGCGTATAGGGCCGCTTGAGGAAATGATATTGCAGCGGCGGTTCGTAAATTTGCCCGGTAAATTCGACTTCATTGCTGCTGTAGGAACGGGCCGGGTCGAGATGCTTGGGCCGCTCTTCAAAGACGGTATAAAGGGTTTTGAGCCCCGGCGTCTCACCCGGATACGGGTTGTTCCAGACATTGCCGCAACCCGCCAGAATCAAGGGCAGAAACAGTAAGGCTATCCATGCACGCATGGGCAGACAGTGTACCTAAGCTCGCCCGTGCCGTCAGCGTATAATTCACTTATGTTTTTCGTTGCAAGGACAAAAATATGGGCTTTCTGGCTGGCAAAAAACTCCTGATCACCGGTGTCATCAGCAACCGTTCCATCGCCTATGGCATCGCCGCCGCCTGCAAACGCGAAGGCGCCGAACTGGCGTTCACCTATCAGGGGGAACGCATCAAGGAACGGGTGACTGAATTTGCCAGGGAATTCGGCTCGAATCTGGTTTTCCCCTGCGACGTGGGCAGCGACGAGCAAATCAGCGCCCTGTTTGCGGAACTGTGCAAACATTGGGATGGCCTCGACGGCCTGGTCCACTCCATTGCTTTCGCGCCCAAGGAAGCACTGGCGGGCGATTATCTCGAATCCGTTACCCGTGAATCCTTCCGCATCGCCCACGACATCAGCTCTTACAGCTTTGCTGCGCTGGCAAAGGCGGCGCTGCCGATGATGGAAGGCCGCAAAGCCGCCCTGCTGACGCTTTCCTATCTGGGCTCCATCCGCTCCGTCCCCAATTACAACGTCATGGGCCTGGCCAAGGCCAGCCTGGAGTCCGGCATTTATTACATGGCGCAAAGCCTGGGACCGCGCGGCATCCGGGTCAACGCGGTATCGGCCGGACCGATCAAGACCCTGGCCGCCAGCGGTATCGCCAACTTCAACGACAAGCTTGATATCGTCGCCCAGAATGCGCCCTTGCGACGCAACGTCACCATCGAGGAAGTCGGTAATGCAGCTGCTTTTCTGTTGAGCGATCTCGCATCGGGCATCACCGGTGAAATTACGTATGTGGATGCCGGATTCAACACGACAGCCGGCGCAGAGCACTAAACAGATGAATATCATCCCAATAAAAAAACGCGCTCATGGCGCGTTTTTTTATGCTGCTTACAGTGAGCATTACTCCTTCTTGTCGAGCACGTCCTGCTTGATTTGAACCTTCTGGGCCGACCGTGCCAGATCTATCTGAGCTTGAGCATCCGTTCTGGCATAGGTCTGGAACAATCCTGATTCGACGGCGGAACGCAAGCCCGGGTCCGTGGCAGCGTCGTTGATGAGTCTTGTCACCCGGATAACGCGATAGCCACCATTTGGCATGGATGTCCCAAGGTAGGCAGGCATTTTTGCCGTATCCACACGCATGATGGCCTGCAGCGTTTTCGGATCGAACTCTCCAGGCTGCTGACGGCTGACCATCCTGAAAGCGGACCAGTTGAGTCCGCCGGGTTCCTTGCCTTGTTTTAACTGTTCAATCAGCGTCTGGCCCTGTGTCTCGATCAACTTCGCGGTCTTTTCGACGAGCAGTTTCTGGCGGATGTCCGCAGAAACTTCGGCTATGGGCTTTGATCTGGCCGGACGATGTTCAATCACACGTGCAGCCACCAGTTCGTTACGTGCAATTTCTACGGGTTCAATATTTTGCCGGGCCTTGATGGCATCCCCTGAAAAAACGGCTTCCAGCAATTTTATGGAATTGAAGGGAACCGTCGCCAGTCCCTTTTTAGTCATCCAGTCCGAAGTCCTGACCGGCAGTTTCAGGGCATCGGCGGCAGGTTTGAGGTTTGACGCCTGCTCATAAACGAGATTGCTGAACTGTTCAGCGGCATCCGCAAACTGTTTCTGCGCCTGCTGCTTCCTGATGTCGTCTTCAACTTGCTGACGTACCGAGGCAAGCGAGGGCGAGCTTGAATTCACGCCATCCAGTTTGATGATGTGAAAGCCGAACTGCGTTTCCACCAGATTGCTGATTTCGCCTTGCTTCATGGAAAACACGACATCCTCAAAAGGCTTGACCATCATGCCCCGGCCAAATGTTCCAAGACTTCCGCCTGTTGCAGCGGAACCCGGATCCTGCGATTCGCGTTTGGCCACCTCGGCAAATGTTCCTGGCGCCTTGCGTATGGCCGCAAGAAGGCCTTCTGCCTTGGCTTTAGCCTGCTTGCGGGCATCCGCATCGCCCTCTGGCGCCGCAATAAGGATGTGGCTTGCGGACCGTTCCTCGGGTGGACCAAATTTTGAGGCATTGGCCGCGAAATAATCCTGCACCTGCTTTTCCGTGACCGCGATGGCCTTGCCCAGATCACCCAGTGACAATGAGACATATTCCACACGGACAGCTTCCGGTTCCGTGAAATCGGCCTTGTGAGCCTCGTAATAGGCCTGAATATCCTGATCGCTGATGCTGACTTGGGCCGAGGCAACAGCAGGGCTGATTTCCGAAACCGAAATTTCGCGGCGCTGCCCTGCTATTCGCGAGATAAGGCTAACTGAAGTTGCGGATGCCATTGCGCCGGCAATGGCCGGCTGCTGCTGAATCTCAAGCGTGATATCGCGTCTGAGCCGGTACTCAAAATAGGCGGGCGTATACCCGCGTTGCGCCAAAACACGCTTATAGCGATCAGGCGAAAACTTGCCGTCTTCCTGGAACGGGGGTAATTGCTGTAGTACGGCGGCGAGTTGGGTATCCGGAATCTGGAGTCCGGCGGCTTTTGCTTCCTGCAACATGGCTTCTTCATCTGTCAGACGGGCCAGCACCTGCTCTCGAAACTCCCTGGTTTCAACGGCTGCGGGATCAAAATTTTGTCCCATGGCCTGACGCATTTGGTCAGTCTGTTCCTTTATCGCCTCGGAAAAGGCCTGACGCGTCACGTTGGCATCACCCACCTCGGCAACGGATTCGGTCTTGCCGCCCCCACTGAAATATGAATCGATGCCCCACAGGGCAAACGGGATGGTAATCAGGGCCAGGATGAGTTTGGCAATCCAGCCTTGCGCGCGATCACGTATAGCTTCCAGCATAACTGTCTTTATCTACCCGAAAAATTGTATTGTCGCCTGAATCGCCAAGGATGGGAACGGTTTTGGCCAGCGCGAGCGGGAAAACACAGAAAGAAAAAGACGAACCGAGGTTCGTCTTTCTATGGTTGGCGGAGCGGACGGGACTCGAACCCGCGACCCCCGGCGTGACAGGCCGGTATTCTAACCAACTGAACTACCGCTCCAAAACTTTTTCTGCATTTATGACTTGGTGGGTGCTGACGGGTTCGAACCGCCGACATTCGCCTTGTAAGGGCGACGCTCTACCAACTGAGCTAAGCACCCGCAAAGCCCGTTAGTTTATAGCATCTTTCAAACCTTTGCCAGCTTTGAATTTCGGAACCTTCGCAGCCTTGATTTTGATGGAGGCGCCGGTGCGGGGATTGCGGCCAGTACGTGCAGCACGCTTGCCTACAGAAAAGGTACCGAAGCCTACAATCGACACTCTGTCGCCCTTTTTCAGAGCCTTCTTCATTGCGTCAACTGTCGCATCCAGAGCGCGGCCGGCTGCAGCCTTTGAAATATCGGCCGACTCAGCGATGGCGTCAATCAATCCAGATTTGTTCATGTGTTGTCCCTTTCGATGCAATGCGCAGGAAAACCCTGAGGCGGATTTATAACAATCCTGAAAACCTTGTGTCAAGCGGTTTTCCGGGCAACAGAAAAACTCTTGGCCGACAATAAAAATTCCGCCTTGCGGCGGAATTTTTACTCCCGGAAACGCCTGGAAATTAATGTTTTACGGCGGGCTGCACCACTGCATCGGTTGGTGGGACAGATTCTTCAGCCACCTCGTCCGCAAGCGGTTCCGGCTGACGTTCCAGCGCGATTTGCAGTACCTGATCTATCCATTTGACGGGATGGATATCCAGCCTGTTCTTGATGTTGTCCGGAATATCCGTCAGGTCCTTGACGTTTTCCTCCGGAATCATCACCAGCTTGATACCACCACGGTGGGCTGCAAGAAGCTTTTCCTTCAGTCCGCCAATGGGCAAAACCTCTCCACGCAAGGTGATCTCACCGGTCATGGCCACATCACAGCGCACGGGAATCCCTGTCAACACCGACACCATGGCCGTGCAGATCGCGATGCCCGCGCTCGGCCCATCCTTGGGTGTGGCACCCTCCGGCATGTGAATGTGCAGATCATGCTTCTCGTGGAAATTTTCCGGGATGCCCAGCTGGCGTGCGCGTGAGCGAACCACCGACATGGCCGCCTGGATTGATTCCTGCATCACTTCTCCAAGCTTGCCTGTCGTTGTCATCTTGCCCTTGCCGGGAAACTTGACTGCTTCAATGGTAAGCAACTCGCCGCCCACTTCCGTCCAGGCCAACCCTGTCACCTGGCCAACCTGGTTATTCTTCTCTGCAATGCCATATGTAAAGCGCCGGACGCCAAGATATTTGTCAAGATTGCGCGATGTAATCGACAGCTTGGCCTTTTGCTTCTTGAGCAGCAATTGCTTGACTGCCTTGCGGCATATCTTGGAAATCTCGCGGTCCAGGCTGCGCACGCCTGCTTCACGGGTGTAGTAGCGTACAAGATCACGCAGGGCCGATTCCGCGACGGCGAATTCGCTGTCCTTCAAGCCATTGGCTTTCATCTGCTTCTGCACCAGATAGCGCTGGGCGATGTTGATCTTTTCATCTTCCGTATAGCCGGACAGGCGAATCACCTCCATGCGGTCGAGCAAAGGAGCCGGAATATTCATCGTGTTGGCGGTTGCCACAAACATGACATCCGACAAGTCATATTCCACTTCAACATAGTGATCCTGGAAAGTATGGTTCTGTTCGGGATCGAGCACTTCCAGAAGGGCTGAAGAAGGATCGCCACGGAAATCCTGTCCCATCTTGTCTACTTCGTCGAGCAGAAACAAGGGATTCCGTACCGCCACTTTCGTCAAACTTTGCAGGATCTTGCCTGGCATGGAGCCGATATAAGTGCGGCGATGGCCACGAATTTCAGCCTCATCACGCACGCCACCCAGCGCCATGCGCACAAATTTTCGATTGGTTGCGCGCGCGATGGACTGGCCCAGTGAGGTCTTGCCAACTCCAGGCGGGCCAACCAGACACAGAATCGGCGCCTTCACCTTGTCCACGCGCTGCTGGACAGCAAGGTACTCAAGAATGCGTTCCTTGACCTTTTCAAGACCGTAGTGATCTTCGTCAAGAACCTTTTCGGCTTTGCCCAGATCCTTGCTGATCTTGGTTTTCTTTTTCCAGGGCAGATTGGTCAGCGTTTCAATGTAGCCACGCACAACAGTTGCTTCGGCCGACATGGGCGACATCATGCGAAGCTTTTTCAGCTCGGCCTCGGCCTTGGCAACAGCCTCCTTGGACATGCCTGCTTCCTTGACGCGGCGCTCAAGCTCTTCGAGTTCGGCGCCTTCTTCAATATCGCCGAGTTCCTTCTGGATCGCCTTGACCTGTTCGTTCAGGTAATACTCGCGCTGGGATTTTTCCATCTGGCGCTTGACCCGGCCGCGGATGCGTTTTTCCACCTGGAGAATATCAATCTCGGCTTCCAGCAGACCCATCAAATGTTCGAGCCGTTTGGCAACGGAAATCATTTCAAGGATTTCCTGCTTCTGCTCAAGCTTCAAGGGAAGATGGGCCACGATCGTATCCGCCAGCCTGCCACCTTCATCAATGCCGGAAAGCGAGGTCAGAATTTCGGGCGGGATTTTCTTGTTGAGTTTGACGTACTGGTCGAACTGCGCCATCAATGCGCGGCGCATGGCCTCGATTTCAGTATCATCCTTGCCATCCATCGCGATCAGTTCGGCGGATGCGGCGAGATGTGTTTCCTCATCGGTCACTTCCAGCACACGCGCACGCTGATTACCTTCAACCAGTACTTTCACCGTGCCGTCTGGGAGCTTGAGCATTTGCAACACAGTTGCCATGCTGCCCGTGTCATAAAGGTCGGTGGTGGCGGGCTCATCCTGGGCAGCGGATTTCTGCGCGACCAACAGGATATGCTTGCCGCTCTCCATGGATGTTTCGAGTGCCTTGATGGATTTTGGCCGTCCGACAAACAACGGGATAACCATATGCGGAAACACCACCACATCGCGCAGGGGCAACAAGGGGAGTTGAACAATTTCGCCGCTATCTGAAGTGCTCATAATTTACGCCTTTATAATGGTTTCCACACGCGCTCCGCACGCGCATCGCTACAGGGTAAGAACATGCGGCCAGCTTCAAAAACATCAAGGGGCGCAAGAGAAATTTCCCTGACGCCCCCTTTAATGTTCTTATGATCCAGCCGCCGCCGGCTCGGCCGGTTGATCGGAATAAATCATCAAGGGCGGCCCGTCCCCGGTTATCAGCGATTCATCAACCACCACCTTGGTCACGTTCTGCATGGAGGGCAGATCAAACATGGTATCGAGCAATGAATGCTCGATAATCGAGCGCAATCCCCGGGCGCCTGTCCGCCGTTCCAGCGCTTTTTTGGCAATCGCCTTGAGCGCGCCTTCGCGGAATTCCAGTTCAACCCCTTCCATCTTGAAAAGTTTGGCGAACTGTTTGGTCAATGCATTCTTGGGTTCGGTCAGGATTTCGATCAGAGCCACTTCATCCAGCTCGTCCAGCACGGCAACCACGGGCAACCGTCCAACAAATTCCGGAATCAAGCCGTACTTGATGAGATCCTCCGGCTCGACGGTATGCAAGAGTTCCATGTCGCGCTTTTTCTCATCCACGCTTTTGACTTTTGCTCCAAAGCCGATGCCGCCCTTTTCCGAGCGGTTTCGAATCACTTTTTCCAGGCCGCCAAAGGCGCCGCCGCAAACAAACAGGATGTTGGTCGTATCGACCTGAACAAACTCCTGGTTGGGATGCTTGCGTCCACCTTGCGGGGGAACGGATGCAGTCGTGCCCTCGATCAGTTTCAGCAATGCCTGCTGAACGCCTTCACCCGATACATCACGGGTTATCGAAGGGTTGTCCGCCTTGCGGGAAATCTTGTCGATTTCGTCAATGTAAACAATACCATGCTTGGCTTTTTCCACATCGTAATCGCACTTCTGCAGCAGCTTCTGGATGATGTTCTCGACATCTTCGCCGACGTAACCTGCCTCGGTAAGCGTTGTGGCATCCGCGATCACGAAAGGCACATTCAACAAGCGGGCCAGAGTTTGTGCAAGCAGGGTTTTGCCTGAGCCCGTGGGGCCGATAAGAAGAATATTGCTTTTCGCCAGTTCAACTTCATCCGGTTTGCCCTGACTGGAGCGCAGCCGCTTGTAATGGTTATATACCGCGACGGAAAGTGCTTTCTTGGCTTGCCCCTGGCCAATCACGTACTGGTCAAGGATGCCGCGGATTTCGTGTGGCGTGGGAAGATCGGACGAACCCTTGGTCGCCTGGTTTTGCTGGATTTCCTCGCGGATGATGTCGTTGCATAGCTCGACGCATTCATCGCAAATAAACACCGACGGGCCGGCAATCAGCTTGCGTACCTCGTGCTGGCTCTTCCCGCAGAAAGAGCAGTAAAGCAGCTTGTCGTTTGCGCCCTTGTCCGACATTACATTCTCCTGTTAGGCGGCCGCCTGTTCGCGGTTTTCCAGCACTTTGTCAACCAGACCATAAGCCACGGCCTGCTCGGAGCTCATGAAATTATCGCGGTCGGTATCCCTTTCAATTACATCCATGGGCTGCCCTGTGTGCTTGGACAGCATGCCATTCAGTTTGTCCTTTAAATACAGGATTTCCTTGGCATGTATCTCGATATCCGATGCCTGGCCCTGAAATCCGCCCAGAGGCTGATGAATCATGACACGGGAATTAGGCAGGCAGTAACGCTTACCCTTCGCTCCGGCGGTCAACAGGAATGCGCCCATGCTGGCCGCTTGTCCGACACAAAGCGTGGAGACATCGGGCTTGATGAATTGCATGGTGTCGTAGATCGCCAACCCGGCCGAAACTGATCCACCCGGCGAGTTGATATAGAAATAGATATCCTTGTCCGGGTTTTCGGACTCAAGGAACAAAAGCTGGGCGACAATCAGATTGGCCGTGGCATCGTTGACAGGTCCAACCAGAAATACGACTCGCTCGCGAAGCAGGCGTGAATAGATATCATAAGCCCGTTCACCACGGCCGCTCTGCTCGATAACCATCGGGATGAGCCCCAGTCCCTGAGGCTCGATATACTTTCCCATCATCCGGCACGTCCCATCAGTTCATCAAATTTTGTCGGCATATCATCAACCTTTACCTGGCCGACGACCCATGCTACCACATTATCTTCGAGCGCCAAGGCTTCAACTTCCTGGAGCCGCTGCGCATCCTGGTAGTACCATTGCACCACCTCCTGCGGGTCCTCATAGCTTTGCGCGTATTCATCGATCAGTGCGCGCACCTGTTCAGGCTTCGAACCCAGACCATGCGTTTCAACAACCTGAGCAAGAATCAGGCCCAAACGCACTCTTCGCTCCGCCTGGTCTTTAAACATATCGGCAGAAAGCGGCATTTCTTTCGCCTTTCCGCCACGAGATTCGATATCCGCGCGCATCATGTTTTGCAGCCGCTCAATTTCCAGACCAACCAGGGATTTTGGAAGTTCCAGTGCAGCGTTCGCCAGCAGAATTTCCATGACGCCTTCCTTGACACGAGCCTGCACCCGGCGTTTGGTCTCGCGCTCGAGGTTTGCCTTGATTTCATTACGCAGCTTGGAGATGTCGCCATCCTCGATCCCCAGGGATTTGGCAAATTCGGCGTCCACTTCCGGCAGCTTGGGCGCTTTGACTTCTTTCATGGCAACTTCAAAATGGACTGCTTTCCCTGCCAGGTGAGAGGCCTGATAGTTCGCCGGGAAGGTCATGTCAAACCCCTTGTTCTGACCGGCTGACAACCCTTCCAGATTGTCCTCGAACGCCTTCAACAAACGGCCTTCGCCAACCACCGTCACAAAATCGTGCGCCTCGCCCCCTTCAAAGGGCTGGCCGTCCAGACTGCCCTTGAAATCAAACCGGGCCAGGTCGCCATTTTTCGCGGCGCGCTCCACCGTTTCAAACTCCCTGCGCTGCTTGCGCAGAATTTCCAGCGTGGCATCGACATCGGCGTCACCAACCGTGACAACCGGGCGTTTAAGCGACGCGCTGCCAAGTTCACCAACCTTGACATCAGGGTAAACCTCGAATGTCGCCGAAAAGCGAATCTCCGCCGGACCCGTATCCGCCTCGCCAGATTCCGATGCCTTGGGTTCAAATCTCGGCATGCCGGCAATTCTCAGCTGGTGTGCGGCAACCGCTTCACTAAAGCTTCTTTGCAGCGACTCGCCCAGCACCTCCTGACGGACACCCGGGCCATGCTGCTTGTTGACCACATTGAGCGGCACTTTGCCTGGTCTGAAGCCAGGAGCCTTTACATTTTTCGCGAGGCGCTTTAGCCGGTTCTGGACTTCCGCTTCAATTGCAGCCATGGGAACAGCCAGATCAATCCGGCGCTCCAATGAGCCAATCACTTCAAGGTTGGATTGCATGGGACACTTTCTGTCAGATAAACAAACAATAATAAGGTGGTGCGAAAGGGGGGACTCGAACCCCCACGCCGCGAGGCGCTGGAACCTAAATCCAGTGCGTCTACCAATTCCGCCACTTTCGCGGCCGCAGCCGGTTTAAACTAATGTTCAAACCAATAATAGTAATATAATCAATGCCCTGCTGTCAGCCAGATTCTCGCCACCTGGGGCTAAGCCCTTCATTCCTATCCGGTTTTTTTAACTCCGTGCAGATTGATCACTACGAAAACTTCCCGGTTGCATCCTGCGTTTTGCCTTCGCGATTACGCCAGCCGATTCGCGCCATTTACGCGTTTGCGCGGGCGGCGGATGATTTCGCGGACGAGGGAACGGAGTCACCGGATGAACGTTTGGCTGCATTGAATGAGTTTGAAGCCCGGTTGAACCAAATCGAGAGGGGTGAAACCCCGGAAGACAGGCTTTTTTCAGAATTGGCCCAGATTATCCGCGATCACCAACTTCCCATGCAGCCCTTCCGCGATTTGTTATCCGCCTTCAAACAGGATGTGGTGAAAACCCGCTATGCCGATTTCAGTGAAGTCATGGATTACTGCAGGCGCTCAGCCAATCCGGTTGGACGCCTGCTGATGGCTTTGTTCAAGGACAACACGCCTCGCCATCTCGCCTACTCGGATGGTTTGTGCGCCAGCCTGCAACTCATCAATTTCCTGCAGGATGTGGCCATTGATTTTCGCAAGGGGCGCGTATACCTGCCGCAGGACGAACTTGCAAAGGCGGGGTTCTCAGACAAGCTGCTGGGCAGGCTTACAGGCCAGGCCTCCGCCACCGATGACCCATCTCCCATCCTCCACCAAAGTCTGGGAGGAATCCCGGTGATCTCGTCGATTTCCAGCCCGGAGGATCGCTGGCGCCAGTTCATGCTCGCCCAGATCAAGCGTGTGCAGAAGATGCTCCAGGCCAGCGCGCCGCTTGGCCTGGCTTTAAAAGGCCGTGCCGGATTCGAGGCCAGGATGATCATAGCCGGTGGGGATCGCATTCTGCACAAGCTCTACCTCGACCCCCTTGCGCCACTCAAGCGCCGCGTCAAATTGAATCCCTGGGACTGGCTCGTCATGGTCTTCAGGGCATTGTTGAAACGATAACCTCCAGCTTCATGAATCCAAACGAATATTGCCGCGAAAAAGCTGCCGCCAGCGGATCGAGTTTTTATTACAGCTTTCGTGTCCTGAAGCCGGCCACCCGCGATGCCATCACCGCGTTTTACGCTTTATGCCGCGAGTTGGATGACGTAGTGGACGAATGCAGCGACGCCAATGTGGCGCGGCTCAAACTTGCCTGGTGGCGCGATGAAATCGGCAATCTTTACCAAGGCACGCCGCGCCACCCCGTTACCCAGGCCCTGCATGAATCCCTGACATTCCGGGTGATTTCCAGAGAGTGGCTGGAAGAAATCGTCGATGGCATGGAAATGGATCTCGACCAGCATCGTTACCCGGACTACAAAACCCTGTTGCTGTATTGCCATCGGGCCGCGGGAGTCGTGGGCCAGTCCGCCGCAGCGATTTTCGGCTACAGGAATCACGAAACACTTAAATACGCGCATGAACTGGGCCTGGCATTCCAGCTTACCAACATCATCCGTGACGTGGGAGAGGATGCAACGCGCGGCAGAATTTATCTGCCGCAGGATGAACTGGAACAATTCAACGTCACGCCGGCAGAAATTCTTCATCGCCAACATAGCGAGCGATTTCAGGCGCTCATGCTGTTTCAGTACGAACGTGCAGTACAAGCTTACGAGCGAGCCCTGGCATGGCTGCCAAACGAAGACCGCAAATCACAGCGTGCGGGCCTGGCCATGGCCGCCATTTATCGCGCGTTGCTGGAAGAAATCCGGCGCGACAACTTTCACGTGCTGGATCAAAAAATTTCCCTGCCGCCGGTGCGCAAACTCTGGCTCGCCTGGAAAGCCGCCACCTTCGCATGATGCGAAGCGGTTCAAAACAGGATATTGGAGTTATTGGCGCGGGCTGGTCAGGACTGGCCGCTGCCGTTGAGCTGACCCGTGCAGGCCATGGCGTCACCCTCTACGAATCGGCCAAATTCGCGGGCGGACGCGCGCGCCGCGTTGAGACTGAATACGGTGTATTCGACAACGGCCAGCATCTGCTGATCGGCGCCTATACCGAAACCTTGCGGCTGATGGAAACCGTGTCGCCCGGGAGTCTGGCAACCGGGTTTCTGCGCCTGCCGCTGACACTGGATTATCCGGACGGCGTCATGCTGCGCGCCCCACGCCTGCCCGCCCCATTCCACCTCGCGGCGGCGCTACTTCTTGCACGGGGATTTTCGTTGGCCGAGAAAATGGCCGCGATACGTTTCATCCGGGCTTTGCAAAAAACCGACTTCCGGCCGGACGGCCCGGACAGCGTCGCCGAGGCGATTGCCGGTCAGCCGGAGAAAGTTCGACGTTTCCTGTGGGAACCGCTCTGCGTTGCCGCGCTGAATACGCCCGTCAAGCTGGCATCATTCAAAGTCTTCGCTCGAGTGCTGAAGGATTCATTGACCGGAAGCCCGTCTAACAGCGATTTTCTGATACCCAGACAAGACCTGACTTCACTGTTTCCCGAACCCGCTTTGGATTGGCTTAAACGACTTGGCGGAACAGCCAGAATGCAACACCGGATCAATGCATTGAAATTTGAAAATTCCAGCTGGAAAACATGCCGGGATACGGGTGAGGAGGCACAGCATGATGCAATCATCATTGCCACGTCCCCAATTCATGCTTCTTCCCTGCTTGATTCCTTGCCTGAATGCGAGCCGATTGCTCATCGGTTGAAGAAAATAAGCTATCAGCCCATCGTCACGGTTTATGCGGAATATCCGGTCGCACTGCATTTCCGCGCGCCTTTGACGGGATGGGTCGATCCCGTCCCGCTGTTCATTTTCGACATGCATGCCACGCATCGCAGAAAGGGAATGATCGCCGCGGTTGCCAGCGCGGAAGGCACGCATCTGGATTGGGACGACGATCGCTGGCTGGTTGAAATTCATACCCGTATGGAACAGGCACTGGGACCGCTTCCCGCGCCGAAACTCATCAAACGGATTGCCGAGAAACGCGCAACCTTCACCTGCCGGCCAAACCTCGCGCGGCCTCCGCATGCAACCGCCTGCAAAGGTCTGTATCTGGCCGGCGATTATGTGGAAGGCCCCTATCCCGCCACCCTCGAAGGAGCAGTCCGAAGCGGCGTACAATGCGCACAATTATTGATACAACATCATGAATCCGAACTACCAACCCCAACCTGATTGCCTCAAGGGCCGCGTCATTCTGGTGACAGGCGCGGGCAGCGGCCTGGGCCGGGAGGCGGCCATCGCCTACGCGCGTCACGGCGCCACAGTGGCGCTGCTCGGGCGCAACGAAAAAAAGCTCGATGCCATCTATGATGAAATTCTCGCCATCGGAGGCCCCGAACCCGCCATGTTTCCCTTTGATCTTGAAGCAGCGGATGACTTGGGATTCGAGCGGCTGGCGGGAACGATTTCCTACCATCTCAAGCGGCTCGATGGAATCCTGCACAGCGCCGCGTCCTTCTTCCTGCTCACGCCGCTGAATCAGCAAACCCTGGCACAGTGGAATACCTTGCTGAAAGTCAATCTGGCTGCTCCGTATGCGCTCACCCGTGCCTGCCTGCCCATGCTGGAAGCCTCGCCCGATGCATCGGTCATATTTACTGGCGAAACCCACGGACTGCACCCCGCAGCCTACTGGGGTGGCTATGCCGTTTCCAAATCCGGGCTGGAAGCGCTTGCCACGATTTTCAGCCAGGAACTGGAACGCCTGCCGAATATCCGGATCAATACGCTGATTCCCGGGCCGGTCAATTCCCCCCTGCGCCGCAAGACCCACCCCGGAGAAGATCCGGATCGGCTGCCTCAACCCGCCGATCTGTTACCTTGGTATCTATGGCTGATGGGCCCGGACAGCCGTGATGTACGTGGCAAGACAATTGAATGTACGCCTTGATGACGCGATGAGAATCGGCCGGTTCGACATTCTGGACAAGCTTGGCGAAGGCGCCATGGGCACGGTGTATCGCGCCCTTGACCCGCTGATCGAGCGCACGGTTGCCATCAAGACCATTCCCCTCAACCTGCCCGAGGAGGAAAAGCGCTTGTTCGAGGACCGCTTTCTGCGTGAAGCCAAAAGCGCCGGCAGGTTGTCGCATCCGAACATAGTTACCATCTATGACGTAGGTGAAACCGATGACTTTGCCTACATCGCCATGGAATATCTCGACGGGCCATCGCTCCGTGAAATCCTCCGCGAACATGGGCCTCTCCCTCTGGAGCTTGCCCTGGAAACCGCATTGCAGATGGCGGATGCGCTTGCGTTCGCGCACGACCATGGCGTTGTCCACCGCGACATCAAACCGCCCAATGTCATCGTTCTGGGCAAACGCGGAACCGTCAAGCTCACCGACTTTGGCATTGCCCATTTGATGAGCAACACCGAAACTCGCGCCGGCATGCTGTTGGGGTCGCCGCGCTACATGTCGCCGGAACAGGTGCAGGGTCAGCCCGTCGATGGCCGGTCGGATATCTTTTCGCTGGGTGTTGTCCTGTATGAAATGCTTGCCGGACGTCCGCCGTTTGGCGGAGAGGAGTTGCACGGCATCCTCTTCCGCATCGTCAACGAACCCGTCGCGCCCATCTCGCAGACCAGAAGGAATATCCCGGTCGGTGTTGACGAAATACTGGCACGCTGTCTGGCCAAAAAACCCCAGGACCGTTATTCAAATGCCAACGACCTGGTAAATGACCTCAACAAGCTCCTGCATCCACCACCGACAGAAAGCACTGAACAGCCGGTCAATCCGCCATTGTCCCGAACATTAAAGGCAGTTGCATTTGGAATGCCCGTGCTGATTGCGCTTGTTCTGACCATAGGCATGATCGTGACGACCTTTGTTCTGGAAAGGAATCAGGTGCAGCGCGGATCAGTAACCAACACCCCATCCATTCAGACGCCCCAGCTTGTCACGATCACAAAATCGCTCACCTCGGCCAAAAACGAGGAAACCTCTCAACCTCAATCCGGAAACAAGAAAAAACCTTCGTCAAATGAGGATTTTTTCCTGGAAGAACTGGAAAAAAAACTGGCAAAGCTCAAGGTCAGACGCAGTGAATTATTATCGTCCTATACAGAACTGCATCCGGACGTTGTCATCATTGACCGGGAAATAGACCAGCTCGAGGACGAAAGGCGCCAGTATCAAAAGCGCAAAAAACGTCAAAACAACTGACTCAATGCTTCGTCCAGCCGGCTGACCGCCACAATATCCATCCCGGCAATCTTTTGTTTGGGCTGATTTGCGGCTGGAATGATGGCCTGCGTGAAGCCAAGTTTCGCCGCTTCCTTCAGTCTTTCCTGGCCGCGCTGCACCGGGCGAATCTCGCCCGCAAGTCCCACCTCGCCAAAGATGATCAGCTTGTCTTTCACCGGTTTGCTTTTAAGCGAGGATACAATCGCCGAGAGCACCGCCAGATCGGCTGCGGGTTCGGCGATTTTTACGCCGCCCACGGCATTGATGAAAACATCCTGATCAAAGCAGGCCACACCGGCATGCCGATGCAGCACTGCGAGCAACATCGCCAGCCGGTTGCTTTCCAGACCGACTGACAGCCGCCTGGGATTGGAAGCGTGCGCGCTATCCACCAGAGCCTGAATTTCCACCAGCAAGGGCCGGCTTCCCTCCTGCGTCACCACAACACAGGTGCCGGGCACTGGCTGGCCGTGGCGTGACAGAAACATCGCGGAAGGATTGGAAACATTCTTCAGACCGGTTTCCGTCATGGCGAATACGCCCAGCTCATTCACCGCGCCAAAGCGGTTCTTGAAAGCACGGACCAGCCGGAAAGAAGATCCCGTGTCGCCTTCGAAATACAGGACTGTATCCACCATGTGTTCCAGCACGCGCGGGCCAGCGAGCGCACCTTCCTTGGTGACATGTCCCACCAGGAACAGGCTCGTCCCCGCACGTTTGGCATAGCGTGTCAGCTGCGCGGCACATTCACGCACCTGTGCGACAGACCCGGGCGCGGACTGCAGCGCTTCTGAAAAAACAGTCTGAATAGAATCAATGACCGCAACGCGAGGCTGCCTGTCTTCCAGCACGGCAAGGATTTTTTCAAGCTGAATTTCGGCAAGAAGCGGCAAATCTGCAGCGTTGAGATTCAAGCGTTTCGCGCGCAATGCCACCTGACGCGAGGACTCTTCACCGCTGACATACAGGGTGGGCAGTTGCGTGGAAAGGTGGGCGAGCGCCTGCAACAGCAAGGTGGATTTACCGATACCGGGATCACCGCCAATCAGCACCACCCCACCCATGACGATGCCGCCACCCAGCACGCGGTCGAGTTCGGCAATACCTGTGGCAATGCGCTCATCCTCGGTGGCTTCCACCTCGGAAAGCGGTCGGACTTCGCTGATCGAGGCAAGCGGCTGGAATCTCGATGCAGATGTTTTCTCTGTCACCGTTTCAACCAGCGTATTCCAGAGCCCGCAACCTGGGCATTGCCCCTGCCATTTTGGCGCGGCCGCGCCGCATTCTGTGCAGGTAAATATGGTTTTTTGCCTGGCCATCAATCTGATTTGAAGAATTTATACTATGTTGTTAAAAGCACTAACAAATGTGGTTATTTTGTATTTTGACTTTAACTCGCCCCAGGAGCCAGCCATGAGCAACATACCTTTCTTGCCTGCCTTATTGATGATACTGCCACTTGCCGCCTCGGCTTCCGGCGAAGTTACTTACGAAAAACACTGTGCGCAATGCCACTCAAAGGGAGATGTCAATGTGCCTCAAATTGGCTCCGTCGAGCAGTGGAAATTCCGCTCTGGCTATGGTCCCAAGTCACTCTTGTACAGCGTCAAGAATGGGCACAACCTCATGCCAGGCCATGGTGATGCATTGAAAGACGAAGAAATCTCGGCAGCAATCGAATATATCGTAAGCAAATCGGGCGGCTGGTCAAAAAAATAAGTTTGTCAGGCTGGGAATATGCCCGTGGACAAATAACGGTCGCCACGGTCGCAGACGATCGACACAATCACGGCATTTTCCACTTCCCTTGAAAGCTTGAGTGCAGCGTAAAGCGCGCCGCCCGAGGACACCCCGGCAAAGATGCCCTCTTCCCGGGCCAGCCGGCGGGTTGTTTCTTCGGCATCATTCTGGCCCACATAAATCATGCGGTCGATCTGCTTGAAGTCGCAGATGCTGGGCAGATAGGCCTCCGGCCATTTCCTGATCCCTGGTATTTGAGCGCCTTCCTCCGGCTGCACGCCAACAATCTGGATCGCCGGATTCACTTCCTTGAAATAGCGCGAGCAGCCCATGATGGTGCCGGTGGTGCCCATGCTCGACACAAAGTGTGTGAGCTTGCCCTGGGTGTCGCGCCAGATTTCCGGCGCGGTGCCTTCGTAATGCGCAATCGGATTATCCGGATTGGAAAACTGGTCAAGCATGATGCCCTTGCCTTCGCGCACCATCTGGTCGGCCACGTCCCGCGCCATTTCCATGCTGCCTTCCTTCGGCGTGAGCACAATTTGCGCACCGTAGGCGGCCATGCTCTGGCGGCGTTCAATGGACAGATGTTCCGGCATGACGAGTATCATCCTGTAGCCCATCATCGCGGCCGCCATGGCCAGCGCAATGCCGGTATTGCCCGATGTCGCCTCGATCAGGGTATCACCCGGCTTGATCTCGCCACGAGCTTGTGCCCGCTTGATCATGGACAGGGCAGGCCGATCTTTCACAGAACCTGCCGGATTGTTGCCTTCCAGCTTCAGCAAAATAGTATTGCCGGTTTCGCCCTGCATGCGCTTGAGCGCAACAAGCGGGGTATTGCCGACGAAATCTTCTATATGTTTCCAGTTGCTCATTGGCGTCCGATGGGGAAATACTCCATTCCAAGGCTGCGCACCATGGCAGGATCATAAAGATTGCGGCCATCGAAAATGAGCGGTTGTTTCAAGCTTGCCTTGATTGCATCGAAATCAGGACTGCGGAAAACCTTCCACTCGGTAACGATGAGCAGCGCATCCGCTCCGTCCAGCGCTTTCATCGGTTCGTCAACCAGGGTCAGTTGCGGGTGGTCGCCATAAATCCGCTGCGTTTCTTCCATCGCGGCAGGGTCATGCGCAATCACGTTCGCACCCTTTTCCCACAAAGCCTCCATCAGCACGCGTGATGGCGCTTCCCGCATATCATCGGTGTTTGGCTTGAACGCTAGTCCCCACAGGGCAAAACGCCGCCCCTTGAGATCGTTGCCTAAACGCGCGGTCAGCTTTTTCAGCAGCAGCAGTTTCTGTGTATCGTTTGCTTCTTCCACCGCATCCAGCACGCGCAACGGAATGGCATTTTCCTGCCCGGTCTTGCGCAGGGCCTGAACGTCTTTCGGAAAACACGAGCCGCCGTAGCCGCATCCCGCATAGAGGAAGTGATAGCCGATGCGCGGGTCGGAACCAATGCCATGTCGGACCTGTTCGATATCCGCGCCTAGTTTCTCGGCGAGCACGGCAAGCTCATTCATGAAGGAAATGCGGGTGGCCAGCATGGCATTGGCGGCATATTTGGTCAGTTCCGCCGAGCGGATATCCATGACAATGACGCGTTCTCGATTGCGCTGGAAAGGCGCATACAGCGCCCGCAACAGTTGCGTGGCCTGTTCATTGTCGGTGCCCACGACAATCCGGTCTGGCTTCATGAAATCATCGACCGCCGCGCCTTCCTTGAGAAACTCCGGATTGGACGCCACGCTGAATGGAATGTCCGCGCCGCGTTTTTTGAGCTCATCCTGCAAGGCCGCGCGCACCTTGTCTGCCGTACCGACCGGAACCGTGGACTTGTCGACCACCAGTTTGTAATCCCTCATGTGCTTGCCAATATTGCGCGCGGCGGCCACCACATATTGCAGATCCGCAGAACCATCCTCGTCCGGCGGCGTGCCGACAGCAATGAACTGGATGGTGCCGAATTCAACGCTTTCCTCGATATTGGTCGTGAAACGAAGGCGGCCGGCTTCGACATTGCGCTTGACCATGTCCTCCAGGCCCGGCTCGTAAATCGGGATGCCGCCGGATTTCAGAATTTCGATCTTGCGCGGATCCACATCCAGGCACATGACACTGTTGCCCATTTCCGCCAGGCAGGTGCCCGTTACCAGACCGACATAGCCGGTACCGATGACTGTAACCTTCATGCCAATTCCTTTTCAATTTCCTGATTGATTGTTCTTAATACAGTCAGTGGATCTTCAGCCTGGGTGATCGGACGCCCCACGACCAGATAATCGCTGCCTGCACGGACAGCGCTTGCCGGCGTCATGATGCGCGACTGATCGCCTGCATTCGTGCCGGCCGGCCGGATGCCCGGCGTGACCAATACAAAGTCTTCGCCGAAAGTTGCGCGTAAATCCGCCGTCTCCTGGGCCGAACAGACCACGCCATCCAGACCGCTTTGCCGTGCCAAACCGGCCAGGTGTTTTACCTGCTCCGCCGGGCGCCGGTCAACGCCGATTTCACGCAGTCCGGCCTCATCCATGCTGGTCAGCACGGTTACGGCAATCAATAGCGGTTTGTGCGCGGATTGATCGACTGCCTCCTTTGCCGCCTCCATCATTTTTCGACCGCCGCTTGCGTGCACGTTCAACATCCAGACACCCAGATCTGCCGCCACCCGGCAAGCCGCGGCAACCGTGTTGGGAATATCGTGAAACTTGAGGTCAAGAAAAACCGGAAATCCCATTTTCACCAACTGCTTCACAAGATCAGGGCCGGCAGCCGTAAAGAGTTCCTTGCCAACCTTCAGTCTGCACTCGGACGGCGACAAGCGATCTGCCAGCATCAGTGCGGATTTCGCATCCGGGTAATCCAGCGCGACGATGACCCTTGGGCCTACACTCTCAACTCTCAACTTGATTACTCTTCATGCCGTGCGGGGTCGAAACTGTCCCAGCGCCCGCAGGCCGGACAACGCCAGAAAAATTGTTTAGCTTTGAAACCGCAGCTTGCACAGTGATAGCGGGTCAAGCGTTGCACATGGCTCTGAATCAGGCTCTTGGCATTCTGGATAACCTCGCGGCGATTTTCCGGCGCCGTGATCAACTCGGCCTCGGCCAGACGTTCCAGCGCATGAAAACTCGGGTTGCGGCGCAGTTCTTCGCGCGCCAGTTGGTAGGCCGCTTCCGCACCCTGGCTTTGCATCACTGCGTGGTACAGGGTATTGAACAAATCCAGCGAGGGATGGCGCGTCAGCAGACCCTTCAGCCATTCCAGTCCCTCTTCCAGACGATTCAGTTGCCTGAAGTTATCCAGCAACCGGTCCACAACCAGTACCATGTGGCCGGGACTTTGCGCTTCAATCAGTCGCCAGGTCGCAATCGCGCCTTCGCGGTTGCCGTCGCCCGTCTGCAAATCGCCCAGCATGATGTTGGCGCGCGTGCATTGCCGATGAATGGACAACGCTTTTTCGAGATGTCCATGCGCGGAATCCTTGTCGCCTTTCACCATATCCAGGGTGGCCAGTTCGCAATGGAAATGCGCGATCTCGGCATTCATGGGCTGCGCCGACTGATTGTCCAGTTCTTCCGCTGCTCGCACGGCCTTCTGCCAGTCTTTTTCCTGCACATAGATTTCCAGCAGAAACCGGCGTGCCTGGCCGGCAAAAGGCGTTTCCAGCAATCGGGTGAATACCGCTTCCGCACGATCCAGCAATCCCGCCTTGAGATAATCTTGCCCCAACTCAGCCAGGGCTTTCAGCCGGTCTTCTTCTCCCAGCGTCTCGCGCTCCAGCAAATTTTCGTGCATGCGAATGGCGCGGTCGATTTCACCGCGCTTGCGAAACAGCGCACCCAGCGTGTAGTGCAGGTCGATTGTTTCGGGGTCCAGCTTGACGACTTCAAGAAAAGCATCCAGCGCCTTGTCTGGCTGCTCGTTCAACAGAAAATTCAGACCGCGAAAATAGGAATTGGGTACAGTGCGTGACTCCGTCACCACCTGCTTGATATCAACACGCGCGGCCAGCCAGCCCAGTGCAAAAAAAAGCGGAAAAGCCAGCAGCCACCAGTATTCAAATTCCATGAATGTCAGTTGAGCGGTAGAGACAATGTATCGGTTTCGGTCGCGCCATCTACCTGCCTGCGCAATTTGCCGCGCTCACGGCGCAGCCGGAAAAGAACAGGCAGCAATGCAAGCACACCGGAGAGCGCACCCAGCACGAAAGCCGCAAGCAGCAAAACGACCAGCGGAGCTTGCCAGACATACCCCAGGAAAAACTGGAGGGTGACTGGCTGACTGTTATGCAAGGCGAATCCCAGCAGGACAATAAAAAGCAGGATTTTCACCGCCCAGCCTAGATATCGCATGTTGCCCTCAAATATTGGTTCAGACGGAATTGTACCCGGTTGCATAAAGAAAAACGGCGCCCGCAAGCGCCGTTCAAACCTGATAAATGCCGTTCAGGGCTGATGGTAATCCACCCTTTCCCGAAGCTCCTTGCCAGCCTTGAAATGCGGCACATGCTTGGGCGGCACTTCAACCTTTTCGCCAGACTTGGGGTTGCGCCCAAGCCTGCCAGGCCGGTAGTTCAAACAAAAACTGCCAAACCCGCGTATTTCAATACGCCCGCCCGATGACAAGGTCTTGATCATGGCATCCAGGATGGTTTTCACGGCAAGTTCCGCATCCGCACCCGCAAATTGCGGGTAGCGAACGGCAAGCCGGGCGATAAGCTCTGATTTAGTCATGCAATCGCTTGGTCCAAATCAAGATTAATGCTGATCAAGGTTTATGCTTATTCCGTTTATTGCTGATCAGAAGATTTGTTGTCCATCTTGGCTTTCAGCAGCGCGCCCAGATTGGTTGCGCCACTTGCGGCGGCAGCGGATTCCGCACTGTATTTCTTCATTGCGGAATCCTGCTCAGCGCTGTCCTTGGCCTTGACAGACAGGTTGATCACGCGATTCTTGCGGTCCACGTTGATGATCATGGCTTCAACCTCGTCACCTTCCTTGAGGTGATTGCGGATGTCCTCGACACGGTCACGCGAAAGCTCGGAAGCGCGCAGGTAGCCCTCCATTTCACCGTTCAGATCAATGGTGGCGCCCTTTGCATCCAGCGACTTGACCGTGCCTTTCACAATGCTGCCTTTTTCATGGCTGCCAACGAAGGAATTGAACGGATCGCCTTCCAGTTGCTTGATGCCCAATGAAATGCGCTCGCGCTCGGTATCGATTCCAAGCACCACGGCTTCCACATCCTGGCCTTTGCGGAAATTGCGCACGGCTTCTTCACCCGGCAGGTTCCACGACAGGTCGGACAAGTGCACCAGACCATCGATTCCACCCGGCAGGCCGATGAACACGCCAAAATCGGTAATGGACTTGATGGCGCCGGTAACCTTATCGCCTTTCTTGGCGTTGCCGGAGAACTCTTCCCACGGATTGGCCTTGCACTGCTTCATGCCCAGGGAGATGCGGCGCTTGTCTTCATCGATGTCGAGTACCATGACCTCGACTTCGTCACCCAGCTGGACAACCTTGCCGGGGCTGACGTTCTTGTTGGTCCAGTCCATTTCGGACACGTGAACCAGGCCTTCGATGCCAGGTTCGATCTCGACGAATGCACCGTAATCGGTGAGGTTGGCCACCTTGCCGAACATGCGGGTGCCTTGCGGATAGCGGCGGGCAATGCCCACCCACGGGTCGTCGCCCAACTGCTTGAGGCCCAGCGAAACGCGGTTCTTGTCCTGATCGTATTTGAGAATCTTGGCTTCCACTTCCTGGCCGACCTGCACCACTTCGGAAGGATGCTTGACGCGGCGCCAGGCCATGTCGGTAATGTGCAGCAGGCCGTCGATGCCGCCCAGGTCAACGAACGCGCCGTAATCGGTGATGTTCTTGACCACGCCCTTGATGATGGTGCCTTCCTTCAGGGTATCGAGCAGCGCTTCGCGGTCAGCGCCCATGGACTGCTCCAGCACCGCGCGGCGTGACACCACCACGTTGTTGCGCTTGCGGTCGAGCTTGATGACCTTGAACTCCATTTCCTTGCCTTCGTAAGGCGTGGTGTCCTTGACCGGACGCATGTCCACGAGGGAGCCAGGCAGGAAGGCGCGCAGGCCATTCATCAATACGGTCAGGCCACCCTTGACCTTGCCGGCCACCATGCCGGTGACGATGCGGCCTTCGTTCATCGCCGCTTCAAGGTCGAGCCATGCGGACAGGCGCTTGGCACGGTCACGGGACAGTTTGGTGGAACCAAAACCGTCTTCCAGGGATTCGATGGCGACTTGTACAAAGTCGCCGGCTTTGACTTCGATTTCTCCGCGATCATTCTTGAACTCTTCGGTGGGGATCAGGCTTTCGGATTTGAGACCGGCGTTGACCACCACGAAGTTGTCGTCGACGCTCACCACTTCGGCGGTGATGACTTCGCCCTGGCGCATTTCCTGGCGAGTCAGCGACTCTTCAAACAGGGCGGCAAAGCTTTCGTTGGAGGCGGAGGTTTGGGTTGCAGACATGTATATGGACCTTCTGTCCATTCTTGCGAATGGGGTTGGTTGCACAATGCCAGCCACTTCCTTTGGTTAAAGCTGGCGCTTAATTTTTCCGGGTTGAGCGGTAATGTTTGAGTACCGCTTCCACCACCTGCTCGATATCGAACTGGGTGGAATCGAGTACAAGCGCATCGGCCGCGGGCTTCAAAGGCGCCACCACACGTTGCGTATCCCGCTCGTCCCGGGCCCGCATATCACGGACAAGGGCGGGTAGATTAGCAGGGATTTCCTTTTCGATCAACTGCTTATATCGTCTTTCCGCCCTGGCCTCAGGAGAGGCAGTCAGAAAGACCTTTGTTTGGGCATGGGGAAAGACCACGGTACCCATGTCCCGGCCGTCCGCCACCAGCCCGGGCGGCTGGGCATAAGTCCTTTGCCGCGCCAGCAGGGCCTGGCGAACCGCAGGCAGGGCCGCCACCTTTGACGCGCCCTCGCCCGCTTCTTCGGAACGTATCGCTTGGGTCACCTCCTCGCCGGCCAGCCAGACCTTGCCCGCGCGGAATTCTGCAGGAAGTTCGGCCACCAGAATGGCGAGCGCGGCTTCATCAGACAGGCTTATCCCACTTCGCAGGGCATGAAGCGCCGAGAGTCGGTAAAGCGCGCCGGAATCCAGCACATGGAACCCCAGTTTTTCGGCAATCCGTTCGGCAATGGTGCCCTTGCCCGATGCGGATGGGCCATCGATGGTGATGACAGGGATGCTCATCGCAAGAGTTTGCACGCAGCCGGCTGGCCGGTAATCGTCGCCAGCGCATTGAAATATTCGGGGAAGGTCTTGTTGACGCACTTGGGATCGTTGATACGAACCGGCACGCCGCCCAGCGTCACCAGCGAAAAACACATGGCCATGCGATGGTCTTCATAGGTGTCGACAGCAACGTTCGGCGTGAGGCGTGAGGGGGGAGGCGGCGTGATCTTAAGGTAGTCGGGGCCTTCTTCCACCACCGCGCCAAACTTGCGAAGCTCGGTTGCCATGGCGGCAATGCGATCCGTTTCCTTGACCCGCCACGAACCGATATTGCGCAAGGTGGACGGCCCATCGGCAAACAGGGCCAGCACTGCAAGTGTCATCGCCGCGTCCGGAATATGGTTGCAATCCATGTCCACAGCCCGAATCCGCTCACTGCAGGGTAGTTGCGCCTCGATCCAGTTCGGCCCCATGCCAATCTCCGCGCCCATGCGCGCCAGCGCGGCGGCAAACTGCACGTCGCCCTGCAAGGCGTTGCGGCCCACCCCCAGCACACGGACCGGACCATGCCCCAAGGCACCCGCCGCCAGAAAATACGAGGCGGAAGAAGCATCGCCCTCCACCTCGATTTCGCCAGGGCTTTGATACATGCCCGCGGGAACGGTAAAACTATCCCAACCCTGTTGCCTTACCTTGATGCCGAACCGCTCCATCAGCCCCAGCGTGATCTTGATGTAGGGTCTGGAGATCAGTTCACCGTCCACCCTTATCGTCACGGTTCTGCCCAACAAGGGCGCGGACATCAGCAATCCCGTCAGGAACTGGCTGGAAACATTGCCCTTGACGGTGACCTCCGGCGCATCGCTGACCTGCCCGGTATGAATGTGTAGCGGCGGAAACCCTTCATTGCCCAAATAGTCGATACGCGCACCCAATTGCCGCAAGCCCTCGACCAGATCACCGATCGGACGCTCATGCATGCGCGCCACGCCTTTCAGCACATAATCACCGCCAGAAAGCGCGCAGGCCGCCGTCAGCGAACGGAATGCCGTGCCTGCATTGCCCAGAAACAGCTCGGCCTGCTTGACCGGAAACACTCCGCCCACGCCTTCCACGCGATAGTTATCCGTACCCGCGCGACACATCCATTTCACGCCCAGACGGGTCAGCGATTCCAGCATGACCTGGGTGTCATCCGAATCCAGCAGCTCCCTGATTTCCGTCGTGCCCGAGGCCAGTGCGGACAGCAGCAACACGCGATTGGAAATACTTTTCGAGCCGGGCAACTTGATCATGCCGGACGCAGAATTGAAGGCAGGTAAATCGAGATATTCCATGAATAAAAAAACAGATTAGATGCAAAGACGCAAAGACGCAGAGAAAATCATTTATTTTCCTTTTCCCATTTTCTCCGCGCTTCACTTGCACGTCTGAAAATCGATTCAAGCGCAGCAGCATCGCTTTTATCCAGGGCCGAAGCGATTTCACCCAGCTTGTTCATATAGGTAGACAGTTCGCCCAATATGGCCTCGCGGTTGGCGAGTGCGATATCACGCCACATCTCCGGGCTGCTGCCGGCAATGCGGGTAAAATCGCGAAATCCACTGGCGGCAAAACGGAAAAAATCATTAGCCTCGGCCCTGCCGGCAAGATCGTCCACCAGCGCAAATGCAGCCAGATGCGGCAAATGGCTGACGGCCGCGAATATCTGGTCATGCCGTGCGGCGGGCATGATCGACACCTGAGCACCGGCGCTTTTCCATAGCAAATCGACAACCGTCAAGGCTTCCGCATCGGTATCCGCCTCGGGGCAAAGCACCACATTCCTGCCACTGAACAAATCGGCACGTGCCGCTTGCGGACCATTCTTCTCGGCGCCGGCAATCGGATGCCCCGGCACAAAGCAGAAAAAGTTCTTTCCCAAAGCGCGTCTTGCGGCGGCAATCACATCGGATTTTGTGCTGCCCGCATCCGTGATGATTGATTTTTCATGGAGATGGGGCGCAAGGCCGGAAAGCACCGAGCTTGTCTGCGCAACAGGCATGGCCAAAACGATCACATCGGCCTGGGCTGCCTCCCTTGGCGATTCCGCAATGCGGTCGATCAAACCCAGCGACCTGGCCTGTTCCAGGGTTTCACGGCTGCGCCCCAGACCAACGATTTCATCCACCACGCCAGCCTGCTTCAGCGCAGCAGCCAAGGAGCCGCCGATCAGTCCGACGCCCGCAATAAGAAGACGGTTGACATGAAAACTCATAGACAGGCGCTCAAAGCATCCAGGAAGCGGGCATTCTGTTCCTTCAACCCCACTGACACGCGCAGAAATTCCGGCAAGCCGTAATTGGCCACCGGCCTGACGATCACACCACGCTTGAGCAGTTCGGCATTGATGCGCGCGGCCTCGCCTACCTTTGCCAGCAGGAAATTTCCTTTCGAAGGCACATGGTCAATCCCCAGCTTGCCGAGCCCTTCAACCAACTGCTTCATGCCCGAAGCATTCACCTCGTAGCTCTGGTCAAGAAAAGCCTGATCATCCAGCGCAGCCTCCGCGGCAGCCAAAGCCACCAGGTTCACGTTGAAAGGATGGCGCACGCGATTGAGCAGATCGATGACATCCGGCCGGGCAATCCCGTAGCCGATCCGCAACCCGGCCAGACCATAGGCCTTGGAGAAGGTGCGGACAATCAGCAGATTGGGGTAACGCGACAGCCAGGTAACCGTATCGAAACGGTCTCCGGGCGGCAGGTATTCGCCATAGGCCTCATCCAGCACGATGAGAACACTCCGAGGAACAGATTGAATGAATGCTTCAACCTCTTTCCAGGGCAGGAAGGTTCCGGTCGGATTGTTGGGGTTGGCGATCCAGACCACGCGTGTGTCCTCGCGAATCGCTGATCGCATGGCCGCAAGATCATGTCCGTAATTTCTTGCCGGTGTTTCAATGCCCTTCGCACCAGCAGTCAGCGTGGCAATGGGGTACACGGCAAACGCGTGTTGCGCATAAACAGCCGAGGAAGCCGATCCCAGAAACGCGCGGGCCGCCATGTCCAATACATCATTGGAACCATTGCCCAGCACAATGTTTTCCTGGGAAAGTCCCAGCCTCTCGCAAAGTTTCGCCTTGAGCGAGAAACCTGCGCCATCCGGATACAGTGCGATTTCCTTCAGGCTGGCCTGAGCCGCTGCAAGACCTTTCGGGCTGGGCCCAAGCGGGTTTTCGTTGGAAGCCAGTTTGACAATGGATAACGGATCCAGTCCCAGTTCACGTGCAAGCTCCGTGATCGGCTTGCCCGGTACATAGGGCGCGATGGATTTGATATGGCGCGCAACCTGTTCGCAAACATCAAGCTGCACGCTTTCTAACGAAGCACTCATCAGCACGCAGCCGGATAGGAACCCAAAACTTTCAGCATCGCTGAACGGGCAGTTATCTCCTTGAGAGCCAAGGCAACCGAGGCATCCTCGCGATGTCCTTCAATGTCCACGAAGAACAGGTATTCCCAATTGGCCCCCTTGACCGGCCGCGACTCGAACTTGGTCATGGACACGCCCGCATCGGCAAGCGGCTGTAAAAGCTTGACCATCGCGCCCGGCACATTGGCCGCCGAGATCACCAGCGAGGTCTTGTCGCGGCCCGAGGGCGAGGCATCATGATCCGCCAGCACCAGAAAACGCGTGGTGTTGTTGGGTTCATCCTCGATGTGCGAGACAACGATGTCGAGGCCATAAGTCTCGGCGGCGATCTCGCCGGCAATCGCGGCTGAAACAGGTTCGATGGATGCGAGCCGTGCCGCTTCGGCATTGCTGCTGACGGGAATGCGTTCGGCTTGCGGCAGATTTTGATTAAGCCAGTGCTGGCACTGAGCAAGTGACTGGGCGTGGCTGTATACACGCATGATACCTTCGAGTCTTGCCCCCTCCCTTGCAGGGCGCGTTCCGGCTTGCACTCCGGAACCGCTCGACGGGCGCGGAACATGTTCCGCGAATTCCCCGTCTCGCCCCCTACCCTCTCCCACGAGGGGAGAGGGAGAAAAACGGCGCAGCAGATTCTGGTGAATGGGCAGCAGCACTTCACCGCATATCTTCAATGTGCTGCCAACAATCAGATCCAGTGTGCGCGACACCGCGCCTTCGGAAGAGTTTTCCACTGGCGCCACGGCGTAATCCGCACGGGCGGTTTCCACCGCGCGGAAAACCTCGTCGATGGTGGCACAGGGTACATTGCCGACTGCATGACCAAAATGCTTGTAGGACGCTGCCTGGCTGAAAGTGCCTTCCGGTCCAAGATAGGCTATGCGCAGATGCTGTTCCAGGTCGCGGCAGGCCGACATGATTTCGCGGAACAGATGCTCGATGTTTTCCGGCTTCAGCGGGCCAGGGTTTTCCGCACACAGGCGGCGCAACACCTGAGCCTCGCGCTCGGCGCGGTAAATCTGCCCATTCTTTATGTGGCCCACCGCCTGCGCAAGCTTGGCCCGCTCATTCAACAGGCGAAGCAACTCGGCATCGACAGCGTCGATGCCATTGCGCAGCTTGAGCAGCTCGTCAGACATCGGCGGGCAGATAGCGCACGTTGAGCACACCTTCGATGGCGGACAGCTGTTTCAACAGCACATCGGTCACCGGGCTGTCCACATCGACCAGGGTATAGGCCATGTCGCCTTTGGATTTATTCACCATGTTGTGGATGTTGAGACTTGCTCCCGCCAGCGTGGAAGTAATGGAGCCCACCATGTTGGGCACATTGGCATTGACCAGCGCGATGCGGTAAGCCGACTCGCGGCCCATTTCGACATTGGGGAAATTGACCGAGTTGAGAATGTTGCCGTTCTCCAGAAAATCCGTGACCTGCTGCGCCACCATGATGGCGCAGTTTTCTTCTGCTTCCTCGGTCGAGGCCCCCAGGTGCGGCAGGGTGACAACCCTGGGTTGATTCTTTAGCGCATTGGCCGGGAAGTCGCAGATATAGGCGCCCAGTTTTCCAGCATTAAGCGATTCGATCACCGCCGCATTATCCACCGTGCCTTCACGCGAGAAGTTCAGCAGAATGGCGCCTGCCCGCATGGCTGCGATGCGCTCGGCATTGATGAGATTGCGTGTGGCATCGATCAGCGGCACATGCAACGAAACGAAATCGCTTTGGCGCAACAGGTCTTCCACGCTTGCTGCCTTCCTGACCTGCGAGGGCAGTCGCCAGGCGGCTTCCACGGTAATGCCAGGGTCGAAGCCGATCACGTTCATGCCCAGCTTGATGGCGGCATCCGCCACGAGCGAGCCAATCGCGCCCAGGCCGATGACGCCCAGCGTCTTGCCCGGCAATTCGCCGCCGGCGAATTTCTTCTTGCCCGCCTCGGTTGCCTTGTGGATTTCCTCGTCCGACCCGGTCAGACCCTCGCTGAATTTCACCGCGGGAATCAGGTTGCGCACCCCTATCAGCATGCCGGCAATGACCAGTTCCTTAACGGCATTGGCATTGGCGCCCGGCGCATTGAACACCGGCATGCCACGCTCGGACATCGCCTTCACCGGAATGTTGTTGGTGCCAGCGCCCGCGCGACCTATGGCCTTGACGCTGGCGGGTATGGCCATGTCGTGCATGTTGGCCGAGCGCACCAGAATGGCGTCAGGCTCGGCCACATCGCCGCCGACGGTGTAGCTCTGTGGCAGTCTCGCCAGCCCCTTGGCGGAGATGGCGTTCAGGGTCTGTATCTTGTATGCCTTGGCCATGCTGTTTATCCGTTCGCCTTTTCGAAATCGTTCATGTAGTTAACCAGCGCCTGCACGCCTTCTTTCGGCATGGCGTTGTAGATGGAGGCACGCATGCCGCCGACGGAACGATGGCCCTTGAGCTGAAGCAGCCCGCGTTCCTTCGCGCCTTTCAGGAAAGCCTCGTCAAGTGCCGCGTCCTTGAGCGTGAACGGCACGTTCATCAACGAACGGTTTTCCTTTGCCACCGGGGAATTGTAGAAACCGGTGCTGTCCAGCTTGCCATACAGCAGCGTGGCTTTTTCGCGGTTGATCTTTTCCATCGCCGCCAGGCCACCCTGTTTCGTCAGCAGCTTGAACACCAGCCCGGCCACATACATGGCAAAGGTCGGCGGCGTGTTGTACATGGATTCATTTTCACTGTGCGTCTTGTAATCGAACATGGTCGGCGTCCCCGCAACCACCTGGCCGATCAAGTCTTCGCGCACGATGACAATGGTAAGCCCCGCCGGACCGATGTTTTTCTGTGCGCCAGCATAAATCAGGCCGTATTTCGAAACATCGATGGGGCGCGACAGGATGTTCGATGACATGTCCGCCACCAGCGGTACGCTGCCGGTGTCCGGGGTCCAGAAGGTTTCCACGCCGCCGATGGTCTCGTTGGGTGTGTAGTGCACATAGGCCGCGTTCGGATCGAGTTTCCACTGGCCCTGTTCCGGCGCGTAGGAAAAGTTTTTGTCCTCGCTGCTGGCGACGACATTCACGCCGCCAAATTTCTTCGCTTCCTTGATCGCCTTTTTTGACCACTCGCCGGTATTGAGATAATCGGCGGAAGTCTTGCCGCGCAGAAGATTCATCGGAACCATGGCGAACTGCGAGGACGCCCCGCCCTGCAGGAACAGCACCTTGTAGTTGGAAGGAATGCTCATCAGCGCACGCAGGTCAGCCTCGGCCTCGGCGGCAATGCCCATGAATTCCTTGCCGCGATGCGACATCTCCATGACCGACATGCCGCTGCCGTGCCAGTCGACCAGTTCCTGCTGAACCTGCTGTAAAACGGCCTTGGGCAACACTGCCGGGCCGGCGCTGAAGTTATAGATTGCGGTCATGATTTCTTTTCCATGCTGATGATGTCGGCACTGTGTTTGATGCCGGTGTGGCTGTAGCCGACGAAGCGCGCACCGGATTCGATATCGAGGGATTCCGCCGTAACATCGCCTTCCACTTCTCCCTGGCTATGGATGCGAAGCTGCCCATTGGCGGAGATGGTCGCTTTCACACGGCCATGGATGAGGATGTTGCGCGCTGCAACCGTCTGTCCTTCGATCACACCACTGGCGGAAATTTCGATATCGCCTTCAGCGCGAACATTGCCTCGCACCATGCCTTCAACACGCAGGTTTCCCGCTACCACCAGGTCCCCCTGTACTTCGCTGCCCAGGCTGATGAAAGTCATGGCCACATGCTGGCTTTCAGGTTTGTGCGCTTTGGTGGATTTGGTTTTGGCAGTGAACATTGTCGCCTCCTTGGTTATTGCTCCACATAGGGCGCGGGATTGATTGCCCTGCCCCGGTACTGAAGTGCATAGTGAAGATGCGGTCCGCTGGATCGGCCTGTATTCCCAAGCAATCCCACGGCTTGCCCTTTGTTGACCGTTTCACCCGGTTTGACCAGCACCTTGGACAAATGGCCATAGACACTGCGATAGCCATATCCATGCTCGATCGCGACAAAATTACCGATGGCCCCGCCGTGGCCTGCCTCGTCGACTTTTCCTGGAGCCGTCGCCTTGACGGGCGAACCGGTATCCCCGGGAAAATCCATCCCGCCGTGAAACTCATGGCCCTTGCCAAAAGGATTGTTGCGCAAACCATAATTCGAACTGACATGAAACCCGCCATCCACGGGCATACCCTCCGGCCTCGCCACCTCCCGTTCCAGCGTCGATTCCAGTTGCGGAAGCAGGCTTGCCAGTCGTTCGTCCAGCAGGGCAAGTTCGCCTTGCATCAAGGATGATGCGTTGGCCTCGGTAACCGGGATGGCCGGCCCGCCCATGGAAGAGCGCTGGCCCTGCTCAACCGGAAAACGTTCCCTAGCGCCATTGACCAGGCCATGCACTTTGGCGGCCAGTTGTTCAACCCGGTGTTGCAGGCTGATCATGTGCTGGCCCATCGCCTGACGGTCCTCAGCCAGCCTGGAATTACTTGCCTTCAGCGCGGCGATTTTCTCTGCCTGCGCATCCGCATGGGCGATGGCTTCCATATTGGAGAGATGCGAATACGCCACATAGAAAGTTGCGGAGAACCAGCCAAAAACCGCCACACCGGCCACGATCGCGATTCTCCGCAACGACTCCAGATTGATCCGCAGGGTTTTGGAAGGATGGCCACTCAGGGCAAACACAATTTCAAGGGTGCGCGGATGCCGCGCGGCACGTCCATCTGGTTTGCGGAACAAGGCAAGCCAGCGCAGCATGCTTACTCGTCCCCTTCCGTTTCCTGGATGGATTCAACGCCGATCAGCTTCTGGCCTTCATCCAGGCTGATCAATGTCACGCCCTGCGTGGCGCGTCCCATTTCACGGATTTCCTTCACACGGGTGCGGATCAGTACGCCGCCATCGGTAATCAGCATGATTTCGTCGTCTTCCTTGACCAGGGTGGCCGCCACCACCTTGCCGTTGCGGGCCGTGGTCTGAATGGCGATCATGCCCTGCGTGGCGCGTGCATGGCGGGTGTATTCCGTGATGGATGTCCGCTTGCCGTAACCATTCTCCGTGGCAGTCAGCACGGAATCGGTTTCGTCTTCCGCCACCAGCAGCGAAATCACCCGCTGGCCATCAGCCAGACGCATGCCGATCACGCCACGCGCGGCACGTCCCATCGGCCGCACATCGTTTTCGTCGAAGCGCACGGCCTTGCCGCCATTGGAGAACAGCATCACATCGTGCTTGCCATCGGTAATGGCCGCGCCGATGAGATAGTCATCGTCATCAAGGCCGACCGCGATAATCCCGGCCGAACGCGGACGCGAGAATTCGGCAAGCGGCGTCTTTTTGACCACGCCACTGGCGGTGGCCATGAAGACGTAATGTTCTTCGTCAAATGCCTTGACCGGCAGCAACGCATTGATCTTTTCACCTTCGGTCAACGGCAACAGGTTGACAATGGGTTTGCCACGGCTGGCACGCCCGCCTTGCGGCACGTTGTATACCTTGAGCCAGTACATGCGGCCGCGGTTGGAGAAGCACAGGATGTAGTCGTGGGTATTGGCCACGAACAGCTTCTCGATGAAATCGTCTTCCTTGGTGCCCGCCGCCTGCTTGCCACGCCCGCCACGCTTCTGCGCGCGGTAATCCGTCATGGGCTGGGTCTTGATGTAGCCGGTGTGCGACAGTGTGACGACCATGTCTTCCGGTGCAATCAGATCTTCCATGGAAAGATCCTGCGTGTCGGTCACGATCACCGAGCGCCGCTTGTCGCCAAACTGCTCCATCACCTGAGTCAGCTCGTCGCGGATGATCTGCGTCACGCGAGCGGCATTGGCCAGAATGTCCAGCAAGTCGGCGATGCGCTCCATCACTTCCTTGTACTCGCCGACGATCTTGTCCTGCTCCAGGTTGGTCAGGCGTTGCAACTGCATTTCCAGAATGCGCTGCGCCTGCAGATCCGACAGGAAGTAGCCCTTCTTGTGCAACCCATACTGCGGCGCCAGCCCCACCGGTCGAGAGAAATCAGCCTCCACGCGCGCCAGCATTTCCTCCACCAGCTTCGAACGCCAGGGCTTGCCCATCAGCTTTTCCTTGGCGATGGCGGGCGTTTCGGAAGACTTGATGATCTGGATGATTTCGTCGACGTTTGACAGCGCGACCGCCAGACCTTCCAGGATGTGGCCGCGCTCACGCGCCTTGCGCAGTTCGAACACCGTGCGCCGCGTCACCACTTCGCGGCGATGGCGCAGGAAGGCGTCGAGCATTTCCTTCAGATTGAGCAGGCGGGGCTGGCCATCGACCAGCGCCACCATGTTCATGCCGAAGGTGTCCTGCATCTGCGTGTCCTTGTACAGATTGTTCAGGATGACGTCGGCGTTTTCACCGCGCTTCAGTTCAATAACGACACGCATGCCGGATTTATCGGACTCGTCCCGCAAATCTGAAATGCCTTCTATCCGTTTGTCCCGGACCAGTTCGCCAATTTTTATCAGCAAATTGGCCTTGTTAACCTGATAGGGCAGCTCGTCGATGATGATGGCCTGGCGCTCGCCCTTGCCTATATCCTCGAAGTGGCACTTGGCCCGCATGATCACGCGGCCGCGGCCGGTGCGATAGCCGTCCTTTACACCAGACAGGCCGTAGATGATGCCGGCGGTCGGAAAGTCCGGCGCGGGCACCATTTCAATCAGCTGTTCGATGGAAGTCTCGGGATCCGCCAGCAGTGCCAGACAGGCCTTGCAGACCTCATTCAGGTTATGCGGCGGGATGTTGGTGGCCATGCCCACCGCAATGCCGGTCTGACCGTTGATCAGCAGGTTGGGAATGCGCGTGGGCAGTACCAGCGGTTCCTGCTCGGAGCCATCGTAGTTGGGCCCGAAATCGACGGTTTCCCGGTCGATGTCCGCCAGCATCTCATGGGCGATTTTCGCCATGCGTATTTCGGTGTAACGCATCGCCGCCGCATTGTCGCCGTCAACCGAGCCGAAGTTGCCCTGGCCGTCGATCAGCATGTAGCGCAGCGAGAAATCCTGCGCCATGCGCACGATGGTGTCGTACACCGCCGTGTCGCCGTGCGGGTGATATTTACCGATCACGTCGCCAACGATACGCGCCGATTTCTTGTAGGGTTTGTTCCAGTCGTTACCGAGTTCGCTCATGGCAAACAGCACCCGGCGATGAACGGGTTTCAGACCGTCGCGCACGTCCGGCAGGGCGCGCCCCACGATCACGCTCATGGCGTAATCGAGGTAGGAACGGCGCATCTCCTCTTCCAGGCTGATCGGCAGGGTTTCTTTGGCGAACTGCTCCATTTATTGTGCTGACCGGAAACGTAAAAACCTGAATTTTAACATGGTCGTGGTAGCCAGCCCTGCTTCCCTGAGCGCCGATTTCTGGTAACAATGCGGAATGATCGAACTCGTTGATTTACTGATTATTCCCCGCTGGATCATTCCGGTGGAACCCACTGGCGTACTGTTGAATCACGCCCTAGCGGTCAAGGGCGGGCGTGTCGCCGCCATCGTTCCGGCTGGCGAGGCCAAAAGCCGGTTTGCCGCGCGCGACACGCTGGAACTGCCCAATCACGCCCTCATCCCCGGCCTGGTTAACCTGCATACCCACGCGGCCATGAGCCTGCTGCGCGGCTTCGGCGACGACCTGCCGCTGATGGAATGGCTGACCACAAAAATCTGGCCAGCCGAACAGGCGCTGGTCTCGGCGGATTTTGTGCGTGACGGCACGCTGCTGGCCTGCGCCGAGATGCTGGCGGGCGGCATTACCTGCTTCAACGACATGTATTTCTTCCCTGGCGCCGCCGCCGAAGCCGCGCTGGACTCCGGCATGCGCGCAAGTCTCGGCATGATCGTGATGGATTTTCCCACTGCTTACGCCAGCGATGCCGATGACTGTCTGGACAAGGGGCTGGCCGTGCGAGATCGCTTTAAAGGCGAATCGCTGCTTTCCTTCACCTTCGCCCCGCACGCGCCCTACACTGTTTCGGACGACGCGCTGGCCCGGATCAGCGTGCTGGCCGAACAGCTCGATGCGCCCGTCCACATCCACCTGCACGAAACCGAACACGAAATTGAGGAAAGCCAGGCCAAATACGGCGTCCGTCCACTGGAACGGCTGGGCAAGGCCGGATTGCTTTCACCCCGTCTGATTGCCGTGCATGCCGTTCACCTGCTGGAGGGCGAAATCGACACACTGGCCCGCCACGGCTGCCACATCGCGCATTGCCCCGCCTCCAACCTCAAGCTGGCCAGCGGCCTGCCCCCCGTTCACAAATGGCTCAAGGCCGGCATCAACTTCGGCATCGGCACCGATGGCGCGGCCAGCAACAACCGGCTCGACCTGTTTGCCGACATGCGGCTGGCCGCCCTGCTGGCCAAGGGTATTTCCGGCGAAGCATCCGCCCTGCCTGCTGCGAAGACACTTGAGGCTGCCACGCTGGGCGGCGCCCAAGCCCTGGGGCTGGATGATCAAATCGGTTCGCTTGCGGCAGGGAAATGGGCCGACATGGCGGCGGTCGATCTGGGTGGCCTGTCCTCCCAGCCGGTATTCGATCCCGTGTCGCATCTCGTTTACGTGGCCGGACGCAGCCAGGTCAGCCATGTCTGGGTGGGCGGCGAACTGGCGGCTCGCGATGGCCATGCACTCAAACTTAACCCTTCCGATTTAAGGGCCAGATTGGCTTACTGGTCGGCTAAACTATCGTCCTGATTACATTTCAAAGGCTGGAGTTCGTCACTGACCGTTCCTCGCAATGACCCCGCCGTCATCTCGAAGGCTGAAAACCCGTGGCGATCCAGTAAACACATGAGCAACGTCGACACCACCGAAATCCAGAAATTTTCCGAACTCGCCCATCACTGGTGGGACCCGAATTCCGAGTTCAAGCCGCTGCACGACATCAATCCACTGAGACTCGGCTGGATCGACCGCCACGCCAGGCTGGCCGGAAAGAACGTCATCGATGTTGGCTGCGGCGGCGGCATCCTCAGCGAATCCATGGCCGCCACCGGCGCCACGGTCACCGGCATCGACATGTCGGAAAAAGCACTGAAAGTGGCCCGACTGCACCTGCTCGAATCCGGCCGCCAGGTTAATTACCGGCAGATCGCCGCCGAGGACATGGCGGCGGAAAACCCCGCAGCCTTCGATGCCGTCACCTGCCTGGAAATGCTGGAACACGTGCCCTCGCCCGCCTCCGTCGTCCAGGCCTGCGCACAGCTTGCTAAACCCGGCGGCTGGGTGTTTTTCTCCACGCTCAACCGCAACCTGAAAAGCTACGCCTTCGCCGTGCTGGGCGCGGAATACCTTATGCAACTGCTACCCAAGGGCACGCACGACTACGCCAAATTTATCCAGCCGGCGGAACTGGCGGGTTTTGCCCGCGCCGCCGGGCTGGAAGTCGTGGATATCATCGGCATGACCTACAACCCGCTGAGCAAAACCTATGCACTGGAAAATGATACCGGCGTCAATTACCTGATGGCCTGCCGAAGGCCAGCGGAACAGTGATCCGATCCGTTCTCTTCGACCTCGACGGTACCCTCGTCGATACCGCGCCCGATCTGGGCTATGCCCTGAACCTGCAACGTGGCGTGCACGGACTGCCGCCCCTGCCCTTCGAAGTCATCCGCCCGCAGGCTTCGCATGGCGCACGTGGCCTGCTCCAGCTTGGATTCGGCATTACACCCGAAGACAGCGGCTTCGCCCCCATGCGGCAGGAATTCCTGCAGCTGTATGCCGACAACATTTGCCGCCACTCCCGCCTGTTCGACGGCATGAACGAAGTGCTGAAGGAACTGGAAAGCCGCAACCTGCCCTGGGGCGTCGTCACCAACAAGCCCGCCCGCTTCACCGAACCATTGCTCTCGCTGCTGGACCTGGCCGAACGCGCTGCCTGTATCGTGTCCGGCGATACCTGTCCCGAACCCAAGCCCCACCCCGGCCCGCTGCTGTTTGCCAGCCAGCAGGTGGGCATTCCGCCTGAAAACTGCCTGTACGTCGGCGATGCCGAGCGCGATATCGAGTCCGCCCGCAACGCCGGCATGCCCTGCATCGTGGCGCACTACGGCTACCTCGACACAAACGACCAGCCCCACAACTGGGGTGCGCTTGGTCTGGTTTCCTCGCCCGAGGAAATTCTGGATTACCTCTAAACCCCCTTGATAAAGGGGGTGGCGAACCTGCGAGCCGGGGATTTCCTCTTGATATTTGAACTATCCCACCCACATACCGTCCATTCTTTGCTTTCCGATTCAACCCTGGAAAGCTAGAATGAAAACACTGCACAACACACCAGTTACCGGGGCCGACCTGGTTTCGACGTGGGTCGCAAAGCAGAGTGGGGCATACCGAGGGTCAGAGCACCTCGTAAATCCAACTGAAATCGTTTAAACGCAAACGACGAAACTTACGCTCTGGCCGCTTAATTGCGCCAGACCCTGCACCAGCCAGCATACGGGGTGGGTTAGGCAACTAACAGCAGGGTAATCTCAGTATGATCGTCCTGTTCAGGGTTGCTTTGAACAGGATTAAATCCAAGGCAACTCGCTGGCATCAAGCCTGTTCGGCGGGCGTGATGCAGGTTAAAACCAATTCACCGGACTAAGTATGTAGAACTGCCTGTAGAGGGCTTGCGGACGCGGGTTCGATTCCCGCCGGCTCCACCAAACAAGAACGCCACCCATCCGGGTGGCGTTGTTGTTTGTGGGTCCGGTTGGGATGAGAAGCCGCCCGGGTTCGCGGAGCAAGCACGGCTTGCGACGGACAGCCGAAGGCTGGTCCTGGGCGCCAGCGAGGGATGGCTGGATCGCGGAGGCAACGCGAGCCAGACACAATCCCGCCGGCTCCTCAATACAAAGCCCACCTTGCTTGAAAATAACTTAAAAATTGATGCTCTTAATACAAGTCGATTCTGTTGCATTTAAAAGTCGCTCGATTAGTGAAATCAATTCACTGGAAAGCGGATATTTTTTTGCCCCAGTGACTCGATATTCGAACTCCTTGAATTTGTAGTACTGGTTGATCATTGTGATAACTGCTTTTTCTTTTTCCGAAAGATTGACCAGCTCTCCAAGTCCTTTTTGCTCGGCTCTGATAAGTCCTTGATCAAGATCATGTCCGATATTTTTTAGATCGGCCAAGTTTGCTCCTCTTGCGCGTATAAAACTCTTGAATGCAAGCTCTAGTGAATGACCTAATAAATAATAAAGCGGTTGGCCTAATTCAAATTTTTTACTAGCCGCAAGATGTTTTGCAGCATCAAGCATTTCTCGAGCATCGGTCCAGAGCCCCATTCCGGTCGTTCGTTCTTCTTCAATCATGATTGCTGTATCCGTTGGAAAAACATCTCTCTCACCCCACCTGACTCATCTCAAACACCGCATCAATCTCTTTCCCGTTCCAGTGGTATTCCAGGTAGGCGGCGTGCAGGCAGTTCTTGAGCAGGATGGGTTTGAATGCAGCGAGGCATTGGCCACCGGCGTGGCGGACGGAGGGATACAGGATGCCGAGCACGCCCTCCTCGCGCAGCGCTCTACCGATGCCTTGCGAATAGACATACCTGTCGGGATCAACGATGCGCAGCTCGGTCTGGCTGGCTTTTCGGAGATCTGCCACCCTACCCCTGGCTTCCACGGAATACAGCCGCATTTGCAGGCGCATGGCCGGTTCGTTCGTGGCCCGCATGAACAACGTCTGGTGGTAGCGGGTTTCGGCAATGGCGGTTTCCCGTTTCCTGGCGCAATAGAACACGCCATAGCTGCCATCGCTGAAGCGGCTGCCTAGCGGGTTGAGGTGTGTGAAGGCGGCCATGATGGGTCCGCTGCCGTTGCCGAACTGCCGTTCTTCTGGCGGAACAAGGCTGATATCGCCGACCTCGTCGCGGAGGCGGTCGTTGGTCATGGCTTCCAGCGCATACAGCGCTTCAAAGTCTTCCGGCGCGGCGACACGGTCAAACAGGTTGACGGCGGGAAATCGCGTGGGGATGACGCGCCAGGCCAGGTTCCAGTTGAGCGAAACGCGAGGGTAAATGCTCAAGCCCAGCCGCCGCGCCGGGCGTCCAGATACTGGCGCACCGCCAGCAGGTCGCTGATGTTGCCTCCCAGCATGCGTTCCAGCGCACTTTTGCCGGCAAACAGCGGCGCGGTGTTGGGCTTTTTCACCCAGGCGTCAGAAGCAACGGGATCAGGCAGCAGGATTTGCAGAGCCTTGTATATGCCAAGGAGATAGGACAGACGTTCGAGCGTGTCGCGCTTGAGGTCGGCACTTTCCGGCGCGGCCTTCCATTTGAAAAAAGTGGAGCGGCCCGGACTGCCCAACAGGGTCATCTGCTCGTCGGTGTTCAGCCCCCAAGCCTGGGCGATGTTGAAAAACGCGCGCAGGCCTGCCACAGAAATATCGCGGCTGGTGAGCGGCGCCTTGGCTTTGACTGCAATGGCCGGAGCTGGCATGGTTGAACTCCCGAAATGCTTTGATGACTGTATAGTCCATTTATGTACTATTGTCAACAATGCGTACGTATTTGGATATTCGTGCAGTTTAGACAACAAGGGTCTATTGTTGAAAGCACGTCAATAAAAAAGGAGAAAACAATGCTCAAGCTCATTGCATTGATTGTTGTTGTTCTGATCGCGGCGGTGCTGATTTTTGCTTCAACCAAACCTGACACCTTCCGCGTGGAGCGCTCGGCCAGCATCAAGGCACCGCCGGAAAGGATCTTTGCCATTCTCAACGACCTGCAACAATGGAAAGGCTGGTCGACCTGGGAGAAAATGGACCCGGCCATGAAGAAAACATTCGGCGGCCCGGCAAGCGGGACAGGCGCAAGCTATGAATGGCAGGGCAACAACAAGGTTGGCCACGGCCGCATGGAAATAATCGAATCCGTTCCGCCCTCAAGACTCGTGATCAAGCTGGATTTCATCAAGCCGATGGAAGCGCACAACACGGCGGAATTTACCTTGCAGCCAAAAGGCGAATACACCGAGGTCAACTGGGCCATGCATGGCCCATCGCCCTTCATTTCCAAGGTGTTTCAGGTGTTTGTCAGCATGGACAAGATGGTGGGCAAGGATTTTGAAGACAGCCTCGCCGGCCTGAAAACGGTTGCGGAAAGATAAGCGCCTGTTTGTCTGATAACCGTTCAGGAGCCGCCTTCGCCCAGCCGGAAGTTCAGTTCCCGCAACAGGATTTCCACCTGCCTTGCGAGTTCCTCCGCCAGGGTCAGCGCATCGGGCGTAGCCAGCCGCGCGCTCATTTCCGTTTCTTTGGCCAGTTCCATCAGTTTCGCCGCTTCCAGGTTGCCGGATGAGCCTTTAAGGCTGTGCGCAATGAACTTGATCGTATCGAGATCGTTTTGCCGAATGGCATTGCGCAGTTTGTCGGGCGTACTGGCCAGCGAAGTTCGCGCCACGCCAAGCAGCCGGATGATGAAATCGCTTCTATTACGATAACGCTTGGTAAAGGCCGCCCAGTCGATCAGCGAGACTGGGGTGAGTTCTTGTTGCGGGGACTGCCCTTCCCTGGCCGCGTCTGCCGTCTCGTGGCCGGCTGGAATGCCATCCACGCCCTGCTCCCACACGACATGCATGGAAATGGCATCCACCAGGGTATCGATGTCAACCGGTTTGGTCACGCGCTCCAGCATGCCGGAATCCAGACAGCGCTGCCGCTCTTCTGGCAAGGCATGCGCGGTCAGGCCAATCACCGGCAAACCCGATGACAGATCGCGGATGCGACGGGCGGCTTCATGTCCGTCCATCACGGGCATCTGGATATCCATGAGCACCACGTCAAAGCTGCTGACGCCCGCTTCTTCAAGCTGTTCCAGCGCCTCCTTGCCATTGACGGCAAACTGAACCTGAGCGCCTTCATGGACAAGCAGGTCTTCCAGAATCAGGCGGTTGACTTCCACGTCTTCCGCCGCAAGCACTTTCAAACCTGCAAGCCGTTTAGCGCCTGGCAGGGCATGATGCTGATGCTCAGCGATGGCCGGAATGGAAGGCACGGATACCGGCAATGGCAGACGCAATGTGAAGCTGCTGCCCTTGTCCGGCACACTTTGCACCGTGATTTCGCCCCCCATCAGCGTGGCCAGATTGTGGCTGATGGCCAACCCCAGCCCGGTGCCGCCATATTTGCGCGTGGTGGAGCTGTCGGCCTGTTCGAAAGGCGTGAACAGGCGCGCGATCTGTTCAGGGTTGATGCCAATTCCGGTATCCGTCACGGTGAAAAGCGTGGTCTGACCTTCCCTCGAAACCGTCAGCGTGACACCGCCCTGATGGGTGAACTTGACGGCATTGCTGAGCAGATTGGCCAGCACCTGACGCAGACGCAGCGAATCTCCGCTGACCCAGGTCGGCAAATCCGCGGCCAGGTTCGTGGACAACGTCAAACCTTTCTCCCGCGCATGCCCGGCAACCAGATTGATGGCTTGTTCCATGGCAGGAACCAATTGGAATGGATGCGTTTCCAGTTTGATTCTCCCGGCATCAAGCTTGGAGAGATCGAGAATGTCGTTGATGATGCCCAGCAGGTGCTGGCCGGAATCGAGAATGTGGTGAAAATGTTCCCTGCAGGGCTGATTTCCCGCATTGCGCAAGCCGATTTTGGCCATTCCCAGAACGGCATTCAGCGGCGTGCGAATCTCGTGGCTCATGTTGGCCAGGAATTCGCTCTTCACCTTGGCCAGGCGTTCGGCCTCGTTGCGCGCCGACACCAGTTCGGACGTGCGTGTCGACACCAGCTCCTCCAGATGAATCCGGTGCTCGGACAGCTCCGCCTCGGTTTGCTTGCGGCTGATAAAACCCGCAAGGATATCGGTCACGGAAGAAATGAACTGTTCCTTGATGGCATCGCGCTTGAATCCGGTTGGAAGATACAGCACCAGCACGCCCAGCAACAGATTGCCCGACATGATGGGCACGCTGTAGTGGCCGTGATCGGCAATGCCCGGGTAAGTGATCTCGTGCTGCTCATCCACGCAATGGGCATATTGCATTTGCCGGGTGGCGGCCGCACGGCCGCAGTGACAAAGCCCCAGCGGCACACGGGCGCAGAAGGTGCGGATTTCCGGTGACAGATCGCGGGATACAACCAGTCTCAGTATCTGGCCGCCGTCATCCATCAGAAATATCCCGCCCTTGGGCAGAATGGAAAGCCAGGACACGGCAAATAACTGTTTCAGGCACTCATCCAGCGTCTCTTCAAGTGCGCCGCCCCTGTGCACGGTTTCCAGAAGCCTGCGCAGCGTGGCCTGCTGTTCCCTGTCCCGGCGGATTGTTTCCTCGGCGTGCTTGCGTTCGCTGATGTCGCGCCAGACACAATAAATCAGGGGCTTGCCCTGCATTGTGATAGCCGACAAGGTGACTTCCGCAAAGAAAGTGCTCCCATCAAATCGCCGATGAACCCACTCGAAGCGGTTAAGCCCTTGTTCAAGCGCGATAGACATCATTCGCTCAGCCTTGCTGAAGGAACTTTCTCCATCAGGCTGATATTCAGGCGACAGCTCGGAAGGATGGGTGTTGAACAAGGCTTCCTTGCTGGAATATCCGAGCATGGAAACAGCCGCCTGGTTGCACTCCACGAAATGATTGTTATCAATAATCCACGCCGGGTCCGGCGAGGATTCGAACAGGGTCCTGAACCGATAATCGCTTTGTCCGAGAATCTCTACCATGTATTGATCACACAATAATGGACTATAAAAAACATCTAACTTTCTCAATCGAAGTATAGTCCCGGCTGTTGATTAGTTCTCGACCAATCGCATGCGCCTGCCAGGAGAAAATACATATCCATGAACCCGGATGTCATCATCATTGGCGCGGGCGCGGCGGGCATGATGTGCGCGGCGCAGGCCGGGCAGCGCGGCAGGCATGTTCTATTGATCGATCATGCCGCAAAAATTGGCGAGCGCATCCGGATTTCCGGCGGTGGACGCTGCAATTTCACCAACCTGAATGCGGGGCCGGAAAACTTCCTATCGCAAAACCCGCATTTCTGCCGCTCGGCGCTGGCCCGATACAGCCAGCACGATTTCATCAAACTGGTTGAAAGCCACGGAATCACCTATCACGAAAAGACGCTGGGACAGTTGTTCTGCGACGACAGCGCGCAAGACATCATCGCCATGCTGAAAAACGAATGTAGCAGGGCCGGCGTGAAATGGGCACAGCCGTGTGAAGTGAAATCCATTGCATTGCTTGCGGAGGGCAAGAACCGTTTCGGGATGCAGACCAGTCAGGGCAATTTAAAATGCGAGTCCGCCGTCATTGCCACTGGCGGACTTGCCGCGCCCGCGCTGGGTGCCACGCCGTTTGGCTACCGGATCGCAGAGCAGTTCAACATTCCCGTGGTGCCGCCCAAACCCGCGCTGGTGCCGCTGGCGCTGCCGCCTGAAACCCTGAACACGCTCAAACCGCTGTCAGGCGTGTCGTTCGACACGCAAAGCCAGTGCAGCGATTCCCCTTTGTTTCGCGAACAGGCGTTGATCACGCATCGTGGCCTGTCCGGTCCGGCCGTTTTGCAGGTGTCCAGCTACTGGCAATTTCAGGACTATCAGAAAAACAGGAAACAGCCCATCCAGCTGAACCTGCTGCCTGACGAAGAGGCAGAAGCGTGGCTGAGCCAGCACCGCCATTCGCGCGCCCTGCTGCCCCATCTGCTGGGCGAGAAACTGCCGCGCCGGTTTGCGCATGAATGGTGTGGTTTGCATGGCTGGACAAAACCGATGGCGGAATATTCCAACAAGGTCATTGCCGAAATCGCGGCGCAATTGAATGCCTGGCCTTTGATGCCCTCCGGCACACTGGGTTACAACAAAGCCGAGGTGACACTGGGTGGCGTGGATACCCGCGCGCTTTCTTCAAAAACCATGGAAGCCGCCAGCGTTCCCGGGCTGTTTTTCATCGGCGAGGTAGTGGACGTGACCGGCTGGCTGGGCGGCTACAACTTCCAGTGGGCATGGTCATCCGGCTGGGTGGCGGGACAGCATGCCTGACGTTTCAGTTGAAAAGCTGTACGGCAAAACCTTCTTTTATCCATTCAGCCGAGAGTCGCCAGCCCGCGCTCCTGACGATCTCGTTGAATTCATCGCACCGGAATTTGTAGGAGTTTTCAGTATGCAATGTCTCGCCCAGGTCAAAATGAAAACGCTGGCCAGAAACACTGACAGACTGATCGGCAAGGCTGACCAGATGCATTTCAATGCGGCCTTCAACCGGATTGTAGAAAGCATGGTGAGAGAACCGTGAAAGCTCGAAATCGGCGCCCAGATCACGGTTCAGCCGCGCCAGAAGATTGAGATTGAACGCAGCCGTAATGCCCGCGGCATCGTTGTACGCACGATGAAGCTGCTCCGGCTCCTTCTTCATATCGAAGCCAATGAGCAGTTGGCCGTTGCCGCCCGCAAGCTTTTTGAACCGCTCAAGCAGAAAAACTGATTCCGCCGGTGAAAAGTTGCCGATACTGGAGCCTGGGTAATAAACAAGCCGGCGTCCGGGCGGAAGATGCGGCGACGCAGCCTCCAGATCGTGAACGAAATCCATGCCCAGCGCGGTAACCGCCACGTCCTGATATTCACGTGCGAGTTGTTCTGCCGCCGTGGCCAGCGCGCCCCCTGCAATGTCCATGACAACCAGTTGCCCGGGGTTCAAGGCATCCAGCAACTGCCTGACTTTTACACAATCGCCCGCGCCCGGCTCGATGATGCAGTCCACCGCGCCGATGGCGGAGGCGATTTCGGTCAGGCTCGATTTCATCAGCGCCTGCTCGATGCGGCAAAGCCGATATTCAGGCTGTCTGCAGATTTCCTCGAACAGGCGGCAGCCTGCTTCATCGTAGAAATATTTCGGCGAGATGGATTTTGGACAAGCAGCCAATCCGGCCAGCGCATCGGCGCGCAAGTCATCGCCTGCGTAAGGAAACTCCATGAAACGAAAGGACATGATTGAATTGGCTTGTTATCCATGCGTAAACATCGTTCAGTCAACTATAGTTCATCCAGGAACATGGACCGGATACGACCCATCAGCGGCTATACCGCAAACCAGATTATTGACAGGCTGGCCAGCGCACGCCGTCAGCTTAAGGCGCTTATTGACTGCCTGCCCGATCAGGCCTGGCTGGGACCGCGCGCAGGACACCTGAATCCGCCGCTTTGGGAGTACGGACACATTGTCTGGTTTCAGGAACGATGGTGCCTGCGGGAAAATCCTGACGGGACTTGTTCACCCGGCATGCTGGCCGGCGTGGATGCGCTCTACGATTCTTCGAATGTTGCGCATGACAGCCGCTGGGAGTTGCCGCTGCTCCCACCCGTGGCAATTGATGCGTATGCCACCCGCGTAACGGATGCCGTGACCGCGAAACTTCACCACACATACAACAACGAGCTAGCTTACTTTGCCGAGCTTTGCCTTTATCACGAACTGATGCACATTGAAGCCTGGTGGATGGCTTTCCAGAATCTGGGATATGCGCCGCCACACCCATCAGGCGTTTCCGGTAATTTGCCTGTTCCAGCCAAACGGCTTCATCTGGACGCTGGCGAGGCCAGTCTGGGCAGTGGCATGGATGAAGGTTTCATTTTCGACAACGAGAAATGGCGTCACACCGTCTCCGTGCCTGATTTTGACATCGACAACATTCCGGTTACTGAGCAGGTCTTCGCCGAATTTGTCGATGCCGGGGGATATCAACAAAGATCGGCGTGGACTGATGACGGCTGGGCATGGCGGATCGCCAACGATGCCGACCATCCCCTCTACTGGAAAAGACATGACGGCGCCTGGCGGGTGAGGCGCTTTGATCAATGGACACCCATCGTTCCCAATGCACCCATGCTGCATGTCAATCAATTTGAAGCAGCAGCCTGCGCCATCTGGATGGGTCGCCAGTTGCCCGCATCCTCGGAGTGGCTGCGCGCGGCCGCGAGCCCGGATTTTCACCGAGGGACGGGATGGGAGTGGCTGCGTGATTGCTTTGCGCCATATCCGGGTTTCACACCCGATCCCTACCGCGACTACTCGCAGCCCTGGTTTCACACACACATGGAATTACGGGGAGGCGGCCCGTTTACCGATCCCGCCATGAAGCGGGTTGGGTTTCGAAATTTTTATCTGCCGCACCGGCGAGACGCATTTGCCGGTTTTCGTACCGCAAGCCAGACCAGGCGTGTCTGCTTGCCGTAACTCGCATTTTTGATGCGCTACATGCCTGGGCAGGATGATCGAAGAATCTCAAGTTGTTGAGTTTCTTGTCAATAAGGTACATTTCAGGCCATGAGTCTCCGTGCCATGCCACAACAAAACACCTTGGACTGGCTGTCCCAGGTGGGCTACACCACGATTCGCCTGTTCATGAAGAACGGACTGCAGAATCATGCCGCCGCAACGGCTTTTTATTTCATGCTGTCAGCCACGCCCCTGCTGCTGCTGCTGTCTTATGGCATGCAATGGCTGGGCAAACTGGCCGAGAGCTATGTGCCGGCCACCATGCTGTTTGCCGCGTTGTATAACCAGTTGCGGCTGGATGTACTGACGGAGGTTGGATTCCTGCCGAGGCAGACGCAGCTTGCAGCGGGCAGCGTGGGATTGCTGACGCTGCTGTTGTCCTCACGCGGGCTGGTCAATGCAGTGCAATCCGCATTCAAGGTTATTTTTCCGGCCGACATCAAGCGGCGTTTTGTCACTTCGTGGCTGTTGCCCCTGGTGATCCTTCCGGTTGCATTGGGATTGCTGGGCCTCGCGGGGGTCGCGCAGGCCGTGCTGACGTTTTTTTCCAGTGTTGAAATCATCGGCGGATTTCAGGCCACGCTGCTGAAAATACTCAATGCTCTCTTTGTGCTGTTCATGATGTGGCTGCTGGTATTTCTGGCCTATTGGCGTTTGCCCATCGAGCATCCCAAGGCGCGCGATACCGCAATCGTTGCCCTGCTCGCATCGATCAGCCTGTTTCTGCTGTTTGCCCTGTTCGGGCACTTCTTCCGGCTTGAAAAATACCAGTCACTTTATGGCGCACTGGGCGGCGCGGTTTTCGTACTGATTGGCGCGTATTTCGCCTGCAATGTTTTTTATCTGTGGGCACAATGCCTGCACGCCGTAGGCAAGGTTGACGTAGAAGCGCTGGAACGGCTGTTTCTGGGCGGCGAGGGCCAGGGCGCCAACAAACTTGAAGTCTACGTCTTCAGCCGTGCCAATCGTTTGCTGGAACGCTATGGCAAGAACTATGTACCTGGCGAAACCCTGATCGAGGAAGGCGACGACTCGGAAACAGCCTATTTCCTCTATTCCGGCGAGGTCGGCATCTACAAGAAAATCGACGGTGGCGAACGCAAGCTGGGGGCACTGAATGAAGGTCAGTTGTTTGGCGAGATGGCCTATCTGCTCAAGGAAAAACGCACGGCCAGCGTCCGCGCCGAATCCGATGTGGCGGTACTGGCACTGCCGCCGCACATACTCGAAGACCTGATGCGCCATTCCGCTCCACTGTCGCGTCGCATCATCGACACGCTTTGTCAGCGCCTGGAGAAAATGAATCTGGCATCAGGACACTAAAACCAAACGGGCTTCGAGGCCGCCTTCTGGCCGGTTGACAAGCTCCAGCGTATCGCCGTGCTGCCGGGCGATGCGATCGACAATGGCCAGCCCCAGTCCTGTTCCCTGCGCGTTCGTCCTCGCGGCGTTGCCGCGATAGAACGGCTGCCTGGCCCGCTGACGTTCCTCTTCGTTGAGGCCAGGGCCACTGTCGAGCACGCCAATGATGCAGCGCCCGCCTTCCTGTTGCAGCCGGACGGAAACCGGCGGCGCGCCGTAACGAAAAGCGTTTTCCAGCAGATTGTCCACAGCGCGCATCAAACTTTGCCGCCGCACGCGCAGACGGCACAATTGTCCTGAAACCGCGACCGGCTTTCCTTGTGCTGCAAATCGATTTGCCACGGATTGCACCAGACTGAATATGTCGACGATCTCGCTGGACTCCTCTGTTTCGCTCCGGGCGAAATCGAGGAATTGCCGGGTAAGCGTGTCCATGTCCTCGATGTCCTGGATCATGGCGTCACGCTCGCGTTCATGACCAACGTTCATTTCCACCGCCAGCCGAAGACGGGAAAGCGGTGTGCGAAGATCGTGCGAAATACCTGCAAGCATGAGGCCGCGGTTGGTTTCCATGGCTGCCAGATCATCCCGCATCCGGTTGAACGCGCGACTGAGCGTGGCGATTTCGCGCGGGCCTTGTTCGTCCAGACTTGGCGGTGTCTCCCCTTGTCCCAGCAATGCGGCCGCCCGGGATACCTCGACCAGGGGACGGTTGACTCGCCGCACCAGGAGCCAGGCGCCCAGAATCGACAGTAGCAGCACCCCCGCGCCCCAGCCTATCCATGCCCAGGGCAAGGGCTGGATTTGCCGGGATCGTGGCATCACCACCCAGTATTCATCTTCGCCGATCGCAAAACTGATCCACAGGCCTTCTTCATCCTGCTCGCTGAATGCAACGAGGGTTTCATCACCCAGCTCGCGGCGGATTTCATCGGCAACCCTGGCCAGGAGAGGCGTCGGCGGCGGCGGAACATCCACTTCATCCGGCTCGACTGGAATGACCTGCACGCCTTCCTTTTGCGATAGATCGAGCAGCAAATCCCTGCGCCGATCAGGCCGGGCGGCCAGAAGTGCCGCGCGGGTGAGATTGACGATGGCGGCGGCGCGATGTGCTATCTGCTTCGCCCGGGGCTCGCGTTCGTACAAGCCAAACAGCGTCAGCCAGGCCAGTTGGCTGATCAGCAATAATCCGGCAATGAGCCAGACCGTGCGGGCAAGCAGGCTTTCAGGAAGCGCTTTCATGAATCGGGCACAAACACGTAGCCATGCCCGCGCACGGTCTGGATGAGTCTGGGCTGGGAAGGGTCGATCTCGATCAGCTTGCGCAGCCTGGAAATCTGCACATCGATGGCCCGATCAAACGCATCGTGTTCGCGGCCGCGCGCCTGTTCCATGAGCTGTTCGCGGCTGAGCACACGGCGAGGATGTGCCACCAGCACCTTGAGAATGGCAAATTCGCCGCCGGTCAGCGGAAGACGCGTCTCCCCCTTCATCAATTCCCGGCTGCCGAGTTTGAGGATGAAACCGGCAAAGCATATTTCTTCGTCTTCCCGCGCAGGCGCGCCAGGAGGCAATATCGGACGCCGGCGGAGAATGGCGCGAAGTCGTGCCACCAGTTCGCGCGGATTGAAGGGCTTGGCCAGATAGTCGTCCGCACCCATTTCCAGACCGACAATGCGATCGATTTCATCCGACTTGGCCGTCAGCATGAGAACGGGTAGTTCCGGATGTGAAACCTGCAATCGCCGGCAGATCGACAGTCCGTCCTCGCCCGGCAGCATCAAGTCCAGCACCAGGGCATCAAAGCGCGTTCCGTCCAGCTCCCGGTCCATGGCGGCGCCATCGACGGCCATGCGGACATCGAAACCCTGCTCGTTCAGATAACGTTCGAGCAGGTCGCGCAGGCGCAGATCGTCGTCAACCACCAGGATGCGTTCATTCATGGAGTTGATGTTACAGGCTCGAGCCGAAGAATTGTTTCCAAATGTTTCCGGAAAGCCTGCCGGAAAAAAAGCTTTACATACGGCACGCTGACAGACAAACCCCGTTTACATAGACTGTCCACAATGCAAGACGTGGACAAGCAAGTTGATGCCACACAAGACATCCACCAAATTTTGAGAAAGGGAATAATCATGAACAAGCTTACAATGATCAGCGCTGCCGTCATGGCCGCCATTTCAGTTTCCAGCTTCTCCGCCATGGCGGAGGGCCACCGCAACTTGAAGAATCGCGACCCTGGCGTCAACGCCCGTCAGCACATTCAGGGACATCGCATCAAGCAAGGTGTTCGCTCCGGCGAACTGACCCGCTCCGAAACTCAGGGATTAATGCAGGAACGCCATGAAATCCGTGCGCAGGAGCGTGAATACAAATCCGACGGTGTCATGACACGCGAAGAGCGCAAGGACATGCACCAGGACCTGAACACCCTGTCGAAGGACATCCACAGCGAGAAACATGATGACGAAAAGCGCCCAAAGGCGCAGTAATTTCCCCTCCAACCTTCAATATTAAGGAGATGCCATGAAAACCGGTTCCTTTGCAGTTTTATTGCTTGCGGCCAGTGTCAGCCTTCCCGCATTGGCCATCGACCGTGACAACAACCCGCCCGGACCAGCAGGCGGCCCCGGAACCAACTGGGAAAACCCGCCCGGACCGGCAGGCGGCCCCGGCACAAGCCCGGATCGCAAACGGTTTTGCAAGAAATATCCGAAGAAATGTCTTGACCGCGACAACAACCCGCCCGGCCCCCGCGGGGGTCCAGGCACCAACTGGGAAAATCCTCCCGGCCCTGCCGGTGGACCAGGCGCCAGCCCGGATCGCCATTGATACGGGCCGTTCGACGTGCGCACGCTTGCCCGATTGCTGCTCTGTTTGACTGCCTGGGCTGGCCTGGCCCAGGCGGAATCCGCCATGGAACGGCCGCAGGAATCCCATCTGAGCGATCTCGAGCGCGAGCGCCTGCGCGACGACCTCGATCAGTATTCGAACGAACTCTATGGCCATGACAGGCTGGAGAAGCGCCGTCAATTCCTGCGCGAGCGGGCCAAGCAAAGATTCAACGAAGCCGACCGGTCGGGAAACGGCCGCCTGGATCGTGAGGAATTCCGTCGTCAATACCCCAACGCCGCCAGGCATTTTGACCGGATTGATTCGGACGGTGATGGCGAAGTCAGTCAGGCCGAGGTTGCAAACGCGTTGCGCACACGACTGGAGCTTCGTCGTCAGTATTTGGAGAAAAGATTCAGGGAATGAAAAAGGCAGCCAATGCTGCCTTGCCGATCCATGATGAAAAAGGCAGCCGAAGCTGCCTTTTCGTCTCGCAAGAAAACCGTTTTTGCTTACACGCGGCGCTTGAATTCGTTGGTGCGGGTATCGATCTCGATCTTGTCGCCGATTTCGACAAAGGCGGCCACCGGGATTTCGAAGTTGGTACCTTTGAGGCGGGCGGGCTTCATGACCTTGCCGGACGTATCGCCACGCACGGCGGGTTCGGTGTATTCCACCTCGCGCACGACCGTGGTCGGCATTTCCAGTGAAATGGCCTTGCCGTCATAGAACACGACTTCGACCTGCATGCCGTCTTCCAGATAATTGAGCGCGTCGCCCATGTTGTCCGGCTCAATTTCATACTGGTTGTATTCGCCATCCATGAACACGTACATGGGATCGGCAAAGTAGGAATACGTGCATTCCTTGCGATCGAGTGTGACAACGTCAAATTTCTCGTCGGCCTTGTACACGGTTTCCGTGCCGCTTCCGGACAGCAGGTTCTTGAGTTTCATCTTGACCACGGCGGCGTTGCGGCCAGACTTGTTGTATTCGGCCTTCTGCACCACCATGGGGTCGCTGCCGATCATAACCACGTTGCCGGCGCGGAGTTCCTGGGCGGTTTTCATGATATTTCGTCCTGATTAAGCTTTAAAAAACAGGCGATTGTATCTTATTCAGGGCAAACTTGACCAGTTCATCCGCAAGATTGGGCCAGGTATTGATCCGGGCTCCCCAGCGGCCCGCATGAGCACTCAATTCGGGCAGTTTTTCCAGGTATCCCCGCCAGACTCCGGGCGCGTCTTCGCCCGCATTCCAGACTCGCCAGGCCTCGGCCAGCAGCCTGGCCGTGTCCGGTTCCACGCCTTCCAGGTAAAGCGCCTGAAATGCCCGGAGCTTTTTCCAGTGTGCCCCGTCTTCCTGAACGTACGGCTGCCAGATCAGCGGACGTGCCGCCCACTGGGCCTGGATGAAGGAATCCTCGCCACGCACACAGTTCAGATCGCATGCCCAAAGGAGACGGTCATAACGGTCATGGTCCAGAAAGGGAATAGTGCAAACATCAAGCTGGCCGCATCTGACGATTTGCCCGGATTGCAATTCTGACTTGCCCATCCAAGCCGCCACGCGGCCGGACGCCTTGCCCTCGGGCACAATGAGCATGGCTGGCCGGGAATATTCAGCCAGGGCATCCAGTAACCCCGCGATGGCTGGATTGTCGTAGGCAAACAGCGAGACTGCCAACGCCTGATCAGGGAAGGATTCAATCCCAAGCTCCGCGAAAAAACGTCCTCTCGCGCCGGCTTGCCGCCGCCAGGCATCCAGTTCTTCGTGCTGGCGCGGGCTGCCCAGCAACCCGCCCGTGCCGGGACCAAAGCCCGGGATGAAGAATGTCTGGGTCAGCGGCAAGCGGGGATGCGGCGAAGCCAGGCTGTGGCAATCCTTCACCCAGTCTTCCGCGCTGAGGTATTCGAGATTGATCCAGACCGGCCTGACCGTCATGGCCGCCATTTTTTGCAGATAGGCGTCAGGCAGACGGCAGGCCAGCGCCTCGATGACCACTTGCGCAGGCTCGGTGTCCGACGGCGTATCTATCCAGTGATGAATCTCGACACCGCCAATAATCTGGCTGGTTCTGTTTTGATCGAGCCTGGGTTCAAGCCGCTGGAAGCTCCCCATATCGTCCACCCACAGCCGCACATCCTGATCGAACTCTTCCGTCAACTGGCGCGCCAGCCGCCAGGCAATGCCAATATCGCCAAAGTTGTCGATGACCGTGCAGAAAATATCCCAGCGTAATTTCATCAGGCTATTCTAAGGTGCCAGAAACAACAAAGGCGCCAACAGGCGCCTTTGTTGTTTCCAATGAAAAAGTCACTTGCCCTTCAGACAAGTGCTCATGAATTTTTTCCTGGCATCGCCGGTTTTACCCTTGGCTTCGGCATTGCAATCCCGCATGCGCTGCTGCTGCGGCGAGAGCTCCTTGCCGGACGCGGCAACGGCAGGCGAGTCGCCCTTCAGGCAACCGCTCATGAAAGTCTTGCGCTCGTCGCCGGTCTTGCCCTTGGCTTGAGTGTTGCATTCCTTCATGCGGTTCTGTTGCGCCGTTTCCGCCATCACAGGCGTGGCGGACAGGGCAGTAAGCGCGGCTAATATCAATAAAGCAGGCTTCATGAAAGGCTCCTTAGTTGTGGTGATCGGGAGACAGCACTCTACCCCATCTGCCGGAAAATTTTGTAAACCCTTGTCAAAGCCCGTGAATCGGCGTAGAAAGCCGGAAAGTTCCTGATTTTCATGGGACTTTGGGTGGTTGGAGATTCAGGGCAGCACAAGGCGTCTTGTATCACACAACAAGCGGTTGGCCGCACGCAGTTCGCGGCTGTAGTACGCCAAATGGAGGATGATTTCTATGGCAACAGGTACCGTCAAGTGGTTCAGCGATTCCAAGGGTTTCGGCTTTATCACTCCCGACGACGGCGGTGAAGATGTGTTCGCGCATTTTTCCGCCATCAACATGAATGGCTTCAAGACGCTGAAGGAAGGCCAGAAAGTATCATTTGAAGTAAGCCAGGGCCCCAAGGGCAAGCAGGCTTCAAATATTCAAGCTGCCTGATTCAGACAGCCCAAATTAAAAACCCCGCGAAAGCGGGGTTTTTTTACGCCTTCGCTTAGGCGAAACTACATCTTTGCAATCATCGCATCGCCAAATGCGGAACACTTGATCTCGGTCGCGCCGTCCATCAGGCGGGCGAAATCGTAGGTCACGGTCTTCGCGGCGATCGCGCCATCCATGCCCTTGATGATGAGATCGGCCGCCTCGGTCCAGCCCAGGTGCCGCAGCATCATTTCCGCCGAGAGAATGATCGAGCCCGGGTTCACATAATCCTTGCCAGCATACTTGGGCGCGGTGCCGTGGGTGGCCTCGAACATGGCGACTGTGTCGGAGAGATTCGCCCCCGGCGCGATACCGATGCCGCCGACTTCCGCCGCCAGCGCATCGGAAACATAATCGCCGTTCAGGTTCAGCGTGGCGATCACATCGTATTCGGCCGGACGCAGCAGGATCTGCTGCAGGAAGGCGTCGGCGATCACGTCCTTGATGACGATGCCGTTGGGTAATTTCATCCACGGGCCTTCGTCGATCAGCGTGGCACCGAATTCGCGCGAAGCCAGTTCGTAGCCCCATTTCTTGAAGCCGCCCTCGGTGAACTTCATGATGTTGCCCTTGTGCACCAGCGTGACGGACTTGCGATTGTTGTCGATGGCGTACTGGATGGCGCGGCGGATCAGGCGCTCGGAGCCCTCGATCGACACCGGCTTGATGCCGATGGCGGAGGTTTCCGGGAAACGGATTTTCTTCACGCCCATTTCCTTTTGCAGGAATTCGATCACCTTCTTCACTGCATCGGAATTGGCTTCCCACTCCACGCCGGCATAGATATCCTCGGTGTTCTCGCGGAAGATCACCATGTCGACTTTCCCGGGTTCCTTCACGGGTGAAGGCACGCCGGAAAAATAGCGCACCGGGCGCAGGCAGACATACAAATCCAGCATCTGGCGCAGTGCCACATTAAGCGAACGGATACCGCCGGAAGTCGGCGTGGTCAGCGGACCCTTGATGGAAATGACGTAATCCTTGACCGCTTCAACCGTTTCTTCCGGCAACCACTGGTCCGCGCCATACACCTTGAGGGATTTCTCGCCGGCATACACTTCCATCCAGGCGATCTGTCGCTTGCCGCCGTAGGCTTTGGCCACGGCCGCATCCACCACCTTGCGCATCACCGGCGTAATGTCCACGCCGGTGCCGTCTCCTTCAATAAAAGGGATGATGGGCATGTCGGGCACCTTCAGGGTGTTGTCGGCATTGACCGTGATTTTCTGGCCGTTGGCGGGAATCTTGATGTGCTGGTAAGTCATGATTGGCAGTAATAAACGATAAAATGATGTATGTCGCGTCTGATCCTGTTCAACAAACCCTATGGCGTCCTGAGTCAGTTCACTCCGGAAGGACGCTGGCAGGGATTGAAAGACTTCATACCGGTTCCGGACGTTTATGCCGCCGGAAGGCTGGATGCAGACAGCGAGGGATTGCTGATTTTAACCGATGACGGCGCGCTGCAAAAACGCATTGCCGACCCTCAGCACAAATTGTCCAAGATTTACTGGGCTCAGGTCGAGGGCATCCCAGACGAAGCAGCGCTGTCACAGCTGAGGAAAGGCATCGATCTGGGCGACTTTGTCACCCGCCCGGCCAAGGCAAAATTGATGGATGAACCTGCCGGGCTGTGGCCGCGTAACCCGCCCATCCGCTTTCGCAAGGCCATCCCGACCAGCTGGCTGGAACTGACGATTACAGAAGGCAAGAATAGACAAGTCAGGCGTATGACCGCCAAGGTCGGCTACCCGACATTAAGGCTCATCCGCTGTTCGATTGGGGAGTGGAATCTGGACGGGCTTGGTCCCGGTGAATGGAAAGAATTGCATGTCTGATACGAATATCTGGCTACCCCACGTCGTTGCTGCCGCCATTGTCGAGCGTGACGGAAAGTTCCTGCTGGTCGAGGAAGAAACCGCGGACGGCATGCGGCTCAACCAGCCCGCAGGGCACTGGGAGAAAAACGAGACTTTATTGGAAGCTGTCGTGCGCGAAGCACTGGAGGAAACCGGCCACCACGTCGAACCCGTCGCCCTGCTCGGCTGCTACACGACATCCAATCCCGTGCGCGACATCACCTACCTGCGCTTTGCCTATGTGTGCAAGGTCACGGGCTTTGATCCGGACTACAAACTGGACAAGGGCATTGTCCGCGCCGTGTGGCTCACGCCGGAGGAAATCGCCGCCAGCCCCATCCGCCATCGCAGTCCGCTGGTAATGCGCTGCGTGCAGGATTATTTGAGAGGTAGGCGCTTTCCGCTGGATTTTGTGACGCACTCGTGAATATCTTTTCCGTCATCGCGAGGCCGAAGGCCGTGGCGATCCAGTCAAACCAGGCCCAGCAAAACATTGCCGAAGGCACCCATGCCTAAAGTCGTCGTCGGCCTCTCCGGCGGCGTGGACTCCGCCCTTGCCGCGTACCTGCTGAAACAGCAGGGCTACGACGTGCTCGGCGTGTTCATGAAAAACTGGGACGACGATGACAACACCGAACAGTGCACCGCGCGCCAGGATTTTTTGGATGTGCTGGCCGTCGCCGAGGTGCTGGGCATTGAAGTCGAGGCCGTCAACTTTGCTGCAGAATACAAGGAACGGGTGTTCAGCTACTTCCTGCGCGAATACCAGGCCGGCCGCACGCCCAACCCGGACATCCTGTGCAACTCCGAAATCAAGTTCAAGGCCTTTCTGGAAGACGCCGTCAAACGCGGCGCGGACTTCATCGCCACCGGTCACTATGCAGGCCGTGGCGAGGATAATGCAGGCCGCGCGACCCTGCTTCGCGGGCTGGACGCCAACAAGGACCAGAGCTACTTCCTTTACCGGCTGAATCAGGCCCAGCTCAAGCCCGCCCTCTTCCCCCTGAGCGAACTGCCCAAACCTGAAGTGCGCAAGCTCGCCGAAAAGATCGGCCTGCCCAACGCGAAGAAAAAAGACTCCACCGGCATCTGCTTCATTGGCGAGCGCAATTTCAGAGAATTCCTCGAACGCTACCTGCCCAAAACCCCCGGCGAAATGCGCACGCCTGAAGGCAAGATCGTCGGCGAGCATCAGGGCCTGACGTATTACACCATCGGCCAGCGCGAAGGCCTGGGCATCGGCGGACAAAAGGAAAGCTCGGGCGAGCCCTGGTTCGTCGCCGGCAAGGACATGGCCAGCAATACCCTCTTCGTCGTGCAGGGACACAACCATCCCCTGCTGCAATCCAGTGAACTCACTGCCCAGGATTTGAGCTGGATTTCAGGCGAAATGCCCGACCTGAACCGACCCTGCACCGCCAAGACCCGCTACCGCCAGCAGGACGCCGCTTGCACGCTGGAACTGGAAGACGATGGCAGATTAAGAGTGGTCTTCGATACGCCGCAATGGGCCGTCACTCCCGGTCAATCGGTAGTTATCTACGACGGACGCGTCTGTCTGGGCGTCGGCATCATCTCCTGAAGTAAAATCCAGCTTATCCAGAACTCCTGTTTGCATCATGTCCGAACCCAAAGAAGTACCCGTTGCTGCCAATTTCATCCGCAATATCATCGACGAGCAGAATGCCGCCGGAAAATGGGCTGGCCGGGTGGAAACCCGCTTCCCGCCCGAGCCCAACGGCTATCTGCACTACGGCCATGCCAAGTCGATCTTCCTCAACTTTGGACTGGCGCGCGACTACAACGGCGTGTGCCATCTGCGCTTCGACGACACGAATCCCGAGAAGGAAGAACAGGAATACGTCGATTCCATCATCAGCGCGGTAAAGTGGCTGGGCTTCGACTGGGGCAAGCATCTGTATTACGCCTCAAATTATTTCGACACCATGTACGCCTGTGCCGAGCACCTGATCCAGTCCGGCAATGCCTATGTGGATTCGCTTTCGGCCGAGGACATGCGCGCGTATCGCGGCACCTTGAACGAGCCCGGCAAGGACAGTCCATATCGAACTCGTTCGGTGGAAGAAAACCTCGACCTGTTCTGCCGCATGAAGGCGGGCGAATTCGCCGATGGCGCGCATGTGCTGCGCGCGAAAATCGACATGGCCTCGCCCAACATCAACCTGCGCGATCCGGCGATTTACCGCATCAAACGCGCCACTCACCACAACACCGGCGACACCTGGTGCATTTACCCGATGTACACCTACGCGCATCCCATCGAGGACGCGATCGAGAACATCACCCACTCCATCTGCACGCTGGAATTCGAGGACCAGCGTCCGTTCTACGACTGGCTGCTGGACAAGCTGGCCGATGGCGGATTTTTCAAGCGCCCGCTGCCGCAGCAGATCGAGTTCGCCCGCCTCAACCTGACTTACGTTGTGCTATCCAAACGCAAGCTGATCCAGCTGGTGGATGAGAAACACGTCGACGGCTGGGACGATCCGCGCCTGCCCACGCTGATGGGTGCGCGCCGCCGCGGTTTCACGCCCGAAGGTTTCAAGCGTTTCACCGACCAGATTGGCGTGTCCAAGGCGGACTCGTGGATCGACATGAGCGTGCTGGAAGCCTGCATGCGCGACGACCTGAACGAACACGCATTGCGCCGCATTGCCGTGCTCGACCCGGTCAAACTCATCATCGACAACTATCCGGAGAGCCAGAGCGAAGAATGCTTCGCCCCCAACCATCCGCAACAGCCGGAGCTGGGCAAGCGCGCGATTCCGTTCTCACGTGAACTGTGGATCGAGCGCGAGGATTTCACCGAGACCCCGCCCAAGGGCTATTTTCGATTGTTCCCGGGCAACAAGGTACGGCTGCGTTACGGCTATGTGGTTGAATGCACCGGCTGCGACAAGGATGCTGCTGGCAACATCACCGCCGTACACTGCACCTACCTGCCCGACACCAAGTCCGGCACGCCGGGTGCCGATTCGGTCAAGGTCAAGGGCAACATCCACTGGGTGTCCGCGCAGCATGCGTACCAGGCTGAAGTGCGGTTATACGATCGGCTGTTCGCCGTGCCGCATCCGGGCCGCGATCGCGATTACATCGAAGACATCAACCCGGATTCAAAATCCGTCATCACCGCGCAACTGGAACCTGCTCTCAAAGATGCACAGCCGGAAGACCGCTTCCAGTTTGAACGTCACGGCTATTTTGTCGCCGACCTGAAAGATTCCAGACCGGGCTCGCCGGTGTTCAACCGCACGGTGACGCTGAAGGATTCCTGGGCAGGCGAAAAGCAGCATGGCTGATGCGCTGACGCGTTTCCTGTTCGAGTACGCGCCAGTCAAGGGTGGCATCGTGCAACTCGATGCGGTCTGGAAGACCGTGCAGAACCACGTGGATTACCCCGCTCCCTTGAAGAAGGTGCTGGGCGAGCTGTTGGCAGCGGCTGCCCTGCTCACTTCCAACATCAAATTCGATGGCACGCTGATTTTGCAATTGCAGGGCAAGGGACCGGTGCGACTGATCGTGGTCGAGGCCACGTCAAAAAAGACCTTGCGCGCTACAGCAAAATGGACGGGTAACATCCCTGCGAGCGACAGGCTTTCCGACCTGCTTGGCCAGGGCAATTTCGCCATCACCCTGGATCAAAGCCAGGCTGGGAAACAGAACTACCAGGGCATCGTCTCCATGGAGGGCGCGACGGTTGCGGAAACGCTAGCCCATTACATGCAAAGCTCCGAGCAACTCGATACCCGCATCTATCTTGCATCCGGCAGCGAACGCGTGGCAGGGATGCTGCTGCAACGCATGCCGGATCAGAAAAGCGCTGACGCGGATGCGTGGAACCGCGCCACGATGCTGGCCGACACGATCAAGTCCGAAGAACTGCTGTCGCTGCCGCCCGGCGATGTACTGATGCGCTTGTTTCACGAGGAAACCCTGCGCCAGTTTGATCAGGAACCGCTGAGTTTTGCCTGCACCTGTTCAAGGGACAAGGTGGGCAACATGCTGAAAATGCTGGGAAGGGACGAAGTCGATCACATCATCGCCGAACAGGGCAAGGTGGAAATCAACTGTGAGTTCTGCGACAAACAGTATCGCTTCGATGCGGTGGATGTCGCGCAGTTATTCAGCGGCAGTCAATCTCACGCCGCCCCCACATCGCGGCATTGAACTTAAAGACCCAGCATTTGCCGGCTGCGCGCAGACAGGTCATGGATATCAAACAGGGTCAGAAAATCGATGGTGCCGAATTCGCGGTCGATGGCTGGCGGCCCGGCGATTTTCGAACCCAGCGACAAATAAGTGGAAAGCAATTTGGGTGGTCTAACAGGATTACCAGAAATTGTGCCCAGCGGACAGGCTACTTCCGGCAAGGGCAAGGTGCACAAACTTTCCGATGCCAGATAACGGCTTTCAAACTGACGGTAAACCGCCGCGCCCTCGGCTGCGTCCTGCGAAGTCAGCGAGCTGCACCCCACCAGATAGCGCCCGCCTCGTTCCCTGGCATAGTGGGCAATGCCGCCCCACAGCATCGACAACACGCTCAGATTGCGGTGCGCCTTGTGCACGCAGGCACGGCCCAACTCGATCATCTCGTCGCGGATGGGTTCATACGGCGCGAAATCGAATTCCTGTTCGCTGTAGTAACCGAAATTTCTCGCCGCATTCGCGCCCGTCTGCAAACGATAAGTGCCGACAACCTCGCCAGTTTCATTCTCGGTCACGATCAGATGATCGCAAACCAGATCGAACTTGTCCGCATCCAGACCCGTGGCATGGGCCGAATCGAGGCCTTCGTTCAATTCAAGGTTGAACACCGCATAACGCAAGGCCTGAGCAGCGCGAAGCTGTTCGATGCCATTTGCCAATGCAACCTCATAAACTGCATAAACTGGGTCAGCATCGGTTTTTCTCAGAAGGCGCTGTGCCGCCGCGCTTGAAGTTTCAATAATCTGCATGAATATTGATTGAGTGGAACTTTCCAGTAGACTGCGATCGGGTAACCAAGTTTCAGCAAAATCGTAGCTGGGCGAGATGACAGAATTTTTATTCTTTTAAATCAATCAGGTTACAAAGCGTGTCGAACCTGATTGCAAAACGACAATCAATGTTAAATGGATAATCTGACCCATACCCTATCCGGACTCATCACCGCGCGACTCTACCCGGCGCAAAAGCTGTCCATGAAAACGCGCTACATCGCTGGCGCACTGGCGGCCAATGCACCTGATCTGGATATTCTGCTGGCGCCCTTCTCCTCTCAGCTCTACCTGCTGCATCATCGTGGAGAAACCCATTCGCTGTTGCTGTTGCCGTTGTGGGCTTTGCTGCTTTCCTGGATATTCTCGCGTGTATTCAAATCTTCAGGCGACTGGCGCGATTTTTACGGGCTGACTGCTGTCGCACTGCTGGTTCATATCATTGGCGACTGGATCACCGGCTACGGCACGCAACTTCTCGCGCCATTCACCAACCAGACATATTCGCTGGGCACCACGTTCATCATCGACCCGGTGCTGACGCTGATCCTGCTTGCCGGTTTTGCCGCAAGCCTGTTGATGAAAAATTCCATGAATCCGGCCCGGATTGCGACCTTGGGCGTAGCCATCTGGATTGGGACGCAGTTTTACTGGAAACAGGAAGCGATTGATGCCGGTACAGACCATGCCCGATCACAGGGCTGGAATGATTTTCAGGTCACCGCCGAACCCCGGCCCATCGCGCCATTCAACTGGACGGTGCTGATACAGGAAGGTGACCGCTACCATTATTCGCACCTCAAGCTCAATGCGCGGTCGCTACAAACGGCTTCGCCCGATGCAAACTGGCTAAGCCGTTCGCTGGCGTCATTCCAGCCGGCGGCACTGGCCGGCTGGCAAACAACTCCCAAGTTTGGGGCAGGAAGTGACGATATGCTGGCGCGTGATATCTGGGCACGTCCGGAGCTTGAATTTTTCCGCTGGTTCGCCAGCGCGCCCGCCTTGTATCGCATCGACCGCCATCCCGGCGGACCATGCGTGTGGTTTCAGGATTTGCGCTTTGTCGCGCCGGGTCGCGAAGGGCCGTTCAGGTTTGGACTATGCGGACCTGACTGGAAGACATACCGGCTTGGCCGCGATGGCGCCCCAGTCGCTTTTGATTAGCGCATTTTCTCGCCAAATTTTTCCAGTGCTTTTCTCACCTTGGGCGCGACGACAAACTGACAATAAGGCTGATAGGGATTGTTGGCGTAATAGTCCTGGTGATATTCCTCGGCGGGATAGAGGGTTCCTGCTTCGGTCACTTCCGTGACGATGGCATCCGGCCAGTTCGATTGCTCTCTTCCGATCACTGTTCTGGCAATCTGCTGCTGTCCAGGAGTGTGGTAGAAAATCGCCGAACGGTACTGCGTGCCCCGATCATTGCCCTGCCGGTTGAGGGTGGTGGGATCGTGGATGGCAAAAAACACCTCCAGAAGATTGTCGAAACTGATTACCGCGGGATCAAACTGGATCTGCACCACTTCCGCATGGCCGGTGCTGCCCGTGCACACGGATTTGTAGTCGGGGTTGGGCATGTGTCCGCCCATGTAACCCGAGATGACTTTATCGACGCCCTTAAAGCGATTGAATACTGTTTCCAGGCACCAGAAGCATCCGCCTGCGAACGTGGCGGTTTCGAGTTTGGGTAGTTGCGGCATGACGATCTCCCAAGGTTTTATCTTCAGTCGAGACAGGCCGCCAGTCCTTACACGGTGGGCATGGTTTCCTTGAAGCTGGCCCGGCCGCTGACCTTTTCATAAAACGCGGCCAGATTGGGATGCGCCTCGCGCCACTTGATGTCCGGAAAGCGGAAATCGAGATAACCGAGGCAGCATCCGGCGGCAATGTCTGCAAGGCTGAGCTTGTTGCCGATGAAGTTAAGCCTTTCGCCCAGGGCCTCGGCGAGCGCTTCCAGACCCTTGAACACCTTGGTCTGCTGGCGCAGCATCCAGTCCTGGCTTCTTTGTTCCTCGGGCCGTTTGTATTCAAGAAAGATGAGCGCGGCGGCATCGGTGATGCCATCGGCCAAAGCCTCGATCTTTCGGGTTTCGATGCGTGAGCCTGCATCGGCTGGAATCAATTGTCCGACCGGGCTCACATGCTCCAGATATTCCACAATCACGCGCGAGTCATACAGCGTCTCGCCATCCTTTAGCACCAGCACCGGCACCTTGCCCAGCGGGTTGAAATTTCCCACCTTGGTATCCGCGACCCACGGCACGTCTATGGTCAGCTCGAAAGGAATTTTCTTTTCCAGCAAAACAATGCGGACCTTGCGGCCGAAGGGCGTGGTCGGTGAAGAAATCAGTTTCATGCTCATGTAAGTATTGGTCACTCCCAAGTGAAATTATCGCCTAATCGCGAAGAATCTGTTTTAACCGTTTTCTTAGCATGGGAATGATCGCCTCTTCAAACCATGGGTGATTCTTCAGCCACAGGCGGTTGCGCGGACTGGGATGCGGCAGAGGTAAAAATTCCGGGGCATATTCGCGCCAGGCTGCAACGGTTTCTCCCAGCGTGCGTTTGCAACGGCTGCCCAGGTAATAACGCTGGGCATACTGGCCGATTAGCAGGGTAAGCTGAATTTCCGGTAAAACCGCTCTCAAGCGAGGATGCCAGTGCGGCGCACATTCAGGTCGTGGCGGCAGGTCACTGCCTTTCTCCGTGCCGGGATAACACAGGCCCGTGGGGATAATGGCGATACGGGATTCGTCATAGAACTGCTCGCGTGACAGTTGCAGCCAGTCGCGCAAGAGATCGCCAGAGGGGTCGTTCCAGGGTATGCCGGTTTCGTGTACCTTGCGTCCCGGTGCCTGTCCAACGATCAACAGTCTTGCCGTTGGTGAAGCGCGCAGGACGGGGCGTGGCTCGTGCGGCAGTTTGTCCGCACAAATCCGGCAGGCTCGGACTTCCGAAAGCAGTGTCTGGAATTTCTTACTGGCCAATCTGGCTGGCGATGTAGGCCTTGAGCGCGTTCACATCCGGCGCCATGATCTCAAGCTTGCGCGGCAAGGCTTCAAGACTGGCCAGCTCCGCCGGCCGCTCGGGCTTCTGGCCAATAGCTTCCTGGATGGCATCCTCGAACTTGGCTGGCAACGCGGTTTCCAGCACCACCAGCGGAATGCCGGGTTCGCGATACTTCAGCCCCACGTGCAGGCCATCGGCCGTGTGTGTGTCGATGACCACGCCATACAGCTCATACGTCTCGCGGATGGTCTGCATGCGAAAAGCATGATTGCTCGCGCCGGACACAAAGCCGTAACCAGGCACACGGCCGAATAACCCGCCCGAACCTGCATCAATGGCATTGAAATCCACCACCTCGCCCTTGTCGACTTTAGCCCACATGGTGCGGACCTTTTCTGGATTCCTGCCGGCAAGATCGAAGGCAAAGCGCTCGAAATTCGAGGCCTTGGAAATGTCCATCGACGGGCTGCTGGTGTGATAGGTGTGCGCCGCATCGCGCGGCCGATAAACGCCGGTGCGGAAAAACTCGTCCAGCACATCGTTTTCGTTGGTGGCAGCTATCAGCTTGTCGATGGGCAAACCCATCATGCGGGCGATATGCCCGGCGCAGATGTTGCCGAAATTGCCCGACGGCACGGCGAAGCTGACTTTCTGCGCGTTGTTTTCAGTGGCCGCGAAGTATGCCTTGAAATAGTAGACGATCTGTGCAAGCACGCGCGCCCAGTTGATCGAATTGACAGCTCCAATCTTGTACTTGCTCTTGAAGGCGGCATCGTTCGAGACCGCCTTGACCATGTCCTGGCAGTCGTCAAACACACCCTTGACGGCAATATTGTAAATATTGGGATCCTGCAGGCTATACATTTGCGCCTGCTGGAACCGCGTCATGCCATGTTCGGGCGATAGCATGAATACGCGGATGCCCCGCTTGCCGCGCATGGCGTATTCCGCCGCCGAGCCGGTGTCGCCCGAAGTCGCACCTACGATGTTGATGCTTTCCTGGCGGCGGCCCAGTTCGTATTCAAACAGGTTGCCCAGCAGCTGCATGGCCATGTCCTTGAAGGCCAGTGTCGGTCCGTTGGACAGCGACAGCAGATGCAGACCGGGTTCCAGCGTCAAAAGCGGCGTGATGTCCTCGGGATTCTGGCCTTCGCGGACAAAATGATAGGTCTGCGCGGTGTAGGTCTTGTCGATGAGGCGCTTGAGATCATCGGCAGGAATGTCATCGACGTAGCAGGTAATGATCGCGAAGGCCAGTTCACGGTAGTTCATGCCGCGCATGACTGTCAGCTCGGCATCGCTGAAATGCGGATAGGATTCCGGCAGATAAAGCCCGCCATCGGGCGCAAGCCCACCCAGCAGAATATCGGTGAAGCCGGCTTTGGGCGACTGGCCCCGGGTACTGATGTATTTCATGCCTGAACTTTACTTGCCGAGCGTTTCCAGCCGAATGCGCGTGACCTTGCCCTGAACTGAAGCAAGACCTTCGATACGCGCAATAGCAGTGTTCATGTTTTTCTCGATCGTCTCATGCGTCAGCAGGATCAAGTCGGTGCTGGTTTCATCTTCTTCCGGCTCGCGCTGCATCAGCGCATCGATGGAGATGCCGGCATCAGCGAGAATACGAGTAATGTCCGCCAGCACGCCGGTTTCATCCGCTACGCGCATACGCAGATAGTACGACGTCTCCACTTCTTCCATGGGCAGAATAGGCAGGTCAGCCTTCAGCGCATCAGGCTGGAAGGCGAGATGCGGCACGCGTTGGTGCGGGTCCGCGGTTGCAAGCCGCGTCACATCGACCAGATCGGCCACCACCGCGGAAGCAGTGGGTTCGGAACCTGCGCCCGCACCGTAATAGAGGGTCGGTCCGACGGCATCGCCCTTGACAAGCACCGCATTCATGGCGCCATTGACGTTGGCGATGAGGCGCTTCTCTGGAACCAGTGTGGGATGTACACGCAGCTCAATGCCTTTTTCGCGCCGCCGGGTGATGCCCAGCAATTTGATCCGGTAGCCCAGTTGCTCGGCATACTTCACGTCCTCACCCGTCAGTTTGGTAATGCCTTCGGTGTAGGCCTTGTCGGACTGCATGGGGATGCCGAATGCGATGGCGGAAAGAATGGTCAGCTTGTGTGCTGCGTCGATGCCTTCGACATCAAATGTGGGGTCGGCTTCCGCGTAACCCAGCCGCTGCGCCTCGGCCAGCACGGTATCGAAGCCCAGGCCCTTCTCGCGCATTTCGCTGAGGATGAAATTGGTGGTGCCGTTGATGATGCCCGCCACCCACTCGATGCGGTTGGCGGTCAGTCCCTCCCGGATCGCCTTGATGATGGGAATGCCGCCCGCCACCGCAGCTTCGAACGCCACCATCACGCCCTTGGCTTGCGCGGCAGCGAAGATTTCGTTGCCGTGCTTGGCGATAAGGTGTTTGTTGGCGGTGACAACATGCTTGCCTTTTTCGATTGCCAGCATGACCAGCTCTTTTGCCGGAGACAGCCCGCCTATCAGTTCAACAACGATATCGATCTCGGGATTGTCGACCACATCAAACGGATTGGTGGTCAGCTTCAGTCCATCGCCGTTGTGTTTTTCTGCCTTTTTCAGGTCGCGTACGGCTGCCATCACGACATGGATTTCGCGGCCCGCACGGCGGGTGATTTCCTGCTGGTTGCGGCGCAGCACGGTCAATGTCCCGCCGCCCACGGTGCCCAAGCCCAACAGACCTACTTTAATCGGTTTCATATCATCAATAAAATAAAAAATTATTTGTGACGCTTGCGTTCGAGGAAACGGCCAACACGGCCGATTGCCTCACGCAAATCCTCTTCATGCGGCAGGAACACAACCCGGATATGATCCGGATGCGGCCAGTTGAAGCCGGTACCCTGCACGACCAGTACCCGTTCCTGCTCCAGCATTTCCAGAATGAACTGCTGGTCATTGCGGACGGGATACATTTTCGGGTCCAGCTTCGGGAACAGATACATCGCGGCCTGCGGCTTCACACAGGACACGCCAGGAATCTGAGTCAGCATTTCCCAGGCCACATCGCGTTGCCGCGCCAGCCTCCCTCCCGTTGCCACCAGATCGTTGATGCTCTGGTAGCCGCCCAGCGCGGTCTGGATGCCGAACTGCCCCGGCACGTTCGAACACAAGCGCATCGATGCCAGGATGTTCAGGCCTTCGATGTAATCCCGCGCGTGGTCCTTTTCGCCCGAAATCACCAGCCAGCCCGCCCTGTATCCACACGCGCGGTAATTCTTCGACAACCCGTTGAAGGTGATGGTCAGTACATCCTCGGACAGCGCGGCAATCGATGTATGCGTGGCGCCGTCGTATAAAACCTTGTCGTAAATCTCATCGGCGTAAATGATCAACTGATGCTGGCGCGCCAGTTCGACGATCTCCTTTAGCAGATCGTCCGGATACAGCGCGCCGGTCGGATTGTTGGGATTGATGACCACAATCGCCCGCGTGTTGGGTGTGATCTTGGCTTTGATATCAGCGATGTCCGGCAGCCAGCCCGCGCCTTCGTCGCAGATGTAATGTTTTGGCGTACCGCCGCCCAGGCTCACTGCCGCCGTCCACAGCGGATAATCCGGCGCGGGCACCAGCACCTCGTCGCCATTGTTCAGCAGCGCCTGCATCGACATCACGATCAGTTCCGATACGCCGTTGCCGATAATGATGTCATCCACATCCACGCCCTTGATGTCTTTCTCCTGCGTGTAGTGCATGATCGCCTTGCGCGCGGCGAAAAGTCCCTTGGATTCGCTGTAACCCGACGCGTTCTGCATGTTGCGAATCACGTCCTGGACGATTTCCTCCGGTGCCTCGAAACCGAATGGTGCCGGATTGCCGATGTTGAGCTTGATGATGCGCTGTCCCTCGTCCTCCATCTGGCGCGCGCGTGCCATCACCGGTCCGCGGATGTCGTAACACACGCTTTCCAGCTTGCCGGACTTTTTGACGGGTTTTATGCCAGGGAGAGAGCTCACTCGGATTCCTGAAAAAATTGCCCTAGAATCTGGGACTTAAAGCTTGTAATTCTACTTGAGCAGCCCACCACGGGCAAACACGACGGTAAACGGAAAACCTTTTGAAACTGCATTTAAGCGGACCTGACGGGCGCTATTACTTCACTGGCTACGAAGCCGACCACGTGCTGGTCAACGGCGAGCGCATGGCCTTCGGATTGATCCTGACGCCAGCCCAACTAGACAGGGAAACCCTGGTTTCCGTGAGTTATGAAATGCTGCAGGAAAGTCATTTCAGCCACCTGGCCGGTCTGGGCGCGGAAATCGTCCTGCTGGGAACAGGTCAAAAACTGCGCTTCCCCCACCCTGCCCTCACCCGGCCACTGATCGAAGCCCGTATCGGACTGGAAGTCATGGACACCGGCGCGGCCTGCAGGACCTACAACATTCTGGCTGGAGAAGGCAGGAAAGTGGCGGTGGCGATTCTGGCTTAACCAATTGATAACCCAACCATCACATCCCTGAAGGTATGAATGGCCGTGAACTCCTCCGGGTCTTTTTCCGGCTGTTTGGTGTCCGGAAACCGTACCGCCAAGAGATGAGTAATACCGTAGGCTTGTGCACTGCGCAGCACGGGCAGGCTGTCGTCGACCAGCAAGGTTGCATCGGGGTTAAAGGGTTCCCGATCCTGCAGGCCAATCCAGAACGCGGGGTTTTCCTTGGGCAGGCCGACATCATGTGAAGTGTGCAGCGCATCGAAGTAACGTTCCAGACCGGTCTTGCGCATTTTCAGGTCCAGGCTTTTGCGGTGGGCGTTGGTGACCAGCACGACCCGGCGGCCGGAATCACGCACGGCTTGCAGGAATTCCGGCACATCCGGATGGATGGCGATGAGGTGGGCGACTTCCTGCTTCAGTTCGGCGATGTCGAGTTCCAGTTCGCGGCTCCAGAAGTCGACGCAATACCAGTCGAGTGAGCCGGCGCGATGATGGTAGCGGCCGGTCAGTTCCTGCCGCGCCTCATCGAAACTCAGCTTGTGTTTTTCGGCAAAACGCAACGGTACATGCTCGCGCCAGAAATGGTTGTCGTAATGCAGATCGAGAAGCGTTCCATCCATATCCAGAAAAACGGTCTGGATACGTGTCCAGTCGATCATCAGAATAGCTGGTCCTTGGACACGCCCTTGCGGCGCAGCATGTTGCGCAGGACGCGCAGTGCTTCCATCTGGATTTGCCGGACGCGCTCGCGGGTGACTTTCAAATCCACTGCCAGGTCTTCAAGCGTGGAGATGTCGTTGTTATTGATGCCGAAACGGCGTTCGATCACCCAGCGCTGCTTGTCGTTGAGTTGCTCCAGCCATTCGTGCACATGGCGCTGCACTTCGGCGTTTTGCAGCATGTCTTCCGGCATCTGGCTGTTTTCATCGGCGATGGCCTCGCCAAGCGAAAGGCTGGGGTCGATATCGAGCGGCGCATCCAGCGAGGCCACGCGCTCGTTGAGCGACATGACCCGTCTGACCTCATCGACACCATGGCCGGTCAGGCTGGCGATGTCTTCAAGACTGGGATCAGTGACGCCGTGCGTTTCCAGGTGGCGCTGCGCGCGCAGAAAAATGTTGAGTTCCTTGATGACATGCACCGGCAGGCGGATGGTGCGCGACTGGTTCATGATCGCACGCTCGATGTTCTGCCTGATCCACCAGGTCGCATAAGTCGAGAACCGGAAGCCGCGTTCGGGATCGAATTTTTCCAGAGCATGGATCAGGCCCAGATTGCCCTCTTCAACGAGGTCGAGCAGCACCAGGCCGCGATTGGCATAGTGCTTGGCGATGTTCACCACCAGCCGCAGGTTGTGCTCGATCATTTTCTGGCGGGCTTCGAATTCGCCGGCGCGCGTGCGCCGCGCCAAGGCGACTTCCTGTTCTGCTGTCAGCAGGGCGGCCTGGCCGATTTCGTTGAGGTAGAGTTGGGTGACATCGGCCTGAATATCGAATTCTTCGACAGGTGGCGCTTCGGCTTCTTCCTGCGCGGCTGGCTCGGGAAGCTCGACTTCCTCGTTCTCTTCGATGGGTTCGTCTTCTTGACTCATTTGCGCTCGGGAAGAATTTTCAGCGGATCGACCGGTTTTCCGAATTGCCTGATTTCAAAATGCAGCTTGACGCGATCACTTTCCGTATCTCCCATTTCGGCGATTTTCTGCCCGCTTTTAACCCACTGCCCCTCTTCGACCAGGATGGCGTGATTATGGGCATAGGCAGTCAGATATTCAGCCGGGTGTTTGACGATAACCATCTTTCCATAGCCGCGTAACCCCGAGCCACTATATACCACCTTCCCGGGAGCAGATGAAAATACCGGCGACTGTTTTTCGCCCGCGATATTGATGCCCTTGCCGCCTCCTTCGCCAAACCGTCCAATCAGCGAACCTTCGGCAGGCCAACGCCATTCCTCGTCGGTTTCCTGCTCTGATGCGATGGTTGTTGAGGGAGACGTTACGCTGGCTTGAGGGGCTTCTGCTGCCGTGGGCGCATCCTGTGTTTTTCCGGTCAGCATTGCCCAGTTTGCTTCGGTATAAGGCAAACGCTGTGCCTTGGGTTCGGTCAGGAGTGGCGCTTCCTTGATATTTTTCACAAGCGGCTGACCAGCATCACGCAATGGCAGGGTCTCTACGTCCTTTGATTTATCTGAAAGAACAGCCGGTGGCGTCAGCCTCAGGACTTGCCCAACCTGAATGACATCCGGGGATGGCAGGTTGTTCCAGAAAGCCAGGTCGCGGTAATCCAGGCCGTTTTCAAACGCAATGGCAAATAGCGTATCGCCCTTTTGCACGACAACCTCGCCTGTTCGTGCCACGCCTGATGGCAAGGTTGGCGGGGCCGCATTCGCCACGGGTTTGGAAACCGCTTTGGCTGGTGTCGCGGGTTTGGGTTTTACCAGTTCGCCGATCGGCGCGAAGCCGGGAGCCTCGCAGCCCGCCAGCATGAACAACACGAGTGTGGCCAGTAAAGCTTTCACGCGACCCCTGGCAGTAAGGGCACGAATTTCACCGCTTCCAGCCTTTCTTCCGTGAACTCATCCCCATGCCGGGTCACCACCAGCAGGACCTGCTGATCGTCGCCAAGCGGCATGACCAGACGGCCGCCGTCAGCCAGTTGCAGTTGCAGCGCCTCGGGCACGGCAGCGAATGCCGCCGCGATGACGATGGCATCATAAGGCGCGCCTTCCGCATAACCCTGCATGCCATCGCCGTGCTTGAGCTTGACATTGTTGATGCGTAAATCCCGGTAGCGTTTGCGTGTCTGACCGACCAGCGCGGCGATGCGTTCCATGGTCACGACTTCTTTTGCAACCTGCCCAAGCACCGCCGCCTGGTAGCCGCAGCCCGTGCCGATTTCCAGCACGCGATGCAATGTCCGGTTGTTGCGCGCCAGTTCCGTCATGCGGGCGACAATGTAGGGATTGGAAATGGTCTGGCCGAATCCGATCGGCAGGGCCGTGTCATCGTAAGCGCGGCTTTCCAGTGCCTGGTCGATGAACAGATGCCTGGGCACGACACCCATGGCGGCAAGAACCATGGCATCGGAGATTTTCTGTTCGCGCAGGCGTTCGATCATGCGGCCACGGGTACGGGCCGATGTCATGCCAATCCCGGCGCGCGGATTATTGGTCACGCCAGCCAGCCTTTCACGCTTTCCGCTTGCGCGTAATGCGTCAGGTCGATTTGCAGTGGCGTGATGGAAACGCGATTGTTCGCCACCGCGAAAAAATCCGTACCTTCACCCGCATCCTGCGCAGATCCGGCCGCGCCCACCCAGTACATGGTCTGGCCGCGCGGGTTCACCGACTTCAGCACCGGCTCGGCCTTGTGCCGCTTGCCCAGCCGGGTCACTTCCCATTTCTCGATATCTTCCCACGGCACATCGGGCACATTGACGTTGAGCAGAGTTGCTTCCTTCCACGGATTGCGCTGGTAGCGGTTAACCAGTTCGCTGACAACTCTTGCGGCAGTGTCGAAGTAACCGTCGTGCATGTTGGCAAGCGAGACAGCGATCGCGGGAATGCCCAGCAGGAAGCCTTCAGTGGCCGCCGCCACCGTGCCCGAGTAAATGGTGTCATCGCCCATGTTGGCGCCATGGTTGATACCGGAAATGATCATGTCGGGCAGATGATCCAGCATGCCCGTCACCGCAAGATGGACACAGTCGGTCGGCGTGCCGTTCACATAGTAATAGCCGGAAGGCGCCTGTCTCAGCATCAAGGGCCGATCCAGGGTGAGCGAATTGCTGGCGCCGCTGCGATCTCTTTCAGGTGCGACAACTGTGATGCTGGCCAGCGGCTCCAGCGCATTTGCGAGCGCGGCCAAACCAGGCGAGAAGTAACCGTCGTCGTTGCTGAGCAGAATCCGCATGATTAATTTCTGAAAGGAACGCGGGTGACGAAGGAAATGAAAAAGCCGCAAGACATGCGGCTGATTTTACAACGTTGCCGCAGCTTTTCGCGCGATTTCAATGGAGGAACACAGTGAAAAGTTGCAGCTGGTATAGGGAAATTGGTCGGGGCGAGAAGATTCGAACTTCCGACCCCCTGCACCCCATGCAGGTGCGCTACCAGGCTGCGCTACGCCCCGACGAAGCCCGAGATTATACCAGCATTTATATCGCCGGATGAACTACTTCGACAACAAATCCCGAATGGCGATCAGTTCTTCGCGCAGCTCTGCCGGTGTCAGGCTTTTTTCCGGACTTTCCCTGACTGGCTGCGCCTTGGCCGGATCGGCCGACTCGAGCTTGTTGCGCGCGCCGCTGATGGTGAAGCCTTCCTCGTACAGAAGTTGCCGGATGCGACGGATGAGCAGAACTTCGTGATGCTGATAATAGCGGCGGTTGCCCCGGCGCTTTACCGGCTTGAGCTGCGAGAATTCCTGTTCCCAGTAACGCAATACATGCGGCTTGACCGTACACAGTTCCGCAACTTCGCCAATGGTGAAATATCGCTTGGCCGGAATCGGCGGCAGTTCACTCTGACTGTAGGCTTCCGTCATGCTCGGCGTCTTCCACCATGGCCTTGAGTTTTTGGCTGGCGTGGAAGGTCACGACACGCCGCGCCGAGATGGGCATTTCTTCGCCGGTTTTTGGATTGCGACCGGGACGCTGGGGTTTTTCCCGACATTGAAAATTGCCAAAGCCTGAAAGCTTGACGGTATCGCCCGCTTCCAGCGAATTGCGAATTTCCTCAAAAAACGTTTCGACCATCTCCTTGGCTTCGCGTTTGTTGAGCCCTACTTTTTCAAAAAGAAGATCGGCGAGTTCAGCTTTGGTTAGGGTTGTCATGATTATCAAGCCTCAGGACCGGAGTTTTGCTCCATGCCGGTTGATCACGGATTCGGCAATTTGCGCCACGGCCATCTCCACTTCCGGCTCTGTGAGCGTACGTTCAGTATCTTGCATAACTACCCGGAATGCAAGGCTTTTTTGTCCAGACGGCACTCCCTGACCCTGGTAAAGATCAAACAAGGCCAGCTCGCGGACATGGCTGTCTTTCGACTCGTTCATGGTCTTGAGGACCGCCTCGACCGTAACGCTTTGATCCACCATGAAAGCAAGATCACGCCGCACGGAAGGGAAACGCGAGAGACTTTGATGGCGTGGCAGAACCCGGTTGCCGAGTACATCCAGTTCCAGCTCAAAAAGCACTGGCACGCCTTGCAGGTCGAAATACTGCGCCAGTTTATGGTGGAGCGTACCCAGCCAGCCCACCGGATGCCCATTGATATAGAGGCGAGAACACTGTCCCGGATGGAGCGCGGGGTGGTTTTCCGGGCGAAATTCCAGAGCAATTCCCGGCAGGTTTTCCAGATCGCCTTTGACATCAAAAAAATCGACCGCGCGTTCCGCCACACCCCATTGTTCAGCAAAGGCCGGCCCGTAACATAGCCCGGCAAGATAATGCGGCTGCCTTAACCTGTCTGGCTCCTGCAAATAGACGCGGCCTGCTTCGAACAGACGTACCCGGCCTTGTTGACGATTCAGGTTATTTGCCAGGGCATTGATCAGCCCGCCCCACAAGGTCGAACGCATGACAGAAAGCTGACTGGCGATGGGGTTTTGCAAGGCTATTCGCGCGGCACTTGTTGACAAGGCCTCTTCCCAGGCAGGATCAACAAAACTGTAGGTAATGACTTCCTGGTAGTCGCGTCCCGCCAGATAATTACGCAGGAGCGAAACATCATGAACCGTTTCCTCGACCGGCAGCATGATCGTGCCTGCACGGGGAGCGCGTGCCTCGATCTGGTCATAGCCATGCAGCCGCGCAAGCTCTTCAATCAGGTCTTCCTCGATTTCCAGATCAAACCGGTAACCGGGCGGCGTGACATGCCAGGTTTCGCCATCATCCCGGACAGTCATGCCAAGCCTTTGAAGATAGCCGCGCATGATTTCATGAGTCAACTCCACACCCAGCACTTTCGTGACCCGTTGCGGGCGCAATTTGATGGGCTCGCGCCTGGGCAGTTTGCCGGTTTCCTCGACGACCGGACCCGGCTGACCGCCGCAGATTTCCAGCATTAGCTTGGTCGCGCGCTCCATGGCCATATTCGTATTCGTATAATCCACGCCACGTTCAAAGCGATGGGAGGAATCCGTGGCCAGCCCCAGCCGGCGTGCCCGGCCGGTGATGGCTTCCGGCGAGAAATACGCCGCTTCCAGGAAAATATTGTGTGTTTCAAGGCCAACCGCGGTGGCCGCGCCACCCATGATTCCGGCCAGCGCCAGCGGACCATTCGAATCGGCAATGACCAGCATGTCGCTGGTCAGCCCTGCTGTCTGCTCATTCAGCAGGGTGATTTTCTCGCCTGCGTTTGCCCAGCGTACCTGTATGCCGCCCGAAAGCTTGTCGAGGTCAAATGCGTGCATGGGCTGGCCCAGTTCCAGCAGGACATAATTGGTGATATCGACAGGCGCGGAAATCGGACGGATACCGCTGCGCTCCAGCCGCATCACCATCCAGTCCGGCGTCTGCGCATTGGGGTTGATGCCCTTGATCACCCGGCCCACATAACGCGGGCAGGCTTCAGGCGCATGCACCTCCACGCCAAATGTGTCGTAGATTTCCTTCATGACCGGCGGCTGACTGGGCAAATAGGCACGCGTTCCAGTCACCGCCGATACCTCGCGCGCCAGCCCGATGAGGCTCAGGCAATCCGCGCGGTTCGGTGTCAGTTTCAGTGTGATGATGCTGTCGTCCAGCGCCAGGTAGCCGCGGATGTCCGCCCCCACCGGGGCATCGGCCGGCAGCACCAGCAGGCCATCAACCTTGTCTTCCAGGCCGATTTCACTCGCGCCGCACAACATGCCAAACGACTCGACCCCGCGGACTTTCGCTTCAGCGATTTCCATTTCGGGCAGTCTGGCGCCCGCACGGGCGCAAGGCACTTTCTGACCCGCCGCCACATTGGACGCGCCGCATACAATCTGCAGCGGGCTACCCTCCCCAACATTCACCTTGCAGACACGCAAACGGTCCGCATCGGGATGCGGCTCAACGGACATCACTTCACCGACGACGACGCCCGTGAAAGGCGGCGCGGCGGACTGGACTGCCTCGACTTCCAGCCCGGCCATGGTCAGGCGATGGGCGAGCTCGGCCGTGGTGAGTTGAGGATTAACCAGCGTGCGTAACCAGGATTCAGGAAACTGCATAAGCGCCTCTATAAATCTACTGCGCGGTCGTGATCCAGGCGCGTCCGGTGCTCGGAATGCTCATGTATATCCGAATACACTCCGCTTCCTGCGCTCCGGGCGCACCCGGCTGACAACCGCTCGCAACAATTTCTAGAGGCGCTTGTCATTTGTATTACTTGAACTGCGCCAGAAAGCGCAGGTCGTTCTCGAAAAACAGCCGCAGATCATCCACGCCATAACGCAGCATGGCGAGGCGCTCCACGCCGAGGCCGAAGGCAAAGCCAAGGTAGCGTTCGGGATCGATGTTCACGTGTTTGAATACATTCGGGTGCACCATGCCGCAGCCCAGCACTTCCAGCCAGCCGGTATGCGAGCAGACGCGACAGCCGCTGCCACCGCAGATCACGCAGCCGATGTCCATTTCGGCCGAGGGTTCGGTGAACGGGAAAAACGACGGGCGGAAACGCACCGCCAGGTCGTCTACTTCAAAAAAGCGCCGCATGAAATCCGCCAGCACGCCCTTGAGATCGGCAAACGACACCGATTCGTCGACCCACAGACCTTCCACCTGATGGAACATGGGTGTGTGGGTCACATCCGAATCGCAGCGGTATACCCGCCCCGGCGCAATGATTCGAAACGGCGGCTGGTGCGACTGCATGTAATGCACCTGCACCGGCGATGTATGCGTGCGCAGCACATCGCCTGATTCCAGATAAAAGGTATCGTGCATGGCGCGCGCTGGATGATCCTCGGGGATATTCAGCGCGGTGAAATTGTAGAAATCGGTTTCGATTTCCGGCCCGTCAGCCACTTCAAAACCCATGGAACGAAACAGCTCCTGGATGCGATCCAGCGTGCGGCTGACTGGATGCAGCCCGCCATGTCCGCGTCCGCGCCCAGGCAGGGTAACGTCGATGGTTTCCTCGCGAAGCTTGCGTTCGAGTTCGGCTTCCTGAATCGCCTCGCGGCGCATTTTCAGGGCAGCTTCGACCGCCTGCTTGGCTTCATTGACCCGGGCGCCGGCGCTCTTGCGCTCTTCAGGTGACATGCCGCCCAGCGATTTCAGCAGTTCGGTCAGCGCGCCCTGCTTGCCCATGAAACGGGCCTTGACCTGTTCCAGTGCTGGCATGTCCTGACAAGCGCGGATGGCGGTCAGGGCTTCGGCAACGATTTCGTTGGGATTGCGCATGTGGCTCCGATTTCCAACAAAAAAGAGGCCTCACGGCCTCTTTTTCACAGCAGCATCACTCAGGCAGCAAGGCCGGCTTTTACCTGGGCAGCCAGCTTGGCAAATGCATCCTTGTCGAACACGGCGATGTCGGCCAGTACCTTGCGGTCGACCTCGATGGCTGCCTTCTTCAGGCCGTTCATGAATACGCTGTAGGACAGGCCGCATTCACGGGCTGCCGCGTTGATCCGGGCAATCCACAGCGCGCGGAACTGGCGCTTTTTCTGGCGGCGATCACGGTAGGCATACTGGCCTGCCTTCATCACCGCTTCGTTGGCAATACGGAATACGTTCTTGCGGCGGCCGCGGTAACCCTTGGCTGCATCGAGCACCTTCTTGTGGCTGGCGCGGGCCGTTACACCTCTTTTTACGCGTGGCATGTTCTATCCTCCTTATGCGTAGGGCAGCATCTTGCGCATGGCTTTCTGGTTGGAGGCATCGGCCACGGCCATGCCACGCAACTGACGCTTGCGCTTGGTGGTTTTCTTGGTGAGGATGTGACGCAGGAAAGCGTGGGTACGCTTGAACTTGCCACTACCCAGTGCGCGGAAACGCTTTGCAGCGCCGCTCTTGGATTTCATCTTCGGCATTTTTAGTGCTCCATTTATGTCATGACCGCAGGCGGCACCAACCTTGATGCGCTTGAACTACCTACTGATCACTTGTTTCAGGCTTGCGCCTGATTTGTCCCGATTAAGCGGCATGAAATGTCCGCTTGAATCAGGACACTTATTGCGGCGCAGAATTAAACAATTCGGCGTCTGCAATAAGCTTATTTCTTTTTCTTCGGCCCCAGCACCATGATCATCTGGCGGCCTTCCATCTTGGGGAACTGCTCGGTGACGGAAATCTCCGCCACATCCGCTTCCACCCGCTTCAACTGCGCCAGACCCAGTTCCTGGTGAGTCATCTCGCGCCCCCGGAAGCGCAAGGTCACTTTAACCTTGTCGCCATCCGCCAGAAAGCGGTTGATGTTGCGAAGCTTGATCTGGTAATCACCTTCATCCGTGCCCGGCCGGAACTTGATTTCCTTGACCTGCACCTGTTTCTGCTTGAGCTTGGCCTCGTGCTGCTTCTTGCTCTCCTGGTACTTGAACTTGCCAAAGTCCATGATCTTGCAGACCGGCGGTTTGGCGGTCGGGGAAATTTCCACCAGATCCAGATCCGCCTCTTCCGCAACCTGCATCGCCTGACGCAAGTTCACGACACCCAGTTGTTCACCTTCAGCACCAATCAAACGAACCTCGGGTACATCAATTTCTCCGTTGATCCGCGTCTGTTTTTCAGTAGCGATGAGCCGTTCTCCAAGTCAAACCCTCATAAAGGGCAAAATAAACAAGGAGCGGCAAGTTGCCCGCTCCTCATTTGCCATATCGATTTTTGCTTACTGTCGTGCCTGCGCTTCGCCGGCAAGCCGTGCTGCAAAATCCTTTACAGACATCACACCCAGATCCTGATTGCCCCGGGCACGGACCGCAACGCTATCAGTTGCCATTTCCTTGTCGCCCACCACCAGAATATAAGGCAGCTTCTGCAAGCTATGTTCCCGGATTTTATAGGTTATTTTGTTATTGCTCAAGTCTGAAACAGCCCGGATGCCTGCTTTTCTGAGGGTTTCTGTCACTTTTAGCGCATAGTCGGCCTGACCGTCGGTGATATTCAGCACCACGGCTTGAACCGGCGCCAGCCAGACCGGGAAATTACCGGCATGGTGCTCGATCAGAATGCCGATGAAGCGCTCCATCGAACCCAGAATGGCGCGGTGCAGCATGACCGGCGGTTTGCGGCCGTTGTCTTCGTCCACGAATTCCGCGCCTAGTCTTACGGGCAGGTTGAAATCGAGCTGGATGGTGCCGCATTGCCACAGCCGGCCTAGCGAATCCTTGAGCGTGAATTCGATTTTGGGGCCATAGAAGGCGCCCTCGCCCGGTTGCAGGTCAAATTCCAGGCCATTCTTCCTGAGCGCCGCATCCAGCGAGGACTCAGCCTTGTCCCAGCTTTCGTCCGAGCCGACGCGCTTTTCCGGCCGGGTAGAAAGCTTCACCAGCACATCGTTGAAACCGAAGTCGACATAGATTTTTTGCAGCATGACGATGAAGTCCGCCACTTCCTGCTCGATCTGGTCCTCGGTGCAGAAAATATGCGCGTCATCCTGGGTGAATCCCCTGACTCTCATAATGCCGTGCAGCGCGCCGGAAGGCTCGTTGCGGTGGCAGGCACCGAATTCCGCCAGCCGTAGCGGCAGATCGCGGTAGGAATGAAGGCCGCTGTTGAAAATCTGCACGTGTCCCGGACAGTTCATCGGCTTGACTGCATAGTCACGGTTTTCCGAGGCCGTAGTAAACATGTTTTCACGGTAGTTGTCCCAGTGGCCGGATTTTTCCCACAAGGTCTTGTCCATGACCGCAGGCGTGCGGACCTCCTTGTAGCCGTATTCGACAAATTTCTGCCGCATGTACTGCTCGACCTGCTGCCAGATTACCCAGCCCTTGGGGTGCCAGAACACCATGCCCGGCGCTTCGTCCTGCATGTGAAACAGATCCAGCAGTTTGGCCAGCTTGCGGTGATCGCGTTTTTCGGCTTCTTCCAGCCGGTGCAGATAGGCCGCCAGGTCATCCTTGGTCGCCCAGGCTGTGCCATACACGCGCTGCAACATTTCGTTCTTGGAATCGCCGCGCCAGTAGGCGCCGGCCAGCTTCATCAGCTTGAAGTGCTTGAGCTTGCTGGTGGACGGCACATGCGGCCCCCGGCACAAGTCGATGAAGTCGCCTTCGCGATACAGTGAAATATCCTCGTTGGTGGGAATGCTGGCGATGATCTCGGCCTTGTAGGCTTCGCCCATGTTCTTGAAAAACTTCACCGCCTCGTCGCGCGGCATCACACTGCGCTCAACCGGGATGTCCTTCTTCGCCAGCTCGGCCATTTTCTTTTCGATGGCTTCCAGATCTTCCGGCGTGAAGGGCCGCTTGTAGGAAAAGTCGTAATAGAAGCCATCCTCGATCACCGGGCCGATGGTCACCTGCGCATCGGGGAAGAGTTCCTTCACCGCATAAGCCAGCAGGTGAGCCGTGGAATGCCGGATCAGGTCCAGGCCGTCGGCGTCCTTGTCCGTGATGATCGCTAGCTGGCTGTCCGCCTCCATGACAAAGCCGGTATCCACCAGTTTGCCGTTGACGCGCCCGGCCAGCGCGGCCTTGGCAAGGCCGGGGCCGATGCTGGCCGCGACCTGGGCAACTGAAACCGGGGCTTCAAAACTTCTGACTGATCCATCCGGAAGGGTGACATTCACCATGATTTATCCATTTCCGAAACAAAAAAAGCGCGGTAAACCGCGCTTTTCATTCACAACTGCTGAGGGAGCAAATAAACGACTGCGACGGCTTTTTTCATCCAATCAAGAAGAAACAAGTTCGCGGTGACATTTCGCAACCCCCGTGAGCCTTCAGGCTCCCTAAACAACATCGGGCCATCCCGGCCTTGTGAAAATTGGTAGGCGCGATTGGACTCGAACCAACGACCCCCACCATGTCAAGGTGGTGCTCTAACCAGCTGAGCTACGCGCCTAAAGAGCCGCTATTGTAGCGGGGATACGCCTCAGGCTGCAAGCACGGACAAGACTTTAAGCCTTGCCGGCCGAAACTGCTTCATTCAGCACCCCATCCAGCACCCGCCGCATGTTGCGCCAGTGCGAGCCCTCCCAGAACACCCGCCCACACTGGTCGCATGTGCTGAACTTTTCATAATGCTCCTGAACCCTGGGTGGCAGCCGGTCATACACAACCGCCTTGTCGACTGGCCGCAGCGGCAAATTGCAGTGCAGGCACAGCGTAAACGGCTTCGCGCTCCGCGCAAGATCCAGCCGCCCAACAATCTCGTGCAACTGCTGTTCCGACTTCAGCGCATGCACGAAACAGCCATGCGTAACCGTCCTGCGCTTGAGCAATTCCCGATCGCGGGTCAGCACAATGCGTCCAGCCTGCTCGCAAAGGGCCACGATATCGTCGTCGTGGAAGTGATTGTCGTACAAGGTGTCGAAGCCCAGCATGCGCAGCATGTGCGCCAGCCCGCCCAGATGAGCGTCGGCGACAAAGCGGGTTTCCCGCAGCGGATGTTCGCGCACGCGCAGCAGCGGCGTCACGTCCATTGCCTCAAAGCGGGGATAGACCGCCACCCGGTCTCCATCCTGGAGAATCCGGCTGAAGCCGGCAGACTCCCCATTCACCAGAATGAGTTCGACTTCGGTATGCGGCACCCCCAGCGCCTCGATCATGTGCTTGGTCGTCGCCGCCCGCGCACAGGGCACAGTGAATTCCCTCTTGCGCCGGGCCGGCGCGAGGAAATCGTTCAGCTCTTCATAAAAGCGGAAGGTGGCGGTGACCATTCAAATTTTCCCAACACTGAACACGCCAAGTTTTCTCGCGGGCAGCAGAAACAAACAGCACAACGCCCTCAACATGGTCGAAATACAATAAGCCTAAAACGCGTCGTTGAATTAGACTGGGGCCACAGCCAACCGTTTCGTCCAGGTCATGCCTGATTTCATCCACTCTGGCCACACTGCCCCCCCGCCCACTCTCTTTACCAAAAAAATGGCCACGACCACCTGCTCGGCCCGGCGATGTGTCAAGCACGATTTATGCGGAATGTCTGGATTGATGCGTATGCTGGCTTCTCTGATCCTGGTTTTAGCCGCGTGGGTAGCGCCTGCCCAAGCCGACGCACCTGCCATGTTGCTGGCCGAAACTTACACCGCTGGCATCGATGTGGCCCAGTATTGGGTCAGCGAAAAATACGATGGCGTACGCGCTCAGTGGGATGGCAAGACCTTGCGCTTTCGCAGTGGCGGCATTGTGCCCGCGCCGGCATGGTTCACATCGAACTTTCCGGCGAAGCCGCTCGACGGCGAGCTGTGGATCGACCATAACCAGTTCGACGCACTGTCCGGCACGGTGCGCAAGCTCGAGCCGGTGGACGCCGAATGGCGGCAGGTGCGCTATCTGGTATTCGAATTGCCCGGCGCACCTGGCAGTTTTAGTGAGCGTATCCAGCAAATGCAGGCACTCGTTTCACAAGCAGGCGTTCCTTGGCTGCAAGCCGTCGAACAAGCGCGCGAGGCAGACCGCGCCACACTGATGAAACACCTGGACGCCGTGGTGCGCGCGGGTGGTGAAGGCCTGATGCTTCACCTCGCGGATGCACCTTACCTCACCGGACGCAGTGAAGTGCTGCTGAAACTTAAACCCTGGCTGGACGCCGAGGCCATCGTCATTGGTTACACGCCGGGCAAGGGTAAATATCAGGGCATGACGGGCGCGCTGAAAATGGAAATGCCGGATGGCAAGCGCTTCCGCATCGGCAGCGGGCTTTCCGATGCTTTGCGACGTCAGCCGCCGCCGATCGGCACACGCATCACCTATCGTTACCAGCACCTCACGAAAAGTGGCGTGCCGCGCCACCCGCGCTACCTGCGAATTCGGGAAGACTTTTAGCTCAAATTACTTCCAACCATCACTACCCCCTCCCCACCTCGATCACGCTCTGCACTTGACTGAGCTTGTTGATAAGGCGGCCGACCTGGATAGCTTCCCTAACCTTGATGGTCAATGCCATGTTGGCATACTCGCCAACTGTTTCGGTGTTGACCCGCAGCACATCCACGCGCTCTTTGGTAAAGACGTCGGACACATCGCGCAACAGACCCTGGCGGTCAAACGCGCGAAGTCGGATATCGACGGTAAAGCCGCCTTCGGAGGGGCTCTCCGCCCACCCGGCTTTGAGTACCCGTTCAGGGTTGAGTTTGGGCAGGCTGGGGCAGGAACGGCGGTGGACCGTCACGCCACGACCGACGGTGGTGTAGGCGATGATGGATTCCGGCGGAACAGGCTTGCAGCAGCGCGCCAGCGTGATGGGGACATCACCCAGACCTTCGACGATGACGCCGCTGACGGATTTGCGAGGCGGCCGGGCTTTGACCTGTATCTCCAAAACCGGTGCGCTCTCTTCCCGCAGCGCCCGTGCGAAAACCTGTCCGCCGACGTCGCCCCGGCCCAGCGCGGCAAGAAACTCGTCGGCTGACTTGAATTGCAGGCTTTGCGCGATTTTATCGATATTGACGTCGCCCACGCCCAGCCGCTTTCTTTCCTTGTCGAGCTGCGCCCGTCCCAGTTGCGTCAGCTCACCCTGATCGCGCTGCTTGAACCAGGTGCGCACCTTGGACCGCGCGCGATGGGTCTTGATGTAGCCCAGATTCGGATTGAGCCAGTCACGGCTAGGGTTGCCCTGCTTGACGGTCAGGATTTCCACCCGCTGGCCGTTTTCCAGCGGAGTGACCAGCGGCACCATGACGCCATCGACACGCGCGCCACGGCAACGGTGGCCCAGATCGGTATGCAGCGCATAGGCAAAATCGATGGGCGTGGCACCGCGATCCAGGGCAATGACGCGGCCCAGCGGCGTCAGCACATAGACCTGATCCTGGAACAGTTCGGTGCGGAACTGCTCGGCGAATTCGCCGGCATCGGCCACATCGTCCTTCCATTCCAGCAACTGTCGCAGCCAGGCAATTTTTTCTTCCATTCGCGCATCGGTCCTGCCGCCTTCCTTGTAGCGCCAGTGCGCGGCCACACCCAGTTCGGCATGTTTGTGCATGTCGAAGGTGCGTATCTGCACTTCCAGTGCCTTGCCTTCCGGGCCGATGACGGCGGTATGCAATGAGCGGTAGTCGTTGCTCTTGGGATGCGAGATGTAATCGTCGAATTCGCTAGGAATCGGCTGCCACAGGTTGTGCACGATACCAAGCACGGCGTAGCAGTCGGACTCCTTTTCCACCAGCACACGCACGGCACGGATGTCGTAAAGCTGCTCGAAGCCCAGTTCCTTGCGCCGCATTTTGTTGATGATGCTGGCGATGTGTTTGGGGCGGCCCATCACATCGGCCTTGATGCCATTTTTTCCCAGTTCCACCTTCAGGGTTGCCAGGATTGCATTGATATAACGCTCACGGTCACCGCGCTTTTCGTCCAGCAGCGTGGCGATGCGCTTGTAGGTTTCGCCCTCCAGATAGCGGCAGGTCCAGTCTTCCATTTCCCACTTGATCTGCCAGACACCCAGACGATTTGCCAGCGGCGCGAACAGTTCGCGCGCCTGCCGGCCGAGCTGCACCTGTAGCGCTGGATCAGCCTTTGCCGCGCAGCGCAGCGCGTGCGTGCGCTCGGCCAGCTTGACCAGCACGGCGCGCACATCCTGCACCATGGCCAGCACCATCTGCCGCAGCGACTCGATCTGCGTCGAGGCTTCCACATCCGGATCCTGCGCGCCGCGCGCGAGCACCTCGATGCGCGACATGGCGGCGACTGCCCTGGCGAGGGAAAGCGCCTCACCGAAGGGCTCCAACGCCTTGACGTCCATGCGTTCGATCAGTTCAAACAGCAGCGCTGCCAGCACGGCTTCCTGTCCCAGCCTCAGTTCATCGACGATTCTGGCTGTGCCGGCGACATGGGCAAACAGCGAACCGCCCGCCGGTGTTTTCAAAGGTGACAGCACGGGCCAGGCAAGCGTCAGCGCATCGCGCACTGGCGCGTTGTCGTGCGCTTCCAGCAGCGCAATGGCATCATCCAAGCTGGTCAACGACAGGCAGGCGGTTTTCTTGGTTTGATCTGGCATGAGCGAATTATCTTACAAAGGCTGCTGCCAATACCTCACATGTTGATCCCGCCAGTGTTTGAACCTCACCTCCTTATCCACAAACACGATCCTCATCCAGCCTTGGTAATCTGTCCGGTGCGGCTCCGCGCCCGACTCCCGGAAGCGCGCCATGACATCGGCATGCGGATGCCCGAAGCGATTTTTCCAGCCATTCGAATAGATGACATATTCCGGTTTGACCAGATTGATGAACTCGTCAATCGAAGACGTCCGGCTGCCGTGATGTCCCGCCATCAAAACCGTGGCGGAAAGTTTTCCGGCAACGCGCTCGGTCATTTCCAGTTCGCCGATACGCTCGGCATCGGCCGTCAGCAGCAGGCTGTGTTTTCCTTGCGTGATTTTCAGCACGCAGCTCTTGTCGTTGTCCTTGCGGGTTGGTTGTTCGTAGGCATACTCAGGGGGATTGAGAATCTCGAACGTCACGCCATCCCACTGCCAGCGCTTGCCCCGGATGCAACGCAATGAAGGACGGTTGAGCAGTTCATGCCCCTCCGACAGCGAAGTCATCAGCCAGCCGGTTTCCACATCGCGCAGGACCGATGCCGCGCCGCCGGTGTGGTCGAGGTCATCGTGAGTCAGCATCAGGCCATCCAGTTTTGATATGCCCAGTGCGCGCAATCTTGGCAACACGATTTGCTGACCGGCATCGTTGTCGCCCAGCGCGGGGCCGGTGTCATAAAGCAATGTGTGGCCTGCCGTGCGGATCAGCACGGCCGTGCCCTGGCCCACGTCCAGCACCTCGGCTTCAAAGCTTCCCGTAACGGGAGTTGAAACGGGTGGAAACAGCAAGGGCATGAACATGAAGCCGCCGAGCCAGCGCGCCGGCAATCCCGGCGCCAGCAGCCATGTGACGCCTGCCAGCGAAAGCAGCACTGCGGCGAGCGTTGGCACCGGCAGCGACCAGCTTGCCCAGGAAAAGGCCGACAACCATTGCAGGGCCGCCTCCACCCCCTGCATGAGCCCGGCCGCAAGATGAAGCAGCGGCGTGACGATCATGCCCGCCAGCGCGAGCGGCACCACGCCCCAACTCACCACCGGAATGGCCAAGGCATTGGCCAGCGGTGAAATGAGCGAAATCTGGTGAAACAACAACAGCAAGGCCGGCGCAAGCGCCAGCGTGACCGCGGCCTGTGCGCGCGTCCAGGCGGCCAGTTTTTCGCGACGACCGATTAGGCCCTGTCCCGCCCACATCATGGCGGCCACCGCCCCGAACGACAGCCAGAATCCCGGCGCCAGCACGGCCCATGGATCGATCACCAGCACCACGAACAAAGCCAGTACCAGCAATGAAAACGGGCGCGGATCGCGTTGCAGCCACAAGCCGGCCACCAGCACGGTCAGCATGAATAGCGTGCGCTGCGCGGGAATCTGGAAACCCGCCAGCAGCGTGTATCCCAGCGCGGCCACCCAGCCCGCCAGCAATGCCGCGCGTCGCGCGGGCAGTTTCAGAACCAGCGAAGGTAGCCTGCGCCAAATGGCATAGACCATGCCGCCCATCAGCACTGCAAACAGGGTGATGTGCAACCCGGAGATGCTCATCAAATGATTCGTGCCTGTGCGGTTGTAGACCCGCCAGTTGCCATGGGGAATCGAACCCTGGTCGCCCACCGCCAGCGCGATAATGACGCCGGCCTGCGGATGATCTTTCAGGGTCTTGCCGATGACTCCGCGAATCCGGTCACGAAGTGCCTGGAGCCGGTCAACTGGCCGGGCGCTGTCAGCCAGCCGCTTGGCTTGCGAATGTTCGCGCACATAACCCGTGGCGCGGATATTGCGGGTCAGCAGCCAGGCTTCGTAATCGAATCCATCCGGATTGGCGGTTCCGTGCGGTGACTTGAGCCGAACGGTGAATTGCCAGCGCTCTCCCGCTTTCAGACGCTGCTGGATTTCCGTGCCGTTCCACTCCGGCGCGGGCCAGGTCAGCCGGATATGCGCTGGCGCCTGCGCGCCTGGTGTCAGAATCTTCTCTACCCGGAAATCGAAACGCTCGCCGCGCGTATCCCGGTCCGGCAAGTTTGCCACGACACCTTCCACGCGAATGTCCACGCCCTGCCAGGCGGCTGGCAGCGAGTCGGACATGCGCAATTGCGCTCGCCATGCAGCCCACGCAAAACCCAGCGCGGCACAGGCCAGCGCGACCAGACACATGCTTAACCATTTACGCCAATTGTTTCCGCCACGCGGCAGGAAGTAAGCCGTGATGAACAGCGGCAGCGTCCACAGCCAGCGTGTGTCTGGCAATTCCGGCTGCTGTTGCAGCAACAGCACGCCTGCGGCAAATGCGATGAGGGTGAGCCTCATGCAATACCGGATTGCTCGCCGTGTCTGGAATCAGCCTTTTGTAATCAGCCGTTCGATATCGGCGAAAGTCTGGGCAATTTTTGGCGCGGATAAATCCGTGTCCAGTTGACGAGCAATCTGGGCTGCCGAAAATATTCCCCGAAGCGACTGGGTTTTGCTGCCTGGGGGACGGTCCGCCACCAGCGCATGTTGCCGGCCGGTTTGCCTGAGCGTCGCCACGATCTGGCCGACCACGGCTTTTTCCACATCATCCATGCACAGCACTTCGAGCTGGTCGTGATCGGTCATGATGTCGCGAACCTGAATATCCTTGTAGACCCCGCCACGCTGCTGGATAAGCTTCATGGGCTTGGATCCCTGAAGGTCGGTCGAGGTAATGATGCCAACGATGTCTTCGTTGTCGTCGGTGACCAGCAGCATCCGCACGCCGCGCTGCTTCATGCGCTGACTGGCAATCTCGATGCTGATCTCCGGACGGATGGTCACGGCGGAAATTTTCTTGAGATCGGTCATGACCACTGCCGCCGGATCATCCAGGCTGACGGTTTCCGAATACACCTTTTCAATGCGGTGCAACGCGATGCCTTTTTGCAGCTTGGCGGCTTTGATGGGCGTGTATTGTTTTTCGGCCATGGCTTCCTCTGTTCATCAAACTTGGACAAGTTCCAAGCGTAGCATTGCCGGCCGCCTGGATTTATCCAAGTTTTTTATTGGCGGAAAAAACTTATAGCGGATTCAGGCACCCGTCGACCAGCCTGAACTGCCTGTCCATCCTGCCCGCAAGATCCGTATCGTGCGTCACGATGATGAGGCTGGTACCCAGCTCCTTTTGCAACTCGAGCATCAGCTGAAAAACCGTATCGGCGGTATGCCGGTCCAGATTGCCGGTCGGTTCATCCGCCAGCACGCAGGCGGGCTGCGTGACCAGCGCGCGCGCAATCGCGGTGCGCTGACGTTCTCCACCAGAAAGCTCACCGGGGCGATGTTCCAGGCGATGCCCCAGCCCCACCTTACCCAGTGTATCCGCCGACTGAGCCAGCGCGGCTTCACGGGACATGCGCCTGACCAGCAGCGGCATGGCGACATTCTCGGCGGCAGTGAATTCGGGCAACAGATGGTGAAACTGGTATACGAAGCCCAGTGCTTCATTGCGAAGCGTGCAACGCGCCTCCTCGGAAAGCCGGAATGGATCACGGCCCAGCAATTGCACGGCGCCATCTGTTGGCGTATCAAGTCCACCCAGCAGATGCAGCAGCGTGGACTTGCCGGAACCCGATGCGCCAACGATGGCGACGGATTCTCCCTTGTGCACTTCAAGATCGACGCCCGTCAGCACCGGCACTTCCAGTTTTCCCTGGTAATAGCTTTTTTTCAGCCCCTGGCAGGCAAGTACCGGATTACTCATAGCGCTGTTTTGATGTGCGTTATTACTCATAACGCAGGGACTCCGCCGGATTGAGCCTGGAGGCACGCCAGCTCGGGTACAGCGTGGCCAGCAAGGTCAGTGTGAAGGAGACGGCTGCAATGATGCCGACATCGCTCCACACCAGCTTCGAGGGCAGTTCACTGATGTAGTAGACATCGGCCGGGAACAGATCCATGCCCAGTGTCTTTTCAATGATGGGCACGATGGTTTCCAGATTGAGCGCCGCCAATACCCCCAGCGCGACTCCAATCAGCGTGCCGAACACGCCGATGAACGCGCCCTGGATGATGAAGATTTTCATGATGCTGCCTGGCCGCGCGCCCAGCGTGCGCAGGATGGCGATGTCCGACTGCTTGTCGGTCACCGCCATCACCAGCGTCGAAACGATATTGAATGCCGCCACCGCCACGATCAGCATCAGGATCAGGAACATCATGCGTTTCTCGATCGCCACCGCGCGAAAGAAATTGGCATGGCTTTGCGTCCAGTCGGACACATAAAATCCCGGCAGTTTTTGCGCAAGCTCGCGGCTGACCCACGGCGCCCGGAACAGATCATCGATCTTGAGCCGCAGGCCGGATACCTCATCGCCCAGACGCGCAAGTTTTTGCGCATCCTGCAAATGAATCAGCGCCAGCCCCGAGTCATACTCGAACATGCCCGCCTGGAAAATGCCTTGTACCGTGAACTGCTTCATGCGCGGGAGAATGCCGGCTGGGGTGATATTGCCTTGCGGCGTGATCACGGTCACCTTGTCACCGGCCCCAGCGCCCAGCGCGTTGGCCAGTTCCGCGCCAAGGATGATGCCCCACTCACCGGGCTTGAGCCGGTCGAGGCTTCCCACTTTCATGCTTTTCGCCAGATCGGTCACCTGCGCCTCGGTATCGGGCAGAATCCCGCGCACCACCGCGCCGCGCACGTTCTCGCCCAGCGCCAGCATGCCCTGATTCATGACGAAGGGCGCGCTGGCCAGCACCTCCTTGCTGTTTTTGACCTGGCTGGCGGTATCCCGCCAGTTCGCCAGCGTATTGGTGCTGCCCGTCACCTCCACATGCGAAGCCACGCCCAGAATGCGGGTGCGTAGCTCTTCCTGAAAACCATTCATGACTGACAGCACGATGATCAGCGCCGCCACGCCCAGCGCGATGCCCGCCATGGACACAAAGGAGATGAAGGAGATGAAATTGTTGCGGCGCTTGGCGTGGGTATAACGCAGGCCGACCAAGAGTTCGTAGGATTGCACTTAAATGATTGTCTGGGTTATTTGCCTTGTTGCTTGAAGCCGTCGTGCACGGTATCCGCCCACTTGATCAGCCAGTCATCACACTGGCAGGCCTGATGACGCTCGGTCATGAGCCGGGCAAACTCAATAATTTGACGCCCATACTCTTCCGGCTGCCGATCCCTGAGCGCCATGATCTGTTCCAGTTGATTGCACTCGCCATCCGTCAGCAAGGCCGGACACTGGGGATGACGCGCATTTGCCGGCACGGTCATGATCAAACAGTAGAGCGCCATTCCAGTCAAAAAAACACGCATGGCCTGATCATTCCATCTTGAATATCCATTGAAGCCGATAGCATAACAAATCATTCGCCCATCAGATGCAGCATGACATGACGGTTCTGCGGCGCCCGTCTGTGCTCGAAAACATAAATGCCCTGCCAGGTTCCCAGGGCCATTTCGCCATCGATAACCGGGACGGAAAGACTGGACTGCGTAAGTGCCGCGCGCACATGCGCCGGCATGTCGTCCGGCCCTTCAAGCGTGTGGTCGTATATCGGGTCGCCTTCAGGCACCAGTCGGGTAAAAAATTTCTCCAGGTCGGTGCGCACATCCGGGTCGGCGTTCTCCTGTATGACCAGACTGGCCGAGGTATGTTGAATCAGCAGGGACAACAAGCCGTCGCGAATGGCCGACTGGGACAGCCAGCGCATCACGGCGGGACTCAGCATATACAGACCCTTGCCATGGGTGTTGATGGATATCTGGTGAAAAAGCTGTCGCATGACGGGATTTTATTGATTCGGCACATATGAACTTGAATATTCTACGGCGGATAAACTGCCCGCCAACACCTCAGATCCAGCGAATGTGCCGAATCAATAAGAATTAAACCTCGGCTGTTATTGAGCCGGCATTCAAGTTTTTGAATGCCGGCTCAATAATCGGTAGACTCGCTTGATGCTTCAGCTGGTTATTCCCGGCCTGTTCGCCTCCATTCAGGCTTTGCCCGGGACGGATGCCTCCCGGCTTTCCGCACTGTCCCTGCTAAATGAGCGCGGGAGCAAAAGCGCGCGCGAAGACGATGGTGTCGAAGCCTTGCTCTGCCGCCAGTTTGGCATTCGCCGGCAGACGGACTGGCCGCTTGCCGCCATCAGCTATGTCTTCGACGATGGGCGGGCGGGCAGCGACTACTGGCTGCGTGCGGACCCAACCCATATCCAGATACATCGTGACAAGCTGATATTGCTCGACGAGCTGGATATTTCAGCCGATGAGGCACAAGCCCTGTGCGATTCACTGGTTTCGCATTTTGGCGATGCCTTTGCACCGCTGCCCATGCAACCGGATCGCTGGTACCTGCGCGTTCCAGATGATCCCCGCATTACCACCACACCCCTCTCCCTGGCTTTGGGCAGGCATATCGACCCCCTGCTGCCCCGGGGCGACGGTGCCATGCATTGGCGCAAGCTGCTGAACGAAGTGCAAATGCTGCTCTTTGATCATCCGGTGAACCGGGCGCGGGAATCCCGCGGTTTGCCTGCAATCAATTCGCTCTGGTTATGGGGCGGCGGAACGCTGCCGGCGGCGCCTGATGTCCCGAGCAAAACGGCTTTTTACGGACGTGATTTCACGGCTCGGGCAATCGCAAAATTTTCCAGCGCGGCCGCACATGCATTGCCCGAAAACTGGCATCCCGGCATTGACGACGCGTCACTTTGCCTGCTCGACCCTTTGAACCGGTGCTGGCGGAACAACGACATGGCCGGATGGATAGCCGCATTGAACAACATTGAATCGGGCTGGATAGCCCCCTTGATGAAAGCGGGCAAAACTTTCAGTGTTGACGATCCTGACGGGGGAACTTCGCTAACGTGGCGTTCCCTGGACAGATGGAAATTCTGGCGCCGCTCAGAAAAGGCGGCGCGGCGGGAAAATGATTTGCCAAGCTTGTCGCCTGGCTATTACACGGGGATGGATGAGTTCGGCAACCGCTACTGACCTCAGCCGCGGCTAATCAGAAACGCGCGCTCCTGGCAGGATCAACCCCTTTGAGCGAGCGGTCCCATGTACAGGGGCAGACAAAGGCGCGGTCTTCCATCAGCGCCTGCATTTGCTGATCCAGTTGCTGAAGTGATTTCAGCTCACCGCGTTTTTCCAGATCCTTTCGCGATGACAGCCAGGTTTTGCACTCGGTCTGTGTCAGCAACATGGTGGAATAGCCGTTGCGGCACAAATCCTCTTCCGCTGCAAAGGCAGCGGATTGAAGCAATGCCAGCGATACGCCAGCCAGTAACAGGGATTTCAGAGTTTGCATGGGTGCTCCTTGATTAAAAGAGTACGGATACACAGGATTTGGGGCTCACGTGAAGGCTATAGCAACGGGCATGCCCAATAAAAACTTTAGCCAAGCGCAGCTTACACTTTGAATATTAAGGAAAAATGACAAATTCACTTATTTCGGCAGTAGCCACAGGCGCACAAATATAAAGCAAAATCGCGGACCATGCACCAACCTGGGTCACCCCAAATCAACCGGATCGGCCCAGAGGTCATGATCTGAAGCATCGGTAATCACCACATTAACGAAATCCCCGGGCGCAAGGCCCTCGGCATCTTCGATAAACACCACGCCGTCGATTTCCGGCGCATCGCTGGGGGAGCGCGCAATCACATCGCCCTCTTCATCAATTTCATCCACCAGCACGGTCATTTCGCGGCCGATTTTTGCCTCCAGCCGACGCGCGGAGATGTCCGCCTGCTTTTCCATGAAGCGCGCAAACCGCTCTTCCTTGACTTCCTCGGGCACGGCATCCGGCAGTGAATTGGCCGCCGCGCCTTCCACATTCGAATAGGGAAAACAACCCACCCGGTCGAGTTGCGCTTCATCCAGGAAATCCAGCAGCTCCTCGAACTCGGTTTCGGTTTCGCCAGGAAAGCCGACGATGAAAGTCGAGCGCAAGGTCAGATCGGGACACGCCTCGCGCCAGGTGCGGATGCGATCCAGCGTCTTCTCCGCAGCAGCCGGACGCTTCATCAGCTTGAGAATGCGTTCGCTGGCATGCTGGAACGGAATATCGAGATAAGGCAGCACCTTGCCTTCGGCCATGAGCGGAATCACTTCGTCCACATGCGGATACGGGTATACGTAATGCAGCCGCACCCAAACATCCAGCTCGCCCAACGCGTCAACCAGTTCGGTCATGCGCGTCTTGAGCGGTCTGCCATTCCAGAAGCCGGTGCGGTATTTCACATCTACTCCATAAGCACTGGTGTCCTGCGAAATCACCAGCAATTCCTTCACGCCAGCCTTGACCAGGGCTTCGGCCTCGTTCATGACCTCGCCGACCGGGCGTGAAACCAGATCGCCACGCAGGGAGGGAATGATGCAGAACGTGCAACGATGATTGCAGCCTTCGGAAATTTTCAGATAGGCATAATGCCTGGGCGTGAGACGAATGCCTTGAGCGGGAATCAGATCGGAGTAAGGATCATGCGGTTTGGGCAGTTGCGCGTGCACGGCGGCCATGACCTCTTCCGTGGCATGCGGGCCGGTCACGGCCAGCACCGACGGATGCGCTTCTCGTACCACCTCGCCTTTTGCACCCAGACAGCCAGTAACAATGACCTTGCCGTTTTCCTTCAACGCCTCGCCGATGGCGTCGAGCGACTCCTCGACGGCCGAATCGATGAAGCCGCAGGTATTGACCACGACGACATCTGCGTCATGATAGGAATTCGAAATCAGATAGCCTTCGGCGCGCAACTGGGTGAGAATGCGCTCGGAATCCACCGTGGCCTTGGGGCAACCCAGCGACACGAAACCGACTTTTGGAATACTGCTGCTCATGTATGTCGTCCTGATCGCACTGCTTTATATCCTGATGATGATGGTGGTGACGGCAGAATCCGTCTTCAAGGGAGCCATGATCCTGGTATTTGGCGGGGCTCTCACCGCCCTGGTGTTCTACCTGCTCGACACGCCGCGCCGTATCCGCTCAAGACGCATGGCCGATGAGGCTGATGAGGCCGATCCCCGCGCCGATGAGTAACACCTGTTCCAGCGTGGCTGTCAGTTCCGGCCGTTTGTGAAGGCCTGGAATCAGGTCCGCCACCGCCACATAAATCATGCTGGCCGCGGCCAGTCCAAGCAGATAGGGTACAAGCTCCTCCATGCCTTCCAGCGCGACGTAGCCCAGCAGGCCGCCAAAAATCATGGCTGCGCTGCTCAACAGATTGAAAAAGAGCGCCCGCGCCTTGCTGTAGCCGGAATGCAGCAGCACGAGAAAATCGCCCACCTCCTGTGGAAGCTCGTGGGCAATGATGGCTAGCGCCGTGACGATACCCAGTTGGGTATCCGCCATGAATGCGCCGGCAATCAGTACCCCGTCGACAAAATTATGAAAGGTATCGCCCACCAGAATCATCGTGCCGGCACGATGATTGTCATGGGCATGATGATGGCCGTGTCCGTGCGGCTCCGTGTCCAGTCCATGCACCTCGCAGGTTTCGTGATGGCAATGGCGCCACAGCACCAGCTTTTCCAGCACAAAAAACACCAGCACGCCTGCCAGCACGGTTGCCGCCACCTGATGCGCGCCGCCATGTTCCAGCGCATGCGGCAGCACCTCAAGGAACACCGCGCCCAGCAGGGTGCCAACCGCGAAACTCACCAGGCGCGGCACCCACGCCGGGTGTGCGGCGAATGCAAATACGCCTGCAAGCAAAACACTCAGCAAACCGCCAAGCGCCGTGGCGGCTAGAATCCAGGACAATGCGGACATTAAATGGAATGGAACAGCCGGAAAAGCCCTGAATTATCCTAGAAACCGTAGTTGGACGCACCCGATGGTGCGTTTGGGCGGGTGTCTGCCGCGAAGCGAGGAGGCGACAGGCTCGTGCCTGCAACGACGAGCGACAAAGGCAGGCGCACGACCGAACGTGCCAGCGGGTGCGTAGCGCGCTCACCCAAAAGGTGAAGGTTATCGAAGGCGGTTAAATCGGATTCCATGCGTCATTTCCGGAGGCAATAAGCGGTCAACTGCGGTTTCTAGGATTATACGGGAAGCCTGTCAGGAAACCTTCCAGATCAGCGAAGCCATGCGGCCTGTCGTCCCATCACGACGGTAGGAATAAAAACGTTCACGATCGGAAAACGTGCAGAACCCGCCTCCATGAACAGCAGCGACACCGGCACGCACCAGCCGCAATCGCGCAAGCAGGTAAATATCCGCCATCCATTTTCCGGGCTGTCCCTGAACAAATGCTAATTCGGCTTCCGGCATATCGCGCAGGAATACATCGCGCACTTCATCGCCAACCTCGAAAGCCTGTGGGCCGATGGCCGGGCCCAGCCAGGCCAGAATGTTTTCTGTCTCGCACTGCATGGATGCCACGCTTGCTTCCAGCACACCGGCAGCCAGCCCGCGCCAGCCGGCATGCGCCGCCGCCACGCGCGTTCCCAGCCGGTCGCAGAACAACACGGGCAAACAATCCGCCGTCAGCACTGCGCACACCGTGCCGGACTCGAATGCCACGCTGGCATCGGCGTCAATTGGCGCAACCAGGCTGTCAGCCCGGGCAACGGCCTTGCCGTGAACCTGATTCAGCCATTTGGGTTCGGATGGACAATGCAAACGCAGCGTTGAACGGTTGGCCGCCACCGCTTCGGGTGTGTCGCCTACATGGCTACCCAGATTGAAACTGTCATAAGGTGGCGAGCTGACACCACCCATGCGGGTGGTTACGAGGGAACGGATGTTGGGTGGAGCGGGCCAGTCGGGATCAAGAATTTGCATCCTGAAATCATACCGTGATCAGCCGCCCCAGGTGCCACCCGCCCTCATCACGCTCAACAGTGCTTCCATATCCTGCGGCAACGGAGCACTCCATTCCATGCGTTCGCCGGTATAGGGATGATTCAACGCGAGCTTGGTGGCATGAAGCGCCTGGCGCGGGAATGTCATGGCACGGCCACGTCTGACATTGGAATAAGTCTTGTCGCCGATCAGTGGATGGTTAATGTGTTTCATGTGTACTCGGATCTGATGCGTGCGGCCCGTTTCCAAACTGCAGCGCACCAGAGTCGAGCTGGGAAAACGTTCTTCGATGGTGTAATGGGTCACGGCATTCTTGCCCATGGGATGCACCGCGCGCTTGGTGCGATGGATGGGGTCACGGGCAAGCGGCGCATCGACCGTCCCCGGACGGTCTATTTCGCCCTGCACCAGGGCGAGATATTCCCGTTTCACGGTGCGGCCCTGCATCTGGCGAACCAGATCGGTATGCGCTTTCAGAGTTTTGGCCACCACCATCAGGCCGGAAGTGTCCTTGTCCAGCCGGTGCACAATGCCCGCGCGCGGCAACTCCGCCGCACCCGGCGTGTGATGCAACAAGGCGTTGAGCAGAGTGCCCTTGTGATTGCCGCTGCCCGGATGCACCACCAGGCCAGCCGGCTTGTTGATGACCAGAATGGCCGGGTCTTCGAAAACAATTTCCAGCGGGATTTCTTCCGGTTCATCTGGCTGAGTGGCCGGATCGGCTTCCGGGAACACGGTGACGGATTCACCGCCCCAGACCTTGTCCCGCACACCGACTGACTGGCCATTCACCAGCACATTGCCAGTCCGTATCCAGTTTTGCAGCCGGTTGCGGGAATATTCCGGCAATAGCGTTGCCAAGGCCTGATCGACGCGGACGCCGGCCAGCGCTTCCGGCACCTTCCCATGCCAGGGTTCGGAAGCGGAATTTCCCTTATAATCCTCGTCGTCTTCCAAATCTAGATCGGTCATTGGCTTTGAAACTCCTGAAAACTGCCTGGCGAACCGGCATCGCCACCCTGATGTTTAGCCTGAGCATGGCCGGATGCGGCCTGTTGCCCGAAGTGCAGGATGAAACCGCCGGCTGGTCCGCCCAAAAACTCTATACCGACGCCAAGGAAAATCTCAACGACGGCAATTACGAACAGGCCATCAAGCGTTACGAAACCCTGGAAGCCCGCTTTCCTTACGGCCGCTACGCCCAACAGGCCCAGCTTGAAATCGCTTACGCCTACTACAAGGACAACGAGCCCATTTCAGCCATTGCCGCCTGCGACCGCTTCATTAAGCTTCACCCAAACCACAGTAACGTCGATTATGCGTACTATCTGAAGGGTCTGGCCAACTTTACGGAAGATCAGGGATTGATGTCCCAGTTCTCCAACCAGGACATGAGCGAGCGCGACCCGAAGGCGGCGCGAGAGGCCTTTGAAGCCTTCAAGGAACTTGTTACCCGTTTCCCTGAAAGCAAATACGCGGCCGACGCCCAGGCCCGCATGAAATACCTGGTCAACGCCATCGCGTTGAATGAAGTTCATGTCGCCAAGTATTATTTGAAGCGTGAGGCCTATGTCGCCGCGGCCAACCGGGCGAAAAGCGTGGTTTCCTCATACCCTGAAGCGCCTGTGGTCGAGGAAGCCCTTGCCATCATGGTCGTGGCCTATGACAAACTGGGCATTGCCGATCTGAGGGATGACGCCCTGCGCGTGCTAAAGCTCAACTACCCCAAGAGTAAATACGCTCAAGGTGTTGATACTTCAGAAAAATCCTGGTGGAAGTTCTGGTAAAAGACCAAAAAGTTAGCGCCAGCCACGCTGGGACTACTGATTAAATCGCCGCCTCGCCGGATTCGCCCGTCCTGATCCGTACCACCTGCTCCACACTGCTGACGAAAATCTTGCCATCGCCAATCTTGCCCGTGCGCGCGGCATTGATGATGGCCTCAACCGCCCGCTCCGTCTGGTTCTCGGCCACGACCAGCTCCAGCTTGAGCTTGGGCAGGAAATCGACCACGTATTCCGCCCCGCGATAGAGTTCGGTATGGCCTTTTTGCCGGCCAAATCCCTTGACTTCCGTCACCGTCAATCCGCTGACTCCGATTTCCGACAGGGCTTCGCGAACTTCGTCGAGTTTGAAGGGCTTAATGATGGCTTCGATTTTTTTCATGTTTCAGTCTCCTACAGGTTTTCTTCGGGTCGATAGCGGCATGTTATCGGATAGCGGCGATCCTTGCCAAAATTGCGCGGTGTGATGCGTATGCCCGGCGCCGACTGGCGCCGCTTGTACTCGGCCAGATTGATCAGCCGCAAAATCCGTTTGACAGTGGCCGGATCAAATCCTTGCGCCACGATCTGGGTAGCCGAGAGGTCGCGCTCGACATAGGCTTCGATGATCGCGTCCAGAATCTCGTAAGGCGGAAGGTGATCCTGGTCGGTCTGGTTGGGCCGCAGTTCGGCTGAAGGCGGGCGGTCGATGATGCGCTGAGGCATCACGCGCGAGATCGTGTTGCGGTAGGTGGACAGGCGATAAACCAGGGTCTTGGGCACATCTTTCAGCACCGCGAACCCCCCCGCCATGTCGCCATAAAGCGTTGCGTAGCCGACGGCCATTTCACTCTTGTTGCCCGTCGTCAGCACCAGATGACCGAACTTGTTCGACAGGGCCATCAGCAGCGTGCCGCGCACCCGGGCCTGGATGTTTTCCTCGGCCGTATCGAAAGGCAACTGGTCGAATTCATCGGCCAGCTGGTCGATGAATATATCGTAGATGGGTTTGATGGCGATTTCGCTGTATTTTACTTTCAGGATGTCTGCCATTTCCAGCGCATCCTCCAGGCTGATGCTGGCAGTGAATTCCGACGGCATCATCACCGCATGCACCCGGTCGGCGCCCAGCGCATCGACCGCAACAGCCAGCGTCAGCGCGGAATCGATGCCGCCAGAAAGGCCAAGAATCACACTGGGAAAACCGTTTTTGCCCACATAGTCACGGACGCCCGTTACAAGCGCCTGGTAGATGTCGGCTTCATCATGTTCCAGTAAAACCTGCTGGCCGGGGTTGATCGTGCCGCCATCGATCTCGACAAAATAAAGCCCGTCCTCCCAAGCCGGAAACTGGTGCGTAATATTGCCTTTGCCATCCATGACGAAGGACGCGCCATCGAATACCAGTTCGTCCTGGCCGCCCACGAGATTGCAGTACACAATGGGAATGGCGGCTTCCTCGATGCGCGAACTGGACACACGCAGCCGTTCGGCCCGTTTGTTCTGGTGATAAGGCGAGGCATTGGGGACCAGCAGAATTCTCGCGCCGGCCGCCGCAGCCATTTCCGCCGGGCCAGGTTCCCAGATGTCACCGCAGATGTTCAAACCGAAACGGACGCCGTCGACATCAATGACACAAGACGATTCGCCCGCCCGAAATGTCCGCACTTCATCGAACACGGAATGGTTGGGCAGTTTCTGCTTGTGATAAATAGCCGTGATCTTGCCGTTCTGCAGCACGGCCACCGCATTGAAGCAGTCCTTGCCGACACGATGCGGAAAGCCGGCAATGACGGTGATTTCAGGCAGCGAAGCCGCCAGTGTGTTAATTGCACTTTCGCAGGCCGCGCAGAAATCTTCCCGCATCACCAGGTCTTCGGGCGCGTAGCCGCAGATGGACATTTCAGGCGTCAGCAGCAGGCTCGCCCCGGCCGCCCTCGCTTCGCGTGCCGCGGCCGCGATCTTGTCTGCATTGCCTTTGAGGTCGCCGACAGTCAGATTGAGCTGGGCTAGGGCGAGAATCATTTAAGCCGATCAGCCATGGCCTGGAGCATGGCATCGCCAATGCCCGCCGGGCTGCGCGCCACCGCGACGCCCGCCTTTTCCAGCGCGGCGATCTTGGCATCCGCCGTGCCCTTGCCGCCTGCAATGATCGCGCCGGCATGGCCCATGCGCTTGCCCTTAGGCGCCGTCAGCCCGGCAATGTATCCGGCAACAGGCTTGGTGACATTCGACTGGATATATTCCGCCGCCTCCTCTTCGCGCGTGCCGCCTATTTCGCCGACCATGATGATGGCCTCGGTTTCGGAATCGTTCTGGAACATTTCCAGGCAATCGATGAAATCCAGCCCCTTGATGGGATCGCCTCCAATGCCCACGCAGGTGGTCTGGCCCAGTCCAGCGCGCGTGGTCTGCCAGACTGCTTCATAGGTCAGCGTGCCCGAACGCGACACGATGCCGACCTTGCCCTTCCGATGGATGAATCCCGGCATGATGCCGATCTTGCACTCGCCCGATGTGATGATGCCCGGACAGTTGGGGCCGATGAGCTTCGCCTTGTTCGCTTTCAGCGCCGCTTTCACGTTCATCATATCCAGCACCGGTACGCCCTCGGTGATGCAGACGATGACCTCGATGCCCGCGTCCGCCGCCTCCAGAATCGAATCCGCTGCAAAGGCCGCAGGCACATAAATCACCGACGCGTCAGCGCCGGTTTCCCTGACCGCATCACGCACGGTATTGAACACGGGCAAATTGAGATGCGTCTGACCGCCCTTGCCCGGCGTCACGCCGCCCACCATCTTCGTACCATAGGCAATCGCCTGTTCCGAATGGAAAGTACCCTGCTTGCCGGTAAAACCCTGGCAGATGACTTTGGTGTTCTTGTTGATGAGGATGCTCATGCCGCACCCGCCTTCACCGACTCCACCGCCCGCTTTGCCGCATCGGTCAGATCATCCGCCGTGATGATGGCGAGTCCGCTTTCCTTCAGTTTCTGTTTGCCCAGATCGACATTGGTGCCTTCCAGCCGCACGATGACGGGAATCTTCACGCCGACTTCCTTCACCGCCGTGACGATGCCGTCGGCGATGATGTCGCAGCGCATGATGCCGCCGAAAATGTTCACCAGCACGGCCTTTACCTTGGCATCGGCAAGAATGATCTTGAAGGCTCTGGCCACGGTTTCAGCGGTCGCCCCACCGCCCACGTCAAGAAAATTGGCAGGTTCGCCGCCATGCAGCTTGATCAAATCCATGGTCGCCATCGCCAGACCGGCGCCGTTGACCATGCAGCCGATGTTGCCTGACAGCGCGATGTAATTGATGCCCGCCTCGTGCGCCGCCGCTTCCTTGGCGTCGATCTGGCTCATGTCGTTCATTTCCGCCAACGCCTTCTGCCGGTACAGCGCGTTGTCGTCGATGCTCATCTTGCAGTCGAGCGGCAGCACGCGGTTTTCCTTCGTCACGATCAGCGGATTGATTTCCAGCAAGGACAGATCGCTGTCCACGAACAATTTGTACAACTGTGGCAACAGCTTGCAAAAATCCTGGAAGGCCTCGGCTTTCAGACCCAGACCAAAAGCCAGATCGCGGCATTGGTAAGGCATCAGGCCATTGACCGGATCGCAATGCGCCTTGAGGATTTTTTCCGGCGTCGCGCGCGCCACTTCCTCGATCTCCATGCCGCCCGCTGCAGACGCGACCACGGCGATTCTTTCCGCCTCGCGATCCACCAGCAGTGAAAGATACAGTTCGCGTTCGATACCGAGCGTTTCTTCCACCAGAACCTGATTCACCGGCTGGCCATCCGGCGCGTTTTGATAAGTGACCAGCGGTTTGCCGATCAGCGATGCGGCGATGGCCTGCACTTCGTCCAGGCTTTTTGCCACCTTAACCCCGCCGGCCTTGCCACGCCCGCCAGCATGGATTTGCGCCTTGACCACCCAGGCATTGCCGCCAAGATTTTCCGCGGCTGCGCGCGCGGCTTCAGCACTATTAACCGCTTCGCCTTCCGGCACGGCAATACCGCGTTCCCTTAAACGCGCCTTGGCCTGAAACTCGTGTAGATTCATATTTATCTGTAACGCTGAACAAATGAACGGCAAACCCGCATTTTGGAGGAAATCCCCTGAATTCGGAAGCAAACACAATGCGTTTTATCAGCGGCATGGATCAATTTTCAGCCGCCGAATGGGACACCCTGGCAGGCTCGCAGCCGTTTCTCCGGCATGCCTTTCTGAATGCGCTGGAAACCAGCGGTTGCGTATCGTCCCGAACAGGTTGGCAGCCTCATCATCTTGGCTTGTGGCGCGGCAACCAGCTGGTTGCCGCGATGCCGCTGTACCTCAAGTTCCACTCCTACGGCGAATATGTATTTGATTGGCGCTGGGCCGAAACCTTTGAGCAATCCGGCGGGCGCTATTTCCCGAAACTGCTGTGCGCCATACCCTTCACCCCGGTGCCTGGCCCGCGTTTGTTGGGTCCCTCCCGCGATGACCATCCGCAACTGATCAGGTTTTTGCTTGCCTTCATACAGGAGCAGGGCCTGTCTTCCTTCCACTGCCTGTTTCCGGATGACGCGAGCGATCAGATCATGGACCAGGCAAACCTCCTTTCAAGACAGGGCTATCAGTTCCACTGGCCTAATCAGGGCTACAGTCACTTCGAGGATTTTCTGGCTGCACTGTCCCACGACAAACGCAAGAGAATCCGCCAGGAACGCCGCAAGGTGCATGATGCCGGCATTCGCTTTGAGACCCGCTCGGGCAAGGACATCCACGAATCGGACTGGGATTTTTTCCATCAGTGCTATGTTCGCACCTACCGGCAACATCGTTCCTCGCCCTATCTCAATCGTGAATTCTTCCAGCTGCTTGGCGAAACCATGCTCCAGCACACCATGATGGTGCTGGGCTATCGGTATGACAAACTGGTATGCAGCGCACTGAACTTTTATGACGGTGAGCGGCTGTATGGCCGCTACTGGGGCGCGCTGGAGCATGTGCCCGGCCTGCACTTCGAAACCTGCTATTACCAGGGCATGGAATTCTGCATTGACCGGAAATTAAAAGTCTTTGAAGGCGGTGCACAGGGCGAACATAAACTGGCACGCGGTTTCATGCCGGTTGTCACCAAATCACGTCACTGGCTTCGGGATAATGATTTCAGGCACACCGTCAGCGATTTCCTGCTACGCGAAAAACATGCCCTGAACAATTACGTCAATGGACTGGGAAGCCCATATAAGGCAAAGATGGATAACTTCTGAATCAACTCAGGCAGAACGGAAATTTCAGAGCGACGCCTGAATCGCGATGGCGCAGACGTTCATCAGCGGTCCCGGCAGGATGCCAAGAATCAGAATGGCCAGGCCATTCACTGACAATGCCATGCGCATGTCGGAGCTGGCCTCGATGGGCGCGCTTTGTACCGGCTCGTCGAAGTACATCAGTTTGACAATGCGCAGGTAATAGTACGCACCAATCAGCGAGAACAGCACCGCGACCACGGCCAGCCAGATCAGGCCGGCTTCGACCACGGCCTGCAGCACGGAAAGCTTGGCGTAGAAGCCGACGGTGGGCGGGATGCCGGCCATGGAGAACATCAGCAGCAGCATGAGGAAAGCCGCCCACGGGCTGCGCGCATTCAGTCCCTTGAGATCGTCCAGTTCCTCCGACTCGAAACCCTGACGCGACAGCAACAGGATCATGCCGAAGCCGCCGATGCTCATCATGGCATAGACTACACTGTAGAACATGGAAGCGCCGTAGCCGTTCTGGCTGCCTGCAAGAATGCCCAGAAGCAGGAAGCCCATGTGCGAAATGGTGGAATACGCCAGCATGCGCTTCAAATTGGTTTGCGCGATGGCGGTGATGTTGCCGATGGCCATCGACAGCACCGACAGCAGAATCAGCATGTCGCGCCAGTCGGTGTGCAACACTTCCAGCCCCTGCACCAGCAGGCGGATGCTGAAGGCGAAGGCGGCGAGCTTGGGCGCGCTGCTGATGAACAGCGTTACCGGCGTGGGCGCGCCCTGATACACGTCCGGCACCCACATATGGAATGGCACTGCACCCAGCTTGAAGGCCAGCCCGGCAACGATGAACACCACGCCGAACACCAACGGAATTTTCTGGCCGATGCCTTCCTGCAATGCCACCGACACGTCGGACAGCAGCAGCGAGCCGGTGCTGCCGTAGATCATGGACATGCCATAAAGCAGCATGCCGGAAGCAATGGCGCCCAGCACGAAATATTTCATGGCCGCTTCGGTCGCCACAGGCGAATCGCGATTCAGGGCGACCATGGCATACAGCGACAGCGACAGCAGTTCCAGACCCAGGTACAGCGTGATGAAATGACTGGCGGAAATCATCACCATCATGCCCAGCGTGGCGAACAGCGTCAGCACATAAAACTCGCCCTTGTAGAGGCCGCGAAGCTGAAGATAGGCACGCGAATACACCATCATGATGGCCACCGCCAGATACAGCGCCAGCTTCAGCACATCCGCCATGGCGTCATCGACAAACATGGACGACAGCGCATATACCGGTTCGGTGTTGAGGCCCTTGATGGTCAGCCAGGCGCAGCCCGCCAGCGTCAACAACGAGAGCACGTAGGTGATGTAACGCTGTCCGTCCTTGAGCATGACATCAACGATGAGGATGATTGACACCATGGCCAGCAGGAAGATTTCCGGCATCATCGGGATGAGGTCTGTCATATTGAAATTCATGTTGGACACCATCCTTAGGGCAGCTTGCTCTGGCTCACATGCGTCAACAGGTCATTGACGGACGCATGCATGACATCGGTGAAGGGCTTGGGATACAGGCCCATGACCAGTACGCAGATCGCCAACACGCCAAGTACGAGGAACTCGCGCTTGTTGATGTCCTGCATTTCCTCGACATGCGGGTTGGTCACGCTTCCGAACACGACTCGCTTGTACATCCACAGGGTATAGGCCGCGCCGAAAATCAGCGTGGTGGCGGCGACGAACGCGTACCAGAAATTGACCTTGGTCGCGCCCATGATGACCATGAATTCGCCGACGAAGCCGCTGGTCGCAGGCAGGCCGGAGTTGGCCATGGCAAACAGCATGAAGAACGCGGCGAACACCGGCATCCTGTTGGCCAGTCCGCCGTAATCCTTGATCTGCCTGGAATGCAGCCGGTCGTACATGACGCCGATGCACAGGAACAAGGCGCCGGAAATGAAGCCGTGGGAAATCATCTGCACCAGCCCGCCCTCGATGCCCAGCGGGTTGAAGATGAAAAAGCCCAGCGTGACGAAGCCCATGTGCGCAATCGACGAATAGGCGATCAGCTTTTTCATGTCCGCCTGCACCAGCGCCACCAGTCCAATGTAGGCGACGGCAATCAGCGACAGCGTGATCATGACCCAGGCCAGTTCGTGGCTGGCATCCGGCACAATGGGCATGGAGAAGCGCAGGAAACCGTAGGCGCCGACCTTCAGCGTAATGGCCGCCAGCACCACCGAGCCGCCGGTGGGCGCTTCGACGTGCGCATCGGGCAACCATGTATGCACCGGCCACATCGGCACTTTCACCGCGAATGCGAAGAAGAAGGCAATGAACAGCAGTTCCTGCGCCGTCATGCCAATGGCCACCTTGTGGAAATCAAGAATCTCGAAGCTGCCGCCGGACTGGAAATACAAGTAAATGAAGGCCACCAGCATCAACAACGAACCGACCAGCGTATAGAGAAAGAATTTGATCGCCGCGTAAACCCGGTTCGGCCCGCCCCACACGCCGATGATCAGGTACATCGGAATCAGCAGGGATTCGAAGAACACATAGAACAGCACCGCATCCAGCGCCGCGAATACGCCGTTGATGAGGCCGGACATGATGAGAAAAGCCGCCATGTATTGCGCGACTTTCTTCTGGATCACTTCCCAGCCCGCGATCACCACCAGCAGCGTGATGAAACTGTTGAGCAGGATGAAAGGCATGGAGATGCCGTCCACCCCCAGATGGTAATTGACGTTGAAGCGGTATATCCACGGCAACAGTTCCTCGAACTGCATGGCGCTGGTGGTGGAATCGAAACCGGTATACAGCGGGATCGAAACAATGAAACCCGCTGCCGCAACGATCAGCGCAAGCAATCGGGCAATCGGTGCATTTTTGTCACTGCCGGTGGCGAGCACGGCCAGGCCGCCGATGATAGGCACCCAGATAACCAGACTAAGAGGCGGCATTCCAAACATGCTTGTCTTTCTTCTTTAAGCCGTTGCCTTGACAAACCACGTCACCAGCACGAACACGCCGATGATCATGGCAAACGCATAGTGATAAATATATCCAGACTGGATATGGCGGATGACGCGCGAACCCCAGCCCACCAGCCTGGCCGAACCATTCACCAGCCAGCCGTCAATCACGGTCTGGTCTCCCCCACGCCACAATCCGCCGCCCAGCAGGCGCGCGCCGCCGGCAAAAAACCAGTCATTGAACGCATCAAAGCCGTACTTGCGATCGAGAATGGCGTAGATCAGGCTGAACTTCTTCTGGATCATGGCCGGGATGTCCTGGCGTTTGAGATAGAAGAACCACGCCGTGCCCACACCCGCCACCGCCAGCCAGAATGGCAGTGTCGTCACCGCATGCAGGGCCATGGCGAATGCGCTGTGGAAATGGTGCGCCAGTTCCTGCATGCCGGGATGGCGGTCCGATACGTAAATGGCATTGCCGAAATAATCACCGAACAGCATGGGGCCGATGGTCATGTAGCCGATGACCAGCGAAGGCACCGCCAGCGCCAGCAACGGAATGGTCACCACCCAAGGCGACTCGTGCGGCGTGTGGTCGCCATGCGCCTCTTCACCATGTTCCTGCACATCGTGATGATGATGGTGGGCGTTCTGGAAACGCTCCTTGCCATGGAACACCAGGAAATACATGCGGAAGGAGTAGAACGCCGTCACGAACACGCCAGCGGTCACGGCAAAATAGGCAAAGCCGGAACCGGGCAGGTGCGAGAATTTCACCGCCTCGATGATGCTGTCCTTGGAGTAGAAACCCGACAGGAACGGCGTGCCGATCAAGGCCAGCGAACCGATCAGCGACGTCACCCAGGTAAGTGGCATGTACTTCTTAAGCCCCCCCATATATCGGATGTCCTGGTTGTGGTGCATGCCGATGATGACCGAACCAGCGGCCAGGAACAGCAGGGCCTTGAAGAAGGCATGCGTCATCAGGTGGAACACGGCCACGGAATAGGCCGAGGCACCGAGCGCGACAGTCATGTAGCCCAGTTGCGACAAGGTCGAATACGCGACCACGCGCTTGATGTCGTTCTGGATGATGCCGAGAAAACCCATGAACAGCGCGGTAATCGCACCGATGACCATGACGAAGGACAGGGCCGTATCGCTCAACTCAAACAGCGGCGACATGCGCGTCACCATGAAGATGCCGGCCGTCACCATGGTGGCGGCATGAATCAGCGCGGAAATCGGCGTCGGACCTTCCATGGAGTCCGGCAGCCAGACATGCAGCGGGAATTGCGCCGACTTGCCCATGGCGCCGATGAACAGCAGGATGCAGATCACCGTCATCAGTGACCATTCATGGCCCTTCCACAACGTGATGGACTGGTCAGCCAGTTCCGGCGCACGCGCGAACACGGTGGCGTAATCCAGCGAGCCAAAATGGGCCAGCACCAGGCCAATACCGAGAATGAAGCCGAAGTCGCCGACCCGGTTGACCAGGAAGGCCTTGAGATTGGCATAGATGGCCGATTCGCGCGTATACCAGAAGCCGATGAGGAGGTAGGACACCAGACCCACCGCTTCCCAGCCGAAGAAGAGCTGGAGGAAGTTGTTGCTCATCACCAGCATCAGCATCGAAAACGTGAACAGCGAGATGTAGCTGAAGAATCGCTGGTAGCCGGGATCGTCCTGCATGTAGCCGATGGTGTAGATGTGCACCATCAGCGAAACGAAGGTCACGACCAGCATCATCATGGTGGTGAGCGGGTCGATCAGGAAGCCGACCTCGAATCGCACATTGCCGCTGGTCATCCAGGTATACACGCTGCCGTTGAAGGTGTGGCCCGCCTGCACGTCCTGGAAAATCACCACCGAGGCGATGAAGGCAATCGCCACGCCGGTGATGGTGACGATGTGCGACAGCGTGCGGCCGATGAACTTGCCGAACAGGCCGGCAAGGATTGCGCCAAAAAGCGGGGCAAGTGGAACGAGGAGGTACCAGAATTGCATGCTCATCATGTCCGGATTATCCAGCAACCCTCACATAGTGTGGTTGTTTTATTGAATGTGCTTTCATCTTAAGAAATATGTCTATCGTCAACTGATCATTATCTAAATTCGAGCTTGGCCATTTTGATCCCTGTTTATTTCGACCCTAGCCCCCTTATCGCGTTTGATTCCCCCTACCGAATGCGGGTTACGCGCGTTACTTGTCCGAAATCTTACGGACAAAAAATTCTGCAGGTCCGTAAATGTTATTAAGCGCAGCATCAGGTAAGACAACTTCAATTCTGCAAGTAATTACCTCTCCTGTCGGAAAGTCCTCTGGGACATCAACAGTCAACAATCCAAAGCCACTAGCTTCTTTTCCAATAAAGGGATACGGGGATGCACCAACTAGCCTAGAAATAATCGGGGTCGCTCCGCGCATGAAAGTGAGTTTAAGCCTCAGTGGAAAAGTGTATTGGGTACCATAGAATTTATCAGGATCGAAATTGCGCAGTAATATTCCGGCCTCGTGTCGCCCTTTATATTTGGCCTTAAAGATCACCTCTTTGATATCTGCTCGTGATAGGTCGATTTCAGATCGAACAACGAAGTCGTAAAGATCACGAGGAGGAAAGAATGCCGCAACCATAAGTCTCGTGAGCTTGGGAGTGTCAGCACTCATAATGCGATCATTGAAAATCCACACCGCTACCGTAGCAGCAGCTACCGTTATCATGAGTGCAATTACTACAAACATCATCATTCGTCGCATCATCTACGACCTGCTCCAAACCGCTTCCGCTGCTGGAGCAGTCGATCATATTCACGCCTAGCTGCATCGCCGTAATCTTGACAATCGTTTCGGCGCAACCTCCAATCCATATCCCAATTTTTGCGGATATTTTTTTCCGCTTCCCTCATCAATGAATCATCATAGATTCTCGGGTCGCGGCTGAAGTCAAATTCATCTCTTGTGTGACCACGATCCGCTCTAATTGAATCGTCATCAAAGAAACCCGAATTGTCAGGTGACTGTTTATCGTCATACCAGATTTGATCGTGTCTCAGTAAGCCACTGCCGTTACCTGGCAACCAATCAAAATCCAAAGGTCTACTACCAATTTGCGCTAACCCCAGCGGGTCTGTGTAACTCAGTGGATTACCCCCCACATACCCATACAGATTCAAGCCTCCCTCCAATCCAATCGGATCCGCCTCTACGTACCTGCCTGTGCTGGGATCATAATCCCGGTGGATGTTGTAATGCAGCCCCGTCTCGCGGTCGTAATACTGTCCCGGGTATCGGGAGTTGTATTCGAAGGTTGTTCCATCCCCGTCCGGGTCTTCCTCCGGCAGCCCCTGGCCGAAGGCGTTGGAGTTCCATTTCCAGACCGTCCGGTTTTGCTGGTCGAGGATCGCCCTCGGCGTGTTCAGATGGTCGGCATGCACATAGAAGGTCTGGTACTGCCCCTGGGCATTCTTCTTCAGCACGGCAATGGGCGTGTCACCCAGCCACACCGTTTCCTGCCGCAAGGTGTTGTTCCTGTCATATTCGCCGATGAGATGGCCCTCGCTGTCGTACATGAAGCGCCAGGGGCCGTTGACAAGATACGCTCCGCTCTTGAGGACGCGCTCGCCCAGGGCATTGTGGTAGTACTGGTTGGTCTGGCCGCTTCTCACCACCTTGGACAGCCGTCCGGCGGCGTTGAAGGTGAAGGCCGTGGTGCCGTCACTCAGGGGATTGCCGGCGGCGTCGTAAGTGTAGGTTTTACTGACAGGGCCGGACACCGATTGCAGGCGGTTGCTGGAGGCCGGATAGGTGTAGGTATAGGTATTGCTGCCCGGCTGGTGGCTGGTGCGGTTGCCGTTCAGATCATACGTCCACAGGCTGGCGCCGATGTTGTCCGTTTCCTGGGTGAGGCGGTCGACGGCATCGTAGCCAAAGGCATGGTCGAGCGCGGGCTGGCCAGCGTGATTGAAGTTCGTGATGCGGGAGGCGGGATCGAAGGCCAGGGTGCGGGTGACGGCGCCAACGGGATACTGGCTCACGCGGCCGTCGGTATCAACACTTCGAGTGTATGAAGTGCCGTTGCCCCAGGTCCAGGATTTGGCCGGGCCAAAGGGCTGGTAGACGATGTTGCTGATCAGCACGGCGCCGTTCACCTGGAGGGCGACGGGGCGGCCGTCCAGCCCATGGGTGGGGGTGATGACGGCGCCGCCGGGGTAGGTTTGCTGGGTGAGGCGGCCGGAGGGGGCGTAGGCCTGGCCCAGGGTGTGGGTGAGGCTGAGGGCATCCAGGGTCGAGGTCTGGGTTTTGCTCAGCAGCCTGCCGTGCTGGTCGTGGCTGAATGAGGTGTTGCCGGTCTCATCCGTCATGCCGGTGAGCCGGCCCTTGGCGTTGGTGCCGGCATCGTAGCTCCAGGTGAGCTGGGTGGTGCCAGGCACGCCGGTGACGGTGGTATGGGTGCGCATGGTAGGGCGGTTCAGGGCATCCCAGGTCCAGGTGTGCTTGACGCCCCGCGCATCGGTGCGGGTGGCAAGGTTGCCGGCGCTGTCGTAGGTATAAGTGGTGGTGCCGCGGTCGGCGGAGACTTCGCTGACGAGATCGCCCAGGCCGTTGTAGGCATACGTGGTGGCCACGCCCTTGGGATCGGTGACGCCGGTGATGCGATCCAGCGCATCGGGGGTCTGCTGGGTCTGGCCCGTGCCGGGATCGGTGATGCGGATGAGCCGATTGAGCGCGTCGAACTGGTAGCCGGTGGCGTGGTTGAGGGGATCGGCCGCCTGTTTCAGGTTGCCCTGGGCATCGTACTGGTAGGTGGTGGTCTGGCTTTGCGCGCCCAGCTCCTTCCACAAGCGGTTCAGGGCGTCGTATTCGCGCTGGCGGGTTTGGGTGAGCGCGTTATTGGGGTCGAATACTTCTTCGCGGGTGCGGTTGCCGGCGGTGTCCAGGGTGTAGGCGATCTTGTTGCCTAGGGCATCGGCAATCTGTGTCAGGCGATGGGCGGCATCATGGGTGTAGGCAAGCGTGCTGCCATCGGGCCGGGTGAGCAGGATGAGCTGGCCGGCGTTGTCGTACTGGTAGCTGGTGGTCTCGGTACCCACGGTGCGCGACAGCAGCCGCTGACGGGCATCGTAGGTGAGCGCGGTGACAAGCCCGTTGGGGTCGATGATTTCCTCGGGCTGGCCGTGGGCGTTGTAGCGGGTGATGCTGGTAACGTGGCCCAGGGCATTGGTGATCTGCCTGACCTGGCTGCGGCAGCCAAAGTGGCCGCCTGTGCAATTCTCATCCGGGGCGTAGTAGTCGGTGGTGGAGATATCCGATACATCGGTGCGTGGGCCGTTGTCGATTTTTTGTGTGAGTACACCAGGCACGGTGGCGTGATAGGTATAGCTGGTGGTCCAGGTGCGGGTGGCGTTGGTGGCGGTGTCCTTGATGGAACGGCTTGTGAGGTTGCCGCGAGTATCGTATTGATAACTAGTTTCGCGGCCGGCTTCGGTGATCCTTGTCGGCAGGCGGAAGGTCGCGTGCCACTCGGTGAGAATCTTGCGCTGGGCAGTACCGGCTACAGGGTTATAAGTCGACAGGTTCGTTGGACATGCCGTCGCGGCAGCCAGGCCTTCGACGCGGGCTGTCTCCAGATTGCGCGAAAGGTCATGGGCATAACAAGTCTTGTTGCCGTTGAAGTCAGCGCGCGAGGCGATGTTGCCATTGGCGTCGTAAGTGGTGGCGCTGGAAGCCGGGCCGCAGCCGGAACCGCCGGGCTGGGACTGGCCGGTGCTCTTCACCACGCCAAGAATGGTGGTGAAGGTGTGGGTACGCTGCGTGCCGAGCGGGTCGGTGACGGTGCTGCTGTTGGTGCCATAGGTAAGCGTGTGCAGGTCGGCCCCGCCCGCGTGGCCGGTGGACACTGCCTTGCCGTCCGCCCGGTATTGATAGGTGGCGTAGCGGTCGCCGTTCTCGTCGGTGATGCCGGTGAGCGCATGCGGCAGGTTGGCGCCGGCGGTGTGCTCGGGTTCGTTGTAGTGGTAGGTCTTGCTGCGGCCGTCGGGGTAGGTGACGGAGACGAGGTTACCCGTCGCGTCGTAGCCATAAGAAATAACCCCGCCGACGGGGTCGGTGACCGTACTGATGCGTTTGCTGGAGTCGTAGCTGAAACGCAGCTGGCGACCGCTGTAGTCGGTGACAGTGTCGAGGGTGGAGGGGACGCCGTCGCCGCCAGAGCTGGCGGGGAGGTCGTAGGTCAGGGTTTGGAGGCGGCCGGAGCGATCGGCGATGGTGAGGAGCTTGCCGGTGGCGGTGTAGGTTTCGACGGAGTCGTCGGCAGCGATAGTGTAGCGCCAGCCAGTGCGAACGCCATTGGCGTCTTTTAGTTCAACGAGGCGGTCGGGGATATCCCCAGTTGGGGACCAAGTTCCACTTGATGGTGCGAAATAGAAAACCTTGCCGTCAGGACGGTAAACACTGACACCGGACCCACCACTTACTTGTAGGTCGACTACGCCACGTATAAAGCTATGGCTCCAGCCATACCCCGCGCTAGCCCAATCGGAAAAGCTTGTGGCCCCGTTGTAATACCGCTGAAAGCTAATGGTCTCGGAGGACGGCATGCCAGAATCGACTTCGGGCAAATATTTGTTACCTATTGCCGTATGGACTGGATTGCCTGTCATTCCGCACGCCTTGCCGACGTTCTTGGGGGCGGGCATTCGTTTCATATACAAACTAGGGAAATAGCCGTCCAAGAGATATTGGTCCCAATAGCTGCGTGGCCGCGTGCAGTTATTGACTATCGACCATCCGGCGCTGACCAGTGCTTGGCCTTCTGGGCCAAGCCCGGTTCCAGGTGGAACAACGGATCGCGTCACATAGAAGACCGCCGGATCGCCGGAAAATTGGCCGTACCCTGTTTGATGGAATCCCAACTTGGGTGGAGTACTGCCTGAGCCGTTACAGCTGTACTGGTTGATAGTCGGATCTGAAACCGGCGCTGCATTTCCCGGGCATGAAGAAAAGAAAGCGACCGCTAGCAAAGTCTGTGCTGTGTGTTGTGCCATAAACGGCGTCAAACTGAACTGACTGAGGAAAGGCAAAAGGGGCCAGGCTCGGAATTTTCCCTTCTTTATCATCAAGCCATTACCCCTTCAGCCTGTCGAGATCATCCACGTTGATGGTGCGCAAATTACGGAACAGCACCACCAGAATGGCCAGGCCGATGGCGGACTCGGCCGCCGCCACGGTCAGGATGAAGAACACGAACACCTGACCCGCCGTGTCGCCCAGATAGTGCGAGAAAGCGACGAAGTTCATGTTGACGGCCAGCAGCATCAGTTCGATTGCCATCAGCAAAATGATGACGTTCTTGCGGTTGAGGAAAATCCCCAGAACGCTGATGGCGAATAGCAGGCCGCCCAGAATGAGATAGTGAGAAAGTGAAATCATGCACGCGCTCCTTCGGAGCGGTGAAGGGTGAAGGGTGAAGGGTGAAGGGTATGGTTCATGGCTTTTACTCCTCACTCTTTACTTCGGGTGCTTCACGCTTTACAGCTGCCATTTTCACCAGCCGCACACGGTCCGCTCGCTTGACGACGACCTGTTTGGCCGGGTCGATGTATTTGGTGTCCTTGCGTTTGCGCATGGTCAGCGCAATGGCTGCCACGATCGCCACCAGCAGAATGACGGCGGCAATTTCAAACGGGTAGACATATTCCGTGTAGAGCAGCCGGCCCAGTTCCTTGGTGTTGCTGTAATCCGCAGGATGCGGCGCGGGCACCGCAGCCTTGTCCAGACCGAAGAAACGCCCGCCCAGCACCACGGTCATTTCAAGCATGAGGAGGATCGCAACCGGCAAGGCCAGCGGCAGGTAGTCCCAGAAACCTTCCCGCAATTTGTCCAGGTTGATGTCCAGCATCATCACCACGAACAGGAACAGCACCATCACCGCGCCGACATAGACCAGCACCAGAGTGATGGCGAGAAACTCGGCTTCCAGCGTCATCCACAGCCCGGCGGCGGTAAAAAAGGCGAGCACCAGATTCAACGCCGCGTGAACCGGGTTGCGCGCGGTAATCACCCGCAGTCCGGCAAACAGCAGGATAGCGGAGAAGAAGTAGAAAATGAATTGAGCGAATGTCATCTCGTCACCGGTATTGGGCATCCTCAGCACGCCGGGCAGCGATTTCGGCTTCGTACTTGTCGCCAACCGCCAGCAGCATGGGCTTGGTGTAATACAGGTCGCCACGTTTCTCACCGTGGTATTCCAGGATGTGTGTTTCGACGATGGAATCGACCGGGCAGGATTCCTCGCAAAAGCCGCAGAAAATGCACTTGGTCAGGTCGATATCATATTGCGTGGTGCGGCGCGTGCCGTCTGCACGCTGCTCGGATTCAATCTTGATCGCCAGCGCGGGACAGACTGCCTCGCACAGCTTGCAGGCGATGCAACGCTCCTCGCCATTGGGATAACGACGCAATGCATGCAGGCCGCGGAAGCGCGGGCTTTGCGGGGTTTTCTCTTCGGGAAACTGGATCGTGATCTTGCGAGAAAACAGATAGCGCCCGGTGAGGCGCATGCCCTTGAGCAGCTCGATGAGCAGCAGGCTGTTGAAGAAGTTGATCAGTCGATTCATGCCCGCCCCTTAATGGAAGAAACGCCCATAGGGGGTTTGCATGGCCGCGCCCACCACCACGATCCAGACGATGGTGATGGGAATGAATACCTTCCAGCCCAGACGCATGATCTGGTCATATCTGTATCTGGGGAAAGTGGCGCGGAACCACAGGAACAGGAACAGGACGAACGCCGTCTTGAGCGCCCACCACAGGAAGCCATCCGGCAGGAATGGCAGCGGCGACAGCCAGCCGCCCAGGAACATCAGTGTCGTCAGCGCCGCAACCAGGATCATGTTGGCATATTCCGCCAGGAAGAACACGGCGAAGGCCATGCCGGAGTACTCGACGTGGAAGCCGGCGACGATTTCCGATTCGCCTTCGGCCACATCGAACGGGGCGCGATTGGTTTCCGCCACGCCAGCGATCAGGTACACCATGAACAGCGGAAACAGCGGCAGGAAGTACCAGTGCCAGAAACCGCCCTCCTGCCCTTTCACGATGTCGATGAGATTAAGTGACTGCGAAGCCATCAGCACACCGACCAGCGCGAAGCCCATGGCGATTTCATAGGAAACGATCTGCGCGGCGGAACGCATCGCGCCGAGGAAGGCGTATTTCGAGTTGGAAGCCCAGCCGGCCACGATGACGCCATAAACCCCCATCGAGGTGATCGCCATCACATACAACAAGCCGGCATTGATATTGGCCAGCACCCAGTTTTCGGTGAAGGGAATTACCGCCCAGGCGGCCAGCGCGGGCGCAATGGCCAGAATCGGGCCGAGAATGAACAGGCCCTTGTTGGCGCCGGAAGGAATGATGATTTCCTTCATCAGCAGCTTGACCGCGTCGGCAATCGGCTGCAGCAGGCCCTGATAGCCCACGCGGTTGGGGCCGATGCGCACCTGCATCCAGCCGATTATCTTTCTTTCCGCGTAGGTCAGATATGCCACCGACAGCATCAGCGGAATGACGATGATCATGATCTTGACCAGCGTCCAGATGGGCGTCCACGCCGGGCCGAGGAGATTCTGCAGCCACTCCATCATGCGCGCTCCACCGTCAGTTCGCCGAAGAGCGGACCCAAGGCCGCCGTCACGGCATGCGCGCCCGGCAGGCGCACGCAATTCGCTGGCAGGCAGTCATCGCGGTCGATGCGGATGACAACGGAACCCTGTCCCTGACGGATCACCGCCATGCCGCCGCCCTGGATGCCGAGCTTTTCCAGCAACATGCCTGAGGCCCTGGCTACCGGCGGCGCAGCATCGGCTGTGCGTTGCAGGGAAACCGCACGGCGTACGATGGAATCTGTCTGGTAAATCGGCACTTCGCCAATGCGTTCGATTGTGTCCGATGTGCCTGCCGAAACCGCAACCGGGTCAATCCGGTTATTCATGAAAGACTGCACCCGAGCCTGGGCATCCTGGCCCAGCACTTCATCACGAACTGCTTCACTGCTGTCCTGATCAAATCCGGCAAGATTGAGCAAATTGCCCAACACGCGCAGTACTTTCCAGGCCGGCCGCGTTTCGCCCAATGGTTTCACCGCACCGTTGAAACTCTGTACCCGCCCTTCTGCATTGATGAAAGTGCCTGAAGTTTCGGTAAACGGTGCAATCGGCAGCAAAACGTCCGCGTAGTCCAGCGCGGCATGTTTGTAGGGTGACATCGCCACGACGAACTCCGCCTGCTTCATGGCTGCCAGAGCCGCGGCAGGATCGTGGCAATCGTATTCGGGTTCGGCGCCGAGCAGGACATAGGCCTTGCGCGGGCTCGCGATCATTTGCGCGGCATTCATGCCGGCTGCTCCCACGGCGCCTTGCGCCGCTGATTTAAGCAGCGCGCCCATTGCGCCGCGACCAGGAATCCCCCCTGCCGCCACCGCGCCCAGCGCATTGCCGGCATCGCCCAGCACGCCCATGGTTGCGCCACACAGTCGCGCGGCCTCCTGCGCCAGCGTGTGCATCTCGGCATAGCGCGGATGATGCTGCGCCAGGTTGCCGAGTAAAATGCCCTTGTTCTCGCCACTGATCATGCTTTCGGCAATGGCCTTGATCTCGGGCGTAACGTTCGCGCCTGACGCCATGGCAGGCGTTGCCTCACCCTTGGCTTCCGCCAGCGCGCGCACTAATCCTGCCAGTGCGGCAACCATGCCGTCCGGAGAGACAATGGACTTGTTCGCCACCTTGCACAGGTAATCATCCACCACGGGATTGATCAGGTTCATGCCCGCGCCGTGGCGCACAGCCTGCCGCAAGCGCAGGGCCAGCAGCGGGTGATCCTTGCGCAGCGTAGAGCCAACGATCAAAAAACGGTCGAGTTTGTTCAACGCCGCCACCGGCATGCCCAGCCAGAACGCACCATGCGCCTTGTCGTCCAGCCGGAAATCGCTCTGGCGCAGACGATGATCGATATTGCCCGAGCCCAAACCACGCAGCAGTTTTTGCAGCAGATAGAACTCTTCCGTCGTCTGATTGGGAGCGGCCAGTGCGCCAATTTCCTCGGCACCATGTTTGACCTGGATTTCTCTCAATCTGCTGGCGACATATGAAAGCGCTTCCTGCCAGTCCGTCTCCACCCACGCGCCATCCTTGCGGATCATCGGCCGGGTCAGGCGGTCTTCACTGTTGAGGCCTTCGTAGGAGAAACGGTCGCGGTCCGACAGCCAGCATTCGTTGATGTCTTCGTTTTCCAGCGGCAGCACGCGCATGACGCGACTATTCTTGACCTGGATTTGCAGATTGGAGCCCAGCGAGTCGTGCGGGCTGATTCCTCTTCTACGCGACAGTTCCCAACTCCGTGCCGCATAACGGAAGGGCTTGCTGGTCAATGCACCCACCGGACACAAGTCGATGATGTTGCCTGAAAGCTCGGAATCGATGGTCTTGTCGATGAAAGGCATGATCTCGGCATGCTCGCCGCGGAAAGCCTGGCCCATTTCCATGACGCCTGCGATTTCCTGGCCGAAGCGCACACTGCGGGTGCAATGGATGCAGCGTGTCATGTCCGTCGAAACGAGCGGGCCGAGATTCTTCTCGGTCACCACGCGCTTGGGCTCGGCGTAGTTCGAGCTGCTGCCGCCATAACCCACCGCCAGATCCTGCAACTGGCATTCGCCACCCTGGTCGCAGATCGGACAATCCAAAGGATGGTTGATGAGCAGGAATTCCATCACGCCCTTTTGCGCCTGGACAGCATAGTCCGAGCGCGTCATGACTTTCATGCCGTCGGAGACCGGCGTGGCGCAGGCGGGCAGCGGCTTCGGCGCCTTCTCCACCTGCACCAGGCACATGCGGCAGTTGGCCGCGATGGACAGCTTCTTGTGATAGCAGAAATGCGGAATATAAATTCCGAGCTTGTGCGCAGCATCCATCACCGTGGTGCCGGGTTCCACTTCTATCTGCAGACCATCGATTTCAATATTCAGCGCCATCTACTCACACCATGCATTTCTTGTGTTCGATATGGTGCTCGAACTCGTGACGATAATGCTTGAGCATGCCCTGCACCGGCATCGCCGCGGCATCGCCCAGTGCGCAAATCGTGCGACCGGCAATATTGGCCGCGATGCGGTCCAGCAATTCCAGATCCTCCGGCCGGCCCTGGCCATGCTCGATTCGATGCACCACGCGGTACATCCAGCCCGTGCCCTCGCGGCAAGGCGTGCACTGGCCGCAGGATTCCTCAAAATAGAAATACGACAGCCGCTCCAGCGCACGCACCATGCAGACCGTTTCATCCATGACGATTACCGCGCCGGAGCCCAACATGGAGCCCGCCTTGGCAATGGAATCGAAATCCATTGTGCAGTCCATCATGATCTCGCCTGGCAGCACCGGCGCGGAGGAGCCGCCGGGGATAACCGCTTTGAGCTTGCGCCCGCCCTTGATGCCGCCGGCCATTTTCAGCAATTCGGAAAATGGCGTTCCCAGTGGAATTTCGAAATTGCCGGGCTTTTCCACATGGCCGGAAACCGAGAACAACTTGGTGCCGCCATTGTTGGGCTTGCCCAGTTCCAGGAATTTCTGACCGCCCTCGCGCATGATGTAGGGAATGCTGGCGAGCGTTTCCGTGTTGTTGATGGTCGTCGGCTTGCCATACAAGCCAAACGATGCGGGAAACGGCGGCTTGAAGCGCGGCTGGCCCTTCTTGCCCTCGATGGATTCGAGCAGCGCGGTTTCCTCGCCGCAGATGTAGGCGCCATAGCCGTGGTGGTTGTACAGGTTGAAGCTAAAACCCGAGCCGAGAATGTTGTCGCCCAGATAGCCCGCCGCGCGGGCTTCCTCGACTGCGTGTTCCATGCCTTCGTAGATATCGAAAATCTCGCCATGGATATAGTTGTAGCCAGCCTTTGCGCCCAGTGTGTAGCCAGCGATGATCATGCCTTCGATCAGCGCGTGCGGGTTGTAGCGCATGATGTCACGATCCTTGAAGGTGCCCGGCTCACCCTCGTCGGAATTGCAGACGATGTACTTGTCGCCGGGAAACTGGCGCGGCATGAAACTCCATTTGAGTCCGGTCGGGAAACCCGCGCCGCCACGGCCACGCAGGGCCGAGGTCTTCACTTCGGCGATGATGTTTTCCGCCGGGGTCTTCTCGGTCAGGATTTTCTTCAGCGCCGAGTAACCGCCCGTGCTTTCATAGGTCGACAGCTTCCAGGGCTCCGGAAGATGCATCGTATTGAAAATGACGGGGCCGCCTTGCAGGATCATCTTTATTTATTCTTCAATTCGTCGAGCAGCGCATTTACCTTCTCTTCGTTGAGAAAGCTTTCCATGCGATGGTTGTTGATCAGCAGCAGCGGCGCATCGCCGCAGGCACCCATGCATTCGCCTTCCACGAGGGTGAACTGCTTGTCCTCGGTGGTTTCACCAAATTCAACGCCGAGCTTTTTCTTCAGCCGGTCCGCGATTTCATCCGCGCCCATCAGCTTGCACGGCAGGTTGGTACAGACACATATCTTGTGTTTGCCGACCGGCCTGGTGTTGTACATGTTGTAGAAGGTCGCGACTTCATAGACGGCAATCGGTTGCATGCCAAGATAATGGGCGACGAAATCCATGAGTTCGTTCGACAGCCAGCCCTTCTCCACCTGGGCGATGCGCAGGGCCGACATCACCGCCGACTGGCGCTGCTCAGCCGGATACTTGGCGATTTCCTTGTCGATGAGGGCGAGAGACTCGGCGGACAACATCAGCGATCAATCTCCCCAAAGACAATATCCTGCGTGCCAATAATCGCCACCACATCGGCAATCATGTGGCCGCGGCTCATTTCGTCCAGCGCGGCCAGATGCGCGAAACCGGGTGCGCGGATTTTCAGGCGGTAGGGCTTGTTGGCGCCATCGGACACCAGATAGATGCCGAACTCGCCCTTGGGATGTTCCACCGCCGAATAGCATTCTCCCTCGGGCACATGCATGCCCTCGGTGAAGAGCTTGAAGTGGTGGATCAGCTCTTCCATGTTCTGCTTCATGTCCACGCGCGACGGCGGGGCGAACTTGTGGTTGTCGGTGATCACCGGGCCGGGGTTCTTGCGTAGCCAGTCCACGCACTGCCTGATGATGCGGTTGCTCTGCCGCATTTCCTCCATGCGCACGAGGTAACGATCATAGCTGTCACCATTGACACCCACCGGAATGTCGAAATCCATGCGGTCATAGACTTCGTAGGGCTGCTTCTTGCGCAAGTCCCATTCCACACCCGAGCCGCGCAACATGGGGCCGGTAAAACCCAGCGCTTGCGCCCGTTCGGGCGACACCACTCCGATACCGACAGTACGCTGTTTCCAGATGCGGTTGTCGGTCAGCAGAGTTTCGTATTCGTCCACATATCCCGGAAAGCGGTTGGTAAAGTCTTCAATGAAATCCAGCATGGAGCCCCGGCGGTTTTCATTGAGTTGTTTGGTCGCTTCTGCATTGTGGTATTTCGTTGCCTGATATTGCGGCATGACATCCGGCAGGTCACGGTACACGCCGCCCGGACGATAGTAGGCCGCATGCAGGCGCGCGCCGGAGACCGCCTCATAGCAGTCCATCAAATCCTCGCGCTCACGGAAGGCATACAGGAACATGGTCATCGCACCCACGTCCAGCGCATGCGCACCGATCCAAAGAAGATGATTGAGGATGCGCGTGATCTCGTCGAACATCACACGGATGTACTGCGCGCGGATGGGCACATCAATGCCCGCCAGCTTCTCGATGGCCATGACATAGGCATGCTCATTGCACATCATCGAAACGTAATCGAGCCGGTCCATGTAGGGCACAGACTGGATGAAGGTCTTGTGCTCGGCCAGTTTTTCGGTCGCGCGATGCAGCAGGCCGATGTGCGGATCGGCACGCTGGATGACTTCGCCGTCCAGTTCAAGCACCAGCCGCAACACGCCATGCGCCGCCGGGTGCTGGGGGCCAAAGTTCATGGTGTAGTTACGGATTTCAGCCATGCTGAAACTCCGTAACTGAACCGGTTAATTTTGCGTAGTTGCGGATTTCAGCCATGTCAGCGTCCCTCTCCATAGTGCTCTTCGCGCACGATGCGGGGCGTGATTTCACGCGGCTCGATGGAAACCGGCTGGTAGATGACACGGCCCTGTATCGGGTCGTAGCGCATTTCCACATTGCCTGACAGGGGAAAATCCTTTCTGAACGGATGGCCGACGAAACCATAATCCGTAAGAATGCGGCGCAGATCGGGATGGCCTTCGAACACGATGCCATACAGATCGAACGCCTCGCGCTCGAACCAGTTTGCTGAAGGCCAGATATCCGTGACGGATGTCACGATGGGCAATTCATCGTCTTCGCAAAACACCCGCACGCGCAGACGCTGGTTGTGAGCGATCGAAAGCAGATGCATGACCACGGCAAAGCGCGGGCCTTCCCAGACGCCATCCTGATAGGTCCGGTAATCCATGCCGCACAGATCACTCAATTGCGAGAAACCCAGATCCGGGTGGTCACGCAGGGCTTTCATGGCTTCAGCCATGCGATCCGCACGCAGCTCTATCGCCAGTTCATCGAGGCTGATTTGCGCACGCACCAGCGATTCGCCAAGCGCGTTTTGTATGGACTGCAAAAGGGCGTCAAGCGTCCGGCTCATCAAGTGTTAGCGTGCAATGGTATTGGTTCGTTTGATCTTGTTCTGCAGCTGGATCAAACCAAACAGCAGGGCTTCAGCGGTAGGGGGACACCCTGGAACATATATATCCACCGGCACGATACGGTCGCAGCCACGCACCACCGAATAGGAATAGTGATAGTAACCGCCACCATTCGCGCAGGAGCCCATGGAAATGACCCAGCGCGGTTCGGCCATCTGGTCGTAGACCTTGCGCAGCGCGGGCGCCATCTTGTTGCAAAGCGTGCCCGCCACGATCATCACATCAGACTGTCGCGGGCTGGGACGGAACACGATGCCGAAACGGTCGAGGTCATATCGCGACGCGCCTGCCTGCATCATCTCCACCGCGCAGCAGGCCAGGCCAAATGTCATCGGCCACATGGAGCCGGTGCGCATGTAGTTGATGAGCTGATCAGCCTTGGTGGTGATGAAGCCCTGCTCGAAGACGCCTTCAAGACTCATTCCGTTAATCCCATTCGAGGGCGCCTTTGGCCCACTCGTAGACGAAACCAATAACCAGAATGCCCAGGAAGATCATCATTGCAACAAAGCCGAACAGACCGATTTCCTCGAGCACCACAGCCCAGGGAAACAGGAAGGCAATTTCAAGATCGAACAGGATGAAGAGAATGGCGACCAGGTAGTAACGCACATCGAATTTCATGCGCGCGTCCTCGAAGGCCTCGAAGCCGCATTCGTAGGGAGAAAGTTTTTCGCTGTCGGGCTTGTTGGGCGCCAGCAGACGACCCGCGGCTATTGGCACAACTCCAAAGGCCAACCCCACCAGGATGAACAGCAATATGGGGAGATAATTCTCCAGCATCCTCTGACTTTCCTCCGAAAAAAACCGTCCTGCGTGGGACGGTGTTTATGGAGGGAGTGTAGTGTTTCGAGACAAAAACTGTCAAGACAAAATATTCCCGATTTCCCAATACAAAACAACGAGATACTGGATAGCCCGGGCTAATGATTACATCATAATAACTAATGGTGCCGACGGCGAGACTCGAACTCGCACGACTTTCGTCACTACCCCCTCAAGATAGCGTGTCTACCAATTCCACCACGTCGGCTTGCTGGATGAATGCGCCTGAGGGAATCGTGGCGCACTCACATGAACTGGAAAATATTACTTGGGAATTTCTCCAGATTTTGGTTCCGCGGAGTTTGCCGGAGCCGGCAACGATGACGGAGCGGGCTGCGCGGATGGAGCCGTCTTGCTGGCTGCCGGAATTTTATCCAGAACGCCTTCAGGCTTGGCGCGGCTCAATGAAAAATACGTCAGCCCCATGCTGGTGAGAAAGAAAGCCGTCGCCAGAATGGCCGTCGCGCGAGACAGGAAATTGGCCGAGCCGCTGGCGCCAAACAGGCTTCCAGACGCGCCGCTGCCAAAAGCCGCGCCCATATCCGCGCCCTTGCCATGCTGGAGCAAAACCAGTCCAATCAGCGCGGCGGACACCAGCAGGTGAATAATCCAAACCAAGGTTTCCATAGTATTACTCTAAAGGCAAATTAACAGGCAGCCTTGCAAATGGCGACGAACTCTTCAGCAACAAGTGAAGCGCCACCAATCAGGCCACCATCAATATCAGGCTGCGAGAAGAGCTCGGCCGCATTGGAGGCTTTCACACTGCCCCCGTACTGGATGACCAGGCCCTCGGCAACCCGCTTGTTCAAACCGGCAATCTTGTTACGAATGAAAGCATGAACCGCCTGAGCCTGCTCGGGGCTTGCCGTTTTACCCGTACCAATGGCCCAGACCGGTTCATATGCCACGACTGCCTTGGCCAGCGATTCCATACCCGCCGCCTGAATGACAGCGTCAAGCTGACGACCCACCACCTTCTCGGTAATGCTGCCCTCGCGTTCAGCAAGGGTTTCACCCACGCACAAAATCGGGATCAGCCCGGCAGCCTGAGCAGCCATGTATTTCCTGGCCACCAGGTCATCGGATTCGCCATAAATGCTGCGGCGTTCGGAATGGCCAACAATCACATACTTGCAGCCGAAATCCCTGAGCATGCTGGTGGACACTTCACCGGTAAACGCGCCCTTGGCCTGCTCGCTGACGTTTTGCGCACCCCATGCAATGGCAGTACCAGCAAGATTGGCCTGCAATTGGGCAAGATAGGGGTAAGGCGAGCACACCGCCACGCCCGCGCCTTTCAAACTACCCAACGCAGGCTTCAATGCATCCAGCAACGCCAGGTTTTCGGCCAGACCGCCATGCATTTTCCAATTACCGGCAACCAGTTTTTGCCGCATGTTTTATCCCGAATGCTATTTTAGTAAAGCCGGTAATCATAAGGCTGGCACCATTTCTGGTCAACTCCAAACCTTGGGATCATTGCCGGGGGCGTCATCACGCATCTGTCATTTTTCTGAAATATTTGCCCGGTACGATGGGCCGTCTTCAAACAGGAAGGCTTTATTCAGGAGAACGATTACATGAATTTCAAACAACTTACCGCTGTTCTGGTTGCCGCTGCCTCACTGGTTGCCGCCAATCTGGCACAAGCCGCCGATATTACCGGCGCTGGCGCTACCTTCCCCTATCCGATTTACTCCAAATGGGCTTCAGCATACAAACAGCAAACTGGCATAGGCCTGAATTACCAGTCCATCGGCTCGGGCGGCGGCATCAAGCAGATCAAGGCTCGTACCGTTGATTTTGGCGCTTCGGATGCTCCGCTGAAACCCGAGGAATTGCGTGAAGCCGGCCTGATCCAGTTTCCCATGGTCATGGGTGGTGTGGTGCCTGTCTACAACCTGCCTGGAATTGCCGCAGGCCAGATCAGACTGACGCCCGAAGTCCTGGCCGACATTTTTCTGGACAAAATCAAGAAGTGGAACGACCCTGCCATCTCGGCGCTGAATCCTGGTGTCACCCTGCCTGATGACAACATTTCCGTTGTTCACCGTTCCGATGGCTCCGGCACCACCTTCATCTTCACCAATTACCTGTCCAAGGTCAGCCCCGAATGGAAATCGAAGGCGGGCGAAGGCACTTCTGTGAAATGGCCAACTGGCGTGGGCGGCAAGGGCAACGAAGGCGTGGCTTCCTACGTGCAGCGCATCAAAGGCGGCATCGGTTATGTGGAATTCGCCTATGCCCTGCAGAACAAGATGTCGTACGCCCTGCTGAAAAACCGTGACGGCAACTTTGTTGCACCTTCAGAGACCAGTTTCAAGTCAGCTGCCGCCAATGGTCAGTGGGATATGAACAAGGGATTCTATGAAATCCTGACCGATGAACCTGGCAAGGACAGCTGGCCCATTACCGGCGCCACGTTCATCCTTATGCACAAGTTTCAACAGGATACTGACAGCGCCCGCGATGTGCTCAAGTTTTTCAAGTGGGCCTACGAAAGCGGCGATCAGATGGCGCTGGCGCTGGACTACATTCCCATGCCAGACAATGTGTCTAAAATGGTGCAGACCTACTGGAAACAAGGCCTGTCAGACAGCTCTGGCAACCCCATCTGGAAATAATCCCTCTGCCTCACTGATATAATCCAGCTTCCGGTCGCGACAGCATGAAACCCATGGCGCGACCGGAAGACTGCTGAAAGGCTCACCGATCATGAATACCGCACGGGCGCTTTCCACCAGTCTGACTAAATTGCCCATGGCCAACAAAATCGATCCCGCCGATCTGAAGCGGCAGCATTTATTCGACATGCTGTTCCACAACGGCACCCGCATCTTCGCTTTTCTGGTGCTGGTGCTGCTTGGCGGAATCATTGCCTCGCTCTTCATCGGCAGCCTGCCCAGCATCCAGAAATTCGGACTGGGTTTCCTGACCAGCACCGAATGGGATCCAGTCCAGGAAAACTTTGGCGCACTGGTTCCCATCGTCGGAACCCTGGTCACCTCGTTTATTGCATTGCTGATTGGCATCCCGGTCAGTTTTGGTATTGCGCTCTACCTGACCGAACTCTCGCCCAAGTGGCTCAAGCGGCCGCTTGGCATCGCCATCGAACTCCTGGCCGGTATCCCCAGCATTATTTATGGCATGTGGGGCCTGTTCATTTTCGCACCATGGTTTGGCGACAATGTCCAGCCATGGATCAATGACGAACTGGGCGCCCTGCCCCTGGTTGGCGAATTTTTCCAGGGACCGCCGCTGGGAATCGGCATGCTGACCTCGGGCATCATTCTCGCCATCATGGTCATCCCCTTCATTGCCTCGGTCATGCGTGACGTGTTCGAGATTGTGCCGTCCATGCTCAAGGAATCCGCCTATGGTCTGGGCGCCACCACCTGGGAAGTGGTCTGGAATGTAGTCCTGCCCTACACCCGTGTCGGCGTCATCGGCGGCATCATGCTGGGGCTGGGCCGGGCGCTGGGAGAAACCATGGCCGTCACCTTCGTCATCGGCAACGCGCACGAACTGAACAAATCGCTACTCATGCCGGGCAACAGCATTGCCTCCGCGCTGGCCAACGAATTCACCGAGGCAGTCGGCGATCTTTACACCTCCGCGCTCGTCGAGCTGGGTTTGATTCTGTTTTTCATCACCTTTGTCGTCCTGTCGTTGTCCAAGCTACTGCTGCTGCAACTCGCCAAAAAGGAGGGCAAACGCACATGATTTCTCTTTATGCGAAGCGCCGGTTCATCAATGGCTTCAACCTGGCCATGTCACTCGCGGCCATGCTGTTTGGCCTGTTTTGGCTGGTCTGGATTCTAATCACCTTGTTCAATGCGGGCATTGACGCCATCAGTCCCGCCCTGTTCTCCCAAATGACGCCGCCGCCCGGCGAGAACGGCGGCCTGCTCAACGCCATTGCCGGCAGCCTGATGATGACCGTTGTCGCCACCTTGATCGGGACGCCAGTCGGCATCCTGGCTGGAATTTACCTGGCCGAGTACGGCAGCCGTGGCTGGCTGGCGCCGGCCACCCGCTTTATCAACGACATCCTGTTGTCGGCTCCCTCCATTGTCATCGGCCTCTTCATCTATGCCATTTATGTCGCCAAGGTCGGACATTTCGCGGGATGGGGCGGAGCCTTTGCCCTGTCCCTGATCGTGATACCGGTTGTGATCCGCACCACCGAAAACATGCTGAAACTCGTGCCCAACAGCCTGCGGGAAGCCGCCGCCGCGCTGGGTGCGCCACAATGGAAAGTCATCACCCTGGTGACCATACGCGCTTCACGCGCCGGCATCCTGACCGGCATCCTGCTTGCCATTGCGAGAATTAGCGGTGAAACCGCGCCCCTGCTGTTCACCTCGCTGAACAACCAGTTCTTTAGCCTCAACATGAACGAACCGATGGCCAACCTTCCAGTGGTCATCTTCCAGTTCGCCATGAGCCCGTATGAAGACTGGCAGCGTCTTGCCTGGGGCGGCGCGCTTCTCATCACCTTTGCCGTGCTTGGACTGAACATCCTGGCCCGGATTCTATTCCGCCAGAAAACCATTCACTAAATGGAAACCGCCATGTTTGCCGACGGACAAAAAATCAAGATCACCGCAAGAAACTTCAATTTCTTTTACGGGAAGTTTCATGCGCTGAAAAACATCAACCTGGAAATTCCCGAGAAACAGGTCATGGCCTTCATCGGGCCATCGGGTTGCGGCAAATCCACCCTGCTCCGCACGCTGAACCGGATGTACGACCTGTATCCGGGACAGTCCACCAACGGCGAACTGCTGCTCGACGGCAAGAGCATCCTCGACAAGGGAATGGATGTAAACCTGCTGCGCTCCAAGGTCGGCATGGTGTTCCAGAAACCCACCCCATTTCCGATGTCGATTTATGAAAACATCGCGTTTGGCGTTCGCCTTTACGAGCGTCTGTCGCGCTCCGAAATGGATGATCGCGTGGAATGGGCTTTGAAAAAAGCTGCGTTGTGGGAGGAAGTCAAAGGCATACTCAGCCAGAGCGGCCTGTCGCTTTCCGGCGGCCAGCAGCAGCGCTTGTGCATTGCGCGCAGCGTGGCGGTCAAGCCCGATGTGTTATTGCTTGACGAACCCACCTCGGCGCTCGACCCGATTTCCACCGCCAAGATTGAAGAACTGGTGTATGAACTCAAGGCCGATTACACCATCGTCATCGTCACGCACAACATGCAACAGGCCGCGCGCGTGTCCGATTTCACTGCTTACATGTATCTGGGTGAACTGATCGAAGTCGGCAAAACCGACATGGTTTTCACCAACCCCAAGCAGAAAGCGACGGAAGATTACATCACCGGCAAATTCGGTTAGGCGTTTATGACAATTTCGTGACAGTCAGTACAATAAGGGCCGTTATCCGGCCCTTATTTATTGGAGTTTCCATGCGGTTGTACGCTCTCTTTGTCATTGCGGGATTACTGTCCTCGCCTGTTCTTAACGCGGCAAACATCACGGGGGCGGGCGCCACATTCCCCTATCCGCTTTACGCAAAATGGGCCACGGAATACAAAAAGCAGACCGGCTCCGGGCTCAATTACCAGTCCATCGGTTCAGGTGGCGGCATCAAGCAGATTCAGGCCAGAACGGTCGATTTTGGCGCGTCCGACATGCCCTTGAAACCCGAGGAACTGGCAAAGAACGGACTCATCCAGTTCCCGACAGTCATTGGCGGTGTGATACCTGTCATCAATCTGCCGGGAATTCCTTCCGGACAACTTAAATTGTCTCCGGCCATTCTTGCGGATATTTTTCTGGGCAATCTCAAAAAATGGAATGACCCGCGCATTGCAGCGATCAATCCAGGCCTGAAACTGCCGGCTTTTCCCATTTCCGTCATTCATCGGTCCGATGGTTCCGGCACCACCTTCATCTTTACCAACTATTTGTCCAAGGTCAGCCCCGGCTGGAAAAGCAAGGCAGGTGAAGGCACGGCGGTGAACTGGCCGACAGGCGTCGGCGGCAAGGGAAACGAGGGCGTGGCTGCGTATGTACAGCGCATCAAGGGCGCGATTGGCTATGTGGAATACGCTTATGCGTTGCAGAACAGGATGAACAGCGTGCAGTTGCAAAACAGCGCGGGCCAGTTCGTAAAAGGGAATGCGGCCAGCTTTACCGCTTCCGCCGCGGGCGCGAAGTGGGACAAAACCAAGGGCTTTTACGAAATCCTCACCAACCAGGCTGACAAGGCGGCGTGGCCCATTTCCGGAGCGACATTCGTGCTCATCCACAAACAAGCGAAGGATGCCGGGCGCACGAATGAGGTACTGAAATTTTTTGACTGGGCCTATGCCAAGGGCGACCAGATTGCACTGGGCCTCGACTACATCCCCATGCCGGACAATGTCGTCAAGCTGATTCAGGCCAACTGGAAAGAAAGCCTGAAAGACAGCTCGGGCAAGCCACTGAGAAAGTGATCGGCGAATAAAAACCCGGCATCGCCGGGTTTTTATTTGTCCCTATCGCCACTCAGGCAGCAGCGGCAATTTTCACCGACTCGGCAATATGCTCGGCCCATTTTCGCGCTTGTGGTTCCGAGGCTGATTCAACCATCACACGGATCAGCGGCTCGGTGCCCGACGGGCGCAATACGATCCGGCCATCGTTGCCCATGTCCGCCCTGGCTTTCTCCTCGGCTTGTTTCACGGGCAAGGCGGCCGCCAGGTCGATGCGTTTGGCAATCGGCACATTGATCAGCACCTGTGGATAGAGTGTCAGATCACGGGTGTATTCGGCCAAGGAAGCGCCGCTGTCCTTCAATGCATGCAACACCTGCAGGGCGGAGATGATGCCATCCCCGGTTTTGTGCTTGTCCAGGCAAAGGATATGTCCAGACGTTTCGCCGCCAAGCTGCCAGCCTTTTTCCTGCAGCAGTTCCAGCACGTAGCGGTCGCCGACCTTGGCACGGCCAAAGGGCAGCCCCAGCCTCGCAAGCGCATGCTCCATGCCAAGATTGGTCATGAGCGTACCAGCCACCCCCCCTTTCATGTAGCCAGTTTCCACGCGATGACGGGCAATTACATAGACCAGCTGGTCGCCATCGAATATGCGTCCGTCCCGATCCGCCATCATCAGCCGGTCGCCGTCGCCATCAAGGGCAATGCCGAAATCGGCGCGATGCTTGCGCACGGCGGAAGCGAGCGCCGATGTGTGGGTCGCGCCACAATCAAGATTGATGTTCAGGCCATTGGGCTCTGTACCGATGGTGACTACCTCGGCGCCCAGTTCATGGAAAACATGCGGCGCGACATGATAGGTAGCGCCATTGGCGCAGTCGACGACGATGCGCATGCCGCGCAAGTCCCTGTCGAAAGGAAAACTGCCTTTGCAAAACTCGATGTAGCGGGCCTGTGCATCCTCGATGCGACGCGCACGGCCCAGTTCTTTTGACGAAACCGTGACAAATTCACTTTCCAGCTGAGATTCAATCGCCTCTTCCGTCGCGTCCGGCAATTTCTGTCCGTCGCCTGAAAAGAACTTGATGCCATTGTCCTCATACGGATTATGCGAAGCGGAAATGACCACGCCAGCCTGCAAACGCAAGGTGCGCGTTAGGTAGGCAATCGCCGGCGTGGGCAGCGGACCAGTCAGGTTTACATGCACGCCGGCTGCCGTCAGGCCGGCAGTCAGCGCCGATTCCAGCATGTAACAGGAAATTCGGGTGTCCTTGCCAATCAGCACGGTCGGATGCTGGCCGGGCTGCAATACCGAACGGTCGGATGCCAGCACCTTGCCGGCGGCATAACCCAGACGCATGGCGAAATCCGGGGTAATCGGCGTTTTTCCGACTCGCCCCCTGACACCATCGGTGCCAAAATACTTACGGCTCACTTTTTTCTTCTCCTTCTATTGCTTGCCAGACCGCAAGCGCGTCCTTCATTGCCGCCACATCATGCACCCGCAGGATGGAGGCTCCACGATGTATCGCGGCCAGATGGGCCGCGATACCGGCATATTCACGCTGATCGACCGGCTTGCCGGTCAATGCACCCAGCATGGACTTGCGTGACATGCCGGCCAGCAGCGGCACGTTCAGATCAGTCAATTGGGCCAAGTGCTTCAACAAAGCCAGATTATGTTCCAGCGTCTTGCCAAAACCAAAACCCGGATCGATGACGAGCCGGTTTATTGCGATCCCTGCCTGCCCGCAAGTTGCAATCCTGCCGGACAGAAATTCCCTGACTTCACGCACGACATCCTGGTAAACCGGAGCAGACTGCATCGTACCTGGCTCGCCCTGCATGTGCATGAGGCAGACCGCTACCGCAGAATCCGCAACGGCTTCGATCGCACTGGGTTCGCGCAGCGCCATGACATCGTTGATCATGGCCGCACCTGTCCGTATCGCCTCTTGCATGACCCGCGGCTTGCGGGTATCCACCGAAACAGCCAAACCCTGATTAACCAGCTCTTCCAGGACTGGCAGGACCCGCTTCAGTTCCTCATCCTCTAGAACCGCTTCCGCACCGGGTCGGGTCGATTCGCCACCCACGTCGAGTATATCGGCCCCCTGCTCGGCAAGATTAAGGGCGTGCGTTACTGCTTGCTGGACATTTCTCAACCTGCCGCCATCGGAAAACGAATCGGGCGTCACATTGACGATGCCCATGATGAGCGGGCGATCGAGCTTGAAGCGGAATGCCCCGGCATGCAGGATTCTGACCTGATTCATCATGGAGAAACGGCCCCTGCCGGGGCCGTCGATCAGGCTTCCTGTGCCGGTTCGGTGGTCGGCGCAGGCGCGCTGGGTTTGTTGTCGCTTGGCGGCATGGGCTGCGCACCTGGCGGTTTTGGCGGACGCGGCGTGCGGCCGGCCATGATGTCGTCGATCTGCTCGGCATCGATGGTTTCCCATTCCAGCAGCGCCTTGGTCATCGTTTCAATCTTGTCGCGATTGTCCTCGATGATCTTGCGCGCACGGGCATACTGCTCGTCAACGATACGGCGAATTTCAGAATCCACTTTCTGCATGGTGGCCTCGGACACGCTCTTGTGCGTGGTAACCGAACGGCCCAAGAAGACCTCGCCTTCCTCCTCGCCATAAACCATCGTCCCCAAACTGTCGGACATTCCCCACTGCGTCACCATGCGGCGAGCCAGTTCGGTGGCGCGCTGGAAGTCATTCGAAGCGCCGGTGGTCATCTGATGCATGAACACTTCTTCGGCAATGCGTCCGCCAAACAACACCGAAATGGTGGAAAGAATACGCTCCTTGTCCATGCTGTAGCGATCCTCGGTCGGCAATTGCATGGTTACACCCAGCGCACGGCCGCGCGGAATGATGGTGACCTTGTGCACCGGGTCGGTCTTGGGCAGCAGCTTCGCCACGACGGCATGGCCGGACTCGTGATACGCCGTGTTGCGGCGCTCTTCCTCCGGCATGACGATGGAACGGCGTTCGGCGCCCATGATGATCTTGTCCTTGGCACGCTCAAAATCTTCCATGTCCACCAGGCGCTTGTTTCCACGCGCGGCAAACAGCGCTGCCTCGTTGACCAGATTGGCCAGATCCGCACCCGAAAACCCCGGCGTACCGCGCGCGATGATGTCCGCCTTCACATCCGGCGCGATCGGCACCTTGCGCATGTGCACCATTAGAATCTGTTCACGACCACGAATATCGGGCAAGGGCACGACAACCTGACGGTCGAAACGGCCGGGACGCATCAGCGCCGGATCCAGCACGTCGGGCCGGTTGGTGGCGGCAATGACGATGACCCCAGCCGTACCTTCAAAACCGTCCATCTCGACCAGCAACTGGTTGAGGGTCTGCTCGCGCTCATCGTTGCCACCGCCCAGGCCTGCGCCGCGCTGGCGGCCAACGGCGTCGATTTCATCGATGAAAATAATACAAGGCGCGGATTTCTTGGCCTGTTCGAACATGTCGCGCACGCGCGCCGCGCCCACGCCGACGAACATTTCAACGAAATCGGAACCGGAAATGCTGAAGAACGGCACCTTGGCTTCACCGGCGATGGCCTTGGCCAGCAAGGTTTTACCCGTGCCCGGGCTGCCGACCATCAGCACGCCGCGAGGGATGCGTCCGCCCAGTTTCTGGAACTTGGAGGGGTCTTTCAGAAATTCAACCAGTTCGCCGACCTCTTCCTTGGCTTCATCACATCCGGCCACATCGGCAAAGGTAATCTGGTTATTGCCTTCATCCAGCATGCGCGCCCGGCTCTTGCCAAAAGAAAACGCGCCGCCGCGCCCGCCACCCTGCATCTGGCGCATGAAGAACACCCACACGCCAATCAGCAGCAACATGGGGAACCAGGAAATGAAAATACTCATCAGCACCGACTGCTGCTGCTCGGGCTTGACGTCCACTTTTACGCCGTTCTTCAGCAGATCCGAGGTCAGCCAGATATCACCTGCGGGGAAATAGGTAACATAAGGTTTGCCGCTTTCACTCATGCCTCGTATGACGCGATCATCAATGATGGCTTCCTTGATTTGCCCCTGCTTGACCTGCTCGATGAAATCCGAATACGGGATCGTGGTCTGGCTGGTCTGATGCGCGCCAAACTGCTGGAAAACGGTCATCAGGATCACCGCGATGATGACCCAGATGGCAATATTCTTGGCTAGATTGTTCACTGCTGCTCCTAACTCGCGGCCAAAACCGCGATCAATAATCCCCGGCAATCAAATGCCTGAAGAGTTTAGACTCATTCTAAGCCCGGCGCGCCCGATTGGCTAGCCAGGTTTGAAGAACTCTCTTTCAACCCCCGCGCGACCAGGAAATTTTCCCGGCTCTCATCACGCGAGGCGTCAGGCTTGCGAGTAACAACCTTGTTGAAAGCCGCTCTCACCTGTTTCAAATAATCCTCGAACCCCGAGCCCTGAAACACTTTGACGACAAAAGCGCCTTCGGGTTTCAGCCATCTCACTGCAAAATCCAGCGCCAGTTCAGCCAGCAGATAATGCTTTGCCTGATCCGCATCCTTCACCCCGGAGATATTGGGGGCCATATCACTTAATACAAGGTCTGCCTTTCTGCCATTCAAGGCGTTCTCGACCAGGGCCAGCCCTTCCGCTTCAGTGAAATCCGCCTGAAACAACTGCACCCCGGGCACGGGCGATACTGGCAGCAGGTCAATTCCGATTACCTTTCCCTGCTCCCCCACCTTGTTTGCAGCGATCTGGCACCAGCCGCCGGGGGCGGCGCCCAGGTCAACCACGGTCATGCCGCGTTTAAGCAAATGATCGCGTTCATCCAGCCCCAGAAGCTTGTAGGCCGCGCGCGATCGATAGCCTTCCTTCTGCGCAAGCTTGACAAAGGGATCGTGCACATGGCGGTCCAGCCACCAGGCCCGGCTGGTTTTGGGTCGTTTCATCGGCTAGTTATAGCTAAATCGGCTAAAATCGCGCTTCCCTGAAGAAGGCCCGTCATGATCACACTCACACCCGCCCAGCGCCAGTACCTGAAAGGCCTGGCCCACCCGCTTTCACCTGTGGTCATCATTGGTGAAAAAGGCTTGTCCGAGGCCGTAATGAAGGAAATCGACCGGGCGCTGAAAGCGCATGAATTGATCAAGATCAAGGCGGGTTCAGACGAGAAGGAAACCCGCAGCCAGTGGATGGCGGAAATCTGCCAGCAACTGGGCGCATCCCCCGTCCAGCAGATTGGAAAAATCCTGGTGATTTACAAACAAGCCGAAAAACCAGCCATTCAGCTGCCGCGATAGCGCCAGACCAGGATCAGGCCCAACACGCTCTCAATCAGGTACACCACGCTGGAAACGCCATGCCACGCAGCGAACCTGCTGCGGAAAGCGCTTTCCATCACGGCCTGCGGCATGGCCTGGTCCTTCAACGCCTGCATGACCGGCTGGATGCCGAAATGCTGGCCCAGTGTAAGCAGCAGCATGGCCAACACGATCCAGAAATACGCCTGTTTCAGCGCCTGGAAGCCCTGTCTTCCCAGGCGGAATACCAGCAGATACGCCCCCGCGACAATGCCTGTCCATGCAATCCACTTGAACAATTCACCCGCCAGATTGCCGGCCAGCTGCCGGTCTGAAAGTTCGGCAAAAAGTGTTGGCGCCGCAATGTAGCCGATTGCCCACAAGCCACCGATCCACAATACCATCAGGACGGAAGCCAGACCGTCAGCGAAATTTTTCATCGATATTCGACGTCGAGGATTTCGTACTGGCGCACGCCACCCGGCGCCTGTACATTCACCGTGTCGCCTGCATGCTTGCCGATCAGCGCGCGTGCAATGGGCGATGAGACAGAAATCTTGCCGGCCTTGATATCGGCTTCGTCATCACCCACGATCTGATAAGTCACGTTATCACCGGAATCCAGATCTTCCAGTTCGACCGTGGCGCCAAACACCACCCGCCCGTCGGCATCCAGCGTTTTGGGATCGATGATCTGCGCATGCGAAATCTTGCCTTCTATTTCCTTGATGCGACCCTCGATGAAACCCTGGCGTTCCTTGGCGGCATCGTATTCTGCGTTTTCCGACAGATCGCCATGCGCACGCGCTTCGGCAATCGCCTGAATCACGGCCGGACGTTGCACGGTCTTGAGGTTATGCAACTCGGCTTTCAGCATTTCCGCGCCGGTGACGGTCAAAGGTACCTTGCTCACTTGCTCATTCCTTCTTACTGCATGTTCTGATGAAGCGCCTGCAGGGGGTAAACCTGCAACTCGCTGGAATGCCCCAGTCCAACGCAGGCGGCACGCGCGCCGGCCAGCGTGGTGAAATAGGCGACACGGCGCGACAGCGCCTCGGCGCGAATGGAATAGGAGTCCTTCACCGCGCGTTTGTCGTCCACCACGTTGATGATGAGGCTGACTTCGTTGTTCTTGATCATGTCAACGATATTGGGCCGGCCTTCGGTCACCTTGTTGACGATCGTAACTGGAGTGCCACCATCACTGATGGCTTGTCCGGTGCCACGTGTGGCCAGCACGGTAAAACCAAGCGCATGAAAGCCTTTTGCCAGATCGGCCGCCTGGGGACGGTCCTGGGTGCGCACGCTGATGAACACCTTGCCTTTTGAGGGCAGGGTTTCACCCGCGCCAAGCTGGGATTTGACGAAAGCCTCCGCAAAGGTTTCGCCCACGCCCATGACCTCACCCGTGGACTTCATCTCCGGCCCCAGCATCGGGTCCACACCCGGAAACTTGCGGAACGGGAACACCGCTTCCTTCACCGAGTAATACGGCGGGATGCGTTCAACCGTCATGTGCTGGCTGGCCAGCGTCTGGCCGGCCATGCAGCGGGCTGCGACTTTTGCCAGCGGCGCGCCAATGGCCTTGGACACGAATGGCACGGTGCGCGAAGCGCGCGGATTCACTTCCAGCACATAAATGGTGTCGCCCTGGATGGCGAACTGCACGTTCATCAGTCCGACCACATTCAGCGCGCGGGCCATTTCGACCGTCTGGCGACGCAGTTCGTCCTGGGTTTCCTTGCTCAAACTGTACGGCGGCAGCGAGCACGCAGAGTCACCGGAATGCACACCCGCCTGTTCGATGTGCTGCATGATGCCGCCGATCAGGACTTCCTTTCCGTCGGACAGGGCATCCACGTCAACCTCAATGGCGTCATCGAGGAAGCGGTCCAACAGCACCGGCGAGTCGTTGGAAACTTTCACCGCCTCGGTCATGTAGCGCTTGAGATCGGCCTCCTCGCGCACAATTTCCATGGCGCGGCCGCCCAGCACATAGGAGGGGCGCACCACCAGCGGATAGCCGATTTCCTCGGCCAGACGCAGGGCATCCTCGGGATTTCTGGCCGTTCTGTTTGGCGGCTGCTTCAGGCCCAGCGTGTGCAGCATCTGCTGGAATCGCTCGCGATCCTCGGCGGCATCGATCATGTCCGGCGTGGTGCCGATGATGGGCACGCCGTTTTTCTCCAGGTCGCGCGCCAGCTTGAGCGGCGTCTGGCCACCGTACTGCACGATCACGCCGATGGGTTTCTCCACGCGCACGACTTCCAGCACGTCTTCCAGCGTCAACGGTTCGAAGTACAACCGGTCGGACGTGTCGTAGTCGGTGGACACGGTTTCCGGATTGCAGTTGACCATGATGGTCTCATAGCCGTCTTCCTTCATGGCGAAGGCAGCATGCACGCAGCAGTAATCGAACTCGATGCCCTGGCCAATTCTGTTGGGCCCGCCGCCCAACACCATGATTTTCTTGCGGTCTGTCGGGTTGGCTTCGCACTCTTCCTCGTAGGTCGAATACATGTAGGCCGTGGGCGTCGCAAACTCCGCCGCGCAGGTGTCCACGCGCTTGTACACAGGGTGCACCCCCAGCTCCCAGCGCCGGGCACGAACCGCGTGTTGATTGGCATTCATCAGCCTGGCCAGACGGCGGTCCGAGAAACCCATGCGCTTCAGGCGCCACAGGCTATCCTTGTCCAGATCGGCAAGTGTTTTTTGCCTGAGCGCGTTCTCGGTTTCGACGATTTCCTGAATCATGTGCAGGAACCAGGGATCGATATGCGTCTGCTGGTGTATCTGTTCCGCTGACATGCCGATACGAAAGGCATCCGCCACATACCAGATACGCTCGGCGCCCGGGTCGCCGAGTTCCGCCTCGATCACATCCTTGTCGGTGGTCTTTTCATCCAGCCCGTCCGCGCCGACTTCCAGTCCGCGCAGGGCTTTTTGCAGCGATTCCTGGAAGGTACGGCCGATGGCCATCACCTCGCCCACGGATTTCATCTGCGTGGTCAGGCGATTGTTGGCCAGCGGGAATTTTTCAAAGGCGAAGCGCGGAATCTTGGTGACGACATAGTCAATCGACGGTTCGAATGAAGCCGGTGTCGCGCCGCCCGTGATGTCATTAGCCAGTTCATCCAGCGTGTAACCCACCGCGAGCTTGGCCGCCACCTTGGCAATCGGGAAGCCTGTAGCCTTGGACGCCAGCGCCGAGGAACGCGACACCCGAGGGTTCATCTCGATGACGATCATGCGGCCGTCCGCCGGGTTGGTAGAGAACTGCACGTTGGAGCCGCCCGTGTCGACTCCGATCTCTCGCAACACTGCCAGCGAGGCGTCGCGCATGATCTGGTATTCCTTGTCGGTCAGCGTCTGCGCCGGGGCCACCGTGATCGAATCGCCTGTGTGCACGCCCATGGGGTCGAAGTTCTCGATCGAACAGATGATGATGCAGTTGTCCTTGCGGTCACGCACCACCTCCATCTCGTATTCTTTCCAGCCAATCAGCGATTCCTCGATCAGCAGTTCGTGCGTGGGTGAGGCTTCCAGACCGCGGGTGCAGATTTCGACAAACTCGTCCATGTGGTAGGCAATGCCGCCACCCGTGCCGCCCATGGTGAAGGATGGCCGGATGATGACCGGAAAACCCAGCCCCGCCTGCACCTGCTTGGCTTCTTCCATGCTGTGCGCGATACCGGAACGGGCCGAGCCCAGGCCGATTTTGGTCATGGCCTGTTTGAATTTCTCTCGATCCTCGGCCTTGTCGATGGCTTCCTTCTTTGCGCCGATCATCTCGACGTTGAACTTTTCCAGCACACCGTGCTTGGCCAGATCAAGTGCGCAATTGAGCGCCGTTTGCCCGCCCATGGTGGGCAACAGCGCATCCGGACGTTCCTTCTCGATGATTTTCGCCACCACCTGCCAGGTAATCGGCTCGATATAGGTCACATCCGCCATGTCGGGGTCGGTCATGATGGTCGCTGGATTGGAGTTGACCAGGATGACCTTGTAGCCTTCTTCCTTCAGCGCCTTGCAGGCCTGCGCACCAGAATAGTCGAACTCGCACGCCTGGCCGATGATGATGGGGCCTGCGCCGATAATGAGGATGCTATTTATGTCGGTTCTTTTTGGCATATCAGCGATGCTTTGTTTCCATCATCGACACGAAACGGTCGAACAGATAACTCACGTCATGTGGCCCCGGACTCGCCTCGGGATGCCCCTGAAAGGAGAACGCCGGCACATCGGTGCGCGCAATGCCCTGCAATGAGCCATCAAACAATGAAACGTGAGTGGTTTTGATATTGGCAGGCAGTGTGGCCGCATCCACCGCGAAGCCGTGGTTCTGGCTGGTGATCGCCACGCGGCCAGACTCCAGATCTTTTACCGGATGGTTGGCGCCGTGATGTCCGAACTTCATCTTGACCGTTTTTGCACCGGAGGCCAGCGCCAGCAACTGGTGGCCAAGACAGATGCCAAAAGTAGGCACCTGTTTTTCGACAATGGATTTGATCGCGCTGATGGCGTAATCGCAGGGCTCCGGGTCACCAGGTCCGTTGGAAAGAAAGACACCATCCGGATTCATCGCCAGCACCTCGGCAGCCGATGTCTTGGCTGGCACCACAGTCAGGCGGCAGCCGCGCGAGGCAAGCATGCGCAGGATGTTGCGCTTGACGCCGTAGTCATAGGCCACGACATGAAACCTGTCCTGGCCGCGCGGCACATAGCCCTTGCCCAGCGCCCACTCGCCCTCGTTCCATTCGTAGGTTCCGGGACTGGTTACTACCTGGGCCAGATCCATGCCGGCCAGTCCCGGGAAAGCGCGTGCGGCGGCGAGCGCTTCGGCTTCATCGATGCGGCCAGCCATGATGCAACCGTTTTGTGCGCCCTTCTCCCGAAGAATGCGGGTTAAACGCCGGGTATCGATATCAGAGATGGCGACAATGCCTTGCGCGTTCAGGTACTCCGTCAAGGACTGACTGGCGCGGAAACTTGAATACAGACGTGGCACATCCCGCACCACCAACCCTGCGGCATGAATGCGCTCTGCTTCCACATCTTCCTTGTTGATGCCGTAATTTCCAATGTGCGGATAGGTCAGCGTAACGATCTGGCGCGAATAGGAGGGATCAGTGAGGATTTCCTGATACCCGGTCAAGGCGGTATTGAATACCACTTCTCCGGTCGTCGTGCCATCAGCGCCGATGGAAAGACCGCGAAATACCGAGCCGTCGGCAAGCGCAAGAAGGGCGGGCTGGGCCTTGGGCACAGGAAACTCCAAAATTGCTTAGGGGTGAGAGACAGGGCAAACGCGGAAGATTACCGGCCTGCCCGAATTGAGTGAGAATTATACCGTGAGCGTCATGTTACGGCAATGCGACACCCTGGTTTTCATTGTTTTCATTCAAAAATCAGCGCAGCAGGTGATCCAGCCCGCCATCCATGTGCAGTTCGGTAAGCTCGGTGAAACCGCCGATGCACTTGCCGTCCACGACAATTTGCGGCACGGTGCGCGCGCCATGGGTCACGGCGGAAAACTCCTTGAGCGCCACGCGATCAAGATCGATGCGGACTTCGTCATAGCCGATGCCGCGCTTGTCGAGAAAGGCCTTGGCCTTGACGCAAATGGGACAGGTGCCCGTGCTGTAAACCTTGACTTTGTTCATAGCCACTCTCTATTTCAAACCCAGCACATCGCGCATGTCATACAAGCCAGGACCCTTGCCTTGCAGCCACTTGGCCGCTCGCAACGCGCCCTGCGCGAAAGTGGCGCGGCTGCTGGCCTTGTGGGTCAGCTCGACGCGCTCGCCTGTGCCTGCAAACAGCAGTGTATGGTCGCCAACGATATCGCCGCCACGCACGGTAGCGAATCCGATCGTTTCCGGCTTGCGCTCGCCGGTCAGCCCTTCGCGCCCATAGATGGCACAGGTTTTGAGATCGCGCCCTATAACACCCGCCACGGCCTGACCGATGCCCAGCGCGGTTCCGGAAGGCGCATCGACCTTGTGCCGGTGATGGGCTTCGATGATTTCGATGTCATAACCTTCATTCAGCACGCGCGAAGCGGTTTCAGCCAGCTTCATCAGCAGGTTGACGCCAACGCTGAAATTCGGCGCGAACACGATGCCGATTTCCCTGGCTGCGTGTTCGATGGCGGCCTTGCCATTGGTATCGAAGCCGGTGGTGCCGATGATTAGATTAACCTTTGCCCTGCGGCAGGCATCGAGATACTGCAACGTGGCCTCGGGCCGGGTAAAGTCCACCAGCACGTCCGCGCCCCGTAGCGCGCCTTCCAGGCTATCCGTAATTACCACGCCACGTGTCCCGCCGAGCAGGCTGGCATCCTGACCAACGCTCGCATGACCCGCACGATCCAGCGCGCCATGCAGCACGCAACCCGCATCCAGGGCGACGGCCTCCAGCAGGGCGCGCCCCATTCTCCCGGACACTCCGGCAATGACTGTCTTCAATTGATTCATTTCCTGATTTTCAGCGGCCCCAGGACTTTTTCTTCTTCGATGAGCCAGCGACCATCCACCAAAATCAATCTCAACTGCTTGATGACCGCATCCTGATATGAGTCGGAAGTGTAGAACTGGTTAAACGTCACCAGCGCTTTCTTATCGCCCTGCATTTCCGCGGAAATCGAATCCAGTTTCAGATCGATATTGCGCGACAGCCCCAGCAGCAGACGACGGCGCTTTTCCCACTCCGCACGGCCCAAGCCGCCCTGCGGCCTGAAGCTGGAGGCATAGGCCGCGATATAGGCATCTTCATCCCGTACCCGCCAGGCTTGCGCCCAAGCGTTTGTGGCAGCCACCACCTGTTCTTCCGGCGATTGCGCGGGTTGTGCCGCATCCGGGAAAGCGGGCATCACATCCGGCTTGACTGCCTCGACATTGGCCGCTGTTTGCAGCGCGACGGGTTCTGGCGGCCGGTCAGCGAGTGGCGCCGGTTTGCTCTTCGTTTCAGCCTGTTGAACTTCAGCCTGCCTGAGCGGCGGAACAATGGACGTTTCGTCCAGACGGCGATCGGTCTGGTTCACCGGCGCGGTGGCCTCCACAGGCGCGGAGGCAGGCGTTGCCGTAGCTGCGACCTTGTCAGTGACAGGCTCTACCGGGCTGGCAGGCGGAACAGGCGCGGCCAGGGGAACGCTATCCGGAACCACCGGCGGTTTTGCCGGCGCCACCGCCGTTTGTTCGGCCGGCTTGACCATTGCAGCAGGCGAATTGGCCGGGGAGAAGCCCTCTCCTTCGATACGCGCCAGCACATCGCCCTCGAAAATCAGCGTCAGGCGTTTTTTCTCGGTGAGCTTGCCGGAAGTACGATAGTTGTAGACATAATCCCAGCGATTGCCGTGGAAGGGATCCACCAGCAGCGGCGTGCCCAGAAGAAAGCGCACCTGCGAACGGGTCATGCCCGTCTTGAGCTTGTCGACTGCTTCCTGTTCAAGCGCGTTACCCTGCTGGACGTCTATGCGATGAGGGGACAGGGGAATATTCTTGGTACTGCATCCAGCTAGGGCAAGCAATAGGGAAACAAGCACAACTGGAAACTGGCGCATGGCTTTCACTTCACCACTCCGGACACAAGCTGCAAAAGCGTTATCATAACCGTTCTCACCATGATTCGGAGTTCTGCATGAGCCATCCCAGCGACCTGAAGAGCATAGGCCTGAAGGCTACCCTGCCGCGTCTGAAAATCCTTGACCTGTTCGAACAGAGCCGCAAGCGGCACATGACCGCCGAAGAAGTTTACAAACTGTTACAGGACGAAGGTCAGGATATCGGTCTTGCCACGGTTTACCGGGTGCTGACTCAGTTCGAGCAGGCCGGCCTGCTGATGCGCCACCATTTCGACAGCGACAAGGCGGTATTTGAACTCAATCAGGGCGAGCATCATGATCACCTGGTCTGCCTGCAATGCGGCCGCGTGGAAGAATTTTATGATGCCGAAATCGAGAAGCGTCAGAAAAAAATCGCGCAGGAACGCGGCTTTGACATTCACGACCACTCTTTGCAGATTTACGCGGACTGCACGAAAAATTCTTGTCCGCATCGGCCAAAGAAATAACTCAGGCTGTTCGCGTTCTGCCTTTGCCGGTTTTCCTGGCGCCTGCGGATTCCCGCATCTCACGCGCATGTTTCAGTGTCGTTTCCGTGATTGCTTGACCGCCCAGCATGCGGGCAATTTCCAGCACGCTTCCCTCCTGATCAAGCGGCTCAACCTGGCTGATCACTTTGTCCATGCCCGCCAGCTTGCTGACACGCAGGTGCTGGCGGCCGAATGCGGCCACTTGTGGCAGGTGCGTTACCACCAGCACTTGCCGGCTTGAAGCCAATTGCGACAGCCTTCGGCCCACGGCTTCCGCCACCCCGCCGCCAATACCGACATCCACCTCGTCGAAAATCATTGTCGGCACGCCTGCTTCACCAGATAACGCGGTCTGGATGGCCAGGCTGATGCGCGAGAGTTCGCCACCGGATGCAACTTTTTCCAGCGGCCCCAGCGCAAGACTGGCATGGCTGCTGACCTGAAATGCAGCATCTTCCAATCCATGGGCCTGCGGCTCGCAAGGCGTCAGTTTCACCGCGAAACGGCCATCGCTCAAGGCAAGTTCCGACATGGTTTGCGTTACCGCCTTCTCAAGCTCGGCCCCCGCCTTACTTCTCATGGTTGAAAGTTTTCGGGCACAGGTTAAGTAAACCATTTCCGCCCCCCGTGTCTCGGCTTCCAGTGCTTCAATATCCTGCTCCGCATCCAGCGTTGCCAGCCTGGCCAGCCAGCCCGCATGCCGTTCGTGCAGTTCCAGGGGGGTCAGGCGATGTTTGCGGGAAACGCGCAGCACTTCAGCCATCCGGCGATCCAGGTCTGCCAGCTTTTCCGGATCAAGGCTCAGACGATCGGCATGACGGCTCAAGCCATGCCGTGCCTCTTCAAGGCTGTTGATTGCCGCTTCGAACAACGCCTGTTCATCCGTCAGGCTTCTGTCCTTTTCAAGCATTTCCAACAGCAGCGCGTGTAACTGACTGAGGCGATGAAGCACACCCGTTTCTTCATCGTCCATGCCGGCAAGCAGTTGCGCGGATGATTCCATCAGGCCGGACATGTGCGCCTGCCGCTGATGATCTGCCTGTAATTCCTCCCAGTTTCGCAAGTCTTCGAGCAGGGGTCCTGCCTCGGCTATCGCGGCCTCCAGACCTTCTTTTTCCAGCAATCTGGCACCTGCCTCTTCCCGTGCCGCCTGCAGACGCTTGATCGCTGCCTGCCATCCGCGCCAGGCTGCCACGGTTTCCTGCGATTCGCGCCGGGCACCCGCATATTCATCGAGCAGTTCGCGCTGGATAGGCGGTTTGAGAAGCGCATGGTGCGCATGCTGGCCATGGATATCGACCAATTGTTCGCCCAGTTCCCGGAGTTGCGTCAAGGTCACGGCAGCGCCATTGATGAAGGCCCGGCTGCGTCCTTCCGCCTCTATTATCCTGCGCATGAGACATTGGTCTTGATCGGCTTCGAGTCCGTTTCCCTCCAGCCAGCCCTTTACCAAAGGCATTTGAGCGACATCAAATTCAGCGCTGATTTCGGCCTTTTTGGCGCCCGGACGCACCACACCTGATTCGGCCCTGTCGCCCAGCACCAGCGACAGCGCATCGACCAGAATGGATTTGCCCGCCCCGGTCTCGCCGGTCAGTACTGTCATGCCGGGATGTAAGTCGATTTCCAGTGCATCAACCAGAATGAAATCCCGGATCGAAAGGTGGCGCAGCATTGATTTAAAGTGAATTCAAATCGTGATGGAGTTAAAGCTGCTTTCCCCAATGCAGTTTTTGCCGCAGCGTATCGTAATAACTGTAGTGCTTGGGATGCAGCAGGGTCACATTGAAAGGCACGCGGTAGATGCGAACCCGGTCTCCTGGCTGCAAATCGAAATTGCGCTGACCATCGAAGTGCACTCGCGCGTCATCCGCGTGATGAAGAATGATGTCCACATGCGACTGGCTGCTGACGGCAATCGGACGGGCGGACAGCGTGTGCGGACAGATCGGCACCAGCGCAATGGCTTCCAGCGTGGGGAAAAGTATCGGACCGCCAGCCGACAGCGCATAGGCCGTGGAGCCCGTGGGCGTTGCCACGATCAGGCCGTCCGAGCGCTGAGTGTAGACGAACTCGTTGTCGATGATGACTTCGAACTCGATCAGCCTGCCCGTGCCGGCCTTGCTGACCACCACGTCATTGAAAGCCGAGGCTTCGGTCACAACCTCACCATTGCGCTCTATGCGGGCAGAGAGCACGATGCGTTCCTCGGCGTCATATTCGCCCGCCAGCATGCGCGAGAGCTCGCTCTCCATGTTTTCAATGGTGATATCAGTGAGAAAACCCAGCCTGCCCTGATTCACGCCAATCAAGGGAACAGGATACGGCGCCAGCGCCCTGGCAATGGAAAGCATGGTGCCGTCGCCCCCGAGCACCACCACCACATCGACAGTCTGGGCCAGTTCGGAAAGATTGGCCCGCTGATAGCCGGCGATATTCAGCCTTTCCGCTGTCTGGCTGGCCAGCACCACCTGGTATCCCTGTTGGGCGAGGAAACCGGCAAGGTGCTGAACAGGTCCGCCGATAGCAGTACTGTCACATTTGCCCACCAGGGCAACGGTATGGAAAGGTTTAGGCATAGGCCCCATTATACGAACATCACGTTAGAATGAATGCCGTTTGATTGTTCCGACCATGTTAACCGACCGCGCTCGCACCCTTCTTAAAATACTGGTTGAACGTTATATCGCTGAAGGCGAACCGGTTGGTTCGCGCACGTTATCGCGGCACTCCGGCCTGGACCTGTCGCCCGCGAGCATCCGCAATATCATGTCGGATCTGGAAGAAATGGGGTTTGTCGCCAGCCCGCACACCTCATCAGGCCGGGTGCCAACACCACGCGGCTACCGTTTTTTCGTCGACACGCTGTTGACAGTCCGTCCGATCGACCAGTCCGCGCTGGGCCAGCTCGAAAAACAGCTGGCACCGGATGATCCGCACAAGCTGCTTTCCGCGGCTTCGACACTGCTTTCCGATCTCACCCACTTCGCGGGACTGGTCATGACGCCAAAACGCAATCCGGTCTTCCGCCAGGTCGAATTCATCAATCTGGCGGAAAAGCGCGTGCTGCTGATTATCGTCACCCAGGAAGGCGAAGTCGAAAACCGGGTGCTGCTCACGGACAAGCCCTACAGCCAATCCCAACTCGTCGAATCGGCCAATTACTTCAACCGTCATTTTGCCGGACGCTCTTTCGACCAGGTGCGCATGGCACTCAAGGATGAACTGGGCCGGATGCGCGATGACATGCAGGCTCTGATGACGGCCGCGGTGAATGCCGGCTCGGAGGCGCTGGAAGGCCAGCGCGAAACCGTGGTGGTTTCCGGCAGCCGAAATTTACTGAACGTGGAAGACCTTTCCGCCAACATGCAGAACTTGCGCCGGCTGTTCGATGCGTTCGAACAGAAAACATCCCTTCTGGCCTTGCTGGAACAGTCACGCAATGCGCAGGGCGTGCAAATTTTCATAGGTGGAGAATCGGATACCCTGCCGCTGGATGAATGCAGCCTGGTGACCGCGCCGTATGAAGTGGACGGCCAGGTCGTCGGCACGCTGGGCGTGGTGGGTCCGACCCGCATGGCTTACGAGCGTGTGATCCCCATTGTCGACATTACCGCCAGGCTGCTTTCCAACGCGCTTTCCTACCACTGATGACTTATCTGACCGAACCGCCGTTCCAGCACGGAACACCGGCAAAAACCGGCATACTGCTTGTCAATCTCGGCACGCCCGAAGCGCCCACGGCGCCCGCATTAAGGCGTTATCTCAAGGAATTTCTTTCCGATCCACGCGTGGTGGAAATTCCGCGCCCCATCTGGTGGCTGATCCTGAACGGCATCGTTCTCAATACGCGCCCGAAAAAATCCGCGGCCAAGTACGCCAGCATCTGGATGCCCGAAGGTTCGCCGCTAAAAGTACATACCGAGCGTCAGGCCAAACTGCTTAAAGGCTGGCTGGGAGAACGTATCAAATCGCCTTTTCAGGTTGAATACGCCATGCGTTATGGCAATCCTTCCATAGCCAGCGTTGTGGACAAACTCAAATCAGCAGGCTGCGACCGCATCCTGCTGCTGCCGATGTATCCGCAATATGCGGCCTCCACGACTGCAACCGCCAATGACGCGGCTTTCGAGCATCTCGCCCGCATGCGCAATGCGCCGGCCTTGCGCACCCTTAAGCACTATCATGATGATCCCGGCTATATCCGCGCCATGGCCCACAACATCCGCGATTACTGGCAAAAAAATGGCCGGCCGGATGTGCTGCTGATGAGTTTTCACGGCCTGCCGCGTTACACGCTGGACAAGGGCGATCCCTATCACTGCGAATGTCAGAAGACCGGCCGCCTGCTCGCCGAGGCGCTGGGCTTGAGTGCAGAACAATACCGTGTGACATTCCAGTCGCGTTTTGGCAAAGCCGAATGGCTGCAACCTTATACCGACAAAACCCTTGAAGCACTCGGACGTGAAGGCGTGAACCGGGTAGATGCAGTGTGTCCAGGTTTTGTCGCGGATTGCGTGGAAACACTCGATGAAATCGCGCAGGAAGGCAAGGAGACTTTTCTGCACGCAGGTGGAAAGTCCTTTCACTACATCCCCGCCTTGAATGAGCACCCGGACTGGATTGAAGCGCTCGGAAACATCATGCTTTCCAATCTTTCCGGCTGGATAGACAAAGAGTTTGATGAAACCCTTGCCAGTCAGGCACTTCAAGACTCCGCCCGCCGGGCAGCCAGACTGGGCGCGAAAAATTAGCCTCTTCCGCCCGGAAACCCGCGCTATATAAGCGTTTGCTGTTGGACAGTTCAAAATTACTACACGAGAATAGTGCTGTTGGATATGTGGGCTTAGGCCCGCATTCCACAAGCAACTGTGCCGGGCTGATTACCCGGCATCGTTTAAGAACCCACTCTTCTGGAGGAGTCTATGCATAAGAAGTCAATCCTGCTTATTGCAGGCATGTCCATCGCAGCGCTCGCCCCGGCGTATGCAGCTGATATACGTACCGAAGCCCTTTCCGCCACCTGTATGTCCTGCCATGGGCCCAGCGGCAAAAGTGCGGGGGCCATTCCCAGTCTGGCTGGCCTCGAAAAAGGCTACTTCGTGCAAGCCATGAAAGACTTCAAGTCTGGCGCGCGCCCTGCCTCGATCATGAAAAAGCATGCCGCTGGCTATACCGATGCGGAATATGAAGCCATGGGCGCCTACTTCGCCGGCTTGAAATAATTCCAGGAGAGAAAACAATGACCATTAATCGTCGCGATTTTCTGAAAGTTTCCGGTGCAGGCGCTGCCTCCACCCTGATTACCGGCTGTGCCACCCAAGGTGGTGCGCCTGCAGCAATGAAAGGCAACCCCAAAGTCGTGGTTGTCGGCGCAGGATTTGGCGGTGCCACATGTGCCAAATACATCCGCAAATGGGGCCCCAACATCGAGGTCACCATCGTCGAGCCGAATGACAAATTTGTGTCCTGCCCGATTTCCAACTGGGTGCTCGGTGGCATGAAGACCATGGACGACATTACCCACGGCTACGACAACCTGCCCAAGCATGGCATCAAGATGGTCAAGGATTACGTGGTAGGCGTTGACACCAGCGCCCGCAAGGTCAAGCTCAAATCCGGTGGCACGCTGGACTATGATCGCCTCGTGCTGGCCCCCGGCGTCGAAGTCCGTACCGATATGGTCAAGGGCTTCAAGGAAGCCGAGGCTGCCGGCAAGGTCACCCATGCATGGAAAGCCGGTCCGCAGACCGCGCTGCTGAGAAAGCAACTTGAAGCCATGCCCGATGGCGGCGTGTTTGTCATGTCCGTGCCGGCTGCGCCCTATCGCTGCCCGCCCGGGCCTTACGAGCGCGCCTGTCTGGTGGCCAACTATTTCAAGAAGGCCAAGCCCAAGTCCAAGATCATCCTGCTGGACGGCAACCCCGACGTGGCCTCCAAGAAAGGCCTGTTCATGTGGGCCTGGAACGAACTCTACAAGGGCATGGTCGAGTACCGTCCCAATAATCCACCCTTTGCCGTGGATGGAAACAAAATGGTTGTTTCCACCGAGTTTGATGACGTGAAGGCCGATGTCATGAACGTGGTGCCCAAACAGCGCGCTGGCGAAGTCTGCGAGATGGCTGGTGTGCGCAACGACAGCGACGGCATCTGGTGCGCGGTCAAGCTGGATTCATTTGAATCGACCACTGTGCCAAACGTGCACGTGATTGGCGACTCAGTACTATCCAACCTGCCCAAGTCCGGGCACATGGCAACCAACCACGCAAAGATTGCCGCGGCCTCGATCGTCGAAATGCTGGCTGGCCGTCCGCCCATCTCCGTCCCTGTTGTAGCCAATACCTGCTACTCGGCAACTTCGGATACCACGGCGGGCTATGTCGCCAACGTGTTCCGTTTCGAAGCGGGCAAGGGCTACGTCACCCAGCCGGATGGCGGCGCTACAGGCAAGGGCGATGAAATCAACCTGACCTACGCCGAGTCCTGGGCGCAGAACATCTGGGCTGAAGTCCTGAGCTAATCAGGGCCGTTCCAGAAAGATCAAGCGGGGCGCAAGCCCCGCTTTTTTTATGCCCAAAATTGAAACAAAACCTAGATTCGGTCGTAGACAACAAAATGGTATTCCATGCCATTTTTTTCTTCATGGCGACGGTCGCGGCTCATTTCACGCCACCGGTTCTTGTCGAATGCTGGAAACCACGCATCTCCTTCAACTTCTGCCTGAATCTCCGTCAGGTAGAGTCTGTCCGCCAGCGGCAGCGCCTGCGTATACAACTCTGCTCCGCCTACAAAAAAGATTTCCTGATCATCCCCGCAGACATCAATGGCCTCCCGAAGGGAATGCGCGATTTTCACTCCATCCGGCGCGGGAAAATTTCCCCGCGTGATGATGACAGTAGTCCGGCCCGGCAGCGGTTTGCCGATCGACTCGTAGGTCTTTCGGCCCATCAGAATATGGTGGCCCAACGTCAAAGACTTGAAGTACTTGAGATCTTCCGGCAGCCGCCACGGCAGGCTGTTGTTGATGCCGATGGTGCGATTGGCGGCCAGGGCGCTTATGATCGAAATACGCATATTTACTGGGAGGGTGTCGACGCGGAATTTTACCCCGAGACCGTCGAGCGAGAACGCCTCAAACCGCAATCAGGGGTGCGGGGGGCGTCGAGCAATTCCGGGCTCTCTATATATATCCTGCGGTTTTCCAGGCTAATGAACCCGCGCCGCTTCAGCTTGCTCAGCACCCCGGTAACCGTTTGGCGCGTGGTGCCGACCATATCAGCAATCTCCTGGTGGGTGAGCGAGATGTTGAGGTGAATGTCCTGCCCGTTGCTGATGCCATGGCGCGCGCCCAAACGCAGGATCAGCTTCATGATGCGGGTCTCTACGTCATCATTCACCAGATTGACGATGACTTCGCTTAGCGTGCGCATTCGGCAGGACAGCACCTGCATGATGAGATGCGCGGAATCGGGATGATTGCGCAGAAACTCGGAGAACTGGCTCTGTGACAGCCTGAGCACCTCGGAATCCTCGCAGACTTGTGCATGCACCACGCGCCCGCCCCCCTGCGCCACTTCTGCGAGTCCGAACATTTCCCCCGCGAAGCAGAACCACAGGATCACTTCCTTGCCAGAATGCGACGGCTGGTAAACCTTGATTCGACCTTGACGCAGGAAATAGACGTGCTTGCCGGGCGCCCCGGCACGGAATACGAATTCGCCCTTGGCAAAACGCTGCATGTCGCCCAGCGAAAGCAAGGCCTGACGGTCTTCCTCGCTCATGCGGGCAAGAATGTCGGTTTGCTGGGCTGTTGCTGTGTCTTTGTGGTCGAGCGGCATGAACACTCCTCCCTGGGATTGTTGCGCCATGAAATATTAATATTCTTATCTGCCAGAAATGTCGGCTGGCCGACATACATTCCCTGACCCATTCGGAATACTACCGATGCCGGTTCGGGAGTGCAAAGGAGATCCAGATCCGAAGCCGGTGAACAACAAACATGAACCTGGTTCCTGTTTGGACTACATCCAACAATCTTGATGGAGGTTACGATGGTTCACTGCTTTCGCTCCCAATCCTTTTCATCCCATTTCCTTGGCGCATGCATGCTGCTGGTCGCGATTTCTGCTACAGCGCCGCTTTGGGCGGCCGACCTGACACCCAAGATGCAGATCAAGATCGACGCCTACAAGAAGCAGGCAGCAGCCTGGGCGGCGAATCCGGCGATCGTGCAGGCGGTCAAGGAGTCCAATGCCAAGGGGCCGATCCCGGGAATGGGCAACGCCAAGTGGCGCGATCTCAAGGAGGACGATCCTGTCGTCACCGGCCTGGTCAGTAACCCCGCCGGGCAGCTCATGACCAAATGGCTGAACGCGGACGCCAAGGGCATCAACAAGATCGTGCTATCCGGGAACAAGAGCCATCGGGTAGGTTTCACTTCCATGCCAGCAGCTTATCTTGGCAAGGGCAAACCGAATTTCGACACCTCTTTCGACGATGGCAAGGTCTGGCAACAGGGTGAAACCAAGCCTGACCCCAGCACCAACATCGAATCAGTGCAGATTTCCGCACCAGTGATGGATGGCGGAAATACGATCGGCGTCCTGCTGGTGGCGCTGACCGCGGGACACCTTCAATAAGGGGGCAGCATGAACAAGGAAGCTCAGGCTCAAACCATGGACAATTCATTCCTTGCCAATTGGGGCAGCAATATCCGTGAATCAGGGCGTTCACCAAGCAAGTGCGCGTGCGGCTTCATCGCGGCATGGGCCGCTTTCTTTTTGATTCTATGGGTGATGCCTGCACCGGAAGGACTCACCGTGGCAGGCAAGGCGACACTGGCGGTCATGGTGTGGGCCTGCATCATGTGGATTACCGAAGCGGTTCCGGTCGGCATCTCCGGCATGCTGATTCCCATGCTGCTGGTGATGAGCGGGGCGATCGACAAGTTTCCCAAGGCAGCAAGCGGCTTCACCACCCCGGTAGTGTTTCTGTGCCTGGCGGCGTTCATTTTTGCCGCGGTGATGCAGGCCGCGGGACTGGACCGGCGCATCGCGCTGGGGCTGCTGCACAAACTCAAGGCGAAGACAGTCAATGGGGTGATCTGGGTCATGTTCGCCGCGAACATGATCCTGTCGCTCATCATTCCTGCCGCCAACGCCCGTGCCGCGACCCTGCTGCCGGTGGTGAACGGCATTACCGAAATGTTCGGCGACACCCCCGAGGAGCGCGCTGGAAAGAAGGCGATCGTGATCCAGACCCTGGTGTACGGCTCCATGATCAGTGGCATGTGCATCATGACCGCGCATCTGCCAAACCTGGTGCTGGTTGGCCTGTTCGAAACCGAACTCGCGCTGAGCCTGTCCTACTTCGACTGGTTCAAGCTGCAATGGCCATACCTGGGCATGTTCGTGCTGACCCAGTGGTGGATTCAACGTTACTTCAAGACACGCAGCGTCGGCGTCCATGGTGGCTATGAAGCGGTGCAGAAGCAGTACACGGACCAGCCCAAGACCAGTCATGCGGAATGGATGATCCTGGCAGTGTTTGGCCTGATCGCTCTGTTGTGGGTGACAGAATCCTGGCACGGCATCAAGTCGCACAATGCCGCACTCATCGGCCTGGCCATTCTGTTCATGCCGGGCATGTTCGGTTTCAAGTGGAAGGACCTGCAGGACCGCACCATCTGGGGCACGTTTCTGTTGCTGGCCGGCGCCTTGTCGATGTCGGCAGCAATGGGCAGCACCGGCCTGGCGCAATGGTTGTCGGACATCATTCACCCACTGGCCGAAGGCCACGCCTGGTGGATGATTCTGCTCATCCTGATGGTGGGCACGCATGTGATCCGGCTCGGCATGCTGTCCAACGTGGCGGCAATCACCATGCTGGCGCCCATCCTGCTGGCGCTGGCGCCCAAGCTCGGCCTGCATCCCGTGGCATTCACCATGCTCGTGTCGGACACCGACACCTTCGCCTACATCCTGCCGACCCAGATCACGGCTGCGGTCATTGCCTACAGCAGCGGCACCTTCAGCATGGCTGACTACGCAAAAGTGGGCTGGGTATCGGTGCTGATCGCGATCGCCTACGGCATCTGCATCATGGCGCCCTGGTATGCCTTCATGGGCATCCCGGTTTGGGATCCGACCGCCCCCTGGCCATTCTAGTAATCCTCATTGCCAAGATCACCCTGTGCCAATCGACTACCGATCGGCGCGGGGTGTGCCCTCGAGCTCAAATACAGAATTAGGAAGCCATCATGAAAAAAATGACCGCCGCAGAGCTGAAGGAAAGACTCGGCGACTACACTGCACCGCAAGGGCTGTATGAGATCACCAAGGACATGCCGTTCCTGGGCAAAGTGTCCTGCAATATCGAACGCATGGAAGCGGGCTCGTGGCAGGAAATCATCATCGACTATGAGCTTGGCGCCTCGGGCATGGCCGATGGCTCCTGGTTCAAGGCGACATTCCGTTTTTATTCCGACTGGGCGTTGTTCCAGAATACCGATCCGGCGGGCGCCAATTACATTTCCGCCGAATATCATGCCGCGCCAACGATTCCGGGGCAGTCACCGGCGACCGTGCAGAAACTCAGCGTGCGCTTCGATCAGAAGGGCCACGAGCGGCCTTTCCAGAAGGCGGTCATCGTCGACACCTATGACGGCTACCTCAAGGCTGGCGACCACATCGTGATCCGCCTGGGAGACCGGCGCTTCGGCGGCGCGGGGACACGGGTGCAAACCTTCGCCGAGGAAAATTTCCGCATCCGCTGCTATGTCGATCCGCTCGGCACCTCGCGCTTCGCGTCCATCGGCGAGGACCTGGTCATCGACATCAAGCCCGGCGCGCCGGCGCAGCTGGTGTGGGCAGGCTCGCGCATCGTGCGCGCCAACGAGAAATTTCCGCTGCGCCTGCGCAGCGAGGACCAGTGGGGAAACACATGCTGGAATCGCGGCGACAAGGTTCTGGTCAATGCCACGCTCGGCGGAAAGTCGGTTTACAGCAAAGAATCATCCTTGTCAGAAAAGGGCTGGGCGGTACTGCTGCTGGAAGACTTGCCGACCCAGGAAGCCGGCGAGCTCGTTGTCACGGCGAGCCTGCCGGAGCATCCGTGGATCAAGCCCGTGAGCTTCTTTGTCACGGTGGACAAGACACTGGAGGTGCCACGCATCTATTACTGTGATCTGCACGTGCACTCTGAAGACACCATCGGCACCAACTCGACCAGTTACAACCTGACCTACGGCCGCGATGTCACCGGCCTGGATATCCTGGCCTTTGCCCACAACGACTTCAACATCACCACCGAGAAGTGGAAAAATACGGTCGAACTGATTCACTCAATCACCCAGGACGGCAGTTTCGTCGCCTACCCGGGAACCGAGTGGTGCGGCTCGAGCTGTGCCGGTGGCGACCACAACGTGGTGTTCCTGCACGACAGCGAGCCGGAGTTTCCGTATCTCAAAACCGGCGAGCATGTGCGTTCGGTGGAGTGGAACGAAGACATGAAAGGCGGATCGGTCGAGCCCGGCGCCTGGCCGCTGGAGGAACTGTGGGCGGCCTACGCCAAGGATCCGGAAGGGCATTTGCTGATTCCGCATGTGGGCGGGCGGCGCTGCATCCTCGACTGGCATTACCCCAAGCTCGAGCGCCTGATCGAAATCGGCTCCAGCTGGGGCCACTTTGGCTGGCTGTACCAGGAAGCAATGACGCGCGGCTACAAGATCGGCGCCTCCATGGCGGGCGACGAGCATCGCGGCCGCTGCGGCGGCGGCGTGCCGGGCACGGCGGTTTTCGGCACCAAGGGCGGCATGTCCGGCGTGATCGCGCCGGAGCTGTCGCGCAAGGGCATCGCCCAGGCGCTCCGCGCGCGCCACACCTTCGCCTCCACCGGCGAGCGCACCTATGGACTGATCCGCTGCAATGAACACATCATGGGCGACGAATTCACGCACAAGGGGCCGGCGACCATCGACTACCGTTTCCTCGGCGACACGGGCTGGGATGAAATTGTCGCCTTCGATCACACGGGGGAGATCTGGCACCGCAATCTGCAGCAGGAGCTGGGCTTTTCAGAGCGCAAGATTCGCTTCCGCTGGGGGGGTGCGCGGGTGAAGGACCGCTACCGCTGGGCAGCGTGGAAGGGCAAGGTCACCATTACCAATGCGGTGATCAACGACTTTATGGGACTCGGCTTCGAGCATCTGGAGGAAACCTGCTGGCGCGAGTCAGCCACCACCGTCGGCTTCAGAAGCGACACCTACGGCGACGTGGACGCGATCGAGCTGGATGTGTCGCATCTGGCGACGGCGAAAATCCGTGTCGAAGGCACCATCGACGGCTATGTCAAGGTCGGCGACCCGCTCAAGGGCAATCCCTTCGTGCATTGCCCGACATTCGAATGGGAAATAACCGGTGCAGAATTATTGGAAGCCTCGCGCCTGAAGAAGGATTTGCCCGGTGTGGAAATGTTTCTCGCTTTTGAGCGCATGAGCGATTCGCCTGCGCCACGCGAAGTCACCGGCACGCTCAACATCGATCCGAACAACGGCCCGCACGGCCATCGCCCGGTTTACTTTTTCGGGCGCCAGATCGATGATGCGAAGGTATGGACATCAGCGTTGTTTGTGACTTTCACGTAAAACCCGGCATTTCCGGGAGGATATGGGCACGCTGATCTGGCCGGACGAAACTGCGCGTCCCGCGGCACAGGAGGACCCGCGTTTCGTGCAGGCGGGCTCCAATATCTGCCTGGATTTTCACGGTGACCCGCATCGCGCGCAGTTGGCCGTATTCTCAGACGGCAACCACCACATGGCCCTGCAGGAGGCCTTGCGTGCCTTTCTCGCCAAATACCCCGAGTTGGAAGACATCTTTTATCTGACCACGCCGCCGGGCGTGGCGCTCGATTTCCTGCGCGCGGGCTATCTGGGTGTCGGCAATCTGCGCTTGACCGTTTCGCCGCATGTGTTCATCAGTCCGCCGCCCGTCCTCGAGCAACTCGTCGCAGAAGGGCGCATGAACACCCACTTCCCGTTCATGCGCAGCCGGGGAATCGTCCTGCTCGTGCGCAAGGGCAACCCCAAACAGGTGGCCGGGGTGGAGAGCCTGCTTCGGCCAGACGTGCGCCTGTTTCTATCGAACCCGGTGAACGAGAAGGTCAGCCACGAGATCTATACGAACTGTCTGCACTGTCTTGCCGGCGAGCTTGGCTTAAAGCTGGGGTTCCTGGCCCATCCGCCGGGCCAGCCGGATCCTAACAAGCTGACCTACGGCGCAACCATCCATCATCGCGAGGCGCCGCAGGCGCTGGCCGATGGCCGTGCAGACGTGGCGGTCGTCTTCTATCACCTGGCACTGCGTTATCAGCGCATTTTCCCCGATCTGTTCGAATTCGTCAGGCCCGAAGGCGTGCGCGCGGAATCCGGATGTGACAACAGCAGCATTCACTGCGGGTTGATCGGGGATGGCGGCGCGTGGGGGGTGCGACTGCTGGCGTACCTGCGCACTAAAGAAGTTGCGTCGATTTACGACACCCACGGCTTGAGTGCCGCAGACTAGCCCGCCTTAAACGGCCACCGGCGCCTTGATCGCCGGATGCGGGTCGTAGCCTTCCAGCGTGAAATCCTCGAACTTGAAGGCGAACAGATCCTTCACCCCGGGGTTGAGCTTCATTGTTGGCAAGTCACGCGGCGCACGCGACAGCTGTTCGTTGACCTGGTCGAAATGATTCAGGTAAATGTGCGCATCCCCCAGGGTATGCACGAAATCGCCGGGCTTTAATCCTGTCACCTGCGCCATCATCAGGGTCAGTAGCGCATAGCTGGCGATGTTGAACGGCACGCCCAGAAACAGGTCGGCGCTGCGCTGATAAAGCTGACAGGAAAGCCTGCCATCGGCGACATAGAACTGAAAAAACGCATGGCAAGGCGCCAGCGCCATCTTGTCCAGATCGGCCACGTTCCAGGCGGAGACAATGATACGCCGAGAATCTGGATTGTTTTTCAGATCATCCAGCACGCGCTGGATCTGGTCGATGTGCCGGCCATCCGGCGCTGGCCAGGAACGCCATTGATAACCATAAACCGGCCCCAGTTCACCCTGCTCATTCGCCCATTCATCCCAGATGCTGACGCCGTTTTCCTTCAGATAACGAATATTGGTCTCGCCCTTAAGAAACCACAGCAGTTCGTGAATAATGGAACGCAGGTGGCATTTCTTCGTTGTGACAAGCGGAAAACCTTCGTCCAGATTGAACCGCATCTGGTAACCGAAAACAGAGACGGTGCCTGTGCCGGTGCGGTCCGATTTACGCACGCCGGTGTCGCGCACGTGGCGCAAGAGGTCAAGATAGGTTTTCATGGCTGATTGTTCGATGCAGGAGCCGCAGCTTTATTATCGCCGCTTTCGGGAACCAGCGCATCGGCAAGAATGGTTTGCGGTCCGGCTCCATAGATATCCCAGAATGCAATCTCAAAATCCTGGTTATTCTGCAGCGCAAGCGCCAGTCTCTTGAACCGTCCGGCATCCTGCTGCTTCAACGATTTCACCAGCAGCATGGCCTGGCGGTAAAAAATGTGAATATTCAAATCAAACGCGCTGGCCTTGTGCCGCATTCCCGGCACATCGCGTTTACTCAGGTCAATCCGTTTGCCGCTTTGCGCCGCCTCGTAGGCCTGTTCATCGGTTGCAAACTCTGCCCCTCCCCCGTCAGCTGTCAACGAAGCCCAGCCTTCATGAAACCAGACAGGGACATTTGAATGGTAGTGCCCCACGCGCTGGCCCAGATGCAGATGCGCCAATTCATGCAGCATCAATGGTTTTAGACGCCAGCTTTCGCGCTCATTCAGATTGGGAGACAGAATCAGTCGATTGTCAGGAACTACTGCTGCGGAAAGCTTGGGCGTCAGCACATAACGCTTGAAACAGGCTTCCGTGCCGCAAACATATATTTGCACCGGCTCGGCAAAAGCGAGGTAGTGCGCCGATTCGACCTTGTTGATGGTTTTGTCGAGCAGTTCAGCCACGCGATTGGCATAGTCTTCCGCCCCGGGTTCAAACCATACTCTGGAATCCTGCGGTAATTGACTGAACCCTTCCATGGGCTGGAGGGCGCGAGGGTCGCTGACAAACAGCATGCGCGGATCATCCATCAAAGAGGCGCAGCCCGCCAACAGACTAGAGGACAGCACAGCCGCCACCAGATTGGACATGAAATTCCTGCCAGACAATTTCAAAGTTCCACCCATTGGTCGTTGCGCAAGCCTTCCAGAGGGCGGAAATTTGACTTGTAGGACATTTTGCGCGATTCGGCGATCCAGTAACCCAGATAAACATAAGGCAGCCCCAGCCTGCGAGCATGTTCGATCTGCCAGAGCACCGCATACGTGCCCAGCCCCTTCTTTTCCTCGCCGGGTTCGAAAAAGGTGTAAACCGCTGACAAACCATCCTGTACCTGATCGGCCAGGCTGACCATGACCAGTTTTCCGTTTTCCCGGAATTCCAGCAAGGCGCTGTTGACCTGGCTGGATAACAGAAATTGCGAGTATTGCTCGCTGTCATCCTGATCCATCCCGCCGCCTGCATGACGCATGCGCTGGTAACGCCGGTAAAGCTCAAAGTGTTCCGCCCTGAATTCAAGCAACTGGCTTGCAACAGTCAAGGTCTGATTTAGCTGCTGACACCGGCGCTGCGATCGATTGGGCCTGAACGCATCCACCCTGATCCTGACCGGCACGCAACGGTTGCAGCCCGTGCAATGCGGCCGGTACGTGTAATGGCCGCTGCGGCGGAATCCTGCCCGAATCAGCCGGCTGTATACCGCCGGGCCGATAAGATGGGCAGGCGTGGCCACTTGCGAACGCGCCTCCAACCCGTCCAGATAACTGCAAGGATACGGGGAGGTCAGATAAAACTGGACTCTCAGGAAAGGTGGCTCAGTCGGATGCATGAATCAGTTTAAAGTGCCACGGTAAATTGCCACGGTGTCGCGATGGGAGGTAATTCTACCAAGCGCTTCACCTCTTGAATAAAGGCAGCGCGGCTGATGGGTTTTGCACCTAACGATGCCAGGTGCATCGTCTCCATCTGACAATCGATCAGACCGAAATTCCATTTCTCCAGTTGTCCGCACAAATGCGCCAGGGCGAGTTTGGATGCATCCGTGCGTCGCGTGAACATGGATTCCCCGTAAAACATGCGGCCGATTGCCAACCCATACAAGCCGCCTGCCAGTTCACCATCGACCCAGGTTTCGATGGAATGTGCAAACCCCATTTCATGCAGCTGCGTATAGGCATCCGTCATCGATCGCCCGATCCAGGAGCCGGATTGCCCAAGCCTGGGTTCACCACAGGCTTCCATCACCTGTCTGAAACTCGTGTCCACCCGAATTTCATAGCCGCTTTTTTTCATTCGCTGTTTGAGCGACCGGGACTGTTTGAATTCGGATGGCACCAGCACCATGCGGGGATCCGGACTCCACCACAAGACAGGTTCACCCGGATTGAACCAGGGGAAAATACCCAAACGGTATGCCTCCAGAATTCGCGCCGGCGATAAATCCGCGCCTGCCGCAAGCAGCCCGTTAGGTTCGGTCAATGCTTTCTCTACTGGTGGAAAAGGGGCATCGGCTGACAACCAGGGAATCATGCGTGGATTTTGCCATGATGGATTGAAGACATTCAAAACGTTGACTGGAACCACATGTTTAATTAAGATAAGCCAATCTTTAATTAGCGTTTAAATTGGATCAGCGTAACATTTTGCTGACAGAGCCAATATGGCAATTAACATGATCTCTTGCCGCGCAAAGGTGCACGCGGGAAAGCACGATTGCCTGCACTCGGCTTTCGCCGTCCAGTATGATTCTGCCTACATAGCGGTTCACTGGAACAGGCAAAACTCCAAACATGCGCATCAAAAACAATCATCAGCACACAATGTCATTGAGCCGATGCTTTTACTCCAGCCAGGGACAGACCAGATCGGCTCACTGTATTAATCCTTTCTCCTCCGCCCAGGCAGTCACCGGATATCACCGGACAGATTCAAGCCTGGACTTGCGCGCCCATGGCTAATCCTCCCGCAAGCATGGGCGCTTTTTTTGAGTCCCCCTCAAACGCAACCGCCTGTTTTCACTGCGGTCAGCCTGTTCCTGGAAATGCCAGCTATTCCATCCGCTACAGGCAGCGTTCCGAGCCTGCCTGTTGCCGCGGCTGTCAGGCTGTTGCCCAGACCATCATCGACTCCGGCCAGGAAGCCTATTACGAACACCGCACCGCCCTGCCGCCCACGCCACAGGATGCTCAGGCAGAGCTGGAAAAACTCGGCTTGTACGATCTGCCGGAAATCCAGCAAAGTTTCGTCAGGGCCGAGCTAGAGAATATCCGCGAGGCCGCGCTGATTCTGGAGAACATCGTCTGCGCCGCCTGCGTGTGGCTGAATGAGCGACATATTTCACAGCTGCCCGGCGTGCTTTCTGTCGAGATCAATTACGCCACCCGTCGCGCGCGCGTGCGCTGGGATTCAAGCCGGCTCAAGCTGTCAGACATTCTGCGGACCATCCAGGAAATCGGCTATATCGCCCACCCGTTTGACGCCAGCAAACAGGAAGAAATCTTCCGCAAGGAGCGCAACTCGGCGATTAAAAGACTAGCCATTGCCGGTCTGGGCATGATGCAGGTGATGATGTATGCCCTGCCCACCTACACGGCCGATCCTGCCGAGATGACGCCGGACATTGTTGCGCTGATGCGCTGGGCCAGCCTGATTCTGACCATCCCGGTCATTTTCTATTCCGCCTGGCCGTTCTTCCAGGGCGCCTGGAAGGATCTGGGACGCAGGACATTGGGCATGGACGTTCCCGTTTCACTGGGGGTAGGCTCGGCCTTTCTGGCCAGTGTCTGGTCAACCTTCACTCAACACGGCGATGTCTATTACGACTCGGTCAACATGTTCATCTTCCTGCTGCTGACCGGCCGGTTTCTGGAACTGAATGCAAGGCGTCGCAGCGCCCAGGCGGCGGAAGAGCTGGTCAAGCTGATTCCCGCCGTGGCAACTCGCCTGCCCGCCTGGCCCGCCAGAACGGAAGAAGTGGTGCCCGCCGCGCAACTTGCACCAGGAGACTTTGTGCTGATCAAACCCGGGGAGTCCATTCCCGCCGACGGCAGTCTGGTGGATGGCATCACCAGCGTGGTCGAAGCCATGCTGACGGGCGAGTCGGAACCGCGCACCAGAAAGCCGGGCGAGAATCTGATCGGCGGCACGATCAACCAGCAAAACCCTGTCGTCATGCAGGTGGAAAAAGCCGGCGAGGAAACCCGTCTTTCGGCAATTGTGCGTTTGCTGGACCGCGCGCAAAGCGAGAAGCCCCGCATCGGCCAACTGGCTGACCGTGCGGCCTCCTGGTTTGTTGGTCTGCTGCTGTTGCTGACCGCGATCATCGCTGTCGTCTGGTACGTCATTGACCCAGCCAAGATATTCTGGATCACCGTATCCATCCTCGTCATCACCTGTCCCTGCGCACTGGGTCTTGCAACGCCCGCCGCTCTCACCGCCGCCACGGGCCGGCTGACAAAACTGGGCCTGCTGACCACGCGCGGACATGCACTCGAAACCCTCGCCCAAATTACCGACATTGTCTTTGACAAAACCGGCACGCTGACGCGAGGGAAGCTGACCCTGCTGGCAATTGAACCTGCCGAGGGATTTAGCCGCGAAATCGTGCTGCAGCTGGCGGCTTCGCTGGAAGCCGCTTCAGAACACCCTATCGCCATTGCCATCAAACAGGCTTCGGGCAGTACGGTTCAACCCGCTGACATGCCGGTCAATCATCCTGGCCAGGGTGTCGAAGGCATCACGGGTGGCAAACAATACCGGTTGGGTAAACCCGCTTTCGCGGGCGTGCCCCTGCCCGAAACGACTTCCCACCATGCCGCCACGCGGTTGGCGCTGGCCGGACCGGATGGCCTGATTGGCTGGCTCATTCTGGGTGATGAAATCCGGACCGATGCAGCAGACGCAATTGCTTCTCTCAAGTCCCATGGCATCCGTGTCCATCTGCTATCGGGCGATAACCAGCCGGCGGCAGAGTCCGTCGCCAAGTCACTTGGCATAGATCAAATCCGGGCCGAAGCCTTGCCAGACGACAAACTTGCTTATGTTAAAAACCTGCAAGCGGATGGACTGGTGGTGGCCATGGTCGGCGATGGCATTAACGATGCCCCCGTACTCGCGCAGGCTCAGGTTTCCATTGCAATGGGTGAAGGCACGGATGTTGCGCAGGCTGCCGCGGACATGGTCATGCTGGGCAACCGCCTGATTGCGCTTTCGGATGGCGTGGGCATCGCGCGAAAAACCCGCGCCATTATTTATCAAAATCTCGCCTGGGCGCTCGGCTACAACCTGATCGCCATCCCGTTGGCTGCGCTGGGACATGTCACCCCATGGATCGCCGGCATCGGCATGTCGGCCAGTTCGCTGCTGGTCGTTTTGAATGCGCTACGGCTTACGCATTTTGAAAGCGGCGCGACGGTTTCACCCGCCTCACGCCTTACGCCTCACGCCTTCTCCCGTTGAATGGATATCCTCTTCCTGCTCATTCCCCTCGGTCTGGTCCTGGTTGGCATCATTGCCTGGTTTTTCATTTGGTCAGTCAACCATCGGCAATTTGAAGATCTGGAGGGTCCGGGCCATTCGATCATTCACGACGATGACTCACCGGAAGCTCATCAAGATACGGAAAACCATCGAAAAAAAACCAAAAATTGATCCAAATCAATTTTACTAAACACTTGAACCCATAAAATTGGCGGGTTTATTTCATTGCCAAATTAATATTTTGATAAATAAATCAAAGTTCATGCTGTAACGAGCAACGACAACAAGTTAAGCAAAAAGTTTGCATAATTAAAACAATCAAGATATATTTGTCCCAATAAGTTTTAAACAGTAGCATTTCAAGTAGCCTTATCTTTCAACAGGAGGGAGTCCCTATGGAAGCGACGACGTACAACTATAAGGTCGTGAGGCAGTTCGCCATCATGACCTTGGTGTGGGGCATTGTGGGCATGCTGGTCGGTGTCCTGATTGCCGCGCAACTTATCTGGCCAGCACTGAATTTTGAGTTGCCCTGGCTGACTTATGGCCGTTTGCGCCCGCTGCACACCAATGCGGTGATTTTCGGTTTTGGCGGAACGGCGATGTTTACCGTCATTTATTACGTCGTGCAGCGCACCTGTCATGTCAGGCTGTTTGCCGAGAAGCTGGCGGCTTTCACCTTCTGGGGCTGGCAGCTCATTATCGTCCTGGCTGCGGTTACTTTCATTCTGGGCATCAGCACCTCGAAGGAATATGCCGAGCTTGAATGGCCGATCGACCTGCTCATTGCAGTTGTCTGGGTTGCTTTTGCGATCGTGTTCTTCGGCACGGTGATCAAGCGCAAGACGCCGCATATTTACGTTGCGAACTGGTTCTTCGGCGCCTATATCCTGACCATTGCCATCCTGCATATCGTCAACAGTGCAGAGTTGCCAATCGCCTTCTTTGGCGGTTCCTGGCTCAAGTCCTACTCGGTTTATGCCGGTGTGCACGACGCCATGGTGCAATGGTGGTACGGCCACAATGCCGTGGGCTTTTTCCTGACCACCGCCTTCCTGGGCATGATGTATTACTTCATCCCCAAGCAGGCTGGCCGTCCGATTTATTCATACCGCCTGTCCATCGTCCACTTCTGGGCGCTGAACTTCACCTACATGTGGGCGGGTCCGCACCATCTGCAGTATTCCGCGCTGCCTGACTGGGCGCAGTCTCTCGGCATGGTGTTCTCGCTGATCCTGCTGGCGCCCAGCTGGGGCGGCATGATGAACGGCATCATGACCCTGTCGGGTGCATGGCACAAACTGCGCACCGACCCGATCCTGAAGTTCCTGGTCACCGCGCTGTCCTTCTACGGCATGTCGACCTTCGAAGGTCCGATGATGTCGGTGAAGACCGTGAACGCGTTGTCCCACTTCACCGAGTGGACCATCGGCCACGTGCACTCTGGCGCGCTGGGTTGGGTGGCAATGATCTCCATCGGTTCCCTGTACTACCTGATCCCGCGCCTGTTCGGCCGCGAGGAGATGTATTCCATGAAGCTGGTTACCACCCATTTCTGGGTCGCGACCATCGGCGTGGTGCTGTACATCGCCGCCATGTGGATCGCCGGTGTGGCGCAGGGCCTGATGTGGCGCGCTTCCAACCCGGACGGCACGCTGCAATACGGTTTCGCACAGGTACTGAATGCCATGTATCCCTTCTACACCATCCGTCTGCTTGGCGGCCTGATGTTCTTCTCGGGCATGCTGATCATGGCGTACAACGTGTGGAAAACCATCAGCGTGGGCAAGGCGGTCGACAATGCGCCGATTCCCGCACCCGCTCATGCTTAAGGGAAAAGGAGAATAAACATGGCTTTTACTCATCAAACCATCGAGAAAAACACCGGCTGGCTCATCATTCTCACGATCCTGATCGTGAGCGTGGGCGGCCTGGTTCAAATCGTGCCGCTGTATTTCCAGCGTTATGTCACCGAGCCGGTACAGGGTCTCAAGCCCTACTCCGCGCTGGAGCTATCAGGACGTGACCTCTATATCCGTGAAGGCTGCGTGGGCTGCCACTCGCAAATGGTCAGGCCTTTCCGCGCGGAAACCGAGCGTTATGGCCACTACTCCGTGGCGGGCGAATACGTGTACGACCGGCCCTTCCTGTGGGGTTCCAAGCGTACCGGCCCCGATCTGCAGCGTCTGGCAGGCCGTTATTCTGACGACTGGCACCGCGTGCACTTGCTGAACCCGCGCGATGTGGTGCCTGAGTCCAACATGCCGGCCTACCCCTGGCTCCAGGAAAACGCACTGGCCGCAGGCGACATTCAGCCCAAGATGAAAGCCCTGAGAGCGCTTGGACATCCCTATACGGATGAGGAAATTGCCAACGCGCCCAAGGAGCTGGAAGGCAAGACGGAAATGGACGCCTTGATTGCCTACCTGCAAAGCCTTGGCCGCGCCATGAAATCGACCCAGTGAGCCAGGCTCAATGGATATCAACGATCTCATTGGCAGCGCGGTAACGGTGGTGTTCTTCATCACCTTCCTCGCCATCGTGTGGTGGGCTTATGGCTCGAGCCGGAAGACACGGTTTGAAGAAGACGGACGCATTCCCTTCGAAGAAACCGACGACCTTCCGCCCGGCAAAAACATCGGAGATAAAAAATGATGCAAGAATTCGATACACCCTTCTGGAGCTGGTACATCATCGTCATTACCGTGGTCAGCATTGTGGCCGTCGCGATTTTCCTCAAATCGCAAATGACCCGGCGGCTTGCCCCCGGTGAAAAAGCGCAGGAAATGGAACACAAATGGGACGGCGATCTGGTTGAACTGAACAACCCCCTGCCCAGCTGGTGGGTAAACCTGTTCTGGATCACGATGATTTTCAGCGTCATCTATCTAGTGCTCTACCCTGGCTTGGGCAGCTTCAAGGGCGTTCTGGGCTGGACCTCTTTCGGCGAATACGACGCTGAAATTCAGGAAGCCAAGGCGAAATACGACCCCGTGTTCAACCAGTTCATGGGCCAGCCCGTTGAGCAGGTTGCCGCCGCCGGCGAAGCACGTGAGATGGGCCAGCGCCTGTTCTATACCTACTGCGCGCAATGCCACGGCACCGATGCCGCCGGTGCTGCTGGCTTCCCCAACCTGACCGACAAGGACTGGCTGTATGGCGGCGATGCCGAAAGCATCAAGGCCAGCATTGCCAACGGCCGCATGGGTGTGATGCCCGCACTGGGCGCCGCGTTGGGCGAGGAAGGTACCAGGCAGGTTGCCAACTATGTATTGTCATTGTCTGGCGCGAATCACGACGCCGGCATGGCCGCGGCCGGCAAGGCACACTTTGATGCCAACTGCGCGGCATGCCATGGCGCGGATGCCAAAGGCATGGCAGCGATGGGCGCACCCAACCTGACCGATAAAACCTGGCTGTATGGCGGTTCCGAGAAAGCCATCATGGAATCCGTCACTAAGGGCCGCAATGGTGTGATGCCGGCACAGCTGCAAGCACTGGGCGAAGCCAAGGTGCATCTGCTGACCGCCTACGTGTATGGCCTCGGTGGCGGCATGGCCAAGGTCGAACCCCCGGCAGCAGCCCCAGTGGAGGCCGCGGCACCCGAAGCAGCCCCAGCTGAAGCCGCACCGGCTGATGCCAAGTAAATCAGCTTGACCACAACACGCTGCCGTTCCACCGAAATGGAACGGCAGCAGCTGTCTTATCGGCCTTCATTGGGCCGATACGAGAGCTTCCACTGGTATAAAGCGAACATATACAACAAAACAAGAAGTTCACTGGCGAATCATTAACATGGAACCCACTACCCCTTCCGCACCGCAGCAGGTCCAGGGCGAAGAAGAACAGTCGCTTTACGAAGTACGCCAGAAAATCCAGCCGCGCGCAGTGCATGGCTGGTTCGCCAACTGGCGGGTGGCGCTGGTTCTTTTCACCCAGCTCCTGTATTACGGCCTGCCATGGCTTAAATGGGACGGACATCAAGCCGTTCTATTCGATCTGGCGGCGCGCAAGTTTTATATCTTCGGCCTGACCCTGTGGCCCCAGGATTTCATCTGGCTGACCGGCATACTGGTCATATCCGCGCTTTCGCTGTTCCTGTTTACCGCTGTTGCCGGTCGTCTCTGGTGCGGCTTTGCCTGCCCGCAAACCGTGTACACCGAAATCTTCATGTGGATCGAGGAGTGGGTGGAAGGCGGTCACCTGGCCCGCAAGAAGCTCGACACCCTGCCGTGGAATGCCGAAAAAATCCGCAAGCGTGGACTGAAACACCTGCTCTGGTTCCTGGTCGCTTTCTGGACCGGCTTTACCTTCGTCGGCTACTTCACGCCCATCACCACGCTTTGGAATGAATTGCTGACTTTCAGCATGGGGCCCTGGGAAAATTTCTGGGTATTTTTCTACGCCTTTGCCACTTGGGGCAATGCCGGCTTCATGCGCGAGCAGGTCTGCAAATACATGTGCCCCTACGCACGCTTCCAGAGCGTGATGTTCGACCCGGACACCCTCATCATCAGCTACGATCCTGCACGCGGCGAACCGCGCGGCCCGCGCAGCAAGAAGCTTGACTACAAAGCTCAAGGGAAGGGCGACTGCGTGGATTGCGGCATTTGCGTACAAGTATGCCCGACAGGCATCGATATTCGAAAAGGCCTGCAATACGAGTGCATCGGCTGCGCCGCCTGCATCGATGGCTGCGATCAGGTCATGGAAAAGATGGGCTATCCCAAGGGGCTCATCCGCTACACGACTGAAAATGTCATGAAGGGCAGATACGCGGACAAGAATATACTGTCCCATGTATTCCGTCCGCGCGTGCTGGTTTACACCACCATCCTGCTGGCCATCATGGCGGCCTTCCTGGTCACGCTCGCCAATCGTGTTCCCTTGCGAACCGAGGTCATACGCGACCGGCTGACGCTATCACGTTCAACTGAGGATGGCCGCCTGGAGAATCTTTACACCGTGCGAATCCTCAACATGCAGGACAAGCCGCACAAGTTCAAGATCACCGCAACCGGTGCGGAAGACATCCAGGTAGTGGCGGATGAGAAAGATCTGAAAGCCGCTCCGCAGCAATCCATCAACGTACCCGTCCGTTTGCTGATTGATCCAATAAATCTCAAGGGACCTTCTACACCAGTGATGATTCGCGCTCAAGCCGAGGATGACCCTGAACTCATCAGCGAAACCAAATCCAGCTTCCTGAGACGATAAGCATGAATACCCTTGCCTCCTCCAAACCCTGGTATCGCGAGCGCTGGCCCTGGCTGCTGACCATCATGCCCACGGTTGCTGTCATCGCCGGATTTACAACCGCATGGCTTGCCGTCACCTCCAATGATGGACTGGTTGTCGATGACTATTACAAGGAAGGCAAGGCCATCAACCAGACCAAGGAACGTGACCGCCATGCGCAATCTCTCGGCCTTTCTGCACAAATACAACCACGGGGTAATGGCGTTTTTGTCACGCTTGCCGGACGCATTGAAACACCGCCTGGCCAGTTGAACATGAAAATCCTGCATCCCACACGGATTGGCGACGACCATGAAATCAAACTGAACTGGGATGGTTCGAGTTACAAAGGAACACTGCCAGCCCTGGGCAGCGCCCATTACCGAGTCCAGATTACCCCCGAATTTGGCAACTGGCGCCTGACCGGTGATTACAAACCTGGAAGCGAAGTTGTCTTGACCCCGCGTTTATAGCATTTACTTTTACAACTCTTTTCAACCCAAGGAGCTAACCATGGACATCGTGTTCAAAGAACTCTTCTCCACTGACATCGGACTGCTCAGCCTGTTCACCATAGGCTTTATCATAGCCATGGGATTCTGGTTTTCCTGGTGGTTCAAGCGCAAAATGGATCGGGACGAGTAATCCGACTCTTCCAGGCGTAAGCACGCAGGCTACGGGCAAACAGTCCGTAGTCATTGGCTGATCATGTTGCCCAAAGAGCAGCAAGCGGCTTGATGTAATACTCTTATTACAGATACAGGAGGGGGATATTATGCTGAAGCGACTGATCACCGTACTCTGGCCGTCTTTTCTCATCGCGGGCGTGGCCGATGTCTTGTTTTTCACCCTGTTTGATCCCACGCAGTTGTTGTACAAGGAAGAACCACTTTTTGAAAGCCATCTTGCAGCCTATACAGTGGGCTTCTTTCTGTTCTGGCTGATGGGTATCGGCTCTTCTGCATTGACTTGCTATTTCCAGCGCAGTGCCGATGACATCAACCGCTGCCCGCTCGTACCCTCCGCGCGACCGGAAGGCTGTCCCAAGAAAGAAGGCTGCGCCGACTGCAACTAGACTGATTGTTTGGAAACAAGAAAGCCCGCATCAGCGGGCTTTTTTAACATATTGACTCCTTTAACCAGCCAAACTTTCCCGAACCCGCATCAGTCTTGATCGGGCTTCGGCAGCCACCTTGTGCACGTCTGGATTCTCCACCAGTTTGACCATGATCCCCGGATCAAGGAATGAGACAGTAATACCGCCATCGGCTCCCTCGCGCACCACCACATTGCAGGGCAGAAGCATGCCCACGTCAGGTTCAGCACTAATGGCCTGGTGCGCCAGCGGCGGATTGCATGCGCCAAGAATGCGATAAGGCCGTCCTTCAACATTGAGCTTGGCCTTCATGGTTGCCTGCACATCAATATCCGTCAGCACGCCAAAACCTTCGTTCTTGAGGGCCGCGGTTACCTTCTCGATTGCGGCATTGAATGGGCCGCTGATTTTGACGTCGAATCCGTAACTATTCATGTGTTTTCTCCAAATCCAGGTTGCAACCAGTACCGTAACCCAACAAATTTTACCAATTACATTCAAAAATGCCTTGGTTCGGGTGGAGCAATCAATCGCTTACCCTTATCATTACGGCATGAGACGCTTGCTTGCCCTGTTTATAGGCTTGTGGATAACGGCTTTCGCACTTGCCGATGAAGCGGGATATGCTCTGGCCGAGAAACGTTATAACCGGTCCAATGGACGCGACAGCAGCAGCATCGGCCAGATGATTCTGACAGAAAAAGGCCACAGTCCAAGAACACGGGAGCTGGTCATCTACCGCATGGACAAGTCCCGCACGGAAACCGCCGGCCTGATCCGTTTTCTGGAACCGGAAGATATCGCTGGCACTGGGCTGCTTACGCTGGACAAGCCTGGCTCGGATGCGGACCAGTGGCTGTATTTGCCAGCGCTGGACAAAGTCCGGCGGATTTCCGGCAGCCGCAAGGGTGGGCGTTTTGTTGGCTCGGACCTTTATTACGAAGATTTGCAGGAACGGCACCCAGACAAGGATGAACATCGCATCCTTGGCAAGGAAAACATCAATGGGGTTGCCTGCGACATTCTGGAAAGTATCCCGCTGGATGAGGATAACTCAGCATATAACAAACGAATCGCCTGGATTGATCCCAAGACATTGCTCCCCATGCGTATCGATTTCTTCGAGAAAAATCCGGACACCCCAAGCAAACGGCTGGCTTTGATCCGCAAGGAAAAAATCCAGGGTTACTGGACTGTCATGGAGAGTCGCATGACGGATCTGAAAAGCGGCCACGAAACCCAATTGATATTAAATGCCGTGCAATACGATCGAAAGCTGCCGGCCAGCTTGTTTACAACCCAAACACTGGCGGATGAAAACCTGGAAGCCGAGTACCGACCATGAAAATCACCAAAAAACATTCCATCATCAGCCTTGCCCTGTTTACCGCGTTATTTATCAGTTTGCCAGGCATGGCTGACGACGAAGAATCAACCGCCAAAGCAACGGCAAAGTCGTCCGCGAAAAAAACCAAGCGTGGATTCCAGCCCAGCGTCAAACTGGGGATCGAAGATATCCAGCTTGAAACAGGCTGGCTGCCAGACGCACCCGAAGCCAACGGCCACCACACCCTGAGCCTGTCTCCCTATGTCCTGTGGCAGCCAAGCCGTGAATGGGAATTCCGTGGCGGTATCAGGCTGGATGCAATGGCTCAGACCGGAAAGGTAGATCACAACGAAGCGCTGGTTGACTACACCGACACCTATGTCCGCTACCGCGCGGCTGATACCCGCATCACATTGGGAGCGCAAACCATTTTATGGGGCCGGGTGGACGAAATTGCACCCACCGACAGAGTATCACGCGCCGACCTGACCCGTTTCATTCTTGATGACTTGCCCGAGCGCCGCCGCTCTCAGCTTGCCGCACGACTGGAACAGAACTGGGGAGAAACAAAACTGGATCTGGTATGGCTGCCAGTTTTCCGTGCCGCGCAAATGCCCGATCTGGACAGTGTCTGGAGCCCAATCAATAGAACCACCGGACGAATTATTGGTATCGCACCTAGCCCTGTAATATCCGGAGCCATCGCCACGTCGCGAATCGAGGATGACGAGCATGGCAGTGGTGGCGGCGGGGCGCGGCTGAAGCAAACTGGCGAGTCATTCGACTTTGGCTTGACCCTCTCCAGAACCCGTCATTCCCTGCCCTATTACGAAATCATTCCGGCAGGCCCGGTTACCCGCTTTGTGGGACGTCACCCATTCAGCAATCAGCTGGGCCTCGATGTCGAACTGAGCACGGGTGATCTGGTCTGGCGCATGGAAACCGTTTATAACAGCGATATTCCCGTCACACTCAATACGCTCTCATTCGACACCGTGAAATCATTTGAATGGGTGGGCGGTCTGGAGTTTTTTCCCGGCGGCAAGGACACCCGCATCAACCTGCAGCTTGCAGCACGCAAGCTGCTGACCGACAAGCCCATACTCGATATCGGCGAATACTATGGACTTAATGGAGAAATCGAAACCGAATTTGGAAACGGCCGCTGGAAAGCCGGTGCGCGTTTCGCGACCGGACTCAACAAGCATGACGTTTATCTCAATCCATCCATCAAGTTCGTCGGATGGGAGCCTCATGAACTTTATCTGGCGCTGCACTACTTTGAAGGCAGCGACAATACGCTGGGCGGGTTTCACCAGGATCACAGCCTGGTTAGTGTTGGTCTGAAAACCCGTTTCTGAGAACGCCCTGACAAATGGGTGGCACATGAGCACCCGCCAATACAGTCAATTTCCCCTGCGTATCCCCGGCTGGCTGGCGCTGGGTATTCTCATCGCCATTCATCTTGTCGCAATTCCGTTCGCGCTGCGGCTGCACTTCAACAACGTCCCTGACATTTATTCGCCAAAGGATGCGCCCGCCATCCTGTTGCGCCAGGATTTGCTCAAGGAATTTCCCAACGATGAAGTTGCGATCGCATTGTTTGAAGGCAAGAACCTTTACTCTCCCGATTTCCTTGCCGCCTTGCACCGCGTTGCGGGACGAATGGAAAAACACGCCAATGTCGACCGGGTGCTGAGCCTTACCACAATCGAACACATCCAGGCGACAGGCGAAGGTTTTGAAGTACAACCGCTGGTTGATCCAGATGCGCTTGATGACCATACCCCAGCCGAATGGCGGGAAAAAGTACTGTCCGATCCGCTCGCGCCTGGTCTGCTTGCATCGGAAGATGGTCAGGCCATTGCCCTTGCAGTACGCCCTGTCCGGCTTGATGAAAGCATGCCACGGCGTGAAATCCAGTATGCCCTGATCGATGCCATAAAAACAGAAAAGCTCGATGGCCAATTTACCGCCCTGGCGGGAACCATCGTGCAAACCGTGGGTGAACTTGAATCGATCTGGCGAGACAGCATCATTTTCATTCCACTGACCATGCTGCTGGGCCTGGGGCTGCTCTGGTGGGTAGTGGGCCGGGTCCGCCCCGTGCTGGTCGGCGCGGCCGCCATGTCCTCGGTCGTCATCACCAGCGTGGCCGGCCTGGCGGCTTCCGGGCAGCCATACACGCCCATTTCGGCGATGATCCCCACCCTTATGTCAGCCTACACAACCGCCACGTTGTTACATCTTTATGCCGCAATCCAGCGTGGCCGGATTGCGCAGCTCCCACGCTATCAGCGTATTTCCCGCGCCCTGCACGAAACCTTCAAACCGGGGTTGTTCAACGTGCTAACTACAGGTGCAGGCATGGCAAGCCTGGCGCTCGCGCCGGTTCCACCGGCGCAGGTATTCGGTCTCGCTGGCGCGCTGGGCGTTGCAATGGTTTTCATTGTGGTTTATCTGCTTGTCCCGGCCATTCTGCTGCGCTGGGACATCCCCCGATGGCCCCGCAAAAGCTCCGGCATGGGCATCGCGCGCCACATTGCCGCCAAGACAGCGGTTTTCAGCATCCGGCACGCTAAAGCGGTATTGATCACCTCGGTGTTGCTGATTCTGGTCACCATTCCCCTGGCCATGAAGGTGACTGTCGAATCCGACCTCATCAAGTTTTTCGGCCCCGGACATCCTGTCAGTACCGGCACACAAAAGGTCGAAGCAAAGCTTTCCGGGGTCACTGCGATGGAAGTTGTCTTGACCGGCTCGGGCCGGGACAGCCTCAAGGATCCAGAAGTTCTATCGCACATTGAATCGTTGCAAAACTGGATCGATTCCCAGCCCGAGATCGATCAGACATTCTCGCTTGTCGATGCGGTCAGGCAGATGAACCGTGCCTTCAATGGGGGGGATTCCTCATTTGATGTGTTGCCCAAGGACCGCAAGCTCATCAATCAATACCTTCTGATTTATGACGGTGATGACTTATATGAAAACGTGAATCGCGAGTTTGATCGCGGGCGCATCACCATGAATCTGAATATCCATGGATCCAGTGAAATCCGTCAGGTAATGGAACGCATAAATGTACACATCCAGGAGAACCCTATCCCGAACATCAAAACAGACTTTTCCGGTTTTGGCAGATTATTTGTCGATCAGGAACGACAGATCGTTCAGGGTCAGATAAACAGCTTTGCCGGGGCATTCATCCAGATACTGCTTCTGATGGCCCTGCTTTGGCGTTCAATCTCTGCCTCGCTTGTTTGTCTGATTCCAAATCTGGCTCCACTGTTTTTCATTTTTGTCATCATGGGCACAACGGGCATTCATCTCGATGTTGCCACCGCGCTTATCGCGGGCGTGGTGCTTGGCATTACCGTCGATGACACCATCCATCTCTACCACGGTTACCTCAAGAGGCGTCAAAAAGGCGCTTCGCCTGCATTTGCCATTGCCCGCAGCTTCGAATCTTCGGGCCGCGCGGTCATCGCCATTTCTCTCATCCTGGTGTCACAGTTCATGCTGTTGACCTTTTCGAACTTCGAACCCACTGTCCACTTCGGCCTGCTCTGCGCCATCGGGCTGCTCGCCGGGCAGATCTTTGAACTCCTGCTCATGCCCGCGCTGATGATCTGGTGGAGCAATCATCATGTCCCGCCGGCTCACGGAAATCCTTCCACGCGTACTCTTGGCATGCTGGCCCGCACGTCACTACAGCGCAGCGTTCGAACGGCCCGGTAATCGTTAACGATTGCGAATTTAATAGACTTGAATATTGGGTGCTTGTCAGGGAACCATGATTTTCAGGGCCTTGAAATCGTTGTGATATAGCCCGACCTCGTCACCCGAGGCGAATTGCCAGCCATCATCGTGGCCAAAATCCAGATCATCTCCGCCCTTGACCTCGATCTGAAAACGCTTGGCGGTTGAAAGCGTGGGGTTGCGGACACTGAGCACCAGTGTCAGATACTGATCGGACGTGTTTTCAATGACAGCCACCAGCCCCTTGCCCCAGAAGGATTTGCGAAATCTCACGGTAACCGGTAGCACCGGTTTGCCCTCGTCGTACTGCGCGGGGTCGGCCGCACGCTTGGACAATGCGTGACTCAGGCGCTCGGCTTCACGTTGAGCTTCCGCCAGCCTGGCACGGCTTTCCTGAAGATATTGTTCCGCCCTGTGTCTGGCCTGGATTTCCTTTTCGGTTTGCAGCCTGGCATCCTGCAGGTCATAGCTGAGCATGAAGGCGAACAGCACCGCGCCTCCGGCCGCCATGAGCAGCAGTACGTTGGTGATAATGGACAGCCAGAACCATTTTCTGGCGATGCCTGAACGGGAAGCCGGCTGATCGGAACCGCTCATGGAAACAGGATCATTCATGGAATTGTCTGGCTCCGTGATCTGAACATCAGTTTGAGAGGCATGCAGCCCCGATTTGGTTCGCCGAAACCGCGACGGCGGGGCAAGTAAAACGCCGAATCAACCCGTATTGCGCATGCCGGCGGCAATGGCGTTGATCGAACGCATCATCGGCATCAGCCACTGCTCCTGGGCCTTTTCATCCGTTTCTTTCCGGCTACGGCCGATGAGCCGAACCTGAATATGACTGAGCGGGTCCAGATAAGGCTTGCGACGTGAGAGTGAAAGCGCCAGCGCGGGGCTTTCCTCCAGCGGGGTCTTGAGTCCGGCCACGGTCATGACACCTGCAAGCGTGCGTGCGAATTCGGTGGCTATAACGCGATAAACGGATTTGGCGACCTCGCTTTCAGCCAGCTCGGCGTATTCGGCGGCGATTTCCATGTCCGCCTTGGTCAAGGCCATTTGCACGTTGGAGAACAGCGCGCGGAAGAACGGCCATTCGCGGTACATCTCCTGCAACAGCGCAAAATTGTCCGGGTTTTCCGCGCACACCGCATCGATGGCGGAACCGATGCCATACCAGGCAGGCAGCGTATGGCGCGACTGCGCCCAGCCGAACACCCAGGGAATGGCACGCACCGAGCTCATGGAGCGGTCGGACTTCTTGCGGTGCGAAGGCCGCGAGCCGATATTCATCAGGCCAATCTCACGCACTGGCGTCGCTTCGTAAAAATAATCCAGAAAGCCGGGAGTGGATTCGGTGAGCTTGCGATAGGCAGCTTCGCCCGCATCGGCCAGCTTCGCCATCATCTCCGGATAGCGCGAATCGGTCTGGCGCGGCGCACCCAGCAACCCGCAACTGGCCTTGATCAAGCCTGTCGCGCCCATGCCAATTTCGTAGGCGGCAGTTTCAGGATTGCTATAGCGGTAGTAAAGCATTTCACCCTGCTCGGTGAACTTGATCTGCCCCGCCACGGTACCCGGCGGCTGGGAAAGAATGGCCTCGTGAGTGGGACCGCCACCGCGTCCGACCGTGCCGCCACGTCCATGGAACAGCCGGCACTCGATGCCGTGTTTCGCCGCAATGCCGATAATCGAAAGCTGGGCACGGTACAGATTCCACTGCGAGGCGAGTATGCCGCCATCCTTGCAGGAATCGGAATAACCCAGCATGACTTCCTGCGTGTCGCCGGAAGCCTTGAGCAGGCCGCGATAAACAGGATTGGAGAACAGGGTCTGCAGCACACCTTCGCTGTGCCTGAGGTCTTCTACCGTCTCAAACAGCGGGGCTACCAATAACTGGCAAGAGTAGTCCTTGCCGTTGAAACCAGTCAGGCCAGCAAGCCGGCCCAGGAACATCACCTCCATGACATGCGATGCCGAGTGGGTCATGGAAATGACATAGGCGCCGAAGGCCTCGGGCCCGACTTCCTTGCGCAGGCGGGCCACGCGGCGGAACACATCCAGGGTTTCGCGCGCCTTGTCGGAAAGTACCAGATCGCTCACATAGAGCTCGCCGGTTTTTGAAATCCATTTTCCCAGTTCGGCGAGACGCGCATCCTCGTCCGCTTTCAGGTAATCGAAATCGGGATTGAGCTGGCGCAGGATTTCAGCCACCGTCATCGTGTGCACGGTGGATTCCTGCCGGACATCCAGTTGCAGCAGATGAAAACCGAAGCTCTCCACCAGCCGGATCAAATCCTGCAGACGGCCTTCCGCAACCGCGCGATCACCGTGGCCAATCAGCGAATCGCGGATAAGGTACAGGTCTTCGAGCAAATCACGGCTGCTGCCATAGGCCAGCGGCGAAGGCGTGAACGTTTCGTCCGCCAGGCGGCTTCTGACCTGAGCAAGATTGGTATCCAGCCTGGCCATCATCAGCGCAACCCTTCTGCGGTAGGGTTCGCGGATGAATTGTTGCGACGCGGTGCCGGTAAACACCTTGGAACCAAAGCGGGTTTCATCCAGCGCCAGCTTGGCGGCGAACAGCGCGGGCAGCTTGCACCAGCGCAGGCTGTGGGTCAGCGTCAGTCGCAGCTCTTCCAGCCGCCGCAGGTATTCCAGCAGTGCCTGTTCCATCTGCGTGAAGACCGTCCACTCGGTAACTTCGGGCGTGACATACGGATTACCATCGCGGTCACCGCCAATCCAGGAACCAAAGCGAATAAAACTCGGCACCTGAATCGCCAGCGCACCATTTTCCGCTTTTCCATAATGCTTGCGCACTGCTTTTTCAAAGAATCTATACGCGACAGGCACCGCTTCGAAAAGGCTTCTGCGCATGTAATACAGGCCGGTGCGGACCTCATCCTGCACTTCGGGCTTGTGCGCGCGCAACTCGTCCGTACGCCACATGACGCGGATTTCAATGTCGAGTTCGGCGGCCAGATCCTGGCGCTCCCTGTCACCCAGGAGCGGATCGTATAGCCGGTCGCACAGCAGGAACACACGGCGCAGCCCTTCCATGACGGCCCGGCGCCGGGCTTCAGTGGGATGCGCGGTGAACACCGGCGTGAACTGCATGCGATTGACCAGCGATTGCAGCGTTTCTGGGGGTATGCCCTGCGTTTTCAGATCCGCCAGCGTGTGATCGAAGGAACCGACCCACAACGCTTCGCCCATGGCAATCCTGCGGCGGCGGTTGCGGTGCGCGTGGGATTCCTCGGCAATGTTGACCAGGCTGAAGTAGGTTGAAAAGCCGCGGATGACCTCTTCCAGCTTGTCCGCGGGCATGGCTTCGATCAGCGCAATGAGCTCGGCGCGTTTGACCGCGTTGTCCTTCTGATGAAGATCGACGAAACCCTGGCGCAGGGCTTCAACGGCTTCGTACACTCCCTCGCCCGCAATCTCCTGCAGCACCCGCCCCAGCAGGGTGCCCAGCAGCTTCACCTGCGTGCGCAGATGATCATCGGTAAGGAGTGAAACGGGTGCATTCATGCCAAAAGAATTCAAAGCAAGCTGGAACGGCTACAAGGCTTTGTATTTTCTCATCATTCCGTCGTTTATCCCACCCACTTGCGCGCATTGCGGAACATCCGCATCCACGGTCCGTCCTCGCCTGCGTAGTCAACTGGTTTCCAGGACAACTGTGCGGCACGGAATACACGCTCGGGGTGCGGCATCATGATGGTGAAGCGGCCATCCACAGTGGTGTAGCCGGTCGAGCCGCCCGCCGAGCCATTGGGATTGAGAGGATAGGTTTCCGTTGCTTGCCCCAGGTGATCGACATAGCGCAAGGCTGGCTTTGCCTGCGACTGGTGGGCGGCCTCGCGGAAAACCGTGCGCCCTTCGCCATGGGCTACGACAATGGGCATGCGCGAACCGGCCATGCCGCTAAAAAAGATCGATGGCGAATCCTGCACTTCCACCATCACGAACCGCGCCTCGAACTGCTCCGACAGGTTGCGGCGGAACTGCGGCCAGGCCTCCGCGCCGGGAATCAGGTCATGCAGCTGGCTCATCATTTGGCAGCCGTTGCATACGCCCAGCGCGAAACTGTCCGCGCGATGAAAAAATGCCTCGAACTCATCGCGCGCACGCGGATTGAACAGGATGGATTTTGCCCAGCCTCCGCCCGCGCCCAGCACATCACCATAGGAGAATCCGCCGCAGGCCACCAGGCCCTTGAAATCCCTGAGGCTGACACGTCCGGCGATGATGTCGCTCATGTGCACATCGACGGATTCAAATCCGGCCTGATGGAAGGCTGCCGCCATTTCCACCTGCCCGTTCACGCCCTGCTCGCGCAGCACGGCCATGCGCGGGCGCTTGCCGCTTGCAATGAAAGGCGCGGCAATATCCTCGCTGGCGTTGTAGGTCAGCTTGACGGAGAGCCCGGGGTCGTGCGCATCCTTGCACTTGGCGAATTCCTGATCCGCGCAGGCCGGGTTGTCGCGCAGCCGTGCGATCCGGTGCGAGGTTTCCCACCAGGCAGACAACAGATCGGCGCGCGCCTCATCCAGCACAGTGTTGCCGCCGACGCTGAAACGAATCCGGTCGTCGCCGGACAACGCGCCTATATCCAATGCAGTCAACCCTGCATTCTTCAATACTGCCAGCACGCTTTCCAAATGTTCTGCACGAATCTGCATCACGGCACCGCATTCCTCATTGAAAAGCTGTGCCAGTACCTCGCCCGCAGGCAGTGAAACCTCGATACCCGTCTTGCCCGCAAACGCCATTTCAGCCAGCGTGGAAAACAGGCCGCCGTCGGAACGGTCGTGATACGCCAGCACCCAGCCGCTTTCGATAAAGCTTTGCAGCGCGTTGAAAAACGCCTTCAATTGCACGGCCTCAGGCACATCCGGCACTTCATTGCCGACTTGCCCATGGACCTGCGCCAGGCTCGATGCGCCCAGCCGGTTTTTGCCGAATCCCAGGTCAACCAGAATCAGCCGCGTATCACCGGCATCGGTCCGCAACTGCGGCGTAACGTGCTTGCGCACATCTGGGGTTGCGGCGAAAGCCGTCACCACCAGCGACAGCGGCGCGGTGACGGATTTCTTCTCGCTGCCCTCCTGCCACACGGTTTTCATGGACATGGAGTCCTTGCCCACCGGAATGGCCAGGCCCAGTTCCTGGCAGTAGCGGGATACAGCCTGCACGGTATCGAACAGCCGTGCGTCTTCGCCCGGATGACCAGCAGGCGCCATCCAGTTGGCGGAAAGCTTGATGCCTTCAAGACTTTCAATGCGCGCCGCAAACAGATTCATCAGCGATTCGGCCACGGCCATGCGGCCTGAGGCCGGCGCATCGACCAGCGCCAGCGGGCCCTTTTCACCCATCGCCATCACCTCGCCCTTGTGCGTGGTGTAACCCATCATCGTCACAGCATTGTCAGCCACCGGGATCTGCCACGGTCCCACGCACTGGTCGCGCGCCGTAAAGCCACCCACGGTGCGGTCGCCGATGGAAATCAGGAACATCTTGGACGCCACGCCCGGCAATCTCAAAACCCTATAGGCGGCTTCCTTCACATCGATGCCGCTGGTATTGGCCGGTGGCAAAACCGGCTGCGCATGTTCCACATTCCGTGTCATTTTCGGCGGCTTGCCTAGCAGCACGTCCAGCGGCATGTCCACCGGGTTGTTCTGGAAATGCTCGTCATAAACCCTCAACTGATGCTCGGCAGTGGCCTGCCCCACCACGGCAAACGGGCAGCGCTCGCGTTCGCAAATCTCGCGGAACTCGCCAATGCGCTCCGCCGGAATCGCCAGCACATAGCGCTCCTGCGCCTCGTTGCACCAGATTTCCTTGGGGCTCATGCCGGATTCCTCCGACGGCACGGCACGCAGTTCGAACACGCCTCCCTTGCCACCGCCATGCACCAGTTCCGGCAGCGCGTTGGACAAGCCGCCCGCGCCCACATCGTGAATGGAGACGATGGGATTTTTCTCGCCCATCTGCCAGCAGCGGTCGATGACTTCCTGCGCGCGGCGCTGCATTTCCGGATTGCCGCGCTGCACCGAATCGAAATCCAGGTTGGCCGCATTCGCGCCGGTTGCCATGGAGGATGCCGCGCCGCCGCCCAGCCCGATCAGCATGCCGGGGCCGCCCAGCTGGATCAGCAGCGCGCCCTCGGGCAAGGGCTCTTTGTGCACATGATCCTCGTGGATGTTGCCCACGCCGCCCGCCAGCATGATGGGCTTGTGGTAACCGCGACGCTCGCCGTTGACCCAGGTTTCCAGTGTTCTGAAGTACCCCGTTAAATTAGGCCGGCCGAATTCGTTGTTGAATGCCGCCGCGCCGATGGGGCCTTCGATCATGATGGACAGCGGCGGCACGATGCGGTCCGGCCGCCCGTAGTCCTCGGCCTCCCAAGGCTGCACGGCGCCGGGGATGCGCAGATTGGAAACCGAAAATCCGCACAGGCCCGCCTTGGGCTTGGAGCCACGCCCGGTGGCGCCCTCATCGCGGATTTCGCCGCCGCTGCCGGTCGCCGCGCCGGGGAAGGGTGAAATCGCCGTCGGGTGGTTGTGCGTTTCCACCTTCATCAGAATGTGGGTGGGCTCGGCGCTGAAATCGTATTTCCCGTTCGCGCGCGGATAAAAGCGTTCGATCTCGGCGCCCTGCATCACCGCCGCGTTGTCCTCGTAGGCCGACAGCGTGCCCTGCGGCGTTTTGGCGTGGGTATCGCGAATCATGCGGAACAAACTCTTGTCCTGCTGGCCGCCGTCGATGACCCAAGACGCATTGAAAATCTTGTGGCGGCAATGCTCGGAATTGGCCTGCGCGAACATCATCAATTCCACGTCCGTGGGGTTGCGCCCCATGCGCGTGAAGTTCTCGGCCAGATAATCGATCTCGTCATCAGACAGCGCCAGCCCCAGACGGGTGTTGGCCTCGACCAGTGCCGTGCGTCCGCCCTTCAGGATGTCCACGGTTTCCAGTTCGCGCGGCGGCACATGCTGGAACAGTTGAGCCGCTTCCTCCACCGTTGCCAACACGGCTTCCGTCATGCGGTCGTGAACCAGCGGCAGCACAACTGCCGCTGTCTTTTCCGACCAGGCCTGTCCGCCAGCCAGATCAACGTGAAAGCCAATGCCGCGCTCGATGCGCCTGATTTTAGACAGCCCGCAGTTGTGCAGGATATCCGTGGCCTTGGACGACCACGGTGACACCGTGCCGAAACGCGGCGTCACCAGCAGGAAATGGCCTGGCGATTCTCCTCCGGCAAAGGCGTCGGCATAGTCCAGCGCGGCATCGAGGACAGTCTGTTCGGATGCGGTCAGCGCATCCTCGATCTCGGCGAAATGCCAGTATCGGGTCGCCAGCCGGACGATTTCCACCCCCGCCTTGCGGGCTTCGTCACGGATTTTTTCAATGCGAAAAGAAGACAGGGCCGCGCCGCCGCGCAGGTTAAGAATCTGGGACATCTGGGCTGGGGAAACAACGTAAAAACGCTATTTTACCCGAGCCCCGGCCTTGCTATTGAGGTTGATGAACAGACTGGCGTACCCGCCCCTCCCGGCGCCAGGATTCCAGGCAATCCAGGCCGCAGAAGTGAGCAACATAATCAGCGCTTTCCTCGCGAACAGCATCGCTGGAAGGAAGTTCCAGCAGGCAAAAATCGCAGGTCAGCAGGGTGCATTCGTGATCGTGCTCGCAATCCAGTACCGGCGCACCGGATGGTGTCAGATTTTCAGGTTTGGGCATTTATCCCTCCTCGCACTGGTGGTTTTCCCCAGACGGGAACTATGATTGCAGTGTAGACAAGAAAGATTGACATGGAATTCCCGCTGCTTCCCTCCCGCCCACGTGACAGCCACAAGAGGCTGTTTGGTCACATCGGCGTCATAGGGGGTGCGCGCGGCATGGTCGGTGCGGTCTTGCTGGCGGGCCGGGCGGCATTGAACAGCGGTGCTGGGCTGGTCACTGTTGGCATGCTGGACGACACGATTCATGTCGATTTCAACACGCCTGAGCTGATGTTCGCACCGCCGGAAAATCTGGCGGCGGACGCACGATTGTCGGTGCTGGCCATTGGCCCGGGACTGGGACAGACGCGGCTGGCTTGCGAACTGGTGGAATCGGCGCTGCGCCATCATGCTCCTTTGATAATCGATGCCGATGGCTTGAACGTGCTGGCCGGGCATGCCGATTTGGCAGAAGCCTGTGCTCGGCGCACCTCTCCTACCCTCCTGACGCCGCATCCGGGCGAGGCGGCACGACTGCTGAAGACAAGCGCCGCCAATATTCAGGCTGATCGGGAGCAGGCCGCGAAGGAACTGGCAGTGCGCTTCAATGCCCTTGTGGCGCTCAAGGGCGCGGGAACGGCGCTGGCTTCACCGGATGGGAAACTGGAGATCAATCCCACCGGCAATCCGGCGCTGAGCGCGCCGGGCATGGGCGATGTGCTCACCGGGATGCTCGCGGCCTTTCTGGCGAGACTGGAACCCTGGGACGCCTTGCGCCGCTCGGTGTGGCTTCATGGACAGGCGGCGGACGATGCGGTGGTTGAAGGCCTGGGTCCCGAAGGACTGACCGCTTCCGAGTTGATTGACTACGCGCGCCGGCGGCTTAATAAGGCGGCTTCCTGAGGTTTTATTCACAGGAATCTCCCGCTCAAAGCATCCCAATATGCCTGTTTGAGTTTTCTTCGCCATCGCGGCAGGAACTGAAATATCTTCGATTCCGGCCGATAGCCATATAGAAATCCCATTCCAGGAAAATGGTTCCCCAGCCAAAAACGCTGTCAAATAAATGAAGCCAAGCACACAACATCTCGGGATGGGCATCCGGATCGCAATCGGCTTTGTCGTTGTGCTCGCCCTGATGGGTGCATTAAGTTCAATTGGTTTGCGATACGTAGCCGATGCCAATCAACGGCTGAAGGACATCGCGCAGAACAACAACGTTAAAACAGAACTCGCGACCATGATGCAGAGTGCGCTGCGCGAGCGCGCCCTATCCATGCATACGCTGCCCATCCTTTCCGACCCTTTCGACAAAGATGCCGAGGTTCAGCGCTTCAACGCACATGGCGCCCTTTATATCCAGGCTCGCAATCAACTCGAAAGCATGTCGTTAAGCTCCGAGGAAAGCAAAACCCTCGCCCACATCCTCGAACTGACGCGCAAGGCTCAGCCAGAGGTGCAGGCAGTCGTGGAAATGGCTGTCTTCAACGATAGTCAAACCGACATCTTTGACCGCATACGGAGCGTGGCCATGCCAAGGCAGCGCGCCATTGCCGAGCAGGTCAGCACCCTGCTTGAATTGCAGCGCGCCCAGACAGCAGCGGCAGTCAATAACGCACAAGTCTCGTACAATGAAGTACGTAATCTGATGGCGGGACTTGGCACATCGGCATTGATCCTGGGCATGCTGATTGCCGTATTCGTCAGTCGCCGCGCAACGCAACAAGCCATGCAACTCGCCAATCAGGCCATGTATGACCCGCTAACCGGTCTGGCCAACCGGTCCCTGCTGCATGACCGGCTTGAACACGAGATCGCCATCTCCAATCGTGAACAGACTTCATTTGGCGTGGCCCTGATGGACCTTGACCGGTTTAAGGAAGTCAACGACACCCTTGGTCACAACGTCGGCGACGAGCTCCTGCGTGAAGTGGGACGGCGGTTGAAAGAAACGGTACGAGCGGAAGACACAGTGGCGAGGCTGGGCGGCGATGAGTACGTCGTGGTACTGCACAACCTGGATGTCGAGGATGTTCAGGTCATCTCAGGAAAAATGCTCAATGCTCTGGACCGGCCTTATCATTGGCAGAATCAAAGCATTGATCTGGCCGCCAGCCTTGGCATCTCACTCTATCCATCACAGTGTACCAATGCCAGCGAACTGCTTCGATGCGCCGATATTGCAATGTACGTGGCAAAACGTTCTGGTACCGGCTATGCGCTGTATGCGTCGGACCAGGAACGCACCAACCGCGGCGACCTTTCACTAAAAAGCGAATTGCGCGAAGCCATACAATCTGACCAGTTGACGCTGCATTATCAGCCGCAAATCGATCACGGCAGCACACAGGTTGTCGGTCTTGAAGCCCTGGTTCGCTGGAACCACCCCCAGCGCGGTTTCCTTGCGCCGGACAAATTCATCACCCTGGCTGAAGAGGCTGGGCTGATCGGATCCCTTACGCAGTGGGTGCTCAAGACCGCACTGAATCAACTGGCAATCCTGCATCGTCAGGGATACGATTTGAGCGTGGCGATCAATCTTTCCGCGCGCAATTTGCACGACATGGAACTGCCAGCCAGCATTCTCGCCCGTCTAAACGAGAGTGGCGTGGCCCCGGAAAACCTTACCCTCGAAATAACCGAGAGTGCGGTAATGGCCAATCCCAACAATGGCCTTGCCATACTTACGGCGCTAGATCGCATGGGTGTTACGCTTGCCATCGATGACTTTGGCACCGGCTATTCTTCTCTTGCCTATCTAAAACGCCTGCCGGTGGATGAACTGAAAATCGACAAGTCTTTTGTGATGGAAATGGAAGAGAACGAAAACGATGCCGTGATCGTGCGTTCCACCATTGACCTTGCCCATAACCTGGGGCTCAGGGTAACAGCCGAGGGAGTGGAATCCCAAACAGCCTGGGATACGCTCGGCATACTTGGCTGCGATTACTCGCAGGGCTATTTCATGGGCAAGCCCATGCCGATTGATGAATTGGAGCGTTGGCTGCGGAAATCAGCCTGGTCAGGAGTTTCGAAACAAGCGCTGTACGCTTCACTTTGAATGCCCTATAACTCGCCGGGCCATTGCCTTGCCCGGCTGCACTTGGTCCGGTTATTGAGGTTATTCAGGGAATCAACAAAACCGGTCCCTGAGATAGGCGGCGAATTCGCTGCTGACTTCGGGGTGCTTCATGGCGTATTCAACCGTGGCCTGCAAATAACCCAGCTTGCTGCCGCAGTCATAGCGGATGCCCTCAAAGGCATAGGCCAGCACCTGCTGCTCCTGCAACAGTGCGGAAATGGCGTCGGTCAACTGCAATTCGCCTCCCGCGCCGGGCTTGAGATGCTCGATATGGTGAAAAATGCGCGGGGTCAGAATGTAGCGGCCGACAACACCCAGCGTGGAGGGCGCAACCTCAGGCTTGGGCTTCTCGACTATGGCATTCACGCGCGACACACTATCCGCCAGCGGCGACACGTCCACGATACCGTAGGAAGCCGTCTCCTCGCGCGCCACCTGCTGCACACCCAGCACGGAACACTGATAATAGTTGTACTGATCAGCCATTTGCCTCATGACGGCGGGTCTGGCATCGATCAGATCATCCGCCAGAATCACCGCGAACGGTTCATTCCCCACCACTGGTTTCGCGCAAAGCACGGCATGGCCCAGCCCCAGCGCCTCGGCCTGGCGGATGTAAATGAAGTTCACCCCGGACGGACGAATGGATTGCACCAGTTCCAGCACCTTGTCCTTGCCGCGGCCTGCCAGTTCGGTTTCCAGTTCGTAGGCCTTGTCGAAATGATCTTCCACCGTGCGCTTGGTGCGGCTGCTGATGAAGATGATGTCGGTGATCCCCGCTTCCAGCGCCTCTTCCACCGCGTACTGAATCAGCGGCTTGTCGACGATGGGCAGCATTTCCTTGGGGCTGGCCTTGGTGGCAGGGAGGAATCTTGTGCCCAGGCCGGCGACGGGGAATACGGCTTTTCTGACTTTCTGCATGGGTTTCTTAAACTTAAAGCCCTAGTAATAATTCAATGGGTTTTGATTGTTGAACATGACCTTATCGGCATTTTAGGAATTCGGATTTAATGATTTTTCTAGGCTTTTTTTTGCGCGATCCAAACGCTTCTTTTGCTTTTCCAGTTCAGCCGTAACCAAGTGAATCTCAGCAAGGTGGTTAGCACATTCTGTATCCCTTACTTCCAAAATCAATTCACCAAGCAACTTTCTTGTCTCATCGTTTGGCAGCACCAACAAATCTTCTTGCCCAGACAACATGCTAATCTTGTGTTTACATAGCTTTCCAAATATGCCAGCCGAACAAGTACAAGTTGCAAGAATTCGTCCATTCTGCTTCTTAACCGAAACGACATACTCTGTTAATCCATCGCTGCCAAGAACCCTAAAACTATAGGTCATGTCTATAGATCCAAATCAAGCTGGCTATTCACTTTAGCCAAATTCACGAGTTCTTTTTCTGTAATAACGTTTACTCCAAGTTGATGTGCCTTCTGTAGCTTTGAGCCAGCATTTTCTCCTGCAAGCACGAAATCCGTATTCCCAGAAACTGAATCGGATACTTTCCCCCCAAATTTCTCAATAAAGGCTTTTGCTTCCTCACGAGTCATTGTTGCCAGAGTGCCAGTTACAACGAATGTCATTCCCCCAAAGGGACCGACAGGCGCGACCATAAGCTCGTCCGCAGTTTGAGTCCAATGCACCCCATACTCACGCAATTGCCTATCAAGCCTTACCAAGCGATCCCTGTTTGTGGCTAAGTAATCGTGAATATTACGTATCCCTTCCTCATAACTTTTCGAGTTATTTTTCACTCGACTCTTCAATTCATCAATACTAGCGTTTAGTAATTGGTTCAGGTCATCGTCAAAAGCATTTGCCACCAACTCTGCCAGTCGTTTTCCAACCCCTATCAAGAAGAAGTGTTTTTCTATCAACAATGCTAAGGTTGGTCTAAGCTTCAAGCGGGATAAGGCTATGGGTTGTTGCTTACCTAAAGTGATCCCCTGTCTGAGTAAATCTTCTATTACCTCCTTGTTACCTACATTCTCGAAAAAACTGTATATGGACTTTGCAAGCTCATACCCAATCCCTTGAACAAAACTAAGTGTCTCTGGATATGCTTCGCGGATTCTAGACAACGTCCCAAATGTTGCAGCAAGCTCTTTTGCATTAGTTTCCCCCACGCCAGGTATCCCAAGTGCAAAGACAAACCTGCTCAGAGTGCTTTCCTTACTCTTTTCAATATTTTTTAATACCTTTTTCGCTGATATATCGGCCATTCTTTCCAGACCGACTAGTTCTTCAAGTTTCAAACGATATATATCAGCTGGGTTCTTCACAAGATTGGTATTAACCAATTGCTCAATGAGACTCTCACCAAGCGATTCAATATCCATCGCTCTTCGAGAGCAAAAATGGATTATTGATTGCGTTCTCTGGGCAGAACAAGTTAACCCTCCTTCACATCTATAGACAACCTCCTTAATACTTCTGGAAATTGTTTTAAGGCGCTGAGTTCTTTCAAGCTTTATGACCTTAGACCCGCACACCGGACAGACCGGATAGCGCTTGAGTATCTCAAAGCGTGCCGGTTCAGTTTCCACCCGCCGTTCCTTGAGCACCGACACCACCTCCGGAATCACATCCCCCGCGCGGCGCACGATGACGGTATCGCCCTCGCGCACGTCCAGCCGGTCGATTTCATCCTGGTTGTGAAGCGTGGCATTCGACACCGTCACGCCGCCCACAAACACCGGCTTGAGCCGGGCGACAGGGGTCAATACACCCGTGCGTCCTACCTGTACCTCGATGGTTTCAACCGTGGTGAGCTCTTCCTGCGCCGGGAATTTGTGCGCGACCGCCCAGCGCGGTTCGCGCGAAACAAAACCGAGCCGCGCCTGCAATGACAGACTGTTGACCTTGTAGACCACGCCATCGATATCAAACGGCAGGCTGTCCCGGCGCTGGCCGATGTCATCGTGGAACCGCACCAGCCCTTGCGGACCCTGCACCACCGCCCGTTCATGGCTGACTGGCAAGCCCAGATCAGACAGCGCATCCAGCACGGCGCCATGGCTTGCTGGAATCGCCCAGCCGGCAACCTCGCCCAGGCCATAGGCATAAAACGATAGCGGACGTTGCGCGGTCATGACCGGGTCGAGTTGACGGATGCTGCCGGCCGCGCCATTGCGCGGATTGACCAAAGGCGTTCCACCGCTGGCGCGCTGTTTCTCGTTGTAACGTTCAAAATCCGGGCGGCTCATGTACGCCTCGCCGCGCACTTCCAGCACCGCCGGCGGCGCATCGTTTCTCAGCCGCAAGGGGATGCTGTGAATGGTGCGGACGTTCTGCGTGACTTCCTCGCCGGTTTCGCCATCGCCCCGTGTCGCAGCCTGCACCAGCAAGCCATGTTCATAACGCAGGCTGATCGCCAGGCCATCGAACTTGAGTTCACAGGCATATTCGATGAGAGGGTCGTCTTCCCTGAGCTTCAGTTCGCGGCGGATGCGCGCATCGAAATTGTACGCACCGCTGGACTCGATATCTGTCTCGGTGCGAATTGAAAGCATGGGCACACGATGGCGCACCTGGGCAAAACCTTCCAGCGGCTGCCCGCCAACACGTTGCGTTGGGGAGTCTGGCGTGACGATTTCCGGATGCCCGGCTTCCAGCGCCTGCAATTCCCTGAAAATCCGGTCGAACTCGGCGTCCGGAATCTCCGGATTGTCGAGAACGTAGTAGCGATAATTGTGGTAGTTGATCTGGTCGCGAAGAACCCGCGCCCGTTCAGCAATCGCTGCTGGCAGGGTCATGAAAACAGCTTGAGTGCCAGCCGTCCACCTGCCGGAATGCCACGGGATTCCATCTTGTTGTATATCTGCGTGAGCTGGGCGCGAATTTTCTCTATGCCGGTGTCGGTCAGGGGCCGCAGGTTATCGTCCACCAGCATGCCGCCCACTTCGTGCGCCAGCTTGCGGCCAAGCGCCACCATGTTATTGAAGCTCTTGATGCCATCCGGTACGCGCGGCACATCAAACAGCAAAGTGATGCCGTGCGTCTCGAGCGTATCCAGTCCATCCGTCGAGAAAGGCGTGGATTCGTGATTGCACAGTGAATAAAGCACTTCACCGCGGCTGTCCAGGAGATGGAATGTTCCATCCGCCGCCAGCTCCATGCCCGCGCTGCCGGCTTCCAGCCTGACCTTGGACATGGGCAGCGTTTCCTCTCCCCTCGCCACCACGTTCAGGCCGATCAGCACATCCACGTCCACACAGAATACATCCAGCGAACGGGCGCGCTCCAGGCTCTCATTCAGATCGTCGCACTGGGCCTTGAGTCCATGCGGCGATACGGCTTCACTCACCAGATTGCACAATACGGCCAGTGTTTCCTCGCTTGCCGCGCCATTGCGGTCCGCCAGCTGCATGGATACACGCACTTCCTGGTAGTGCTTCTCGCTCCATGGCAATAGCGTTTCCCAGCTCTGCCCGCCCACAGGCAAGCCCATCCAGCGCACCGGTTTCGAAAAAGCGCGGGAGCGATTGATTGCATCACTGAACACACCCGCCAGGATTCCCTCGCTCTTGATGCTTATCTGAAATTCAATCAGATCATCATGCGGCGCGGACACGATGGGAGCGGGACGAGTGACGGGATCAGGGATCGCATGGAGAGGACTGCGGGGCCGCGTCGGATTGACTGGCGATGGCAAAGGTGAAGGCGTTGCCGCCGCTTGTTGCACAGAAGATTCCGCCACCTGCGCCATGGGTTGCACGTCAGGCTCCGCAATCGTGGCGTCCTCGGCCAGGCGGTCGACTTCCTGAGCCTCCATGGCATCACCAAAATAAGGCTCCTGGTTTCCGGCATGTTCCGGAGCCATGCTGTCGGCGGCATCGAATACAGGTTCTCGCAACTCGGGCTCAACACGGCGCGGATGCACGATGGAGAGTTCCTCATCCATCAAGGCATCGCGTCGCGGCCTTGAAAAGCCCGCTTCTGCCTGACGACGGAATTTACGTTCCTGAACGCGGTTGTATATCAGGATTCCCGCAACCGCAACCACACCAATCACGACAAGTGCAACTTGTAGTTCATTCATGTTTTATCGGCTCATTCCCCGCCACTCCGGGCACCACTCTTAAAAACAATTCATCGGGCCGGATCATGCCCAGCTCGCTTCGCGCGCGTTCTTCAATCGCGTCGCGCGCCTGCTTCAGGTCCAGCACCTCCGCGGCAAGCGTTTCGTTGCGGATGCGCAATTGTTCATTCAATGCCTGCTGATCCCTGACCTCTCCTCCATGGCCCCAGACCTTGAACCAGCCGCCTTCGCCGAACCACAACGGATATTGCAGCAGCACAATGAGGATGACAAGCAGCGGCGTCAGCCAGCGCATGGATGCCTATCGAATCTGGTAAAACGCATCGCGTCCCGGATAGCTTGCCATGCCGCCCAATTCTTCTTCAATGCGCAGCAGTTGATTGTATTTTGCCATGCGGTCGGAACGCGACAGCGAACCGGTCTTGATCTGCAAGGCATTGGTCGCCACGGCCAGGTCGGCAATGGTGCTGTCTTCGGTCTCGCCCGAGCGGTGGGAAATCACCGAGGTGTAGCCCGCGCGTTTGGCGGTCTCGATGGCATCGAAAGTTTCGCTCAGCGTGCCGATCTGGTTGACCTTGATCAGGATGGAGTTGGCGATGTTTTTCTGGATGCCTTCGCGCAGGATCTTCGCGTTGGTAACAAACAGGTCATCGCCAACGATCTGGATATTTCTACCGAGTTTCTGCGTCAGTACTGCCCAGCCGTCCCAGTCGTTTTCGGCCATGCCGTCCTCGATGCTGACGATGGGATATTTGTCGCACCACGCGGCAAGGTAATCCGCAAATTGCGCCGATGTCAGCTTCAGCCCTTCGGACTCGATGTGGTACAGCCCATCCTTGTAAAACTCGCTGGAAGCGCAGTCCACGCCGATGGCCACATCGGTGCCCGGCATGAAACCGGCTTTTTCGATGGCCTCGACGATCAGCTTGAGCGCGGTTTCGTTGGATTCGAGATTGGGCGCAAATCCGCCTTCATCCCCCACTGTCGTCGTCATGCCCTTGCCGTCCAGCAGCTTTTTCAGCGTATGAAACACTTCGGCGCCATAACGTAGCGCTTCGCGGAAGCTGGTCGCGCCAACCGGAATGATCATGAATTCCTGCATGTCGATGCTGTTGTTGGCATGCGCGCCGCCGTTGATGATGTTCATCATCGGCACCGGCAATGCCATTGGTCCCGCACCACCCAGATAGCGATATAAAGGCAGGCCAGACTGTTCGGCCGCCGCACGCGCGGTCGCCATGGAAACCGCCAGCATCGCGTTGGCGCCGAGGCGCGATTTGTTTTCCGTGCCGTCCAGATCGATCATGGTTTTGTCGATGAAGGCCTGGTCTTCCGCATCCAGCCCGAGCAGGGCTTCACAGATTTCGGTATTGACGTGTTCGACGGCTTTCAACACGCCCTTGCCCAGGTAGCGCGACTTGTCGCCGTCGCGCAGTTCGATGGCCTCGCGGCTGCCGGTGGACGCGCCGCTCGGCACGGCAGCACGGCCCATCACGCCGGATTCCAGCAGCACATCGGCCTCCACTGTCGGGTTGCCACGGGAGTCAAGAATTTCACGTCCAACTACATCTACAATCGCGCTCAATTTTTATTCCTATCCATTTTCTTTTTGCCGCTCATTTCGCGGTCAGGGTTTCATCACTTTGTTTTCTGCAAATCCACGCTGTTTCACCAGCGCGTCGATTTCCTTCAGTGTTTCCAGCAGTTCCTTCATGTAAGGCAGCGGCCAGGCGTTTGGGCCATCGGACAAGGCGCATTCGGGATTGGGATGGGTTTCCGCGAACAGACCGGCAATGCCCACCGCCACCGCCGCGCGCGCCAGCACCGGCACGAATTCGCGCTGGCCGCCACTGCTGGTCCCTTGCCCACCCGGCTGCTGTACCGAATGGGTGGCATCGAACACTACCGGGCAGCCGGTTTCACGCATGATGGCGAGACCACGCATGTCGGACACCAGCGTGTTGTAGCCGAAGCTCACGCCGCGCTCGCACACCATGATCTGTTCGTTGCCCGTGGCCTTCGCCTTGTCGACCACATTCTTCATGTCCCAAGGCGCGAGGAACTGGCCTTTCTTGATGTTAACCGGCTTGCCCGCACGGGCGACGTTCTGGATGAAGTTGGTCTGGCGGCACAGAAAGGCGGGGGTTTGCAGCACATCCACCACGGCCGCCACTTCATTCATGGGCGTGTCTTCGTGCACATCAGTGATCACCGGCACGCCGATCTTTTTCTTCACCTCGGACAGGATGCGCAACCCTTCTTCCATGCCCAGGCCACGAAAGGATTTTGCCGAAGAGCGATTGGCCTTGTCGAACGAAGACTTGTAAATAAAGGGGACGCCCAGCGCCGCGCACATTTCCTTCAATGCGCCGGCGGTATCCATGGCAAGCTGTTCAGATTCGATGACGCAGGGGCCAGCGATTAAAAAAAGCGGCTTGTCGAGGCCCGCTTCAAAATGACACAGCTTCATGCTGCCTCCTTGTCTTTCGCCGCCTGCCGTGCGATTGCAGCCTGAACAAATGCCTTGAACAAAGGATGCCCGGCGCGTGGATTGCTGGTGAATTCCGGATGGAACTGGCAGCCTATGAACCAAGGATGCACGTCCTGCGGCAGTTCGACCATTTCGCACAAATCCGTGCCGGGCGCCCGCCCCGCGACAACCAGGCCTTTCTCTTCCAGCCTGGCCAGCAAGGTATTGTTCACTTCGTAGCGATGGCGGTGGCGTTCCATGATTTCCGGCTGACCGTACACCTGCCGCGCCAGCGATCCCTCTTTCAGTTTGCACACCTGGCCCCCAAGGCGCATGGTGCCGCCCAGATCGGACTGCTCGGTGCGCTTTTCCACCTGCCCTTCCCGATCAAGCCATTCGGTAATCAGGCCGATCACCGGATGGGTCGTGGCGGGTTCAAACTCCGTCGAATGTGCATCGGCCATGCTGGCCACGTCGCGGGCATATTCCACCACTGCAAGCTGCATGCCGAGGCAGATACCAAGATACGGCACCCTGTTTTCGCGTGCATAACGGATGGCGGCAATCTTGCCTTCCACGCCACGCTTGCCGAATCCGCCGGGCACGAGGATGGCGTCCTTGTCCTTCAGACAATCGATGCCATTTTTCTCGATGCTTTCCGAATCAATGTACTGGATGTTGACCTTGCTGCGCGTATGAATGCCCGCATGCACCATGGCTTCGGACAACGACTTGTAGGACTCGGTCAGGTCCACGTACTTGCCGACAAAGGCAATGTTGACCTCGCGCTCGGGATGTTCCAGCGCATTGACCAGGTTCTTCCACACTGACAGATCCGCCGCGCGGGCCAGGATGCCCAACTTGTGGCAAACGATTTCGTCCAGCATCTGGTCGTGCAGCATGGCGGGGATCTTGTAGATCGAATCCGCATCCAGCACCTGGATCACCGCCTCGGGCTGCACGTTGGTGAACAGCGCGATCTTGCGGCGCTCGTCCTTGGGAATTTCGCGGTCGGCGCGGCATAAAAGAATATCGGGCTGGATACCGATTTCGCGCAATTCCTTCACGCTGTGCTGGGTGGGTTTGGTCTTGAGCTCGCCGGCCGTTGGAATGTAGGGCAGCAGGGTCAAATGAATGAAGCAGGTTTTATCGCGCCCGTCTTCGATACCCATCTGGCGAATGGCTTCCAGAAACGGCAGCGATTCGATGTCGCCCACCGTGCCGCCGATTTCCACCAGCGCCACGTCGGCATCGCCCGCGCCCTGGCGGATGTGCAGCTTGATCTCGTCGGTAATGTGCGGAATGACCTGCACCGTGCCGCCAAGATAATCGCCCCGGCGTTCACGGTCGATTACGGTCTTGTAGATCTGGCCGGTGGTGAAGTTGTTTCGCTTGCCCATCTTGTCGCTGGAGAATCGCTCGTAATGGCCCAGGTCAAGGTCGGTCTCCGCGCCGTCTTCCGTGACGAACACCTCGCCATGCTGGAATGGGCTCATCGTGCCGGGATCGACATTGATGTAGGGGTCCAGTTTAAGGAGGGTGACTTTGAGGCCGCGGGATTCGAGAATCGCGGCGAGCGATGCGGAAGCGATGCCTTTGCCTAGGGAAGACACCACACCGCCAGTAACGAATACAAACTTGGTCATCTGCGTAAGCGGAGCAGGTAATGCTGAATTCTACACTCAAACGCATGACAGCCCCAACTGGGCACTCCCTGGTCCGTTGATTCTCACCCCGCCCTCGTTTCAGGAAGAACCCCCGATTTCCTGCCGCTATATACAGACCATGAAATCCGATATAAGATAAGAACCATTCTTATTTGAGAACCCTCGGACAACGTCATGAACCAGTCCATCCCGCTTGCCGAATTGAAGCCCGGCCAGAACGGCATCATCGCCCGCCTTAAAGTGGACGAGGCGCTGTATCAGCGATTGACCGCCATGGGACTGCGTATCGGCCGGCCCATCCGCGTGATTCGCCGGGCGGCGATGTCCGGGCCGATACAGGTGCGAGTCGGTCTGACCGATCTCATTCTGCGCCGCGCCGACGCGCTCAATATCTGCATTTCGCCCGTCTGACCACGGCGATAATTTCCCCGGATCCATGAAACGCCTCGCCCTGCTGGGCATGCCCAATACGGGCAAGTCCACTTTCTTCAACCGATTGACGGGCGCGGGCGCGCGAGTCGGCAACTGGCCTGGCGTCACGGTCGATCTGCTGGGCGCGAAAATCCTGCTCGGCGGGCACATGGTGGAAGTGGTTGATCTGCCCGGCCTGTATGACCTGCATGGCTTTTCCGAAGACGAAATGGTTGTCCGCCATTTTCTGGAAAACAATCCGGTCGACCTGGTTGCCATCATTCTTAACGCCAGTCACATCGATCATCAGATTGCCATCGCGCTCCAGTTCAAACAGCTGGGCATACCGGCGATCCTGCTTCTGAACATGTCGGACGAGGCAGAAAAACTCGGCCTGTGCATTGATGTCCGCAAGATGAGCGAGTCGCTCGGCATGCCGGTCATGGCGCTTTCCGCCAAATACGGAAAGGGATTCAACGAAGCCAGACAATCAATCACGGGCATGCTGGAAATCAGCGAACAACGGCCCGGTCTCGAAGACCTGAAAGGCAAGCTCGCACAGGATGATCTTGTTGAACAACAGATGCAGGCGATCATCAGCCACAGCGTCCAGTTTCCGCGCCAGCTTCCCGAGAGCCTTACCGCGCGGCTGGACAGGTTGCTGCTGCATCCCTGGCTGGGTCTGCCCATTTTCTTTGGCGTGATGTACCTGCTGTTCCAGGGCATTTTCCTGCTTGGCGCGCCCTTGCAGGATGCCGTCGAGTGGCTACTAGGCCAACTAAGCCGGCACGCGCTTGAACCCCTGCTGGCATCGAGTCCCGGCTGGCTGCACGGCCTGTTGGTGGATGGCATTTACAACGGCGTGGGCACGGTCGCCTCTTTCGTGCCCATCATCGTGCTGTTCTTCCTGTTCATGGCCATCATCGAGGACACCGGCTACCTGTCGCGCGCGGCCTTTCTCATGGATGCGCTGATGTCGCGGCTTGGCCTGGACGGCCGCAGCTTCGTCATGCTGCTGATGGGATTCGGCTGCAACGTCCCCGCGCTGATGGGCACACGGGTCATGCGCTCGCGGGCGCTTCGATTGTTGACCATGATGGTCATTCCCTTTTCGCTCTGCTCGGCACGCCTGCAGGTCTTCATCTTCATCACCGCTGCCCTGTTCACGACCGAGCACGCGCCGCTGGTGCTGTTTTCGCTTTACCTGATGAGCTTCGCCACCGCCATCCTCACTGCCCTGCTGTTCAAACGCAAATTCACCAGCGCCGAACCCTTCGTGCTGGAACTGCCGCCCTATCGGCTGCCCACCCTGATGCAGCTCTGGCTGCGCGGCTGGCAGGAAGTCAGGCATTTCCTGCATCGCGCCAGCAAATTCATCATCATCGGCGTGGTGCTGGTCTGGGCGCTGACCCATCTGCCGACGGGCGTAGCCGAAGCCAGCCCGCAAAGCTACGCCGGCATTCTGGGAAGCTGGTTTGCACCTGTACTGACGCCACTGGGCATCGATACCCAGATGACCATCGCCCTGCTGTTCGGCTTTGTCGCCAAGGAAATCGTCATCGGCGCGCTTGCCGTGATCTACGGCATGGAAGGCGATGCGCTCACCCAGCAGATTTCCCTCAGCATGGACTGGGTGCAGGCCTACTCCTTCATGCTGTTCACGCTGATCTACACGCCATGCCTGTCCACCATCGCCACCCTGCGCACCGAATCTCGCAGCAACCTCTATGCATGGGGCACGGTCGCCTGGTCGCTGGGACTGGCGTGGGTGGTGTCGTTTGTGTTTTATCAGGGTGCGAGGGCGCTGGGGTATTGAGGACAGTTAGCCGGGGGTTGCCCGGCAGCAAGTTCCTTTCTTTGCTTCGTCAAAGAAAGGAACCAAAGAAAGACGACCCGGCTGCATGGCCCTTCGGGTTCCCGCAGCCAGAAGGTTCCGGGCGGGCGGCGCAGAACTCACCTTGCCTTGATGAGTAAGGAAGCAAGGCTTCAGACATGCTGCGCCGCGCTATTCCGCCCTCCACCTTCTGGCTGCGGCCACGCAGACGGGAAAAAAGGCGGCAAGACCAAACCACCTAACCCCTCTCCCCTCGTGGGAGAGGGGCAGGGGTGAGGGGGATCCCCCTCTGGGCTGCCTCGGTCGAGAACTTGAATTGGGGGCTTTAGGCGAGGACTGTCTGAGCCCGCGCTTCGCGCGGGCGAGTTCCGCAGCCGCCCAATTCAAGTCCTCGACCGAGGTTTACTCCGCCAAGGTTTATCGGCGGAGCAGCACAGCAGGGCCGCCTTCTTTTGGTTACTTTTCTTGGCGGAGCAAGAAAAGTGACTTGCCGCCGGGCAACCCCCGGCCAATAGCAGAGTAAACATGGGAGCTATTTTTCAATACCACTTTTACCGCATTGACTACACACCCAACTTTTAGTCGACTTAAAACCAACCATGTGATACAGGCCAAAAGCAACCAACCCAGCAACCCACAATATGGAAAATATTCCTTTCGAAAACTCGCTTGAGAAAATAATAATCCCAAGAATGCCAAACACAATTGAACCAACAATCAGCACACCAAAAATATCCAGCAGACTGTATCTTCGCCGAACTGTTATTTTCAACAACCCACCACAGCTGGAGCAATATCGTTCATCCATACGACATCCCTAAATATTTTCAACAACACTTGTTATCACTTAGCCTCCTCCACGTCGCCACCACCGTATCCGGATTCAGCGATATCGACCCAATCCCCTGCCCCACCAGCCACTCGGCAAAATCGGGATGGTCTGACGGCCCCTGTCCGCAGATGCCGATGTATTTGCCCTGACGTTTGCAGATGGCAATCACCTCGGCCAGCAGTTTCTTCACCGCCGGGTTGCGTTCGTCGAAGCTGCCCGCGACCAGCGCGGAGTCGCGGTCGACGCCAAGCGTCAATTGGGTCAGGTCGTTGCTGCCGATGGAGAAGCCGTCGAAGAGTTTCAGGAACTCTTCCGCCAGCAGGACGTTGGAGGGAATCTCGCACATCATGATGAGGCGAAGCCCGTCCTTGCCGCGCTTGAGATCGTTTTCCGCCAGCAGGTCCACCACGCCCTGCGCTTCCTCCAGCGTGCGCACGAAGGGAATCATGATTTCCACATTGGCTAATTTCATTTCTTGGCGGACTTTTTTCAGCGCGCGGCATTCCAGTTCGAAAGCGGGACGGAACATGTCCGAGATGTAGCGTGAGGCGCCGCGGAAACCGATCATCGGGTTTTCCTCGACCGGCTCGAAACCCTTGCCCCCGAGAAGGTGAGCGTATTCGTTGGACTTGAAGTCCGACATCCGCACGATAACCGGTTTGGGCCAGAAGGACGCCGCCAGCGTGGCGACGCCTTCGGCAAGCTTGTCTACGTAGAAGGAAACCGGGTCAGCGTAGCCGGCGGATTTGGCGAGGATTTGGGATATCACTTCATCCGGCAAAATCCCCCCGCCATTCTGGCGACCCCCTTTATCAAGGGGGTTGGAAATTGCCAGCGCCGCCAGCGGATGGATGCTGATCTGGTTGTTGATGACGAACTCGATGCGCGCCAGCCCAACGCCATGATTGGGAATCTGCGCGAACTCGAAGGCACGCTCGGGGTTGGCGACGTTCATCATGATCTTGGCCGGCGGCTCGGGCAGCGCTGCTTCCGCCTCCTCGATACGCTCGAATTCCAGCCTGCCTGCATACACCTTGCCGGTGTCACCCTCGGCGCAGGAAACCGTCACGTCCTCGCCCGCCTTCAGCAGGCCAGTGGCATCGCCTGTGCCGACCACGGCGGGAATGCCCAGTTCGCGCGCGACAATGGCCGCGTGGCAGGTGCGGCCGCCACGATTGGTGACGATGGCGGCGGAGCGTTTCATCACCGGCTCCCAGTCCGGGTCGGTCATGTCGGCCACAAGCACGTCGCCTGGCTGCACGCGTTCCATTTCCTTCGGGCTGGCGACCACGCAGACACGGCCCGCACCGATCTTCTGGCCGATGGCGCGGCCAGTGATAAGTATCTTGGCGAGCTCTTTGCCGTTTCCCTTCAGCACGAATTTCTCCTGCAAACCGGTCGAACGCGCCTTCACGGTTTCGGGCCGCGCCTGCACGATGAACAGTTCGCCGGTTTCACCATCCTTGGCCCATTCGATGTCCATCGGACGCTTGTAATGCTGCTCGATGGTCATGGCCATATCCGCAAGTTCCCTGACCTCGGCATCGGCAATGGAAAATTTCGAACGTTCCGCCGCAGGCGTCTCCACCTGCCGCGTTCCACCCTCGCCATACACCATCTTGATGGCCTTGCTGCCCAGCGTTCTGGAAATGAGCGCACGGGTCGGCTTGTGCACATAAAACTCATCCGGGTTCACCGCGCCCTGCACCACCATCTCGCCCAGGCCGTGGCTCGATGTCACGAACACCACATCGCGGAAGCCGGATTCGGTATCCAGTGTGAAGATCACGCCGGAGGCCGCCAGATCGGAACGCACCATGCGCTGAATGCCGGCGGACAGCGCCACCTGGCTGTGATCAAAACCGTGATGCACGCGATAGGCAATGGCGCGGTCGTTGTAAAGCGAGGCAAAGACTTTTTTGACATACGACACCACATCATCGGCGCCGCGCACATTGAGATAGGTTTCCTGCTGACCTGCGAACGAGGCGTCCGGCAGGTCTTCCGCCGTGGCTGACGAGCGCACCGCCACCGAAACCTGATTCCCCATCGCCGTATAGGCCGCGCGGATGCCTTGTTCCAGCGCAGCGGGCAGCACAGCCGCCTCAACCCAGTCGCGTATGTCCTGCCCTGCCTTTTGCAGCGCGGCCACATCGCTTACATCCAGCCCGGCCAGCCGCGCATTGATCTTCTCGCGCAGGCCATTGTGGTCCAGTGTGTCCCAGAAGGCTTCCGCCGTGGTGGCAAATCCGCCGGGCACCTTGACGCCGAGACCGGACAACGCACCGATCATCTCGCCCAGCGAGGCGTTCTTGCCGCCCACGCGGGGCACGTCCTGCATCGACAAGGTTTCCAGCGGCGCGATATAGTTGGGTTCATGCATGGTCATGGTCACTATGAATAATCTGACAGTATTTTTCGTATCGGATCACACGGGCGTTACCGCAGAAGCGGTGGGGAAAAGCCTGCTTTCACAGTTTAGAGGGCTGGAACACAAAACGCTAACGGTGCCCTTCATCGACACCCCGGAAAAGGTTCAGGAGTTGATGAAACGCATACGGGCAGCGGCGCCCGCCCTGGTTATTTCCACCCTCACCGATCCCAATTTGCGCTTGGCGATGCGTCATTGCGAAGCGCCGGTATTCGACGTATTCGAGGCTTTCAGCGGGCCGCTGGCTTCCTTCCTCGGCGTGGCTCCCGCCGCCACGGCCGGACAGACCCACGGCATGAGCAACAGCTATGACACACGCATGGATGCCGTGAATTTTGCGCTGTCCGTCGATGACGGGCTCAACCCGGAAAGGCTGGGCGAAGCCGATCTCATCCTGGTGGGCGTATCACGGGCCGGCAAGACCCCGGTGTCGCTGTACCTGGCCTTGCAGTATGGCAAGAAGGCCGCCAACTACCCGCTGACACCGGATGACCTGGACGCACCCATCCTGCCGGAGGTATTGCTTACGCACAAAGCCAAGCTGCGCGGCCTGACGCTTGCGCCGGAACGGCTTGCGCAAATCCGCAACGAGCGCCTGCCAGGCAGCCGCTATGCCAGCCTGGACAACTGCCGCAGCGAGATCAAGGCCGCGGAAACCATGCTGGCCGCCAGCGGCGTGCCGGTCATCGAATCCACACGAAAATCCGTGGAGGAGATTGCGGCGTTGATCGTGCATGGAGAGTAAAGAGTAAAGGGACCGCGCCTATGACGCTCAAGGGGGAAGGGTTTACCCCCTTCACCCTTCACCCTTCACCCTTCACCCTTCACCCTTCACCCTTCACCCTTCACCCTTCACCCTTCACCGTTCTCTGCCTCACCGCCTCAAACAGCGCAACCGCCGCCGCAGCAGCAGCATTGAGCGATTCGACCCTGCCCGGCATCGGGATCGCCACATTGCCCCTGGCAATCTTCAACACTTCTTCAGACAAACCCGCCCCCTCATTGCCAACGAGAATGCCCGCCGGGGATTTCAGATCAAGTTCAAAAACGCTTTCCTCGCCACCCAGCGCCAGTGCCCAGACCGGCATGTCCGCCGACTGAACCCAGCCGGCGAGATCGGCGCGCAGCAGCATGGGCAACACGAACTGCGCGCCCTGTCCGCCTCGCAGCGCCTTGGGCGACCAGGCATCGTGACAGCCCTTGGACAGCACCGCCAGCGTGGCGCCCGCCGCCGCTGCGCTACGCAACAGGCTGCCGAGATTGCCGGGGTCCTGGATGTCCTCCAGCAGCAGCACCAGCGGCGTTGCATCTTTTGGCGCTTTGGCTTCGAGCCATACGGCTTCGGCCAGCACGCCCGTGGGTGACTCAACCGGCGACAGATCGGCAAACAGGCTGTCGGCAATGGGCACGACTTTCGCTCCTTCACTACGCGCAGCCAGCGGCTGCCAGGTTTCTGCCGCGCACGACTTCGCGTGCAGCAAGGTATGCGGCTCACCCCCCGCATCGAAATAGGAGTCGATCAGATGTTCGCCATCCAGCAATGTCATGCGCGTCTCGCGGCGCTCGCGCGAGGACTCGGCCAGTTTCTTCAGCCGCTTGAAGACGGGGTTGTCGCGTGAGGTGATCAGGTCATTCATGACACTATTGTATGGGTAATACCCAATCGTCTGAATCCGTCATCGCGAGCGAAGCGTGGCGATCCAGAAACCGACAACATGGATTGCTTCGTTTCACTCGCAATGACACCATTACGACATGCACATCGCCCTGATCACGCCCTACGGCCCCGAACACCAGAACGGCAACTGGCACACCGCCGCGCGCTGGACGGCGTTTTTGCGCGAAGCCGGCCACCGGGTCGATGTATCTACGGCCTGGAATGGCGAGCCGGCTGATCTGATGATCGCCCTGCACGCCCGCCGCAGCGCGCCCAGCATTCAGGCCTTTGCCGTGAAGCATCCGGACAAGCCCCTCATCGTCGTGCTGACCGGCACCGACCTCTACCGCGACATCCGCCACGACGCGGACGCACAGCAATCACTTAAACTCGCCCACCGGCTGGTCGTGTTGCAGGAAAAAGGCGTGGAGGAACTGGCGCCCGAACTGGCCGCAAAAACCCGCGTCATCTACCAGTCCGCGCCCGACATTCCCCGGCAACCCTTATCGCAGGACACATTCGAAGTACTCGTCATCGGCCATCTGCGCGAAGAGAAGGACCCCTTCCGCCCCGCACTTGCTGCTGCTCTTCTACCGGAACACTCGCGCATCCAGATCACCCATCTCGGTCGCGCGCTTTCAAGCGAAATGGAAGAAAAGGCCAAGGCGCTACAGTCCAAAATATCCCGCTGGCACTGGCTGGGCGAAGTCTCGCATGAAGTAGTCATGGACCGGCTTTCCCGCGCCCATCTCATGATAGTCAGCTCGCTCATGGAAGGCGGCGCCAACGTTATCTGTGAAGCCCTCGCAGCCGGCGTGCCCGTCATCGCCTCCGGCATCCCCGGCAACATCGGCATGCTGGGCCAGGACTATCCCGGTTATTACCCGGTCGGCGACGAACAAGGATTGGCGCAACTCTTGTCCAGAGCAGAAAGCGATGAGAACTTTTATGCCGAGTTGGCCAGGCTTTGCCAGGCACGGCGTGGGCTGATGACGCCGGAGCGGGAAGCCGCATCAGTCAGACAGTTAATGATGGATTAGACTGAAGCCTGTTCTCAATCATTTCAAGCAGCTTATGATTCATTGAAACCAAATGCTCTGGAGCAGAATTTAATGCATACGGCCTTTTGTGTAACAACATCGCTGGTGAATGAACAGCAGTTTCCGGATTTAGATTTCGCTGAGATAAATCTTGGAAAAAGGAATTAAATGTTGCCCGCCCTAATCTTTCAAGCTCACATAAATGATCCAAATCATCCGCACTGAAAATAAATGTCCTATTAATACCTCTCTCTTCTAAATTCTGGCGTAAGAAGCTTCCCGACCCCAACCATAAATCAGAAGAAGTAACTATCATCTTGTAAATTGCCTTCTCATTAAATTGCACATGGCTCTTAACAGCTTCTTTTGTAATATCCAGCTGATCTAGGCCCCCCACAACAGTACTTTTTAGCTTTGAGTTCAATTTTTCTGGCCTATCTCTTGCAGGGAGCCTATCAGTTAAAGATTTGTGTTTTACTTCGACAAGAACTACACACTTTTCATCTTCCAACATATAGTCACAAACTTTTCCTTGCAGTTTGAATTGTTGTCTGATCTTAGATTCAGGCAATACCGTTTTTCCAGTTCGCCGTAATGACTGCCCAATATATTCACTAAAAATTTCCTCCCAATGCTGCCTTAAGCCTTGCTCACCGGCATCCTCAAGCCAGTCTGAAACAAGATGTTCAAAATATCGCCGAATATTAGGCGCCCCCCATGACAAGATTGATGTCCCAATATTTAAATATGGGTATTTATAAAGCAACGTGGGTTGAAACCATTCATCTACTGAAATAACTCTGGCTTTCTTTATTTTTTGCCGTACCTCATGCAAGGGGGGTGCGACCCTCTGTATGAAATTTTTAACTACATCTACCCCATACAGTCCTTCAAGTTCTTTGAGAAAGGGTATTTCGAGATTTGATCTTCCATTATCAGAATTAGTCCAAGGCAAAAGAGCCATCTCAAAGAAATATTCAATCGCCATTCCAGCCTTTTGATTCAAGAAAATTCTTAACCTGCTGTTTGGCTCAAGTTTTTCAACCATCAGCATCTGTCGGCCAAATGCCCCTGCGTTTAGCCCAATCTGGTATGGCGCTTGAGGAAGCATTAGCTGGCGCACGAATAACTCAATATTCTGAATACCGCCCATATGATGATGCAGGTTATCCGCCATAGACCATGCATCATCTATGCACTTTCTAACATCACTTTCTGACATGGGAGCATTTTTATAGAAACTGGGTTGATCTGACAGCAACCAAATAACAAGACGCTCAGCAACCCAAGGTAGTTTCTTAAGTTTATCTACGTTTACTAAATCTTCTTGTTCAGACAGATAGGAAGATAATGCCAATAGTGCCGACTCATAGCTAAATTTCCTTAGCCGATTTCGAACCGGCTTAATGGCTTCAGCATATTTATGGTCAATCATGGGTGCGCGTTAGAACAACACCCCCTGCGCCAGCATCTCCCTCACCGGCGCAAAACTCCTGCGGTGTTCCGGGCACGGCCCGTGCTGCTTGATGGCCTTGAGGTGCGCGGCGGTGCCGTAGCCTTTGTGTCCGGCGAAGTTGTAATGCGGGTAGCGTTGGTGCAGTTCGACCATGACAGCATCGCGCGCGGTCTTGGCGAGGATGGAGGCGGCGGAGATTTCGGCGACCTTGGCATCGCCTTCGATGATGGCTTTTGAAACATAGCCCCAGTCCGGGCAGCGGTTGCCGTCCACCAGCACTTCTTCCGGCTGGATGCTGAGTCCCTCCACCGCTCGGGTCATGGCCAGCATGGTGGCCTGCAGGATGTTGATCTGGTCGATTTCTTCGACCGTGGCATAGGCGATGCTCCAGGCCAGTGCTTCGGCCTTGATGATGAAGGCCAGGCGATCGCGGGCCTTTTCGCTGAGTTTCTTGGAATCGTTCAAACCTGCAATGGGTTTGGCCGAATCAAGGATAACCGCGGCGGCATAGACCGGCCCGGCCAGCGGGCCGCGCCCGGCTTCATCCACGCCGCACAATAATTCCACCTTTGCTACGGCTGGCATTCAGTCTCCTGCATTTGTGATATTCACTGCTTTTACCCCTCACCCCAACCCCTCTCCCGCAAGGGGCGAGGGGCCTTAATGCTTGCATGATTTGTCCCTGTTGCGCATCTTATCCGTAAATGGAATAAGCTGGATATATGGATACGCCCGCCGACCTCACTGATATTTCCCGCCACATCTGGGAGAGCAAATACCGCTTTCGCCGGGAAGACGGCGTAGGCGATGCCTGCATCGAGGATACCTGGCGGCGCGTGGCGCGCGCACTGGCGGGGGTGGAGCTGCATGATCGTGAGGCGTGGGAAGCGCGGTTTTATTCGGCGCTGGAGGATTTCAAGTTTCTGCCGGGCGGCCGCATCCTCGCCGGCGCGGGAACAGGCCACCGCGTGACGCTGTTCAACTGCTTTGTGATGGGCCGCATCAAGGATTCGATGGACGGCATTTTCGAGGCGCTGAAGGAAGGCGCGGTCACCATGCAGCAGGGCGGCGGCGTGGGGTACGACTTCTCGACCTTGCGCCCTTCCGGCGCGCCCGCGCAGAGTGTCGGCGTCACCGCATCCGGCCCGGTGTCCTTCATGCACATCTGGGACGCGATGTGCGCGACGATCCTTTCCACCGGCGCGCGGCGCGGCGCGATGATGGCCACGCTGCGCTGCGATCATCCGGACATCCTCGACTTTGTGCGCGCCAAGCGAGACGCGGCCCGGCTCAGGCATTTCAATTTATCTGTATTGGTGACGGATGCGTTTATGCAGGCCGTGAAGGAAGATGCCGAATGGCCGCTGGTGTTTCCGCCCCGCAGTGAAACCGGCTCGGTTGTGTATCGAACATTGCACGCGCGCGACCTGTGGCAGGAAATCATGCAGGCAACCTACGATTACGCCGAGCCGGGCGTGCTGTTCATTGATCACATCAACGCGCTCAATAACTTGCGCTACGCGGAACATCTGGCGGCCACCAACCCCTGCGGCGAGATTCCGCTGCCGCATTACGGCGCCTGCAACCTGGGCTCGATCAACCTGACGCATTTCGTACGCAACGCCTTCACACCATCGGCCGCATTTGATTTTGCAGCGCTGGAAAACATCGTGCCGGTGGCCGTGCGCATGATGGATAACGTCTGCGATGTATCGCGCTTCCCTCTGGAAAAACAGGCGCAGGCCGTGCACGCGACCCGGCGTCTGGGGCTGGGGCTGACCGGTCTGGGCGATGCGTTGATCATGCTGGGCATCCGCTACGACAGCGAGGCTGCGCTGAAGACATCGGCTGGCATCATGCAGCGGATTTGCGAAACGGCTTATCGCGCCTCCATCGAGCTGGCCAGAGAAAAAAGTCCCTTCCCGGTTCTGGACAGGAACAAACACATCAAGGGCTCCTTCATCCGCCATCTGCCAGACGACATCCGCAACGGCATTCTGAAAAACGGCATCCGCAATTCCCACCTGACCGCCATCGCCCCCACTGGCACCATCAGCCTTCTTGCCAACAATGTCTCCAGCGGGTTGGAGCCTCTGTTCCAGCATGACTACCGGCGCCGGATCATCGAAGCCGACGGTACGCCCAGGGAATACCCCGTGACAGACCATGCCTATGCGCTGTTCAGGAAACTGCACGGGCAGGATGCGCCGCTGCCGGATGCCTTCGTGACCGCCGGAGAGATCTCACCCTACCGCCACCTCGACATGCAGGCGGCCTTGCAGCCATGGGTGGACAACGCCATTTCCAAAACCATCAACGTACCGGCGGAATATTCATTTGCCGATTTCAAATCGCTCTACGAGTATGCGTTTGAAAAAGGCTTGAAAGGCTGCACGACATTCAGGCCGAACCCGGTGACGGGACAGGTGCTCGTCAGCGCGGAAGAAACGGCTTCGATGTGCTGTTCGGTGGAGCGGGAAGCGGATTAGGCAAATCCCCCCAACCCCCCTTATTAAGGGGGCTCAAAATTACCCCCTTGTCAAAGGGGGTGGCGAGCTTGCGTGCCGGGGGATTTAAAGTTCTTGTTCAAGGAACGGCATCAAGGCTTCCGCGATCCGTTCGCTGGCATTGCAGCGCAGGGTTTCGTGCAAGCTTCGGAATTCGGCAGCCAGTTCCGCGCATTTTTTCGGCGCGTCGAGCCAGTCGAGCGTTGCCTGGGCGATTTTTTCCGGCGTGGCATTTTCCTGCAAGAGTTCGGGCACGGCAAAGCGCCTGAGCAGAATGTTGGGCAGTCCCACCCACGGCAGATAGAGTTTGCCCTTGGCCAGCCAGTAGGTGATGGCTGGAATGCGATAGGTGATGACCATGGGTTTTTTCAGCAGCGCGGCTTCGAGCGTGGCGGTGCCGGATGCGAGCACCACCACGTCCGCCGCCGTCATGGCTTCGTGCGACTGGCCGTCGAGTACCCGGATCGGCAGGGATGAATCGCGCGCCAGAGCCTGCAAAACGGACTTCACAGCTTCGGTCGCGGCGGGCATGACAAATCTCGCAGCGGGTCTGGCCTGCAAAATAATTCTTGCCGCTTGCAACATGATCGGGGCCAATCGTTTGACTTCGCCTTGCCTCGATCCTGGCAGCAAGGCGATGACCGGCCCGGACGATTCGAGCTCGAGTTTCATGCGTGCGCCTGCGACATCGGGTTCCTGCGGCAATCGGTCGGCCAGCGGGTGGCCGACGTAGGTGACGGGAATGCCGGCCTTTTCGTAGATTTCCGCCTCGAAGGGAAACACCACCAGCATGTGCGACACGGCTTTGTTGATGCGATGGATGCGTTCGCCGCGCCAGGCCCAAATCGAAGGACTGACGAAATGCACGGTGGGTATACCTGCGGCTTTCAGCCGCTCTTCAACACCGAAATTGAAATCCGGCGCATCGATTCCGACGAAGACCCTGGGTAGATGACCGAGAAAATGTTTGACGATATCGCGCCTGAGTTTGAGCAAACCTGGCAGATGCCGCAGCACCTCGACATAGCCATTGACCGACAGCCGTTCGCTGGACGCCAGAGCCAGCGCGCCTGCGGCAGTCATTTTTGGACCGGCAATACCTTCGAACTGAAGTTCGGGTTTGTGAGACTTGAGCGCGGCTATCAGTTCGGCACCCAGAAGATCGCCGGATGCTTCGCCAGCAATCAACCCAACGGCACGACTCACCTGATGATGCCACGCTCGGCACTGCGCAGGAATGCCGTCAGTTGGGCAACTTCCGGCGTTGTCTCCTGGTCGAGCTTTGCCAGGGCTTCCTGCAGGGTCAGGCTTTCACGGTAAATGGTTTTGTACGCGCGCTTGAGGATGGCCAGCGTCTCGGGAGAAAACCCGCGCCGCTTCAGGCCTTCGCTATTCAGTCCATGCGGCTGCGCCGGCGCGCCAGATGCCATGACAAAAGGCGGAATGTCCTTGAACACGATGGTGCCGCCGCCGGTGATGACGTGCGCGCCGATCTTGCAGAACTGGTGCACCGCAGTCAGCCCGCCGAGGATGGCGAAATCGCCGATCTCCACATGTCCGCCCAGCGTGGCATTGTTCGCCAGAATGGTCTGGTTGCCCACCACGCAGTCATGCGCGATGTGCACATAGGCCATGACCCAGTTGCCGTTGCCCATGCGCGTGACCCCCAGATCCTGCGCGGTACCGGTATTGAAGGTACAGAATTCTCGGATGGTGTTGTCGTCGCCGATTTCCAGCCGGGTGGGCTCGCCCGCGTATTTCTTGTCCTGCGGCTGCTCGCCCAGCGAGACGAACTGGAAGATGCGGTTGCGTTTGCCGATGCGTGTATGGCCCGTGATGACCGCATGCGCGCCGATCGTCGTGCCTTCGCCGATTTCCACATGCGGCCCGATCACCGCATAGGGGCCGATCTCGACGCTTTCATCAATTTTTGCGCCGGCTTCAATGATCGCAGTGGAATGAATGCGGGACATGTCACATGTTCCTGAGCGCGGCCATCATTTCCGCCTCGGCGGCAATCTCGCCATTCACCTCGGCACGCGTGGAATATTTCCAGATGCCGCGCATGTTGCGGAGAATTTCGGCTTTCAGGATCAACTGGTCGCCAGGCATCACCGGCTTCTTGAAACGCGCGCCGTCAATGCCGGCAAAGTAAACAACCGAATCATCATCCGGCACCTTGTTTTCGGTCACATAGGAAAGTATCGCCGCCGCCTGGGCCAGCGCTTCAAGAATCAGCACACCAGGCATCACTGGATGATGCGGGAAGTGGCCTGGAAAATGCGGCTCGTTCATGGTGACGTTTTTCAGCGCCACGATGCCTTTGCCGGGTTCGCATTCCAGCACCCGGTCTACCAGCAGGAACGGGTAACGATGCGGCAGATGCCGCATGATTTCTTGTATGTCCATGGTTTTCATTTGTCATTCCCTTCGATTTCCGCAATCCGTTTTTCCAGTTCCTTGATGCGCGTGGCCAGCTTGTCCAGGTTGCGCATGTGCACCGCATTCTTAAGCCATTCTCCATGTTCGGAAAACGGCATTGCCGAGGTATATGTGCCGGGCTTGTTCAAGGATTTTGTTATTAAAGTATTGGTGGAGATTCGCACGCCGTCCGCGATCTCGATGTGGCCGTGAATCATCGCCGCGCCACCAATCATGCAATGCCTGCCGATTTTCGCACTGCCGGCAATGCCCGTGCAGCCGGCAATGGCGGTATGCGCGCCGATGCGAACGTTGTGCGCGACCTGGATGAGGTTGTCCAGTTTGACGCCTTCCTCGATCACGGTGTCGTCCAAGGCGCCCCGGTCGATAGTGGTGCTGGCGCCAACCTCAACGTCGTCTTCAAGAATCACTCGGCCCGTCTGGGGAATCTTCACCCAGCGTCCTTGTTCATTTGCCAGGCCAAAGCCATCCGAGCCGATAACGCAGCCACTATGAAGAATCACGCGGCTGCCAATAACGCACGCGTGGTAAACCGAGACATTTGCATACAGCAGGCAATCCTCGCCGATTTGCACCCCTTCGCCAATTGAGCAGTTTGGGCCAATGACTGTGCGCGCCCCGACTTTTACCCACTTGCCCACGACAACACCGGGCCCAACCGAAGCGCTGGGCGCAACATCTGCATTTTCATGGACAACCGCGGAAGGATGGATGCCCGGCGCGGCTTGCGGCACCGGATTAAACAGCGCTGAGACGCGGGCAAAATACAAATACGGATTGGGTGTAATGATGCGGGGACGTTGCGTCAGGTCGCGCCCCTCGGGCGGCAGGATCAGCGCACCCGCCTGGGTGGTTTCGATTTGCCTGAGATATTTTGATTGCGATACAAACGCAATTTCCCGTGCACCGGCACGTTCGATTGGCGCTACCCGGGAAATCCGCACCTCGTCATCGTCGACAAGCTCTCCGCCAAAACGGGCTACGATGTCAGAGAGGGAAAATGTCCCTGCCACGAAATTGCTATCGCTCGCCCAGTTCCTTCATCACGCGCTCGGTGATGTCGATCTTGGGATTGAAATAGACGGCCTGCTCGACGATCAGGTCGAACTTCTCGGTTTTGGCGATCTCGAGGATGGCCTTGCGCGCCTTTTCCTGAATGGCACCCAGTTCCTCGTTACGCCGCAGATTCAGGTCTTCACGAAACTCGCGGCTCTGGCGCTGGAATTCCCGGTTGAGGTTGGCCAGATCGCGCTCTTTGTTCTTGCGCTCGGTTTCCGACATGGTGACGCCTTCCCTATCGAGCTGGGCCTGAAGGTCCCTGGCCTGCTTGGCCATTTTCTGGATTTCCTGCTCGCGCGGTGAAAACTCCTTCTCAAGTTTCTTCTGTGCCTTGACCGAAAGCGGTGCTTCGCGCAGCAGTCTTTCCGTATTCACGAAACCGATTTTTTCAGCATGAACTGCCCCCGCGGCCAGCGTGCCAAAAGATAAAAAAATGACTGCCAAGGTATGTTTCATGAACGGCTCCATTTACTTCGATCAGAACGTGCTGCCCAGGTTGAACTGGAAGACCTGCGTCTTGTCCGTGTCTTTCTTGTTGAGCGGATAGGCCAGACTGAAACGCAGCGGCCCAAGCGGCGAATTCCAGGCCACGCCCAACCCGGCCGAGAATCGCATGTCGTCAAAGCTGAAGGTATTTGAACCATACAGCGCATTACCCTCGCCAAACACGCCACCGGCATCGAGGAATGTGGACAGGCGAACCGAGTTGTCCTTGATGCCGGGCATGGGGAATAGCAGTTCCACATTACCCACCAGTTTGGTGTCGCCGCCTAGAGTTACCACCTCGTTGGTCACCGTATCCAGGTCTTTCGGGCCGATGGTGCCGGACTCGAAGCCCCGGACCGAGCTCACGCCGCCAGTAAAGAAGTTGCGGAAGAATGGCAGGGGCTTGCCACCGATGCCCGCCGCGTAGCCCGCTTCGCCGTTGACCATCAAGGTGAAATCCTTGGTCAACGGAAAATACTGCTGATGCTGGAGCGACAGCTTGTAATACTGCAAATCCCCCGGCGGGGCGCCAAATTCGACTGCCGCGCGTTGCATCAGGCCTTTGGTCGGAAACAGGAAGTTGTCGCGGGTATCCCGCGCGATTGAGGTATCCAGACGCAAGGTGTTGACCTTCACCTCATTCCCGCTGCCGAATCTCGTTACAAAATTCTTGTACTGAATTGGACTGTTGGCGGTTGTGCCGATGGCCAGCTGCTCAATACCCGCGCCAAAGTAGATGCTGTCCTTCTCGCTGATGGGCAGGCCCAGGCGCGCGCCCAGACCCGTGGTGGAAGATTCGTATTCGCCAACACCGTCAAGCGAGGTGGCGTCCACATCGCGGCGGTACAGGTCATAGCCCAGGCTCACGCCATCCAGCGTGTAATAGGGATTGGTGAACGACAGCGAGTAAACGGTATTCACGCTGCCACTGTTGATCTGAACTGCCACACGGTTGCCGGTGCCGAACACGTTGCTTTGGTTGACCGAACCGGACAGCACCAAACCTTCGGATGAAGAAAAGCCCGCGCCCAGCAGAATATTGCCGGTCGCCTTTTCCGCCACGCTGATATTGACGTCTACCTGATCCGTTGCACCCGGAACGGCCGGCGTTTCGACATTGACCTCATTGAAGAAGCCAAGGCGGTTCAGGCGGTCACGGGAGAGATTGATTTTCTCGGCGTTGTACCAGCCGCCTTCCATTTGCCTGACTTCGCGGCGCACGACTTCATCGCGCGTCTTGCTGTTGCCCGCCACATTGACGCGGTTGATGTACACGCGCCGGCCGGGATCGACAAACAGGGTGAACGCTACCTGATGCTTTTCCTTGTCGAGCTCGGGCACTGCATTGACGTTGGCAAAGGCGTAACCTTCATTGCCCAGGCGATCACTGATCTTGCGGGAGGATTCAGTCAGCTTCTCACGCGAGAACACTTCGCCCGGCTTCACCATGATCAGATTTTTCAGTTCCTGTTCCGGCACCAGCATCTGTCCGGCAAGCTTTACGTCGGAGACCGTGTACTTCGGGCCTTCGGTCATGTTCACCGTGATGTAAATGTCCTTCTTGTCCGGACTGATCGAAACCTGGGTGGAATCGATATTAAATTCAAGATAGCCCTGATTCAGATAAAAGGAACGCAGGGTTTCCAGATCGCCAGACAGCTTGGTTTTGGAATACTGGTCGTCCTTTGTATACCAGGACAACCAGCCCGGTGTGGAAGAATTGAACTGCTTGAGCAGTTTCTTTTCGGCATACGCCTTGTTGCCCACCAGATTGATCTGCCTGATCTTTGCGGCTTCGCCTTCCACCACGTCAAACTGCAGCGCCACCCGGTTCCGCTCAAGCGGAGTAACCGTTGTCACCACTTGCACGGAATACAGTCCGCGATTGAAATACTGGCGTTTGAGTTCCTGTTCCGCGCGATCCAGCTGACCTTTGTCAAACACCCTGCCTTCTGCAAGGCCAGACTGCTTGAGCGCGCCCTTGAGATCTTCCTCGGAAAATTCCTTCATGCCGGAGAAAGACAGCTTGGAAATGGACGGCCGTTCCTCCACCGCCACGATCAGCACATCGCCCTGCGCCTCCAGCTTCACATCCTTGAAGAAACCTGTGGCGAACAAGGCCTTGATGGCAGCAGCGGCACGATCATCATTCAGCGTTTCGCCCACCTTGACGGGCAAGTAACTGAAGACCGTGCCAGCCTCCGTGCGCTGCAAACCTTCGACCCGGATGTCGCGAATGACAAACGGTTCGATGGCTAAAGCAGGGCTGGCGAAGGCCGCGAGAACAAGCGAAGTCAAGATACGTTTTTTCATTCTTTTGTATTCATTCCATTTTCTAAATCAAAAATGACGCGAAGGCGAGCTGCAGACAGTATGAGAAATACGGCAAGGCGAAGCCGACAAAGTAAGTTTTGATTTAAGAATGGAATCACCTGGTTAGAACGCGGAGAATGTCATTATACAAAGCCATAAAAATCAGGGTGCCCAGCATGGCCATGCCAATACGCGCACCGATGTCCAGAACTCTTTCGGAGACAGGACGGCCCCGAAAAACCTCGAAAATATAATACATTAGATGGCCCCCATCCAGTAAGGGAATTGGCAACAGGTTGATGACGCCCAGACCGATGCTGATGACAGCCAGAAACCCCAAAAAACTCATCCAGCCTTGCTGGGCCGTCTGGCCCGCGTAGTCCGCAATGGAAATCGGGCCGGACAGATTGCGCCAGGACACCTGGCCAATCACCATGCGGCCCAGCATTTTCAGGCTGAATACCGTGGTGTCCCAGGTTTTGACCATAGCCTGACCCAACGCTTTTACCGGGCCATAACGCTGTTCGGTTCGCAGGGTTTCAAACAGCACCGGGTCAACTTTTGGACCCGCGCCCACCCGGCCAATCTCGGTACCCTTGTCGCTTGTACGGGCAGGCGTCATGCGAATCGACCGCGAAGTCTGGCCGGATTCAAGCACCACCTCTATTTTCTTGCCGGGGAAAGCCCGCACCTGTTTCGAAAAATCCTGCCAGGTTTGAATGGTTTTTCCATTAACCGACAGAATTCTGTCACCCGGCTTCAGTCCGCTTTTTTCCGCGACGCCACCTGGCTCCACACGTCCCACAACTGGTGCCAGTTTAGGCGTGAAAGGAACCATGCCCAGCGATTTGGCGCTGTCTTCCATGTCGCCTGTATCAATCAGGCTGAAATCAAGTTCGCGCTGCTCGCCATTTGCCAGTTCAACAGCAGCCTTTTCCTTGTTGACAGCCGACTCCAGCAACGCCATCTGCAAATCGGCAAAGGTTTCAACGCGCTGTCCATTCACGCTGACAATTTCATCGCCATTGCGAAGACCCGCCTGTGCCGCGGGTGTCTGCTGATCGGGTTCTCCCACGATCGGCTTGAGCGCCGGAATGCCATGGATGAACAAGGCCCAGAAGACAATGACGGCCAGCAGAAAATTTGCCAGCGGGCCGGCGACAACAATCGCCATGCGCCGCCATACCGTTGCCCGGTTAAAGGCCCGATGCGCTTCTTCCCCGGCGACAGCACCTTCCCGCTCATCCAGCATTTTCACGTAGCCGCCCAATGGCAGCGCGCCCACGGCCCATTCGGTCTGATCCCGGCCCAGACGGCGGCTGAACAGCGGCTTGCCAAAACCGACGGAAAATTTAAGCACCTTGACGCCCGACCAGCGCGCGGCGAGATAGTGGCCGTATTCGTGCACCACAACCAGAATGCCGATCATGACCAGGAAAGACAGGATGGTTGTCAGCAGACTCATGCCGTCGCCTGCAATGCAAGAAATTCCTGCGTCATTTGCCGTGCACGCGAGTCTGCCTCCAGCAATTCCTCAAGTGCGTTCGGACTCGATCCCGGCAAATTATCCAGCGCGTGATGAATGGCTCGCGGGATATCGCCAAATGCGCATTTCGTGCTCAGGAAGGCATCGACCGCAATTTCATTGGCCGCATTCAGAACGGCTGGCGCATACCCGCCCGTCCGCAAGGCGTCAAAAGCCAGTTGCAGGCAGGGAAAGCGTCTGAAATCAGGCGGCTCGAACTGGAGGCTGCTGCCCAGCAAATTCAGCGGCGAGACGCCGGCTTCAATCCTCTCGGGAAATCCCAGCGCATAGGCAATCGGCGTGCGCATGTCCGGCGTGCCGAGTTGCGCCATCACCGAACCGTCACGGTATTCCACCATGGAATGGATGATGCTCTGCGGATGCACCAGCACGCGAATCTGGTCCGCCTGCGCATTGAACAGCCAGCGGGCCTCGATCACTTCCAGCCCCTTGTTCATCATGCTGGCCGAATCCACGGAAATTTTCCGGCCCATGACCCAGTTTGGATGCGCCACCGCCTGCTCCGGCGTGACAGCCGCCATCTGCTCGATACCCCATGTGCGGAACGGGCCGCCGGATGCCGTCAGCCAGATGGTATTCACGCCTGCCTTGTCCAGGTCACCGTCAAAGCCCATTGGCAGTGACTGGTAGATTGCGCTGTGTTCGGAATCGATAGGCAGCAGTGCCGCGCCGCTTTCCCGGATCGCATCCATGAACAACTGGCCGGAAACGACCAGCGTCTCCTTGTTGGCGAGCAGGATGCGCTTGCCGGCTTTAGCCGCCGCAAGCGTGGCGGGCAGGCCTGCCGCGCCGACAATGGCCGCCATCAGAGTCGTGACTTCGGGCGCGGTGGCAACGTCAACCAGCGCCCGAGGCCCTGCAAGCACTTCCGTGGCGCACTTTGCGGCAGCCAGTTTTTGACGGAGATCGTCGGCGGCAGCTTGCTCCGTCATCACCGCGTATCGCGGACGGAATTGCAGGCACTGTTGAAAAAGTTTTTCAGCCTGCGTGGCCCCGGTCAGCGCAAAGATGCTGAAGCGCCCGGGATGACGCGCAACCACATCCAGCGTATTGACACCGATGGTGCCGGTAGCGCCGAGTATGGTCAGAATCTGGGGGCTGGTCATGCGTGCCTCATGCCCACGAAACAAAATGAAGAATGCCGGCCGCGATCGGCAATGCGGCAGTCAGGGCATCGATCCTGTCCAGCACGCCGCCATGTCCGGGCAATATCGTGCCGCTGTCTTTTACGCCAGCCAGGCGCTTCATCCATGATTCGAACAGATCGCCGAGAATGGAAAAGTACAGCAGTGCGGCTGCCAGTATCAGCGCGCCGGGAATCCGCAAACCAACAATGGCGGCACTGATGGCGGAAGCATAGAGCCCCAGCGCGATGCCCGCGCCCGCCACGCCTTCCCAGGATTTTCCGGGACTGATACCGGGTGCCAGCTTGCGCCGGCCAAAACGGCGCCCCGCGAAATAAGCCGCGGTATCGGCAATCCAGACCACAGCCATCACGCCCAGCAGCAGCCAGGGGCTGCGCTCGCGGAATGCCACAATGGCTGCCCACGTCGGCAGTATGATCAGCGCGCCGGTAAGCGCGCGAACAAAATAAGCTTCGCCCCGCCAGCGGTTTGCCAGCCAAAGCGGCGCGACCAATACCCAGAACACCGCAGCCATCGCCCACAAGACCAGCATGGCATGCGAGGGGGAGGGCAGGTAATACACCACCATCGCGATGATGGCCATGCCTGCGCCATAGACGATTGGCAAAGGCTCGGGGAATGCCGAAATTCTCGCCCACTCATACCCTGCCACGCCGGCCACCAGCGCGATCAGGATCGCCCACAACATGGCGGGCAGAAAAAACAGCGCTGGAACAAAAATGGCCAGCATTACGATGCCAGTGATCACCCGGTTCATGATTCGTTTGCCGCCTCGGTCAACTGCTCGCTGGTCCGGCCAAAACGGCGTTCGCGTTTCTGGTAGGAATCTATCGCTGCATCCAGCGCCGCCGCATCAAAATCCGGCCACAGCGTGTCGGTGAAATAGAGTTCGGTGTAGGCCAGCTGCCAGAGCAGGAAGTTGCTGATGCGCTTTTCGCCGCCCGTGCGGATGAACAGATCGGGTTCGGGCGCATCGGACAGGCACAAACCCTGGGCAAGATCAGCCTCGGTGATGGGGCCGTTTCTGTCCTGATCGGTTATCAGCCGATTGACTGCCTGCAGGATATCCCAGCGCCCGCCGTAATTCGCCGCGACATTCAATATCAGGCGGGTATTGTTTTTGGTCAGCGCTTCGCCGTCGGCAATCAGCTTGTTCAGGCGCGGACCAAACCGGGCCAGATCGCCGACAATGCGCAAGCGCACGCCATTCTTGTGCAGTTTGTCGACTTCGCGCTCCAGAGCCAGCACAAACAGCTCCATGAGCTTGGTTACTTCATCTTCGGGACGTCGCCAGTTTTCGGAACTGAAGGCAAACAGCGTAAGCTGTTCCACCCCGCGCTCGATGCAGGCCTTGACTGTTTCCCTGACGGTATCGACGCCGCGCTTGTGGCCTGCCACACGCGGCATGAAACGCTGCTTGGCCCAGCGTCCGTTGCCATCCATGATGATGGCAATATGGCGGGGTACTTGGCGTATCTCAGGGATATCTGTGGTGGAGCTTTTGAATATCATGGCCGGCGGCCGTGCTTGAGACTTGATCGGCCGGCTTAGACCGCCATCAAGTCCGCTTCTTTCGCCTGCAACAGCTTGTCGATTTCAGCAATGAATTTGTCGGTCAGTTTCTGCACATCATCCTGCGCGCGGCGTTCCTCGTCTTCACTCGCTGTCTTGCTTTTGACCATGTCCTTCAGCGCGGTATTGGCATCGCGGCGCACATTGCGCACCGCCACTCGGGCGCTCTCGCCTTCGCCCTTCACCACCTTGATCAGATCGCGGCGGCGCTCTTCCGTCAGCGCGGGCATGGGCACGCGGATGATTTCGCCCTGCGTGGCCGGGTTCAATCCCAGGTCCGAATCGCGGATGGCCTTTTCCACCTTGCCCACCATGCTTTTTTCCCAAGGCTGTACGCCGATGGTGCGCGAATCTATAAGCGTGACATTGGCAACCTGCGGAACCGCGGTCATGCTGCCGTAGTAATCGACCATGACGTGATCAAGGATGCCGGTATGCGCACGGCCGGTACGCACCTTGCCCAGGTCGGCTTTCAGCGCCTCGATGGTCTTCTGCATTTTCTGCTCGGCGGATTTTTTCACGTCCGCGATAGTTTGATCAGCCACGATTGTCTCCTTACCTCAGTTCAAGGTCACTCGCGTGCCCTCATCCTCGCCCATCACCACCCGCTTCAGGGCGCCAGGCTTGAAGATGCTGAACACCGTAAGCGGCAGGCCCTGTTCGCGGCAAAGCGCGAAAGCGGCCAGGTCCAGCACACCCAGATTTTTTGCGATGGCCTCGTCGAAACTCAGTTGCTCGTATCGGATGGCTGCCGCATCCTTCTTGGGATCGGCGGTATACACACCATCGACCTTGGTCGCCTTGAGCATGAGTTCCGCGCCGATTTCGGCGCCGCGCAAGGCGGCCGCCGTGTCGGTGGTAAAGAAAGGATTGCCGGTGCCACCGCCGAAAATCACCACTTGACCATTCTGCAGATGTCGCAAGGCGATCTCGCGCTCGAATGCTTCGCCGACATGGGCGATGCTGACTGCCGTCATCACCGTGGCCGGCACATCCGCGGCCTGCATGGCATCCTTCAAGGCCAGCGCATTCATCACCGTCGCCAGCATGCCCATGCTGTCCGCCGTGGCACGATCCATTCCGCCCAGCGCACCCGTGGCGCCGCGAAACAGGTTGCCGCCGCCGACCACGATGCCCACCTGCACTCCAAGCTCTGCCACTTCCCGTATTTGGGCCACGATGCCGCGCAGCGTATCGGCGTGGAAACCATAGGCTTCCGGCCCCATCAGGGCCTCGCCCGACAGCTTGAGCAGAATGCGCTTGTAGGCCGGGTCAGGCATGTCAGGCTTTGCTCGCCTGCGCCATCACTTCGGCAACGAAGTCGTCCTTCTTCTTCTCGATGCCCTCGCCCACGATATACAGGGTGAAGCTCGCAACCGATGCGCCCTTGGACTTGAGCAACTGCTCAATGGTCTGCTTGTCATCCTTGACGAAAGGCTGGCCCAGCAGGGTCACTTCCTTCAGGTACTTGGCCACGGATCCCTCGACCATCTTGGCGACGATATCCGCCGGTTTGCCGGATTCGGCGGCTTTTTGCGCGGCGACGGAACGCTCTTTCTCGATCAGGTCCGCGGGCACATTTTCCTTCGACAGCGAAACCGGCTTGCTCGCCGCGATGTGCATGGCAATATCCTTGGCCAGCGACTCATCGCCGCCCACCACATCCACCACCACGCCAATCCTGGAGCCGCCATGCACATAGCTGGCCAGACGGCCCTGTGCAGGAGTACGCACAAAACGGCGCAGGCTCATGTTTTCGCCAATCTTGCCGACCAGCTGGGTGCGCACTTCCTCGACCGTCTTGCCGCCCATATCCATTGCCGACAGCGCCGCGACATCCGCCGGATTGCTTTTGGCAACCATCTCTGCCAGCGATTTGGTGAAAGCCAGAAAATCGTCGTTCTTGGCCACGAAGTCGGTTTCGCAGTTGACTTCGATCATGGCGCCCAGCTTGGCATCGGGGCTGATGTAAATGCCGACCACGCCTTCCGCCGCGATACGGCCTGCCGCCTTGGTTGCCTTGTTGCCGAACTTCACGCGCAGGATTTCCTCGGCCTTTTCCATGTCGCCGCCCGCTTCGGACAGCGCCTTCTTGCAATCCATCATGGGGGCATCGGTCCGGTCACGCAGATCCTTCACCATGCTTGCGGTAATTTCCGCCATTTGCTGCTCCTTCAATACTTTTTACAGATCAAATATGAAAAGAGGGGCCAACGCCCCTCTTGTGTCATTTCGGGACGATCAGGCCGCGCCGCCTTCTTCCTCCACAAACTCTTCCTCGCCACCCACCATTTCCTGGATGACCTGCGCACGGCCTTCCAGCACGGCATCGGCGATGCCGCGGGCATACAGCCGAATGGCTCGGCTGGAGTCGTCGTTGCCGGGAATGACGTAATCCACGCCTTCGGGGCTGTTGTTGGTATCCACCACGCCAATCACCGGCACACCCAGCTTTTTTGCTTCGGTAATCGCGCCCTTCTGGTAGCCGACATCGATGACAAAAATTGCATCGGGCAGCACGTTCATTTCACGAATGCCGCCCAGGCTGCGGTTGAGTTTCTCCACCTCGCGAGACTGCAGCAGGGTTTCCTTCTTGGACAGCTTGCCCGCTTCACTCAGGGCGGCTTCCATGTCGTTCAGGCGCTTGACCGACTGCTTCACGGTCTTGAAGTTGGTCAGCATGCCGCCCAGCCAGCGGTGGTTAACGAAAGGCATGCCAGCGCGCGCGGCTTCCTCGCCAACGATTTCGCGCGCCTGGCGTTTGGTGCCCACGAACAGGATGGTGCCCTTGTTGGAAGCCAACTGGCGCACGAACTTGAGCGCGTCCTCGAACATGGGGAGCGACTTCTCAAGGTTGACGATGTGAATCTTGTTGCGATGGCCGAAAATGAACGGAGCCATCTTGGGGTTCCAGTAACGGGTCTGGTGGCCGAAATGAACACCAGCCTCCAGCATTTGACGCATGGTCACGGACATACTATTTCCTTTCAAAGGTTGAGCCTCCACCCGCCTGGCGCTGGCAGTACATTTGTCCAGCGCACCCTTGGTTCCATCAAATCAACGATGGAGCAGGTGTGTGTATTTCCCCGGGCCCATCCCGGGAAGGCCGTGATTTTAAACCGGATTTGCCTTTTAATTCAAGGCAAAAGTTATGGCCAATCCCTGTCCAGGCAGACATGTCCTTAACAACAGCAAAATGCATCCGCGTTTGTTTATGGTACAGAATATCCGGCTGCAGTCGGGTGCCGGCCAGCGATGGGGAAAAACCGGTTTAAATAAAAGGAAGGGGCTTCCGCCCCTCTCGTATCACCACAAGATCAGGCTGACCCGATGGCTCGGCCCCGACAGCGAGTTGCAATACCCACAAACCCCAGGCCAGCCAGAAGCATTGTCCAAGTTTCCGGTTCGGGAACAGGAGGCGCGGTACCGATGGCGGCCACCGAGTTGGCTGAACCCGGCGTGCCAAAATCAGTGCCGTTGTAGGAGGCAGAGGTCTCGACATAATAGTTTGCCGCGGTGAGCATATAGGGCGGGGAGATCATTTGCAGGGAATAACTCTTACCGGCTGCGCTACTTGTCCATGAAACCGAGAACAGGGTCTGGCCAAGACCATTCTCCAACTGGATTGAGTCTGACGAGTTTGACAGGACAATGCCTGACCACACCTGATTGGGAGCAATGCCGCCGTTGCCCGTGGCACTCCGGCCCAAAAGGAAGTATGCACCCGATGCCAGGATTGTCCCCGTGCCAGCCGTCAAGGCATAGGATTCCGCGCCAGACCTGATGACCAGTCCGGCAAGATCAATCGAAACCGGGAGCGGATTGACGAGTTCGATCCACTCTCCCGCGCTATCCGCCACTGCTGCCGGATCCGGCATGAACTCGCTGACCCATATCTGTCCCGGAACCAGTTCATTCACTGTAATGGCATGAGATGGCATCGCCAGAACGCACCCCAGCAGTCCGATAGTGATTTTTCCCGCGAATGTTGCAGATCGTACGACCATTGTTTTCCCCTTTGATATCCAAGTGATCCCCGGCTGCGCCAAGGTAGATCACATGAGCAACACCAGGCTTCCCTACCATCAACCACCTAGGCGGCTCACATGCTTTTTGTACAAGCATCACCGTCATGTTGCTTGTCAGGACAAAGTAGAAGTCAATGAAAAGACCGTCAATACAACCAAAGTTATAGATGGTCAAAAAATTACATTGGCTTTACATACTGGCCGCGCGGCGGTAGAGGGTTAAAATATGACCCTCCCTGTTATTCAGACACTCCATGTCCGTCACCCTCAAAACCCCCGAAGAAATCGAAAAAATGCGCGTGGCGGGCCGGCTGGCCTCGGAGGTGCTGGATTACATCACCCCTTATGTAAAACCAGGCGTCACCACGGGCGAGCTGGACAAGTTGTGTCATGACTACATGGTGGACGTGCAGGGCACGATCCCCGCGCCGCTCAATTACACGCCGCCGGGGCATGTGCCCTACCCCAAGTCGATCTGCACCTCGGTCAATCATCAGGTATGCCACGGCGTGCCTGGCGACAAGGTGCTGAAGAATGGCGATGTCGTGAACCTGGACATTACCGTCATCAAGGACGGCTGGCATGGCGACACCAGCCGCATGTTCATGGTCGGCGAAGTCTCCATCCAGGCCAGGCGGCTGATCCAGATTACCTACGAATCGATGTGGGTGGGAATTGCTCAGGTCAAGCCAGGCGCGACACTGGGCGATATTGGCGCCGCCATCCAGAAGCATGCCGAGGGTCATGGCTACAGCGTGGTACGCGAATTCTGCGGCCACGGCATCGGCAACAAGTTTCACGAAGACCCGCAGGTACTGCATTACGGCAAACCAGGCACGGGCATGAAACTGCAACCAGGCATGACTTTCACCATCGAGCCCATGATCAACGCCGGCAAAAAGGATATCCGCCAGCTGGGTGATGGCTGGACCATCGTCACCAAGGATCACAGCCTGTCGGCACAATGGGAACACACTGTGCTGGTAACCGGGAACGGCTTTGAGGTGCTGACCGTTTCCGCTGGTACGCCCGCTGCACCAGCCCTCATCTCACAAGCCGCCTGACATGCAGGCGGCGGAACTGGCCGCCCTGCGAGCGCGGCTCAGAAAGGGCCGTACCGATCTGGCATCGGCATTCCAGTCACGCCCCCATCCCCAGCACTATCTGCAACGGCACGCCAGGCTGGTCGATTCCATTTTGTGCGCGCTCTGCGATGCACTGCTTCCACAAGACACCAGCCTGGCGGCGGTAGGCGGCTACGGCCGGGGTGAACTGTTTCCGGCATCGGACGTGGATGTGCTGGTGCTGATTTCCGGCGCGCCGGACGAGGCCTTGAAAACGCGCCTGGAAACCTGGGTGCAGGCCTGTTGGGATGCCGGACTCGAAATCGGACACAGCATCCGCACCGCCGAGGAATGCGCGGATGAAGCCGGCAAGGACATCACGATTGAAACCGCCTTGCTGGAAGCGCGCCAGATTTGGGGCAACTCGACACTGTTTGATCGGTTCAGGCAATTGTTTTCGGCTCGTTTCAACCCCCGCCGGTTCGTCGAAGGCAAGCTGCTGGAACAGAAAAACCGCCACAACCGCTTCGAAGACAGCGCCTACAAACTCGAGCCCAATTTGAAGGACAGTCCCGGCGGCCTGCGCGACCTGCACATGATTCACTGGCTGGGCCTGGCGGCGAATGCGGGCGGCGACTGGCAGGCGCTTGCCCGCTCCGGCATCCTGCCCCGCACCGAGGCAATGCGGTTGTCGCGGATTCAGGGCGTTCTTGACCTGCTGCGCATTCACCTGCACTTGCAGGCCCGGCGGCGCGAAGACCGCCTTGCCTACGATTACCAGACCCAGCTCGCGGAATCGCTGAAATTGACCGACTCCCGGCACCACCGGGCAGGCGAGTTGCTGATGCAACGCTACTACCGTGCCGCCAAACAGGTTCAACTGGCCAACGAAATACTGATTCCGGCATTGCGGGCGCGGGTTTTAAATGAGCCGGTCACGGATCGCGCACTGGATGGCGAATTTGTCCTGCGCGGGAATACGCTGGCGCCATGCAACCCCGAACTGCTCGAAAGGGATCCCGGCGCCATATTCCGCGCATTCCGTGCCGCCATGCAGCATTCCATCCCCGCCTTTGCACCGGACCTGATCAGTGCGATCTGGCGTGCTCGATTGAAAGTGAATTCGGCATTTCGCGCCAACGCGGAAAACCGGGCTGAGTTCATGGCAATCCTGCACGAACCACACGGTGTGACCTGGGCGCTCAAAGCCATGACGCGGTATGGCGTTCTCGGCCGTTACCTGCCGGCGTTTGGCCGAATTTCAGGTCAGATGCAGCACGACGGATTTCACATCTACACTGTCGACGAACATACGCTGGCGGTGCTGAGGAATGTCCGGCGCTTCACCGTGGCGGAATTCGCCCATGAATATCCGCTGGCCTCAAGATTGATTTCGGGGTTCGACAAACCCGAACTGCTCATTCTGGCCGCCCTGTTCCATGACATCGCCAAGGGACGCGGCGGCGATCACTCGCAGTTGGGCATGCGCGATGCGCGGCAATTTTGCCGTTCGCATGGACTGCCGCGCGAGGATGTCGAACTTGTGGCCTGGCTGGTCAGGGAACATCTGACCATGTCACGCACGGCGCAGAAGGAAGACTTGAGCGATCCGGAAGTCATCGAGACATTCACCAGAAAAGTTGGTGCATTGCGACAGCTCGATGCGCTTTACATCCTGACCGTCGCGGACATTCGCGGCACCAGCCCCAAAGTGTGGAATGCCTGGAAGGGCAAACTGCTGGAAGACCTCTATCACGCCACGCGTGCGCGCCTGACCGGAGAGGCCCGCGCAACCGGCGGTATCAGCGAAATACAGTCGGACGCGCGTGCCAGGCTTGCGCTTTATGGCATTCAACCCGATGCGGCCGATGCCCTGTGGCGTCATCTGGATGAAAGCTACTTCCTGCGTTTTGATGCCGCCGACATTGCCTGGCACGCGCGCATGCTGTGGCAAAAGCCTGACACCCGGCAGCCCATCGTGCGTGCCCGCTTGTCACCCGCCGGTGAAGGCATTCAGGTGCTGGTTTACTGTCCTGACATGCCGGATCTGTTTGCGCGCGTGTGCGGTTTTTTTGCCCGCAACCAGTTCTCCGTGGTGGAAGCCAAGATACACACGAGCCGGCATGGCTATGCGCTGGACAGTTTTCAGGTGCTCGACGACGGACGGCGGGAAGTGCACTACCGTGATTTTCTGCAATTCATGGAGCATGAACTCGCGCTTGGACTTGATCCGGCCCGTCAGCCTGAACCCGTGCCTGCCGGCCGATATTCGCGCCGGTTGCGCCATTTCCCCATTCAGCCGGAAATCGAAATCCAGCCTGATGAGCGCGCGCGCTATCACATTCTGTCGCTTTCCTGCGGCGACCGCGCAGGACTGCTGCATGGCATTGCCCAGGTATTTCAACGGCATGGCATCGCCCTGTACAGCGCCAAAATCCATACGCTCGGCGAGCGTGTGGAAGACCGCTTTCTAATCCGGGGAGAAGCGCTGGAAAAACAGAAGAACCTGCTGGAATTGGAGCGGGACCTGATAAGCGTGCTGGAGCAGCCTGCCAGATCTTGAGCCGCTCACATGGACGGTCGGGCGTATTCGTCGATATATCTGCCGCGTGCCGGCGCACGGCGTTTCGCATTGTTTTTTTTGCGTTCGGGCTTTTTGGCGGGCTGGATTTGTTCTTCCCAGGTTTCCTGGGGCCGTGAGCGATTACGCTGCGGCGAAATGGCCGTGCCACTTACAATTCCGCCAACTGTGTCTTCCGCTGCCGTTAAATATTCTTTCTTGTTTTGCATGTTTTTTTGTATTTCAAGCCGCAGCGCGCCACTCTCTCAGGCTGGCGGCAAGGTTACGGGTCATGAAAATCAGTGATGCCAGCCTCTCACGCGAAGGCATCTGTTCACATTCGATCAGCTTGCCTTGCGCATAGACGCTGACAATCAGGAGATTGTTCTTTACCTCCAGCGGCAGGCTGGTTTGTCTTGTCGAAAGCGCGAGCTGAACATCGCCCCACATTTCCCTGCTGACCTCCAGCGCGATGGCCAGCCTTCCCTCTCGATCGGGTGACGACCAATAACGGCTGGCGTCTAGCAACAGCGTCACCGCGCCATCCAGACGCTCGGCATCTATCACTGTCAGGGGTGGTCTTGCTTCGCTCAAGTAACAGTCCTCTAGGGAAAACGATTTACACAATCGACACTCTCGTTAGCGGCCGGATTACTTTGCGCTTTAGGCCGTTTGTCGGGTATGGATTTTTGCCGGAAATGCCGAAAAAACGACAGCTATTCAACAGTCTCGCGGTTGGGAAAAAGCACGTCGGTAAAACCGAAATTTGAAAAATCCCGCATGCGCATGGGATACAGAACACCACGCAAATGATCGGTCTCATGCTGCACCACGCGAGCATGAAAACCCTCGACCGTGCGGTCGATGGAGTTCCCCGCGGCATCAAAGCCGCGATAGCGTATACGGGAATAACGCGGCACGCGTCCGCGCAGGCCAGGCAATGACAGGCAGCCTTCCCAGTCTTCCTGCACCTCGTCCGTCAAAAATTCCAGCACAGGGTTGACCAGCACAGTCAATGGGATGGGAGCCACATCGGGATAACGTGGATTTTCAGTAATCTCGAAAATCACCACTTGCAAATCCACGCCGATTTGCGGCGCGGCAAGCCCCGCGCCATTCAGGTGATGCATGGTATCCAGCATATCCATGACAAGACTGTTCAATTCGGCCGTACCGAATTGCTCAACATGCCGCGCCTGCCGCAAGAGGCGCGGGTCGCCCATTCTCAAGACTTCTCGAACAGGCATGTCGTTCTAGACGGGGCAGGATTCAGGGTGGTCCAACACCACCAATTCTTCCAGCAGTAACCTGACCCGGACCATCAAGTCTTCAAGCCCGCGCTGAATATCGGTTTCATGGATGCCGTTTTTCGATGCGCCACGGCCCGCCGCATCGTTGACCACTACCCCGATCGCTGCGTAGCACAATTCGATTTCACGCGCGAGATAGGCTTCGGGCATGCCGGTCATGCCGACCATGTCGGCGCCGTCCCGTTCCATGCGATTGATTTCAGCGGCCGTTTCAAGCCGCGGCCCCTGGGACACGGCATACACGCCGCCATCCCGCACCTTGAGATTTTTCAGGGAAGCCGCGCGCAAAATATCGCGTCGCATGGCATCGCAGTAAGGTTCGGTAAAGTCCAGATGCGTCACCTGTTTTTCGCCGGAAATCGTGAAGGTGCCAATCCGGCCCCAGGTGTAGTCAATGATCTGGTCGGGCACGACCATGCTGCCCGCGGGCAATGCCGGGTTGATTCCGCCGACCGTGGCAATGGACACGATGCGATCCACGCCGTGTTCCTTGAGCGCCCACAGATTGGCACGATAATTCACCTCATGTGGCGGAATGGTATGACCGTAGCCGTGGCGCGCCAGAAAAATGATTTCTTCGCCGCACAATCTGCCGAAGGTCAGCGCGCCAGAAGGTTCCCCATAGGGCGTGCGCGTCACCTGGCGGTGGGTGATTTCAAGATTGGCCAGTTTGGTGAGGCCGGTGCCCCCGATGATTCCCAGCATGTTTTTTCCCAGTAACTTTTATTCTTCTTCTATTCTGCCTGCAACGCACGGATTTCCGGCAGATTCCGCCACAAGCCATACGCATCCATGCCGCAACCAAAAACATAACGGTTGGGAACGGTCAGCCCGACAAAATCCGCTTTTACCGGCTTGGATTTCTCGATGGCCTTGTCTGCGAGCACGGCGGTGTAAATCCGCGCCGCGCCCATCTCCTGCAGCTTCTGCCGGATGGCATACAGGGTTTCGCCTTCATCCAGAATGTCATCCAGCACCAGCACCGACCGGCCTGAGACCGATTTGCCCGGCAGCACGCGCCACTCGATGGCGCCGCCCTGGGTCTTGCCGCGATAACGCGTCACATGGAGATAATCGAACTCAAGCGGAAAATCGAGGCGGGGCAACAACTGGCCCGCGAATACGATGGCGCCGCCCATCACTGGCAATACCAGCGGAAACCGGTCATGCAGCACGCCCGAAATATCCCGACCCAACCTGTCCAGGCACACTTGAACGGTTTGCGCATCCGCGATGACTTCGGACGCAACCAGAATATCGCGCGCATCATATTCATTCATGACTGCCCACTCCTCATACTTTCTTTGTTGTTTACCCAACGACCAATTGTCGTGGACTTGCGGCAATCGCGGCCGGTCGCACCTGCCTTCGGCAGGCACTGCGCCCTGCTCATGCCGCCCTTTGTCTTGCCGTTTCATACAGGCAAATCGCGGCCGAAACCGAAACGTTCAGGCTTTCAACCGCGCCGCCAATAGGTATCCGCGCGGCCTCATCGCACGTCTTGCGCGTCAGCTGTCTCAAGCCCGCCCCTTCCGCGCCCAATACCCAGGCTATGCCGCTTTTGGCATCGATTTTATCGAGGGATCTGGACGCCTCGGCCTCCATCGCAACCGTCCACACCTGAAATTCCTTGAGTTCATCCAGGCTGCGCGCAAGATTGGTCACCATCAAATAGGGCACGGTTTCGGCCGCGCCACTGGCCACTTTTTCCACAGTCGAATTCAATCCCACCGCGCGGTCCTTTGGAGCAATGACCGCATGGGCGCCAAACGCATCGGCCGAACGCAACACCGCCCCCAGATTATGGGGGTCCGTCACGCCATCCAGCACGACGATTAACGGCGCGCCTTCGATGACTTCAATGACTTCCGCCAAAGTGCGCGCCATCGTGACGGCTTCGACTTTTGCCACGACGCCCTGATGGCGCGCGCCGCCGACCATTTTATCCAGTCTTCCACCATCCGCCATGCGGGCGGCCAGACCGGCACTCGCCAATACCGCAAGAAAATCCCGCATGCGCGCATCCTGCCTGCTTTCGTCCACCCAAACTTCAATGACTGTCTGTGGCGCGGAACGCAAGCGCGCCTTGACGGCATGGAAGCCATACATCCAGCGAGACTTCATCGATGATTCCTAATATTCAACTTCAACTGACCTGTTTGTCTGAAAAAAACCAAAAAATTGATATGCGTCAAGGAATAACCTTTCCTTAGTCACTAGTATTCGCAAACCAAGGGTACCTTATAAAACTCAACCAAAAACTTTCTTTAGGAGGAGACCATGCAAAAAACCTTATTGCTTTCAGCGTTTGCCAGTTGCTTGTTGCTGGCAAACAGCGCCCAGGCCGAAGTCAATATCACCGGGCTTGCCAACAGCTGCAACAACTGCCACGGCGCGAATGGCGTATCCGCGGGGGAAAGCATGCCCTCCATTGGCGGACTGCCCGAAGCCTACCTCAAGAACATCATGATGGAATGGAAAAGCGGCGCACGCTACTCCGCCACCATGGGCCGTCTGATCAAGGGCTACACGGAAGAAGAAATTTCCGCGCTGGCCGCCCATTTCTCCAAGAAGCCCTGGGTTCCCGTCAAGCAGAAGACCGATGCCAAGCTGGTGAGCGCCGGCAAGAAAGTGGCGGAAAAGTGTTCTGGCTGCCATGGCGATACCGGTAAATCGGAGGATGCCGAGACACCCAGCCTCAATGGCCAGTGGACTCAGTACATGGAACTCGAACTCATGAAGTACCGCGACGAAGCGGTCACCATGCCCCACAAGAAAATGCGCGGTGCTGCCATGAAGGCAGGAGAGGCTGACGGCAACGCCGCAGCCGAGTTCTTTGCCAGCCAGAAAAAATAAGGAGACCAGCATGAGCCAGATCAATCGTCGTGAATTTATCAAGCTGGCCGCGGCGGCCAGCTCCGCCGCAGTCCTGACCATTTCCAAGTCAGCCCATGCCGGCGCCAAGGGCAAGGTTGTCGTTATCGGCGGTGGGTATGGCGGCGCCACCGCTGCCAAATACCTCCGGTTGATGGACCCCGGTGTTGAAGTCACCCTCATCGAATCCAATAAAATTTACACCGCCTGTCCGCTATCCAACGAAGTCATCTCAGGCCACCGTGATATCAAAAGTCAACAGGTAGGTTATGACGGCCTCAAGAAACATGGCGTGAAGGTGCTGCACGACACCGTCACATCCGTCGATGCCATCAAGAAGACCGTCACCACCCAGGGCGGCAAGACCCTGCCCTACGACGCACTGGTGATGTCACCCGGCGTCGATTTCAACTATGCCGGCGTGGAAGGCTATTCCGAAGCCGTGGCCGAAGAGCTGCCGCATGCCTACAAGGCCGGTCCGCAGACCCTGCTGTTGAAGAAACAGCTGGAGTCCATGCCGGATGGCGGCAAGTTCATCATCGCGGTGCCGCCCGGCCCGTTCCGCTGCCCGCCCGGGCCATATGAACGCGCCTCCCAGGTTGCCCATTACCTGACCACCCATGGCAAGACCAAATCCAAGGTCATCATCCTCGATGCCAACGACTCCTTCTCCAAGAAGGGCCTGTTCGAACAGGCGTGGAAGAACATGTTCGGTTACGGTGCCGGTGGCATGATGGAATGGGTGCCCGGCGCTTCCGACGGCAAAGTGGTCAAGGTGGACGCCAAGACCAAGACCGCCTTCACCAGCTTTGGCGAGCACAAGGCTGATGTGCTGAACCTCATCCCGCCGCATCATGCCGGCAAGATTGCCAAGGACACAGGCCTCACCAATGCCAAGGGCTGGTGCGAAGTGACACCCATGACCATGGAGTCCACAGTGCACAAGGACATCTACCCCATCGGCGACGCCTGCGTGGCGGGCGAGATGCCGGTCTATCCGATGCCCAAGTCGGCGCACATGGCCATGACCCAGGCCAAGGTGGCAGTCGGGGCAATCCTCGCCAAGATGAACGGCCAGCCCGCGCCGGAGCCCTATTACGTCAATACCTGCTACAGCACGGTCAATCCGGAGTATGGCTTCTCGGTGGTGCATATCTATCGCGTGAAGGACAACAAGTTCGTCTACATCACGGATGCCGGTGGCGTGTCACCCGTCACGCTCGGCACCAAGGAAGCACCGCAACCCGTGCCCGCCATCCAGCGCAAGCTTGAAGCGGAATACTGCGTTGGCTGGTTCAACAACGTGATGGCGGATGCGTTTTCCTGATTGATTTTTTGAAGTGTGATGACAACACGTTCTCAAGGAGGGTAATGATGAAGATACTAAAACACAGTTGGCTTGGAGGGCTGGCGCTTGCCATGTTCTCCTTCGCCATGCCGGCCGTTTCGGCCGATACGCCGGCACCTGTATCAGCCGGTTCGCAGGCCCCCGTGCTCGACAAACAGCCGGTGGACGCCAAGAAGTGTTATGCCTGTCATGACAACATCGAGGAGTTCCATGCCAGCGGCAAGCATGCCAAGGTCAACTGCGTAAGCTGCCATACCGGCACAGCGGAACACTTGGCCTCCAGCAAGGACAAGAAGAAGGAAACCAAGCCGGCCACCATCAAGGATCACCGTGCTTGCGCCACCTGTCACAAGGATCAGTATGAGACCTTTGTGAAACTCAACTACAACTCGCCGGCCCGTCTTGAAAAAGGTACTTTCAAGGGACGTTCGCCGCTGTTCGACAAAATCATGGAAGGCTACGGTTTCACCTTTGAACACGGCGAACCGCGTTCCCACGCCTTCATGCTGGTTGACCAGTGGGCGGTGGACCGTGGCTTTGGCGGACGCTTCCAGTTCAAGGACTGGAGACACGTCAGCAAATCCGAGGCGGCTGCCAACGACCCCTGGAACGTGCTTTACGACCGCGAACCTGAAACTTCCGACCAGAAGAAATTCATGCGTCAGGCCGTCATGGCCGTCAACCCGGTGTGCATGAACTGCAAGACGCAGGATCACATCCTGGACTGGAAATTCATGGGTGACAAGGATCCCAACGCCAAGTGGGACCGCACCTCCAAGCCGGTTGAATTTGCACGTGGCATGAAGCATCCGCTGAACTGCTACATGTGCCATGACCCGCACAGCACCCAACCGCGTGTCGTGCGCGATGCCCTTATCCAGGCTGTCGTGGACCGCAAGCTCGGTACCTATCCGATGAACGCGGAGAAGAGCAAGCAGACGACCATGACCAAGGTCAACTTCCAGCGCGATGGCAAGGATTTCCGCGCCATCGGCTTGCTGAACAAGGCGGACTCCAACCTGATGTGCGCCCAGTGCCATGTGGAATACAACTGTGGCCCCGGTTACGACATGACTGCTGATAATTCCTCTGGCAAGTACTCCGTGACCATGGCCGACCCACGTACCAACCTGTTCCCCTGGACCAACGTTTTCGGTTACAAGAAGATCATGACCGATGACTACAAGTACAGGGACTTCAAGCATGCCGCAACCGGTGCCATGCTGCCCAAACTCCAGCATCCGGAAATGGAAACCTACTGGGGCTCCAAGCATGAGAAAGCCGGCGTGGAGTGCAAGCATTGCCACATGCCCAAGTCCAAGAACGCCAAGGGCAAAACCTTCACTTCTCACCAGCAGATGTCCCCGCGTGAGCAGATCAAGGAAACCTGCCTGAGCTGCCATGGCGACTGGACCGAGAAGGACGCGAAGTATGCCATCGACGCGATCCAGAACTACACCCGCGGCAAGATGGCTGACGCCGAGTTCTGGCTCTCCCAGTTGATCGACCAGATCGTCAAGGCCAAGGACGCCGGTGTCGCCAAGGACACCATCGACAAGGCCTATGACTACCAGTACGACGCCAACCTGTACTGGGAATGGTGGACCGCCGAGAACTCCGATGGCTTCCACAATCCGGCTGACGCCCGCGAGTCCCTGACCCGCTCGGTCGATGCCTCCAAGGATGGGGTTGCAATGCTCAGGAAAGCTTTGGCCGACATGAAGAAACCGGTCGCCATGGCTCCCGCAGCAGCGCCTGCGCCAGCAGCAGCACCCGCAGCAAAATAATCTCCTCCGCAACGTTCGGGCCGGCCTCATCAGCCGGCCCATTTTTTTGTCATGATTATTTGACGCTTGGTTTCAACTTCCGGATTCGTTATCCTTAGCCGTTCGATCCAAACCATCCATTAATGTCTTCCTCCGATATTTCACTCTCGGTTCATAACCTCGGTTGCATGCGGGGTGAACGTGAACTGTTCACTGGCATGAATTTCACTTTGCATGGCGGGGAGGCATTGCTCATTCAGGGCGGCAATGGCCAGGGCAAGACCAGCCTGTTGCGGCTGCTTACCGGCCTTTCCCAGCCAGCGGGTGGCGAAGTGCGCTGGCGCGGAGAAAAGCTGGACAAGACAAGCGAGACTTATCACCGCGAGATGGCCTATATCGGTCATTTGAACGGCATCAAGGATGACCTGACACCGATCGAGAATTTGCGGCTTGCCTCTCAACTGGCAGGGCGCACCCTGAATGAATCAGAGGCAGAAAAAACACTGATACAGCTTGGTCTGGGGCGCTGCCTGGATTTGCCTTGCCGGGTGTTGTCCTTTGGACAGCGGCGGCGGGTTTCCCTGGCAAGCCTGCTCTGCTCGGATGCGCTGCTTTGGATTCTGGATGAACCGCTGACCGGCCTGGATGTGCATGGCGTAGCCCTGCTGGAAAACCTGCTGAAGGCCCATATTGATAAAGGCGGCATGGCGGTGCTCACCACGCATCAGCCGATCTCGCTTGAAGGCGGCAATATCCGCACACTGCGAGTGGGCGGCCCCTCTCAAACATGAGCAGGCTGTTGAGGAACACTCCGGGAGCAGCGTTTGCACGAAAAATGCTCAGATGCAAGGCGCGCGACGAAGGTCGTATTGGACATACGAAGCCGAGGAGCGCAACGCCGCAGATGGGCATTTTTCGTGCAAACCCTTCGGGGCGAGGCTTTCCGGGCGGCCTGCTTTGTCGCGCCGCTTGCGAAGGGGGTCGACCATTCGCTGCGCGCCGCTTCGCGCGCAGCGCCGGAGCATGGCCCCTCGGCACGTGGGCAGCGGAGGCGAACACTGGCTCGCGCCGGCGTTCCCATGCGCTGCTTACGGCTCGCTTCACTGCGCACGTTTCGAGGCGCAACGTTGCGCGAGCCGTCCCGGAAAGTCTCGCCGCTGCCCCGTGGAGTTCTTCAACAGCCTGCTTGCTTCATGAGACAATGACGCCCGATGCTCAACTTTCTGATTACTGTTATCCGCCGCGACCTCATGCTGGCAGCCCGGCGCCGTGGCGACTGGCTGACTTCTCAGTTTTTCTTTGTCATGGTCGCCAGCATGTTTCCACTGGGAATCGGCCCCGACCCGGTCACACTGAAAATGATCGGCCCGGGCGTGGTCTGGGTATCCGCGCTGCTGGCTTCCTTGCTGTCCCTGCCAAGATTGCTGGCGGAAGACTATCGCGACGGCTCGCTCGAACAGATGCTGCTTACTCCTCAGCCTCCAGTATTGCTGGCGCTGGGAAAATCGCTCGCGCATTGGCTGATTTACGGTATTCCCCTGCTGATCATCAGCCCCATCCTGGGCATCCAGTTTGCATTGCCGGCGGACGCCATTGCAATCCTGATGCTGTCGCTGCTGATAGGCACGCCCATCCTTTCCCTGCTGGGCAGCGTGGGAGCTGGGCTGACACTGGGATTGCGCGGCAGCGGCGTTCTGTTGACCCTGTTGATTCTGCCGCTTTATGTTCCCGTGCTGATCTTCGGCGCCGGCGCGGTGGATGCAACCATGGCCGGGACCGGGGCGGAATCCCATCTTTCACTGCTGGGTGCCATCCTGGTGTTAACCTTGCTGGTGGCGCCCTGGATTGCCGCCGCCGCGCTTAAAGTATCGATCGAATAATGGCTTTGAATCTCTACTACTACGCTTCGCCCGCCACGTTCTACCATCTCAGCGGGAAGCTGATCCCGTGGTTCGGCTGGAGCGCCGCGCTGTTAACCGTGATCGGGCTCTACCTCAGCTTCTTCATGGCACCTACAGATTTCCAGCAGGGTGAGGCGTACCGGATCATATTCATCCACGTGCCCGCCGCCTGGATGTCCATGTTCATCTATCTGATCATGGCATTCTGGGGCGCGATCGGGCTGGCTTTCAAAACCCGCCTTTCCTTCATGATGTCACGGGCCCTGGCGCCCACTGGCGCCCTGTTTACTTTTATAGCCCTCTGGACTGGCGCGCTTTGGGGAAAACCCATGTGGGGCGCATGGTGGGTATGGGATGCGCGGCTGACCTCGGAACTAATCCTGCTTTTTCTGTACATAGGCATCATGGCGTTGTGGGCCGCCATTGACGACCCGCAGCGCGGCGACCGGGCTGGCGCGTTGCTGACTTTAGTGGGTGCGATCAACGTGCCGATCATTTATTTCTCGGTCAAGTGGTGGAACACGCTGCACCAGGGTGCATCCGTCAGTCTTACCAAAGCGCCTTCGATGGCCAAGATCATGTTGCTGGGCATGCTGATCATGGCGATTGCCGCATGGCTTTACACCATTGCTGTCGCGCTATACCGGGTAAGAACGCTGATACTTGAACGCGAACGAAACACGGACTGGGTCAAGGCCCTGATGGAGAAATAACATGCAATGGGCGAGTGTGAATGATTTCATGGCCATGGGCGGATATGGTCTGTATGTCTGGGGCTCTTACGTGGTGATGATTGCGGTGGTCGTTGTTGAAATCGTGCTGCTGAGAAAAGGCAGGAGCCAGACCCTGAAACTTTTGAAGCGCATGCGTAATTGGGAAGAGCAATGAAGTCCAGACACAAAAAACTGCTTGTCATCGGCCTGGGGCTGGTTGGCATAGGATTGATCGCCACCCTGGTGCTGAATGCTTTCCGCAGCAACCTGGTGTTCTTTTTCACCCCGACCCAGGTCGTTCAGGGCGAAGCGCCCACGGGACGCGCCTTCCGCATTGGCGGCCTGGTCGAAGCCGGCAGCGTGAAGCGCCAGCCAGATGGCATCAATGTCAAATTTGTCGTGACGGATACGGCCAAATCCATCCCCGTGATTTATCAGGGCATCCTTCCTGACCTGTTCAAGGAAGGCAAAGGCGTGGTGGCGGAAGGCAAGCTGGGCTCTGATGGGTTATTCACCGCCTCGCAAGTCCTGGCCAAGCATGACGAGAACTACATGCCGCCCGAGGCCGCGCATGCCGTTGAACAAGCCCAGAAAGCCCAGGAAACGCTGGTGAAATAATTGCCTTCCTAATAGGGGCATCACTTAAAAAGGTGGAGACATGATTCCGGAACTAGGCCATTTCGCTCTGATCGTCGCGCTGTTGCTGGCGCTAACGCAAGGCATCCTGCCACTGGTTGGCGCGCATCGCGGCAACGCGACACTGATGGGCGTCGCCCGGCCTGCCGCGCAGGGGCAGTTCGTGTTCGTGGCTTTTGCCTTCGGCTGTCTGGCATGGTCCTTCCTCAACAACGATTTCAGCGTGGAAAACGTTGCGCGTAATTCCTTTTCGCAACTGCCGGAAATTTACCGCTTCACCGCCACCTGGGGCTCGCACGAGGGCTCCCTGCTACTGTGGACATTGATCCTGAATGTCTGGACGGTTGCCGTCACCGTCTTTTCGCGCCATCTGCCGGAAGACATGGCTTCCCGTGTCATCGGCGTCATGGGGCTTGTCGCGGTGGGTTTCCTTGCCTTCATGCTCGTTACGTCCAATCCCTTCCTGAGGCTGATTCCGGTACCGCCGGACGGTTCCGATCTGAATCCGCTGCTGCAGGACATGGGCATGGTAATTCATCCGCCCATGCTGTACATGGGCTATGTTGGTTTCTCCGTGGCCTTTGCCTTCGCCATTGCCGCTCTGCTTTCCGGCAAGCTGGATGTCGCGTGGGCGCGCTGGTCCCGCCCGTGGACAACCGTGGCGTGGATGTTCCTGACCATGGGCACGGCATTGGGCAGCTGGTGGGCTTACTATGAACTGGGCTGGGGCGGCTGGTGGTTCTGGGATCCAACGGAGAACGCTTCCTTCATGCCCTGGCTGGCCGGCACCGCGCTGATCCACTCGCTGGCGGTCACCGAGAAACGCGGCGCGTTCAAGAGCTGGACGGTGCTGCTGGCAATTCTGGCATTTTCACTCAGCCTGCTGGGCACATTCCTTGTTCGGTCGGGCGTACTGTCTTCCGTTCACGCGTTTGCCACCGATCCGGGGCGGGGCGTTTTCATCCTGTCCTTCCTGGGTGTCGTCATCGGCGGCTCGCTGGCCTTGTATGCCTGGCGCGCGCCTCGCTTGATGACGGGCGGCGGCTTCACCTGGTTCTCGCGCGAGGCGCTGTTGTTGGGTAACAACGTCCTGCTGCTGGCCGCGCTCGGGTCGGTCCTGTTGGGAACGCTCTACCCGCTGTTCATGGATGCGATGGGACTCGGCAAAATTTCCGTCGGCCCGCCCTACTTCAACGCTGTTTTCATTCCGCTGTTCGCGCCTGTGCTGTTCCTGACCGCGATTGGCCCGCTCGCACGCTGGAAACAGTCTAGTCTGCCCGACATGGTTTCACGGATGAAATGGGCTTTCGCCGTGGCGCTGATCGTGGCGGCGATTGTGCCGTTCACGGCGGGTGGCATGAATCTGATGGCCTCTCTGGGCCTGTTCCTCGCGCTGTGGATTCTCTTCAGCATCCTGATCGGCTTTGCCGAACGCCTCAAGCCCGCGCAAGGCACTTTCATGCAAAAGCTGGCCAGCCTGCCGCGCGGTTACTGGGGCATGCAGATTGCCCATGCGGGTCTGGCTGTCGCCGTTATCGGCGCAACGGTGGTTTCAAACTTCCAGTCCGAGCGCGACGTGCGCATGAATGTCGGCGACCATGTCGAGCTGGCGGGTTACCACTTCACGTTCCAGGGCGTGAAGGAAGTGCCAGGCCCCAATTACGTGGCAGGCCGCGGCACGATAGCAGTGGAAAAATCCGGCAGCAAATTTATCCTCCACCCCGAAAAGCGCATCTACAACGCTTCTGGCATGCCGATGACGGAAGCCGGCATCGACTACGGCATCTTCCGCGATGTGTATGTCTCGCTGGGCGAACAACTCGAGAACGGCGCCTGGACCGTCAAGGTTTACCACAAGCCGTTCGTGGACTGGCTTTGGGGCGGCGCATTCCTGCTGGCCCTGGGTGGCGCGCTGGCTGCCTCGGACCGCCGTTACCGCATCGCCATGAAAAAAGCCGAGAAAGCCGCCAGCCAATCCTCCGCTGAAGGAGTAGCCGCATGAAACGCTGGATTCCGCTCGTTCTCTTTGCCGTCCTGGCGGGTTTTCTTTATGTCGGTCTGTATCTCAATCCGCGTGAAGTGCCTTCGCCTTTCATAGGCAAGCCCGCCCCGAACTTTACCCTCCCCGTCATCGGTCAACCCGGAGTGACGTTTTCCCCGGATCAGGCAAAAGGCAAAGCCTGGTTGCTCAACATCTGGGCGCCCTGGTGCGTTTCATGCCGGGCGGAACATCCCTTCCTGATGCAGCTTTCCCAATCCGGCATCCCCATTTACGGGCTGAACTGGAAAGACAGGGACCGCGAAGCCGAGGCGCTGCTGAACCAGAAAGGCAGCCCCTATATTGCGACCGTCGATGATCTCGATGGCCGCGTTGGCATTGATTATGGCGTCACCGGCACCCCGGAGACATTCGTCATCGACAAGACCGGCATCATCCGCATGAAGCATGTCGGCCCGATTGATGAAGCCATCTGGAAGAAAAAATTTGAACCGCTTTTAAAGCAGCTCTGAAGCCCGAGGAATTTGAATCATGAAACTTTTCGCCGTCCTGCTGGCAATGCTGCTTGCCGCTCCCGTCAGCGCGAACGAAGCCGCCCCCAACGCGGATGACCCGGTCATTGAACAGCGCATGAATGTGCTCGCGGAAGATTTGCGCTGCCTGGTCTGCCAGAACGAGTCGCTGGCCGGTTCGCATGCCGAACTGGCGGAGGATTTGCGCAAGGAAATCCGCGCGCAAATGAAGGCCGGCAAGAATGATGCCGAAGTCATTGAATATCTGACTGATCGCTATGGCGATTTCGTGCTGTATCGGCCGCCCTTCAAACCCGTCACTTACCTTCTGTGGCTGGGGCCCGCGATCTTTTTGGCTATTGGCGGCGCAATCTGGTATGTCACCCTCAAGCGGCGCAGGAAACTGCAGGAACAGGCGCAGCCCGACAGCGAGACCCTGAAAAAAGCCGCCGCACTGCTCGAACAATAAGCAGGCTGATCATTCCCACTTTCCCTGGAGTTCCCGTTGAACTGGAATCTGTTTAGTTTCTCGCCCCTGTTTTGGGTTTTTACGGCTGGATTGACCCTGTTGGCACTGGTATTTGTGCTGCCCCCCTTGCTACGTTCCCGTTCCACGTCCTTGCTCCGGCAACGCCGTCAAATCAATATTGATGTTTACCGCGACCAATTGCGCGATCTGGAAACCGAGTATGCGCAAGGCGCTTTTGACAAAGACCAGTTCGACGCAGCCAAACTGGAGCTGGAAAATCGCCTGGCTGAAGACGCGCTCTCTGATGAGGATCAGCCCGTTTTCAACAAAGGCGGCAAAAAGCTGGGCATTGCATTGGGCATTGCCATTCCCTTGCTGGCTTTTGGCATTTATTTCCTGATTGGCAATCCCTGGGCCATCAATGAAGCCGTGCCGGCAGTCGCAAGCGGCCAGCATGGTGATTTCTCCGCCATGCTGGATAAAGTGCGCCAGAAGACGGAAGAAAACCCAAATGACGGAGAAGCCTGGCTGATGCTGGCCAAGACCCATTCCGTCATGGAGCAATGGCCGGACGCGGGCAAGGCCTATGCCAGGGCGGTGCAGTTGCAGCCCAAGAATGCCACGGCGCTTGCAGGATACGCGGAATCGCTGGCCATTCTCAATGGCCGCGTTTTGCAAGGCCAGCCCGCTGAGCTGATTCGGCAGGCCCTGGCAATCAACCCAAAGGAGCCCAAGGCGCTGGAACTCGCGGGCATTGGCGCGTTTCAGGAAAATAATTTTGCCCAGGCAGCGTATTACTGGAAACAGCTTCTCAATCAGCTGCCACCTGATTCACCTTATGCCATGGATATCGCCATGGCATTGAAGGAAGCCAAGGAGAAGGCCGAGGCCGCTTTCGGCAAGCCGTTGGACAAGGTATTGGGATCGGACAAGGTGGTCATCCAGACCATCAATGGCAAGGTGGAAATCAGTCCGAAGCTCAAGGACAAGATTCCCGCCAACGCCACCATCTTTTTGTTCGCCAAGCCGCTTGAGGGAGGAATGCCCGTTGCCGCGATCCGTTCGGATGCATCAAAGCTGCCACTGCAATTCGAATTGAATGATTCCATGGCCATGAATCCTGAAATGCGGCTGACTTCATTCAAGGAAGTCACCCTCACTGCACGAGTCTCATTGACAGGCGAAGCCATGGCGAAAAGCGGTGATCTGGAAGGCACACTGACACCGGTCAAGGTTGGCGCAAAAGGCATCAAGCTGGTAATCGATACAATCAAGCCCTGACGGCCTTCTCTTTCGGTAGCAGGGATTCAAGCATGGTTCTGAGCTGGGCAATTCGCACGGGCTTGTGCAGGATGGGAAAGCCGCTGGCTCGCAGCGACTTGATCGTTTCGGTCCGGGTGTCCCCGGTAATCAGCACAATTGGAATGTTTACGCCATGGCGTCTTTGCACCTCTTCCGCAACCATCAATCCGGTTTCCCCATTCTGCAGTTGATAATCCACCAGCACGATGTCGGGTGACACCTGAAGCACCTGTTTCGTTTGTTGCAGGCTGTTGGCGACAATGAGTCCCATGCCCCATTGTTCGAGCAGGTTTCCGAGCGCATCCAGCACGCTGGGATCGTCATCCACAAGCAGGGCCACGCCCCGTATCGTGCCATCTCCCATTTCAGCGCGATGCTCAATCCTGTCGGGATATATCGGCGCCATGGGCACATCGATGGAAATGGCAGTACCCCTTCCGGTTCTGGATTGCAGTTGCAGCGGGTAGCCGAGCAGGCGCGTCAGGCGGCGAACAATGGCAAGCCCCAGCCCCAAGCCTTGCCGCGCCTGTTCATGGTCTGCACTCGCCTGATAGAACTCGTCAAATATCCGCGACTGGTGCTCGGGTTCGATACCTGTCCCCGTATCCCATACCTGCAACCTGAGCTTGCCCTGACAGCGCCGCGCGGAAATCAGTACGCCGCCTTGACGGGTATGCCGAATCGCATTGGATAGCAGATTGCGTAGAATTCTCTCGAGCAGGATCTCGTCGCTTTCCACCCAGACATCCGGCGCGCGCACACGCAAGGACAAGCCTTTATTTTCCGCTTCGGGCGCGAATTCATCCGCCAGATACAGAAACATTTTCCTGATGCGCAGCGGCGCGATATTCGGCTGAACGACACCCGCATCCAGCTTGGTCACGTCGAGTATCGCGTTGAACAATTCCACCATGCCTGAAATCGATCGCTCGATTTTATTCAGCGTGTCCTCAGCCGCCCGACCCTGCATTTGCGGTTTGAGGCTTTCCACATAAAGGCCGATGGCATGCATGGGCTGGCGCAGATCGTGGCTGGCCGTGGCAAGAAATTTGGACTTGGCCAGGTTGGCCTGCTCTGCCTCTCTTTTTTTGTGCTCAAGTTCGGCCGTGACCAGGCGCACTTTCTCTTCCATGTCCTGCTGATAGGATCGCAGCGACTCGCTCATCTTGTTGACCATGGACTGCAACTGGCGCATTTCAGGCGAATGCGCGGTAACTTTCACGCGCTTGCCAAAATTGCCCGAACTGATGTTTTTCATCGCGGCAATGATGTCCATGAGAGGCTGCAAGCCTGTCAAGGCAAGCTTGTTGATGAGCAGGATGGACAGCAATAGCCCCAGCAGCGTGATGCCCATGCTGGCCAGCAACAATCGCTTTGCCAGTGCCTGCTTCTGATTGGCATCCATACTGACGGCTACCCAGGCCAACGGCTCGTTGGTGTTGATATTGTCGTCAAAGAAAATGTCACGCTCTTCTGCCGGTGCGAATCGCACGGGAAAAACAAACCATGATCGGGAAGCTGCCTGCCATTGTTCAACCTTGCGGAGATCGGGCAGCCGATTTATCGACTCTCCCCTGATCATGGTAGTCTGATCGGGCCAGACCACTATCGCGCTTTTCACGCCAGGTTCCGTCAAAGCCTGATCAAGCAATTTTTCCAGCGCCGGGTTATTGCCGCTCAGTACGCCATACTCGGCCGAGGCAGCGAGGCGGCGTGCAAGCTCCATGCCCTGCCGCGAGACGTTTGTTTCCAGATCGTCCAGACGAGTAATTACATGGTAGGCCGACAACACGGCAGCCAGCAACAGAGTGGGCAGCAGCCCCAGCAGAAAGGCGCGTGTGCGGATTTTCATTGCAGCGCCTCCAGCTGGCTTGTGAGCTGGGCCTCTGTGGGCAGGGAAATATCAAGGGAGCGCGCCACGGTGCGATTGACGCCAACGGTGAATCTTTTCGGATAGCGCGGCATACCCAGGCGAAATTCGCCTCGCGTCCAGCTTTCGCCGACCCAGTATCCCGCTTCCTCACCCAGTTGCTCGGGCGTAGCGTACAAGCCCAGTAGCGCCCCGCTTTGCACCAGTGGCGCTGAATAGGCCAGCACAGGCTTGCGCAACCGGTAGGTGTGAAGAAAAAAGTTCTGCAATGCGCCGCGCTGTGCCACCACCGGATCGGGCAACAGCAAGAACGCCTGGCTGTCTTCAGCCAGGTCGGTCAATACGGATAACAATTCCGATCCCTGTCCGACGACAGCGCTGTTGACAGATACACCGCTATCTCTCGACGCACGCTGCAGGCCGGCCTGAAATCTGCGGCTGGCTGGGCCAAGCGGAACCCCGGCGCTTTTCAGACTGGGAATAGCCAGATCCATCAATTGCAATTGACGGGAAAGCGGTTGATCGAGGTACAAGGCACTGACCAGTCCCGAGCTTGCCGCAAGCTTTTCGTATGTAAGTTGGGGAACCAGTAACGAAAGCACCGGCTTGTTACCGCTGACGGCCAAGGCTGTCTCCAGCGCCCTGGTACCAACGGCGATGGTCAGATCGCCGCCGCTCGCGGAATAGCGGTCCAGGGTCAGAGGCCTGACAGTCCAGTCGCGGTTGTTACGCGCCAGAACCCTGGCAAAGCTGTCAGCAGTCTGTTGATAGATGCCGCCGGACTCGGACAGCAATATATTTATGACCGGTCCCGCCAGGGTCATGCCCGGCCAGGACAGCGCCATCACGAGCAGGATCAGGTGGTAAACCCGGTTAGCCATGACAGCCTGTCCGCCGGATGGCCGGTTCAGAAATGCAGCTTGACTGAAACATAGGCACGCGGTTCGAACACGAGATTCAAAAAGCTTGGGTTATCGTAATCCCACTCGACATAGTCACCCAGGACTCCTTGCGCTACCAGAGCGAGCTCTCCCCGCAGATTGCGGGTCTTGAATGGATAGCTTAGGCGCAAATCCAGCCGGTCGTGAGCAGGCACCTGCGCGTCGGAATTGATCCAGCGCATTTTGCCCACCTTGTGATAGCCAAGGCTGCCGGTAACCGGCCCGAAATCATGGCTCGCCAGCAACGAGAAATTGAACGCCGGCGCGGACTTGCTGATATCCGGCGTATCGCCTCGGGTTTGCACCCAGGATTGAGAAAGTGTGATCCAGCTGGCCTTGCCAGCACGCCAGCGCAGCTGGTACTCGCCGCCCCATTGCTTCGCATCGTAAAGATTGGCGAATACGATGTTGGAAATCGAGTTGTCGATTTCCACGATCCCCGCGTAGCTTGTATCAACATCGATCATGTCGATCAGCCTGTTGTGAAACAGCCGGACATCCAGATCAAGCCCGAGCTTGTCCTGGTGATAAAGGTAGCCAAGCTCAGCGCTGTCCATGCGTTCCGGATCCAGTTTGAATGGGCTCAAGAGAATCTGGTCGTAAGTCAGCCCTCCCAGCGTGAGCTTGAAATCTGATTCCTGCTCGATGAATGTGGGAGAGCGCCACGCCCGGCTCGCTCCGAGGCGAAAACTGTGTCCCGGCATGGGCAGCCAGTTGACCGCCAGCCGTGGAGATAGGCGGGTGCCAGCGTAATAATGCTTTTCCAGCATGGCGCCAGCATGCAGCACCCACTCATCGGATGCGCTCCATTCCAGGCTGCCGGACAATCTGTACATCGCACCCTCGTGCGTGTCGGGTCCGGCTATGCTGGCCGAGTACGCGCGGTCCTGCCTGACCTCGGCTGTCCAAACAGTGCGCAAGGAATCCAGCGGACGCGACTGCCACGAGAACTCCAGCCCGCTACGGCTGTACCAATAGTCAATGTTGTCTGGCAGCAAGCCGCCCGGCAATGTAAACGCCTCATCGACATGGGTGGCCATGTGATGCGCCAACAAGCTCCATTCGTTGTCCGGGCTTAACGTACGTTGCCAGCGTGCCTGGAAATAGGCATTCGAATAGTCGGTTGTTTGCTGAGTAGTCAAAGTAAACACCGAACTGTTGTCCCATTCGCCCAGCGCACCGCCAAACTGGAAAGTCACCTCGTCCTGTACGGTGGGACGCCATTCGGCACGGATATCCACCAGATGGTCATTTGCGTCATCGCGTTCATTGTCCAGCCAGTCGTCCTGACGGCTGTTCAATGTCGCGCGCCATTGCCAGTCGCTACTGGAATCGGAAAAGCGAAGCAGGCCGTCGCGGATTTTTCTGCTTCCTGCATTGGCGCCTACGGTCCAGCCGAAAACATCAGCTGCCGGCCGGGTAAAAATATGAATGCTGGCCACTACTGAATTGACCCCATCATTGGCAGCATTGGGGCCGCGCACTACTTCAATCCTGTCTATGTCATCAATCGCAAGCGGAATACCCCGCCACTGCACCGACCCATAGCCGGGGTTATAGACAGAGCGGCCATCCACCAATACCTGCACATGTCGCGAAAAAATGCTGGAGAGTCCCTGGTAAGTCACCGCCTGAACATTGCCCCGCTGCCAGCTCACCTGAAAACCCGGAACCAGCCTGAACAGATCGGGTAACTGGCGATAACCCGAAGCCTCGATCATCTCGCGGGTGATGACCGTAACCGCTGCGGGTGCGCGGGAAACCGGCTGCGCCAGGCGGGAAACGGAAAGCACCACGGGTTGTTCGGCGAAATAATCCGCCTCGGAAAGCATGTCCGCCCATGCGGTGGCTCCATGAATAAGACACAAGCTGACTGCTCCGGTAACGAATTGTTTTCCCACGAGTGTTCCCCTGTCCTGTTTTGAGCTTATCCGAACCGCTTTCAATGGGTATAGACCAATCGGTCTAGGCCATGCGCACGGATTAGTCCGATTTTAACGGCTGGATTAGATGAACAGGCTGATTCGAAAAAAACGCCGTTCCGCCACACTTTCATCAACGACACACCAATACCCAAAACGGCAATGGGGTCACGACATGAAACATCTGACAATTGAAGGAATACACGATTTTTTCAGACGGCATCCGCAAGCCAAGGTGCTGGATGTGTGTTCTGCCCACGAGCATGAGGGCAGAACACCGGCAAAAAACTTGCACCTGGTTTCCTGGTACACGCCTGACTGGGAACCCAATCCAGATTTCATTGATCTGGTTAGTCAGCGCATTTCACGCGATGACTACCTGCTGGTCATTTGCCGCAGCGGGTCCCGCTCGGCGGAGGCAGCATTCCTTCTGGAAAAGAGCGGCTTCAAGTACGTATACAACGTGCTGGGAGGATACGACGAACTGCTCAAAAGCCAGATTCCGCAACGCATTTTAACGATGGCGGCAGCCTGACACCGCTTGCCATCGCACGCTTGTTCTAGGAGTAACGACATGAATTCGACATTTTCTTTCGCATCTCCCCCAGAGATAGTCTCCTCCGGGACTTTCCGCCGGCGTGTCAGCCCTCTGGGCTGCTCCCGGCTTTTTTTATTCTTTTTCCTTGCACTTCCCATGGCAGTGGTTGCTGCTCCGGTACACGCAGGGAACGACGAGGCCCAGGCCAACCTGCAGCAATGGCAGCTTCGCCGGCTGAATCAACCCACGGATCGAGAACGCGCGCAGGAGTCGGCCGGTGGCATATACATCTATGACGGCCTGACTGACAGGCAGGTAGATAACGCGCTGGACAGGCACTTCGACCGCATCGAGAACATGATGTTCATGGGCACGGTCAAAACCAGCCCTTCGGGTGATGCACAGCGAGATGAACGCGGCAATGTCGCCACGGAATCCGGCGGCTGCATGTAAGTGGCCGCGGAGTTAACTGCTAATAGGGACGGCAACGACCGGCCTTTTTGAATACCCATCAATCAAACAGGAGTCAGCCATGGAAATCAGTGATGTATTGATCCACATTGACGAATCAGTCGGGCATGACAGCCAGTTCATGCTTGAAGAGTTCCTGCGAGAAGTGCATGGAATTGTCTCCCCACGCTTCAGCATGCAACAAAATCATCTAATGTTTGTTGCCTACGATTCGGATGCCACTTCGGCAGCCATGATCCTGGAGAAAATCCACGGACATGGCTACGAAGCGCAGATTGTTGCTATCTAGGGCCTGCTAACTTCAATCCAGCAAGCCGCAACTCCTGGCGGCGGTGGCTGCCTGCGTACGGTTGTTGACATCCAGCACCCGAAAGATGGTGGCAATGTGAGCCTTGACTGTGCCTTCCTCGATATTCAGTTCCCGGCAAATCGCCTTGTTGGGCTTGCCTTCGGCAATCAGGCGCAACACCTGTATTTGCCGTTCCGTCAGGGCTGTGTTGCCACGGTTCTTGTCGTCGTGAGCAGCGGCAGTCGCGAAAGAAGCCGTCACGCCTGAAATCAGCTGCGGCGGAATATAAGTTCCTCCCGACAACACAAGTTGAATAGCCGACAACATGACAGAAGGAGTTGAACTCTTGGGAATGAAACCCGCGGCGCCAGCGGATAAAACTTCCTGAATCTTCTGCGGCTCTTCCGCCCCCGTCAAAATCACCAGCGGTATGGACGGCTGGGTTTCAATGAAGCGTCGAATGCCCTGTGCGCCATTCATGCCAGGCATGTGCAAGTCCAGCAACGCAATGTCCGTTTCCGGATGCGCGTCAGCCTGGACCAGCGCGGCATCCAGACTGTCCCCTTCCCAGATGGTGCAATCCTCGCACTGTTGGCTCAACAACAACGAGAGTCCGTTCCTGAATAAGGTGTGGTCATCCGCCAGAACAATGTTCATGGCTGAATTTTAGCTAAAAGTAAAAACTTATCCATCCGTTTTTACAATAGGCTCTCAACCGGTCTTTCTTCTGCCCGGCCGCTTCTCCGGTTTTTGTGCCGGCTTGATGAGCTGTGGCTTCTCTACCAGCGTGAAATCGATCTTGCTGGTTTCGATATCGGCCCGTACCACTTTCACCGTAACACGATCACCCAGCCGGAATCTTTTTCCCGTTCGTTCGCCGATCAGCCAGTGTTTGGTCTGGTCGTAGTGGAAGTAATCCTGCCCCAGTTCGGTCACGTGCACCAGACCTTCGACGAAGACTTCATCCAGCGCGACAAATATGCCGAAGCTGGTGGTTGAGGAAACCGTGCCCTCATAAACATTGCCGATGTGATCGCGCATGTAATAGGTCTTGAGCCAGGCTTCCACATCGCGCGTGGCCTCGTCGGCGCGACGTTCGGTGGCGGAACAGTGCATGCCGATTTCGGCCAGCGGTTGTTTGGCCGGTTTTCCCTTCTTCAATCCAGCCTTGATGGCACGGTGCACCAGCAAATCCGGATAGCGCCGGATGGGCGAGGTGAAATGCGTGTAGTGGTCGTAAGCCAGACCGAAATGCCCGGCATTGTCCGGGCTGTACATGGCCTGTTTGAGCGAACGCAACATGACGGTTTGCAGCAGTTGCGCATCGGGACGCGGCTTGATTTTTTCCAGCAGGGCCGCGTAATCCCTGGCCTGCGGGTCATCGCCGCCGCCCAGCTGCAAGCCGAATTCGCCCATGAATCCACGCAACGCCTGCAATTTCTCCGGCGTGGGGCCTTCGTGGATACGATACAAACCGGGAATTTTCTGACTGAGAAGGAAATCTGCAGCACAGGTATTGGCCGCCAGCATGCATTCCTCGATCAGCTTGTGCGCATCGTTGCGTTGTACGGGCGCAATACGCGTGATCTTGCCTGCGTCATCGAAGAACATGCGCGTCTCCACGCTTTCGAAATCAATTGCGCCGCGTTTCTGGCGGTTCTTCAGCAGCAGATGAAACAGCTTTTCCAGATTCTGCAAATGCGGCAGCAGGGCCTTGTGTTCCTTGCCCGGCCTGGCTTCTCCTGATAGCCAGCTCCACACCTGTTCATAGGTCAGCCGTGCATGCGAGAACATCACAGCGGGATAAAACCGGTAGTCCTTGAGATTGCCTTGCGCGTCGATATTGACATCGCACACCATGCACAGGCGTTCGACCTGCGGATTGAGCGAACACAGGCCATTGGACAGTTCTTCCGGCAGCATGGGAATGACCCGTCTGGGAAAGTACACCGAGTTGCCTCTCGAATATCCCTCGATATCCAGCGGCTCTCCCGGCTTCACATAATGCGAAACGTCCGCGATCGCCACCACCAGCCGCCAGCCGCGTCCCTGCTTTTCGCAATACACGGCATCATCAAAGTCACGCGCGGTTTCGCCGTCGATAGTGACAAGCGGAATTTGCGTCAGATCCTCGCGGCCTTCCCAGTCCTTTTTCAGAACTTTCTTTGGCAGTTTCTTTGCCTGCGTCTCGGCCTCGGGCGGGAACACATGTGGCAGATCGTGCTTCCGTAGCGCGATTTCGATTTCCATGCCCGGCCCGGTAAAGTCGCCCAGCACTTCGACGATTTTTCCGATCGCTTCGGAATGCTTGCTGGGCCAGCCAATCAGCTCGGCGGTCACAACCTGCCCGTGCTGCGCGTTGGCCGCATGTTCGCGCGGGATCAATATATCCTGGTTGATGCGCCGGTTTTCCGCGACCAGAAATCCGACGCCGTGCTCCTGGTAATAGCGGCCCACGACTGTTTTCAGGCCGCGTTCCAGCACTTCAACGATTTTCCCCTCGCGGCGCCCGCGCCGGTCGATACCGGAAACACGCACCAGCACGCGGTCGCCATGCAGAACCTGATGCATTTCCTTGGGCGAAAGAAACAAATCCTCGCCTCCTTCGTCAGGCGTCACAAATCCGAATCCATCGGGATGGCCTTGTACCTTGCCGCGAATCAGGTCGAGCTTGCTGGGCAGACACCACTCTTCGCGGCGGTTCTGCATGAGGTCGCCATCACGCGCCATGGCGCCAAGACGGCGCTGGAACAGCGGGAGTTCGTCTTCCTTGATGCTTAACAGGCCCGCAAGCGAACCCAACGAGATCGGCCTGCCTTCATCCTCCAGAATCTGTCGAATAAACTCCCGGGATGGGAGCGGTTGTCCATATTTGGCTTTTTCGCGTTCCAGATGGGGATCCTGCGCGCGCAGACCTTTGAATTCAGTTCCCTTGCCACGGCCGCGGCCGGATTTCTTCGTTGACAATTTGTGTGCTTTCCTTAAAATACGCGGCTTCCGCGCCCAGATGGCGGAATTGGTAGACGCACTAGTTTCAGGTACTAGCGGGTAAAACCGTGGAGGTTCGAGTCCTCTTCTGGGCACCACTGAGTGACATCAAAAGGCAGCTTCGAAGCTGCCTTTTTTTCTTTTGCCCAATTATGCCATGCTTCGTCAGGCCACCTGCTCGATCCCTATCCTATTGATAAAAAGCAACACTTGAGCCTTTTCTGTATCATTTTAGACAATAAAGACTTGCACATCTTAATGCCATTCAATATATTAGCCATTACTTATACATAAATAATCAAAGGAGCCACCATGCCCACTAAACAATTTCTGACTTTGGCCACTGCCAGTTTCACGGCCGCTGTTTTGCTGTCCGGATGCGGCAAGGAAGCCCCCAAGGCCTTGACCTATCAGGCCGACATCAAGCCCATTCTTGACCAGCACTGCGTCGAATGTCACAAGGAAGGTGGCTCCGGTACCGAGAAATCCGGCCTGTTGATGGACACCTACGCCGCAACCATGCGTGGCACCCGCTTCGGCCCGGTGGTGATTCCTGGCCAATCCATCAACAGCACTCTTTATCGTTTGATCAGCAACAAGGCAGACCCCTCGCTGCGCATGCCGCACGACAAAGCGCCCCTGCCGGATGAAACCGTCAGCAAGATCAAGGACTGGATTGACCAGGGCGCCAAGGAACAGTAATTCAAACTTTGCAGGGCATTCATCATGAACGGTAACCGTTTTCTTCATTTCAGCTTTCTGCCGCTATCCATGCGCATGGTTTTCACCATGACGCTACTGGTTCTGGGTACGGGCTATCTGTTTGCCATGATTCAGGTGTTCACGGTGCACGCGGGACGCGACGGCAACCCTGCCCTGTCCGCCGATGACCTGCGAATAGCATACAGCGGCAAGGAAGGCGGCACCCGCCTCGAATCCGCCCTCAATGGCCCGATGCAAGGCATGCTGCCAAACGAAGAGCGTCAGGTCATTCTCAAGTGGGCGCATGACGGCGGCGCCAAGGAAGGCTACGACAGCAATGTCAAGGCCATCATGGACACCCGCTGCATTGCCTGCCATAACGGTTCCAATCCGCACCAGCCCAACCTGACCAATTTTGACGACGTGAGCAAGCTGGTCGCCAAGGACGAGGGCATGAGCATCGGCACGCTGGTGCGCGTATCCCACATCCACCTGTTCGGCATTACCTTCATTTTCTTCATCGTCAGCTCGATCTTTGCCCACGCCTACATGCGTCCGCTGTGGCTGAAGTGCGTGGTGATTGTCGTGCCTTTCCTCAGCATCCTGCTGGACATCACCTCCTGGTATCTCACCAAGCTGTGGCCCGGCTTCGCCTGGCTCGTGATCGGCAGCGGCGCGCTGATGGGTGTCTCATTCGCAATTCAGTGGGTCACGTCCATGTACCAGATGTGGGTCTACAAATTGCCGGAAGACATCGTCGAGTGCGGCGGCCAGTTGCCCATGATAGGCGGCAAGCCCAGTACACAGACAAACTGCTGAATGGCAGGTTAGAAGTCAACAAAAAAGCCGGGTAACAAACCCGGCTTTTTCATTCCCGGAGCGAATATCTCACTCAAACGGGTGGCGCTTGACGATGGTTTCCTCGCGGTCCGGGCCGGTGGAAATAATGTCGATCGGCACTTCACACAATTGCTGCATCCGATCGAGATAGGCTCGCGCGCTGGCAGGCAGCCCATCGACGGTTTTCACGCCGACGGTGGAATCCTTCCAGCCGGGCAATTCTTCGTAAATGGGCTCGCAGTTGGCCAGGGTCTCCGCACCCACCGGCAGAATATCGCTAACCTGGCCGTTGATTTTGTAGCCCACACAAATGCGCAACGTCTCCAGACCATCCAGCACGTCGAGCTTGGTTACGCACAAACCGGAAATGCCGTTGATCTGGATGGAGCGCTTGAGCGCGGCCGCATCAAACCAGCCGCAGCGGCGGGCGCGTCCGGTCGTGGCGCCGAATTCATGGCCCTTTTCACCCAGGTACTTGCCCACGTCATCGAACAGCTCGGTCGGGAAAGGACCCGAGCCCACGCGGGTGGTATAAGCCTTGGTGATGCCCAGCACATAGTGCATGGAAGACGGCCCCATGCCGGTTCCGGTGGAGGCACCGCCCGCCGTGCAGTTTGACGAGGTCACGAACGGGTAGGTGCCGTGGTCGATATCCAGCAAGGTGCCCTGTGCGCCTTCAAACAGCAGGTTGTCGCCATTCCGGTTGGCGTCATACAGTGCGCGCGGCACATCGGCCACCAGCGGCTTGATCCGCTCGGCCATGCGCATGGCGTCATCGAGCGTCTTGTTGAAATCGACATTATCCGCCTTGAAGTAGTTCTTCAGCATGAAATTATGGTGGTCGAGCACTTCGCCCAGCTTGGCTGCAAAACGCTCGCGATGGAACAGGTCCTGGACACGGATGGCGCGGCGTGCAACCTTGTCTTCATAAGCAGGGCCAATGCCGCGGCCGGTGGTGCCGATCTTGCCCGCGCCCTTGGCAATTTCGCGCGCCTTGTCCAGCGCAACATGATGGGGAAGAATCAGCGGCGTGGCTTCGGAAATTTTCAGCCGGCCCTCGACGCTGACACCCGCCGCGGCCAGCATGTCCATCTCTTCCAGCAGCGCTTCGGGCGAGAGCACCACGCCATTGCCGATGTAGCAGGTGACGTTGTCACGCAGGATACCGGATGGAATCAGGTGCAAAACGGTTTTCTTGCCGTTGACGACCAGCGTATGCCCGGCGTTGTGACCGCCCTGAAACCGCACGACGCCCTGAGCGCGATCGGTCAACCAGTCGACGATTTTTCCCTTGCCTTCATCGCCCCACTGGGTTCCGATGACGACGACATTCTTTGCCATGCTGTATTGCTCCCTGTATCTGATTCAAATATCAAACTTTATGAAATCTTTCGGTCCTGACCACGCCGAAACCGGCATCCGCGTCAGGCAACTTCGATGAGCTCTCTCAAATCAAGACTGAATCCCGTGGCGGGGCGCGCCCTGCCAAACACCTTGCCAACTTCGTCATATCGCCCGCCCAATGCGATTGCCCGGCTGCGGCCGCCGGCATACGCGGCAAACACCACACCGCTGTGATAGCCGTAACCCCGCAGTTCGGCGAGGTCGAATGCCATTTCCACACCCTGGCCGGCGAATTCACTGGCCAGCTTTTCCAGCGTATCCAGAGCCTGGCTGATGGCGGGCAGCCTGGGCAGCCGGCTGCGCGCTTCACTGAGCATGGATGCGTCTCCATACAAATCCGTCAGCGCCGCCAGGGCATCTCGCAGATCGGCACGCAACCCGTTTGCCAGGCGCACAACCTCGTCCTGGGCTTTGGATTGCAGGGCTTCAAATATCAATTGTTCCGTTTCGCCAGACAGATTGGACTCTGCCGCCAGCGCACGGTAAATACCAACGTGGCCAACATCCAGTTGCAACTTGCCCAGACCCGCGGCATCAAGCGCATCCAGCATCAGCCGCAGAATTTCCAGATCGCCTTCAACCCCGGCCAGGCCATAGAGCTCAGCACCCAACTGGATCGGTTCACGCGAATGATAAACACCGTCCGGTACTGCATGCAGCACACTGCCCGCATAGCAAAGCCGGTTGACTGCATTCTTGCCCAGCAGGTGGGCATCAATCCGGGCGACCTGCGGCGTGATATCGGCACGCACACCCATCAGCCTGCCGGAAAGCTGGTCAACCAGTTTAAATGTCTTGAGATCCAGATCGGAACCTGTGCCGGTCAGCAGCGAATCAAGGTATTCAATAATCGGCGGCACAACCAGTTCATAACCACGTGCGCGAAACAGGTCCAGCATGGCACGGCGAACGCCCTCAAGCTTCCAGGCCTTGGGGGGCAGTATGTCTTCGATATTCTCGGGAAGCAGCCAGGCGCGCATGGTATCAGCGTGTAAACAAAAGCAGCGCCAGTCCGCAAAGCATGGAAGCTGCGCCAATAAAACGCAGCTGGCCGTCGCTCAATTCAATGGCGCGTTTAAAGGCATCGCGCCACAAGGCCGGAGCGGCAAAGGGCAACAGGCCTTCCATCACCAGAAGCAGGGCGATCGCGAGCATCAGGTCGGTGATGGTCATAACCAGATTTACTTTCCACCGGCGGCGCGTGGATTCTTCATGTACTTGAAGAAATCCGAACTGGGATCCAGCACCATCAGGTCGCTCTTGTTGCGGAAGCTCTCGCGATAAGCCTGCATGGAACGGTAAAACGCATAGAACTCGGGATTCTTGCCGTAGGCGGCCGCATAGATTGCAGCGGCTTTCGCATCACCGTCACCCTTGAGATTCTCGGCCTTGCCATAAGCCTCGGCGATGATGATTTCCTTCTGCTTGTCCGCATCGGCCCGAATCTTTTCAGCTTCGGCGGCGCCTGTCGCGCGCGCATCGTTGGCGTCCCGCTTGCGTTCCGCTTCCATGCGCCCATACACGGAGACGCTGACCTCATCCGACAGATCCACACGCTTCAGCCGGACATCCACGACCTGCACACCGATCTTGCGCGCGTCGACATCGGCTTTCTGCTGAATCAGTTTCATGATCTGGTCGCGCTGTCCGGAGACCACGTCGTGCACGGTACGTCTGCCGAATTCGGCGCGCAGGCCATCATTGACGGTCTGGCGAATGCGGGTCGCGGCGCGATCTTCATCGCCGCCCACCGAGACATAAAATTGCTGGGCATTGATGACCCGCCACTTGAAAAAGGAATCCACCAGCACGTTTTTCTTCTCGGCGGTCAGAAAGCTCTCCGCCTGCTTGGCATCGCTGGTCAGGATGCGCAGGTCAAAAAAGATCACGTTCTGAATCAGCGGTAGCTTGAATTTGAGGCCGGGTTCGGTATGAACCTTGACCACTTCACCAAACTGCCGCACCAGAGCCGTCTGCCGCTGATCCACGGTAAAAATGGTGGCGTTCAGCAACAGCAGCACGACCAGCGCGCCAATGACGATTGATCCGATGCGGTTCATGGCCGTTCTCCCCGTTCACGATCCAGCGTGCCCCGTGCAACTGGAGCAGCACTTCCAGCCGTGCTTGAAGGGGGGCTCAACACTTCGGGAGTGGAGGTATATGGCTGCGAAATCATTTGCTGAAGCTTGTCCAATGGCAGATACAACAGATTGTTGCCGCCTTTCTGATCCACCACCACTTTGGTGCTGCGGGTCATCACCTGCTCCATCGAATCGAGATACAGCCGCTGCCGTGTAACAACAGGCGCCTTCTGATACTCAGCCAGCACCTGGGAAAAGCGTGATGCCTCGCCTTGCGCATTCGCAATCACCTTTTGCCGATAACCTTCTGCTTCCTGCAACAGCCGGGCTGCCACACCGCGAGCACGAGGCACCACGTCATTGGCATAAGCCTGCGCCTCATTCTTCAAGCGGTCACGGTCCTGATTGGCCTTCTGCACATCCTCAAAAGCCGCCAGAACCTGTTCAGGCGCCTGCACATTCTGCAAAGTCACCTGGCTGACATTGATGCCGGTTCTGTAGCGATCCAGAATTTCCTGCATCAGCTTCTTGGCGCTCGCCGCCACTTCCGTCCGGCCAATATTCAACACAAAATCCATCTTGTTCTTGCCAACCACTTCGCGCATGGCGGTTTCAGCAGCCTGGCGCACCACATCATCGCCATCCTCGATATTCTCGTAGCGGTTGATGAACAGAAAATCCTCGGCGCTTTTCAGGTTGTACTGCACGGCAAACTGCAAATCGACAATGTTCTCGTCGTCGGTCAGCATGAGCGATTCCGCAAGGTTCTTGGATTTGCCGCGATAGCCCACTTCGATCGTGCGCACGCCATCCACATTGACGACCTGATGCGATTCAAAAGGCCACGGCAGGCGCCACTGCGCGCCTGCTTCAGTAGTTTGCGTGAGCTTGCCAAATCGCTGGACAACGCCTTTCTTGCCCTGGTCGACAATATAAAACCCGGATGCCAGCCAAACGAGAACCGCCAGGCCAACCAGCAGGCCTGCCAGGGCAGCTGGCGGGCGGCCACCCATCGTGCCACCGCCTTGCTCGCCACCATCCTTGCCGCCGCCTTTCCCGCCGAACAGGCTGTTGATGCGCTGATTAAGCTGCTTCCACAACTCGTCGAGGTCAGGCGGACCCGAATTGTTTTTCTTGCCCCACTGGGGATCGTTCCAGGCCATGTTATCTATTCAAGTTTAAGATTGCGTGAGCGTAAGGGTAACCCCGTACCGGCATGACCGGATTCCGTACCGCCACCGGACATTGAGCCGACCAGCAGGCTAGCCAGCGATTGCCTTAACAGGTCAAGCCCCGCGCCCGTCTTTGCGGAAACGCGAACGGCTTGGAGTTTACCATATTCATCCTGCACCACTCCGGGTTCCAGGCCCGCCAGATCGATCTTGTTGATCACCAGAATCTGGGGCACCCGGGCCGCGCCAATCTCGGCCAGCACCTTGTTGACTTCAAGCATTTGATGGTCGCGGTTGGGGCTGGCGCCATCCACCACATGCAACAGCAGATCGGCCTGCGCAGTCGCCTCCAGCGTGGCGCGAAAAGCCTCGATCAGACTGTGCGGCAACTGGCTGATGAATCCGACCGTATCGGAAAGAATCACCTCACCCGCCTCGGGCAGATAAAGTTTGCGGCTGGTGGTATCCAGGGTTGCGAACAGTTGATCCGCCGCGTAAACCCCGGCACGGGTAAGGGCATTGAACAGCGTGGATTTGCCTGCATTGGTATACCCCACCAGTGCCAGCGTCCTGATCCGGTTCCGGGAACGCGCCCGGCGCTGCGTCTCACGCTGGCGCGACAGTTTCTCCAGCCGCGTCTTCAGCATCTTGACCCTGTCGCCCAGCAAGCGCCGGTCGGTTTCCAGCTGGGTTTCACCCGGTCCGCGCAAACCGATACCGCCTTTCTGGCGTTCCAGGTGAGTCCAGCCGCGAACCAGCCGAGTGGAGAGATGCTCAAGCTGGGCAAGTTCAACCTGCAACTTGCCTTCGGCGCTTTTTGCCCGGCTGGCGAAAATATCCAGAATCAGGCTGACGCGATCCACTACCCGGCACTGGATATGGCGTTCAAGGTTGCGCTCCTGCGCGGGAGAAAGTTCATGATTGAACAGGATGACATCCGCTTCGGTTTCCGCAACAGCGGCGGCGATTTCATCCGCCTTGCCGCTACCGGCGAAAAATCTGGGATCGGGTTTGGAGCGCCGTCCCCGGATCAGCCCGCAAATTACCAGGCCGGCGGATTCCGCCAGACGCTGAAACTCCTCAGTGCTTTCCGCATAATCGGGAGAATCGAAATCGAGTGAAACGAGCAGCGCACGTTCGCCACCCGCGTGGCGTTCAAACAGGGGAAATTACCAAACAGATGGGAAAACGGTCAGGAGGACGCTTCTTCTTCAAGTCCGCTATGCCAGTTGACCGCACGGGAGGGAACAACCGTGGAAATGGCGTGCTTGTATACCATTTGCGTAACGGAATTTTTCAGCAACACCACATACTGATCAAACGAATCAACCTGGCCCTGAAGCTTGATGCCATTCACCAGATAAATCGAAACCGGAACATGTTCCTTGCGCAAGGCATTCAAAAACGGGTCTTGCAAGAGTTGTGGTTTGCCGGCCATTTGGCTCTCCTTATTAACATTCGAAATGTTATTGGGCTGACTGACGGGTTTTCAAGCCCCTTTCCCGGTCAGTTTTAACTATTCTAGCCCAAATCAGGACATACAAGCCGGAATTTGAATCCCGGCGCTAATTCAACGCCGGACGGCTGAAATAGTAGCCCTGTGCCCAGTCCACACCGACTTCCCGCAACTGATCAATCGTGACAGCATCCTCGACGCACTCGGCAATGGTGATGATCCCCTGATTCCTGGAAAACGCCACCAGGGACTTGACCAGTTCCAGCACCTTGCGATTGCTTTGCATGTTCTGAACCATCCAGCCTTCGATTTTCAGATAACTGACGGGCAGCCGGGCAAGATAGAGAAAGGACGAATAACCACTGCCAAAGTCATCCAGCGCCAGCCTGAAGCCAAAATCGATCAGAACCTTCAAATCCTGTTCAAGTGTATCCAGATTCTGTATGGCCTGGCGCTCGGTGATTTCAAAAACCACCGGCTTGATCGGCCCCATCTCGATGCCGCAGCGCAGGCAATAATCCTGAGCGCTGTTCAACAGTTTCTCGACCAGATCGCGGCGCGCCAGAAACTGGGGCGACAGGTTGATGAAATGCGCGAAGTTCGGCGTCGCCGTTCCAGAGGCCAGACTGCCCGCGCAACGCTGCATGGTCAAACTGGCGACTATGCTGTCAATCTCGGCCATCAGACCCAGTCCCTCTGCCGCCTCAATGAAATCGGCCGCGGCAACGATCTCCCCCTGGGGAGTTTGCAGGCGCGCCAGCGCCTCATCCGCCACAGGCGTCAAGGTTTTCAGTTCGTGGATTGTTTGATAAGCAGCAAGGATGCGGTTTTCACCCGCCGCGGTTTTGAGCAAGGTAGCGGTATGCAGGATTCCCCGGCCCTTCCTGCCCGTGACAATTCTGTCCCTGCCACCTGCCTTGGCCTCATACAGGGTGTTATCCAGATCGGCCAGGATCGTGTCCTGGGTGCTGGTGTCGGGGTCATACCGGCTCACGCCGACACTCATGGTGAGATGAATGTCGCCGACCGACGTAACAAATGCCTGCTGCCGGATTTCCTCCCGCAGGCGATCCAGGATGATCTCGGCCTGCCGCGCATCACTGGTATGCAGGCACACAATGAATTCCTCGCCGCCCCAGCGGGCCACCCAGTCTTCCGTGCGCAGAAAACTCGTAAGCGCCGAGGCAAAGCCGATCAGAACCTCATCGCCCACGGCATGGCCATAGCGATCATTGATAAGCTTGAAGTGATCCAGATCAATCAGCCCAAGAATAAACGCCTCGCCATGACGTCTGGCATGCGAGATTTCTTCCTTCAAACGGGCTTCAGCCGCCCGCCGGTTGGGCAAACTGGTCAAGGCATCGGTCAGGGCAAGTTTCTCCAGATTATCGCGTTGCCTGGATTGCAGCATGAAGGAACCAATCCAGCTGGCAATCAGCTCGATGAATGCCAGATTCTCCTGACTGCGATCTTCCTCCATTGCCTTGCCGCCGGCGAAAGCCAGCACCCCCCACAACCGGGTGCCAACCCAGATCGGCGTACCGGCATACACCCGCAATTTCAGCAATGTCACGGCAGGCAACGCGTTTACAACAGGATCGAGCGGCATATCCGGCAAAAAAACTGAAGCCCCCCGCTCAACGACACATTGACACGGCGTGGAAGCAAGCGGCATTTCCATACCTGCCGAAAAACGCCCTTCTTCATCGTATGCGTGCCGAACCAGATACCGTCCATCGGTCAGCTCTCCAACCAGCGCGACTTCAACGCCCAGCACCCGGCAGGACTCCACCAGAATGGCCTGAATGCGTTCCTCGTCACTGAGATGACGGCGGGTCGCGATGCTCCAGAGAACATACAATTTCTCCGCGCGCAGATCAGCGCCGCGGCCTGTCGGCGGCTGATGTTCCTGCTTTCCGAATTGCGAGTCCTTAGCTATCACGTTGTGAACGTTTTTACGTAAAAAACCAATTCAATTCTAGTCGACGCATGGCCAGTTATTCTTCCAGTTCCGCTTCCCTGAGTTTTTTGGCGGCAGCTTCAGGACTGATGGTATTCACGAACAGTCCCGAGCCCAGTTCAAACCCGGTTGGAATGGACGTGCGCGGACAGACTTCCAGATGCCAGTGGTAACTGGCAGCATGGCTTTCCGCCGGGCCGCCATGCGGCACGCCAGTGTTCGATGCTGTGCCGCCATGCGGCACAGAGTGAAGAAAGAAGTTGTATTGCGCCCCGCCAATCACCGAATCCAGCCTGGCCATGGTGCGCTTCATGATGCGTGCCAGATCAGGCAACCAGTCGTCAGGCGTCTGCAAAAAATCCGCCTGGTGAACCAGCGGCAGGATATGCACCTCCCATTCGAAACGACTGGCAAATGGCTTGATCGCAATGAAGTGCTGACTGCGTTCGATCACATATTGACCCACGTCAATTTTCCGGCGGATTTCACCCGACGCACGGTCATAAATGGTGGCTTCAAAGGTCAACGCCTCGTCGACCAGCGCGCAGAAGATACAGCGGTGATGCTTGCGGAAATATTCCGCGCTGTTGATCACCTCGGCCTGCACGTTTTCCGGCACCACTGGCATGGCGATGATCTGGCTATGCGTATGCGGAATCGAGGCGCCCGCGGCCGGGCCAAAATTCTTGAACACCAGCACATATTTCAAACGCGGATCGGATTCGTACAACTGCGCCATGCGCATGCGATAAGCGCGAAACACTTTCTCCAGATGGCTCGAGCTCATTTCATGAATGGCCGCGCCATGGTCGGGATGATCGACGAATACTTCATGCCGTCCATAACCGTCGATGGTCTGCTGCAGCCCGAAAGTGAAATTGGTGTTTTCGCGATCGTCTCCCAATACCGGATACAGGTTGGGCACCAGCCGCACGGCCCAGTTGCCGTCCTCAGCCTCCATCCTGAACAATTCCGGCGGCGTCTTGGCCTCGTTGCCCCGGCAGAACGGGCAGGTTTCCACATGCTTGCGCGTGTCGCGCGGCGCCAGGTCTTCGGCCTTTTTGGGCCGCATCGAGCGCGCGGTTGCCACCAGCACCGACTCGGTCGGCACGATGGGATTCAGACGGATTTCCCGGGTTTCGTGTTCGCTCATTTCAGGCTTTCAAAAATAAAATTCATTGGGAGCATAATGACCTCTTGCGGCCAATGCCCGAGAATCTTTTTATGCGTCCGTTCATCCTGTTTATTGCGGCTGTTTTCAGTTTTTCTGTAAGCGCGCAGCCATCCGCCGGGCCGATGCTGGGGCCGGTCACCCGGCATACCGCCACGATCTGGATACAGGGCAGCGAACCGGCCAAGGCCGCGCTGGAAATCGAGCAGCAGGGCGTGAAATCACCGGCCTGGCGCACGGCTTCCATCCAGTTTGACCGGGAAACGGATTACACCGCCCGTTTCGTGCTGGATAAGCTCACGCCAGGCACGACATATCGTTATAGAGTCATCTGGAATGGCAAGCTGCTCGACGCCACCCATCTCTTCACTACGCAGGCCTCACAAAACCCGGAGGGGCCGTCCGGATTCACGGTCTATCTGGGTTCCTGCGCCCACCTGCACGACCCGGAAACCGACTGGTCAAAGTCATGGAGCGGCGGTTATGAAATTTTTGACCGCATTGCTACCCATGCAAGCGAAGATGCCCGCCCCAACCTGATGCTGTGGCTGGGCGACAACATCTATCTGCGGCCAGACGATTACGAACATCCAGCGGGCATGTCACGGCGTTACCAGAAAGTCCGCAGCCACCCCGCGCTCCAGAAACTGCTGTCAGCCCTGCCGCATTACGCCATCTGGGATGATCACGACTACGGACCCAACGACCACAACCAGAGTTTCGTCTTCAAGCAGGCCAGCCTGGATCTGTTTCAGCGGTACTGGCCCAACCCCAGTGCCGGCTTGCCCGACATGCCCGGCATCTATACCCAGTTTTCCATTGCCGATGCGGATTTCTTCCTGATGGACGACCGCTGGTACCGCGACAGCGATCGCGACCAGTCAGAGAACAAGAAATTGTTTGGCGAAGACCAGATGCGCTGGCTTAAAAATACGCTGATGGCATCCCGGGCGCGATTCAAGATCATTGCAGGCGGCAGCCAGTTTCTGAACGACTTGTCGCGTTTCGAAGGCTGGCATCATTTTCGCGAGGAGCGGCGCGATTTTCTGGCCTGGCTGGAGCTTAACAACATCAGCGGCGTGTTGTTCCTGTCCGGCGACCGGCACCGCACGGAATTGCTCAAACAGGAAAGGCCCGGTAATTACCCGCTGCACGAACTGACCTGCTCACCGCTGACTTCCAAACTGCATCCCGTCGAGGCCGCCGAGGCCAATCATCCCGCCCGTGTTGCCGGCACCCTGGTGGAAGCCCGGAATTACTGCACCCTCACCGCCGAGGGACAAGGCGATAACCGGGCGCTGGTGCTGAAGAGCTTCGACGCGCAGGGCAAGGCTTTCTGGGAGGTCAGGATCGATGCCAACTCGCTGCGCCAGTCTGGCGCGCCCGCAAAACTGCCCTGAGTTATTGAGCCGGCATTCAAAAATTTGAATGCCGGCTCAATAACAGCCGAGGTTTAATTCTCATTGATTCGGCACATACGCCGGGTCTGAGATGATCGCGGGTAGTTTATCCGCAGTGAAATCTTCGAGTTCATATGCGCCGAATCATTGTTTCGCCCCTTGCGCGATGCTGTCCGCCCACATCATGGATTCAATCTGCAAATTCATCAGATTGACATTGGCCAGTTCGGGATGGGCGGCAATCACATCATCCACTTTACTGCCTTCGTCCTGTTCCATGGCAATGATCAGGCCCAGCAAAACACCCAGCCGTCCCTCATGTTTCAATATCGCCAGGCGAATCTCTTCGGACAGCGCCAGATCATCCAGCAGTTCGGGCAGCGGCGCGCCAAGCAGCGCATCAAGCAGCGAGAACATGCCCACCATAAAAGCCTCTTCGCGTGTGGCCTTGTCGTAGGACAGGGCCTCTGCCAGCATTTCCATCAGCCGCCCGCGCGTGCTGGACAGCGTCAGCAAAGGGCTGGGGAAATCTCCCCGGCTGTACTGGGCAAACAATAGAAGTTGCAGCCAGCGCTGCAATTGCCGCCGGCCCAAAACCATGATGGCCTGCGCCAGGGTCTGGATTTTCACCGAACCCGACACACCCACCGAGTTCACCAGACGCAGCAGCTTGTAGCTCATTTCCGGCGCCTGCTTGAATGTCTTTTCAATATCGTCGTTGTCCGCATCCGACAGCAACTGATGCATCAAACGCAGCATGATCTGCTTCGAAGGATCGGTGCGTTTTCCATTCAGCAATGTGGGTTTGGCATAGAAAAATCCCTGGAAGAATTCAAAACCCAGATCATGGCAGCGTGTGGACATTTCCTCGCTGTCCACTTTCTCCGCGATCAGCTTCACCTTGTGTCTGGACATTTTTTCCACAATGGGCGCAAGCTGGTCCTGTGGAGCTTTCAGCACATCGATCTTGACGTAATCAAGAATCGGCATCAGCGGACAATGCGCGGGGTCGATGCCTTCCACATCGTCCAGCGCAATGCTGAAGCCAAGCTGCTTCAAATCCTTGCACCGGGCAACGATCGCCGGCGTGATCTGAACGGTTTCCAGCAATTCGATCACCACCTTGTCTGGTGGCAGAAATTCGATCACATCCGTCATGATCAACATGGCGTCGAAATTGATGAAGGCGCGCTTGCCTCCCAGCACACTGTCCAGCCCCAGTTCATTGAAAGCGTGGGCAATCACATGCGCCGTTGCCGCACGGTCATCCACAACCTGTTGACTGCTTCCCTTGCGAAACAGAAGTTCATAGGCAACGGTATTGCCTTTGCGGTCAATGATGGGCTGGCGTGCCAGCGTGAAATCCAGCGTGCGCGAGGGCGTTTCGATACGTGCGGGCTCTAACATTTGGGCTTCCTTCATTTTGGAACACCCTCAGGCTATCAGCCGTGGTATGAATTTGAGAGGTGGAAATAAGGTGGAAAAACCCGGTTATTTCCAGACATGCAGTTCTAGTGGCGCCGTCTCAGCTTGGCGATCCCTTGGTATCCGAGCCGAATTTGCGGCGGCGGAAACGCTTCTCGCGCCGGGCGCGGTTCATTTCGCGCTCGGTGAGCGGTTTGGGCTTGCGCGATTCGAAGGGATTGGCGCCATCCTTGAATTCGATCCGCAAGGGCGTGCCCTGAAGGTCAAAAGTCTTGCGGAAGGTATTTTCCAGATAGCGGCGGTAATCGTTCTGCACATTGGCGGTGGCATTGCCGTGGATGACGATGACCGGCGGATTGCTGCCGCCCTGGTGCGCGAACTTGAGCTTGGGCCGGAACAGGCCGGACTTGGGCGGCGCGTGCTGTGCCGTGGCCGCCAGCAGCGCGCGCGTCAGTTTGGGCGTGGACAGCTTGGCCATGGCCGCCGCGTAGGCTGCATCGACATCTTTCAGCAGCGGCGCCAGACCCTGGGCTTTCAGGGCGGAAATGTAATTGAAGCGGGCAAACGACAGGAAAGCCAGCTTGCGTTCGATATCGCGCTTGATCTCGCTGCGCTTGTACTCGTCCATGCCATCCCATTTGTTCACTGCGACCACCAGCGCGCGGCCTTCTTCCAGAATATAGCCGGCGATGTGCGCATCCTGTTCAGAGATTTCGGCCTGCGCATCCAGTACCAGCACCACCACATTGGCATCCTCGATGGCCTGCAGAGTCTTGATGACGGAGAATTTCTCCACCGCCTCGAATACCTTGCCGCGCTTTCTGACGCCTGCTGTATCGATCAGCGTGTAGTGTTTTCCATTGCGTTCGAAGTCGACATAAATGGAATCACGCGTGGTACCCGGCTGGTCGAAGGCAATCACCCGTTCCTCGCCCAGCAGGGCATTCACCAGCGTTGATTTGCCGGCATTCGGCCTGCCGACAATCGCTATCTTCGGACCACCGGCGTGTGCATCTTCCGGCTCGGGCGCGGCAAAGGAAGCCAGCGCCAGATCGACCAGATCGCGCACCCCTTCGCCATGCGCGCCGGAAATCGCCAGCGGCTCGCCCAGTCCCAGTTCGTGGAATTCAGCCGTGGCCATGGCCGGGTTCATGCCCTCGGCCTTGTTGACCACCAGATGCACCGGGCAGCGAGACTGGCGCAACTTTTGCGCGATCACCTTGTCCTGCGCAGTCAGCCCCTGACGGCCATCCACCAGAAACACCACCACGTCGGCTTCGTCGATGGCCTGCAGGGTCTGGCGCGCCATCTCGTGCAGGATGCCGTCCTTGGCCACGGGTTCCAGCCCGCCGGTATCCACCACCAGGTAAGGCTTGTCACCTACCCGGCCGCGTCCGTAGTGACGGTCGCGCGTCAATCCAGGCTGGTCATGCACCAGCGCATCGCGCGTCTTGGTCAGGCGGTTGAAAAGAGTGGACTTGCCGACATTGGGACGGCCGACAAGTACGAGTGTAGGGAGCATTTAATTCAGCTTGAAAGCCGTCACACCGCCTTTGGCGGTCTGCACGGCAAATCCCGGTCCGATATCAACAGGCACTGCCCGCGCTTCGCCGCCATCCGCTTTGGCGCGCGCGGCAAAACTGCCGTCTTCCTTGGACAGCACATGCACATAGCCTTCGAAGTCAGCCACTACCACGTGCTTGCCTACAGGCAAAGGTGCCGTCAACCGACGGTTGGCCAGCTTGTCCTGTCGCCAGGCTGCGCGGCCTGATTCCTTGTCGTAGGCCGTCACGGCATCCTTGGCATCCGTCACATACACATACTGGTCATCCATGCCCAGGCCCACGCTGCTGGAGGTGTCGCGCGCCCAGATCAGGGTGCCCTTGCTGCGGTCAAAGCAGGCCACGCGGCCCTGATAGGCAACCGCGCAAACCCGCCTGTCATCCAGCGCCGGTCTGCCCACCACATCGGTCACGCGCTCGAGTTCGGTGGCCCCTTTCGGCAGGCTCACGGTCGATTCCCAGAACTGCACACCGTTGGCGGCTGAAATCGCCGTCAGCTTGCCGCCTGAGAATCCCGCATAAATCGCCCCTTCACTCACCGCCATGGCCTCCGTGCCTTGCAGGGTCAGCGCAGGCAGTTGACGTACATACAGCCACTGGCGGCTGCCATCGGCCGGGCTCAAGCCGACAATGCGGCCATCGCCCGTGCGCACGATGATCATGTCGCGCGCCACCACCGGCGCGCTGCTTACTTCGCTGGACAACACGACTTCCCAGCGCCTGGCGCCCGTCGCCGCATCCAGCGCGATCAGTTCGCCCTTGCCGCCGCCGACCAGCACCAGACCCGCCCCCGCGCCTACGCCCGCAGACAGCGGCTTGCCCGTATCCACCCGCCAGACATCATTGCCGCTTTGCACATTCAGGCGGGCAACCTTGCCGGATTCACCCGCCACGAAAACACCTTCGCCATCGGCCACGGGGGTAAATACAAACCGGCCCGCTTCCGGCACGGATGCTGACCAGGCTTTGGACAACCGGGCGCTTTCCTTGAACTCGGTCAGCGAAGCTGGCGGCAAGGCTTTGGCTTTGCCAGAACCAAACCAGCCGGACACGGTGTCGGTGGTTTTGCCGAGCATGCCGCAGCCACCAATCAGACTTGCCGCCAGCAGCAACGCCGCAAAGGGTGTAAAACGGAAATTCATGACTTGGGGCCTCCCAGGCTATCCAGCTTCATCTCCACCACGCCGCGCAGCGGGCTGGTTTCCTTGAGCTTCGCATACGCTGCGGAATAAGCTGCGCGGGCTTCTTCATTTTTACCTTGTGCCAGATAGACATCACCCTTCAGGTCATCGAAACGCGGACCATAGGCATCGGTATGCGCGGCATTGAGTTGCGCCAGGGCCGCATCGTATTGCTTTTCGTCGAGCAGCAAACCCGCCAGCCGCAAGCGTGACACGTCCTTGAGCGCGGCTTCCTTGGTGTGTTCGATCGTCCACTCAAGCTGAGCCTTGGCGCTTTTGACATCGCGGTCGCGCGCGTTCAGGGTTGCCAGCGTCATTGCCGCGCGGGTGGCATAGGGCGTACCGGCAAACTTGTCGATCAGGGTCGCGCCGGTTTCCTTGGCCAGTTTCTTGTCTCCCGCCTGCAAGGCCTGCTGCATGCGATCAAAATAGGCCGATGCCTCGGCGCCCTGTTTGGCCGTGTGGTTTTTCCAGTATTCATAGCCCGCCGCCGCAAACAACAAACCCGCCACAACGATGGTGGTCAAATTGCCCCAGCGTTTCCACCAAGCCTTCAGTTCGTCGAGCTTTTCCTGTTCTTCCAGATCGTACGTTGCCATTTCCTGTCCTTAAAATTATTTCCGCAATATGTTCACGGCTTCATCAACGCTTACAACGGCCTGCTCCGCTTCCTCGCGCAAGGGCTTCAGACTCAGTTTTTTATCGGCCGCTTCATTGTCGCCGATGATTGCGGCAAAACGCGCGCCGCTGCCATCCGCCTTTTTCATCTGCGACTTGAAACTGCCGCCGCCGGCGTGCATCACGACGGAAAAATTTTTCTCGCGCAGACCGCGCGCCACCAGCCATGCCCAAGCCGCCGCCTGCTCGCCGGCATGCACCAGATACACGTCCGGCGCGCGATGTTCGGGTTTGATGCCCTCCGCTTCCAGCAAGGCCAGCAGCCGCTCGATACCCATGGCAAATCCGCAGGCTGGCGCGGGCTTGCCGCCGAGCTGTTCGATCAGGCCATCAAAACGTCCGCCCGCGCAAACCGTGCCCTGCGCGCCCAGTTTGTCCGTCACCCATTCGAACACCGTGCGATTGTAATAGTCGAGTCCGCGCACCAGCCGCGTGTTGATACGGTACTCGATGCCGAAATCATGCAGCAGCTTCTGCACGGCGTCGAAGTGTGCAAGCGAATCCTCGTCCAGATCGTCCATCAATTTCGGCGCGGATTCCACCAGCGCCTGCATGGCCGGGTTCTTGGTATCCAGAATCCGCAGTGGGTTGCTGTGCAGCCTGCGTTTCGCGTCCTCATCCAGCATGTCCGCACTGGCTTCGAAGTATTTGATCAGCCGCTCGCGATGACGGCGGCGCGCTTCCGCATCGCCCAGCGTGTTCAGTTCCAGCGCCGGAGCGATGCCCAGCCGCCTCCACAAATCCGCGCTCATCAGAATGTGTTCGGCATCGACATCCGGCCCGGCAAAGCCCATGGCTTCCACGCCCACCTGATGAAACTGGCGGTAGCGGCCTTTCTGCGGACGCTCGTGGCGGAACATCGGCCCCATGTACCACAGCCGCTTGCCGCCGTCGTAAAGCAGGTTGTTCTGCACCACCGAACGCACGCAGGAGGCTGTACCCTCGGGACGCAGCGTCAGCGATTCGCCATTCAGTTCGTCGATGAAGGTGTACATCTCCTTTTCGACAATGTCGGTCACCTCGCCGATGGCGCGCTTGAACAGCGCCGTGTTTTCCAGGATGGGCGTGCGGATCTCGCGATAGCCGTAGCTCTCCAGCCAGCCGCGCACCGTGTCCTCGAAATACCGCCAGGTATCTGCATCCGCGGGCAGCATATCGTTCATGCCGCGGATACTTTGCAGATTGCTGCTCATGATTTCCCTGTTCCGTACGTCCGCCGGACGTAGTCTTCCACAATCACCTGAAACTCCTCGGCGATCCTGTCGCCTTTCAGCGTGACAGTCTTCTGTCCATCCACATACACCGGCGCCACCGGCACCTCGCCCGTTCCGGGCAAGGAAATGCCGATGTTGGCATGCTTGGATTCGCCAGGGCCATTGACCACGCAGCCCATCACCGCCACTTTCATGCCTTCCACGCCAGGGAAAACCCCGCGCCAGCCAGGCATCTGCCCCCGCAGCCAGGTCTGTATCTTCAGCGCCAGCTCCTGGAACACCGTCGAAGTCGTGCGACCGCAGCCGGGGCAGGCCGTCACCATTGGCGTGAACGCGCGCAAGCCCATGGTCTGCAATATCTCTTGCGCCACGATGACTTCCTTCGTTCGTGATTCGCCGGGTTCGGGCGTCAGCGAAACGCGGATCGTGTTGCCTATGCCTTCCTGCAGCAGGATCGCCAGCGCGGCGGTGGAAGCCACAATGCCCTTGCTGCCCATGCCCGCTTCGGTCAGACCAAGATGCAGCGCGTAATCGCTTTGCCTGGCCAGATCACGATACACCGCGATCAGATCCTGCACGCCGCTCATCTTGCACGACAAAATGATATGGTCGCCCGGCAGGCCCAGTTCTTCGGCCCGCTTCGCCGATTGCAACGCTGAAGCGATCATGGCCTTGAACATCACGTCCTTTGCGTCTTCCGGCTGCTGCAATTTTGCATTTTCGTCCATCATGCGGGCCGCCAGCTCCTGATCCAGACTGCCCCAGTTCACGCCGATGCGCACCGGCTTGTCGTACTTGCAGGCAATCCCGATCAGCGTGCCAAACTGCTCGTCGCGCTTTTCGCCGCGCCCGACATTGCCGGGATTGATCCTGAGCTTGCCAAGCGCCTGCGCGCATTCCGGCACCTGGGTCAGCAACTTGTGGCCGTTGAAATGGAAATCGCCGATCAGCGGAACATCGATGCCCTGAGCGTCAAGTTTTTCTCGAATTACTGGAACGGCCTTCGCCGCCTCCAGCGTATTCACCGTCACGCGCACCAGTTCCGAACCTGCCTGATACAGCTCGGCAACCTGCTTTACCGTGGATGCGATATCCGCGGTATCGGTGTTGGTCATCGACTGCACGACGATGGGCGCGCCTCCGCCCACTCGCACATGGCCAATGCGCACCTGACGTGTGGGCCGGCTGGCATTCTCCGGCAAGAATTTGATCTCCGACACGATTACTCCAGGGTGAACCGCGCGACGGTCTCGCCAATGTAGGGCCGGATATCAAATGGCCGCCCGCTGTAGGTCATGCGCACATTGGCGGCATTGCCCACGACAAATTCAAAGGGCGGCCTGCCGTTAAGTTCAACCGTGCTGCCTGCCTTGCTCAGCGTGGAATGAATGGTGCGGCCGTTGCCATCGCGTATCTGCACCCAGGCATCCTGATCAAACTGCAGACGGATGGATTTGTTTCTGAAATTTGCGGGCAGATAAGGGTTACCCGACGCCTCGGGCGCGGCGGCATCGGCGGCAGGCGCGGGCGGCGATTCAGGCTTGGGTTGCGCCGGCGCAGCGGGCGGGGCAGGCTTGGGTGTAACAGAGGGAGCCTGGGGCATGGCTGCTGGCGCCGGGATTTCCGCAGGCGCCACGGGCGCGACAGGGGATGCTGCTTCTGGTGCCTGCTCGGGTTGTGTCTCCGGCGACGCGGATGGAGCGGACGGGGCAACCGGCGCGGCTTGAGCCGGCGGCGCAGCGGGTTCTTCATCCTCGCCGCTGTTCAGCCACAGATAAATTCCTGCGGGAATCGCCAGCAGGAGAGTCAGCACCGCGAGCGATCCAATCAGGATTGGTGAAATGCCCTGTGATGACACGGGCGCATACGACTCGGTTTCGACTTTTTCCGCCGGGGCGGCGCCCGACTCGGCCATGCGCGTCAGCAAAGGCTCCGGATCCATGCCCAGCAGCCTGGCGTAGTTGCGCACAAACCCGCGCGCGAATACAGGCTGGCCCAGCGCGGCATAGTCCTCGGTTTCCATCGCCTCGACCTGACGGACCATCAGGCGCAGTTTGTTTGCCGCATCCTGCACCGTCCAGCCCTTGGCTTCGCGCGCCGCTTTCAGCGCATCGCCGATATCCAGCGGCTCGCTCATTCGTATTGTCCCCGCATCAAGCGCTGCGCCTCTTCGGATTCGGGAAAGCGCTTGCGCAATTGCAGCGCATACGCGGCGGCCTGTTCCTTGTCGCCCTGCTTGCGCTCAAGCAGCACGCCCAGCCACAGGCTTTCCGGTGTGGGCGGTGCGATCTCGAGGTAGCGGCTCAACAGCTTTTGCGCCTCGGTCAACTTGCCCAGCTTGAAATCCAGCGCGGCGAGCTTGATGGTGGCGAGCGGCGCATCCGGCTGCAGTTTCAGTGCCTTGTTGTAGTAGGCCTCGGCCTGTTTGGTGTCGCCCTTCTTCTCGCTGCACAGGCCGGCATTGGTCATGGCCTGCTCGGGATGCGCATACAGCGGGTTGCGCAATGCATCGGTAAACTGCGCAAGCCCCTCATCGTAGCGGTCGCGTGTGCACAGGAACCAGCCGAAATTGTTGTGTGCCTCGGAATCCGCGCGGTCCAGATCAATCGACTTGCGGAAGTTTTCCTCCGCAAGCTTGTCCTCGGCCAGCTCCATGTAGATCAGACCCAGCACGTTGTAGGCAGGACCATAACGGTTGTCCGCCTGGATCGCCTTGCGCACTTCGTCCAGTGCAATCTTCATCTGGCCCCGGCTGAAGTACGCGCCCGCCAGATCGGTAAAGGCCTTGGCCCGGGAGCTGGCATCGGTTTCCACTTGCGGCGTGCCAGTCGATGGGCCGGAAGATGACGGAGCACCAGGGGGATTGGCGCATCCCGCCAGCGATGCAATCAGCGATAACAACAGGACTTTCTTCACTCTAAGCCGCCTCCATGTTGATACGTTTCATTACCCGTCCGGTCTTGTCCGCTACCTGGCCGGCCAGTTGACCGCAGGCCGCGTCTATGTCGTCGCCACGCGTCTTGCGCGTGGTGGCCACGTAACCGGCCTGAACCAGAATATCGCGGAACACGCGCAGCGATTCCGGCGTGCTCTTTTCGTAACCTGAATCGGTAAACGGATTGAACGGAATCAGGTTGAACTTGCACGGTGTGCCTTTCACCAGTTCCAGCAACTGCCGCGCATGCTCGGGCGTATCGTTCACGCCATCCAGCATCACGTATTCGAAGGTGATGAAATCGCGCGGCGCGAATTCCAGATAGCGCTGGCAGGCTGCCATCAATTCCTTCAGCGGATATTTCTTGTTGATCGGCACGATCTGGTCGCGCAGCGCATCGTTGGGCGCATGCAGGCTCACCGCCAGCGCCACCGGGCAGCGCTGCGCCAGCCGGTCCATGGCCGGCACCAGGCCCGATGTCGATACCGTCACCCGGCGGCGCGACAGGCCGTAGGCGTTGTCGTCCAGCATCACGTCCAGCGCGGTCACCACATTTTCGAAATTGGCCAGCGGTTCACCCATGCCCATCATGACCACGTTAGTCACCGGACGTTCACCCCAGCCCGCTTTTTTCAACTCGCGCACCGCATGCCAGAGCTGGCCGGTTATTTCCGCCACCGTCAGGTTGCGGTTGAAGCCCTGCCGGCCAGTGGAACAGAAGGTGCATTCCAGCGCGCAACCCACCTGCGACGAGATGCACAACGTGCCGCGATAGCGCGGACCTTCAACCAGCCCGGGGCGATTGCGAAAACGTTGCGGCTCGTCATCTTCCGCCGCCTCGCCACAGGAAGGATTGCCTTCGGGAATGAACACCGTCTCGATGCCATTTCCTGTGCCTACATCAAACAGCCACTTGCGCGTGCCGTCTTCCGATGTCTTGTCGGCCAGCACGCCCGGCGCGTGGATCACGGCCTCCTGCTTCAGCCACTCGCGCAGCGTCTTGGCCAGGTCCGTCATGCTGTCGAAATCGTTCTCTCCCGACTGGTGCATCCAGTGGAACACCTGCTTGGCGCGGAACGGCTTTTCGCCATGGCCCACCAGCCAGTTGGTCAGTTGCGGGAGATTGAAATCGAGCAGGTTTTGCACTTAGGCACTCATCCAGACAGGCGACACCCAAAAACAAGCCCCCCTTGTCAAAGGGGGGTTGGGGGGATTTGACGCAAGTCTGAATCCCCCGGCGCTTCGCGCCCCCCCTTTCTCAAGGGGGCAAAAAAATCCTTGCTTCAGCGGGGGCACAGTTCCGTCGAGGCGAAGAAATAAGCGATCTCGACAGCGGCGGTTTCCGGCGCGTCGGAACCGTGCACGGCATTGGCGTCCACGCTTTGCGCGAAGTCGGCGCGGATAGTTCCCTGCGCGGCCTTCTTCGGATCAGTTGCGCCCATCAGCTCGCGGTTCTTGGCGATAGCGCTTTCGCCTTCCAGCACCTGGATCATCACCGGGCCGGAAATCATGAATTCAACCAGATCCTTGAAGAAGGGACGCTCGCGGTGCACGGCGTAAAAACCCTCGGCTTCGCGGCGTGACAGATGCTTCATCTTGGCGGCCACGATCGTCAGGCCGTTGGTTTCAAAACGCGAATAAATCTTGCCGATGACATTCTTGCCCACGGCATCGGGTTTGATAATGGAAAGGGTGCGTTCAATCGCCATGCTTTGCTCCGGTTGGTTTTATAAAAACGGTTAAAAATTAGCCGCTTATTATAACCTGCCGACCCGGCGCTGTCTTGGCACACCTTCATCTGGCTCGATATAAAATGGCACGCCTCATCCCATGCACTGCAAACCATGACACGCCGGCTCTCGTCCATTCCACTTGCCTTCTCCTCGCTGCTTGCCGGCCTTTTCCTTTTTCTGGTATCTGCCTGCAACAGTATCCCTGAAGGCCTTGATGCAGTGAACAACTTTGAATTGAATCGTTATCTGGGCCAGTGGCATGAAATCGCCCGCCTGGATCACAGCTTCGAGCGCGGACTCACCGATGTCACTGCCACCTACACATTGCGCGACGATGGTGGACTCAAGGTTGTAAACCGAGGATTCAACCCCTCAAAAGGCAAATTTGAAGAAGCCGTGGGGCGCGCCTATTTTCTGGGCAGCCCGCAAACCGCCAGCCTTAAGGTCTCCTTCTTCGGCCCGTTTTATGGTGGATATCACGTCATTGCGCTGGATCGCTCAAACTATGGTTACGCCTTGGTGAGCGGCCCTACACGCGACTATCTATGGATATTGGCACGCGACAAGCAGCTGACCGAGCCGATTCTGAAATTGCTGACCGACAAGGCCAATCAGGCCGGCTTTGATACGAGCAAGCTGATTTACGTTACGCACACGCGCTAGCAGCGCGACCGGCATGGCCAGTGGGCAACATGCTCCCGGCCGAAACACTTCCAGCACATCCCGTAGCCTTCATGGGCACACCAGTCACTGAATGTAACCCCGGCCCAACCACGCCCGCCAAGTGCGGACACGGACATGGTTGAAAATAACGCTAGGCGATTTGCCCAATCCCGTGTAGTGTGGCTCCCATCTGTGGGATTCAAGTAGCAAATGCGGCACCTGGTTGACGAGTTTTTCCTTGATTTCGATAGATCCGGGCATGTGCCCAAATTCATTTTTTTAAGGAAAACTTACGATGCAACAAGGTACTGTAAAGTGGTTCAACGACGCCAAGGGTTTTGGTTTCATTACGCCTGACGGCGGTGGCGAAGACCTCTTCGCGCACTTCTCTGAAATCAAATCCAGCGGCTTCAAAACCCTGAAGGAAAACCAGCGCGTTTCGTTTGAAGTGACCACTGGTCCCAAAGGCAAGCAGGCTGCCAACATCCAGCCCGCCTAAGCGAAAACCGCTTCAGGAAAAACCCCGGCATGCCGGGGTTTTTTTATGGCTGCCAAAACCGAAATCCCCCCAACCCCCCTTTATCAAGGGGGGGCTTTCATTGTTACCCCCTTGATAAAGGGGGTGGCGCGAAGCGCCGGGGGATTTTCAATGGATCGCCACGGCCTGCGGCCTCGCGATGACGAAATTGTGCATTTGCAATCCGCAACCGGCAGGCAACACCCCGTTGTTATACTTGTGCCATGCAACCACCGCTCAACACCCTTGCCGACAGCATTGCCAACCAGCGCGATTCGCTGAAGGACATGCTGCGCGACCCGCTGGCGCGCATCGCCCGCGAATGCAGCGACGCGTGGAACGACCGCCAGAAGCTGGACGCCGTGCTGACCGACGCCCTGGCCAGCCTGCCCATGTGCAAGTACATGTACGCGCTGGACACCAACGCCATCCAGATCAGCGACAACATCAGCCGCGACGGCCTCATCGAAAAGGACTTTGGCCGCGACCGCTCCAGCCGCCCCTACATGAACGAGCGCGTGCCCAGCGCCGGCTTCCTGCTTTCGCAGGCCTACATCAGCCTGCGCGCGCGGCGGCCCTCGCTTACCGCCATCCAGAACGTGCGCGATGCCAGCGGCCGCGTACTGGGTTTTGTCGGCGCCGATTTCGACCTGCGCAACCTGCCGCTTACCGGCAAGCTCTACGACGAGCCCACCCACTGGCGGCAGATAAAAGGCGACCCCGCCATCCGCGGCACCGTCTTCCATCAAACCCGCAGCAACAGCCTGATGGACAACCACATCGACACCGTACTGGGCGTCATGGAAGAACTGATGGTCGACCACGGCGTATTCCACGGCAAGCTGCACTTCTCCAGCAGCCGCGCCACCATCTGGCTGACCGACGACCCGTATCGCTACCGGCTGCTCGACATCGACGCGCTGACCGACCCCGACACCTGCCTCATTTACCCGCACCGGCCCTACCCCGCCGATGCCGTCGTGCCCAAGGACAAGGTTCGCCTCATCCTGGACAACCTGCGCGACCTGCGCTTCATGGACGAAATGTTCTACCTGCGTTCCGGCTCGCTCAACATCTTCAACGGCATGGTCGCGTTGACCTTCTCGTGCGACGGCTCGCACTACCTGCCGTGGGACGAATACCTGAACAAGGGCGCCGACTTCTGGGCCAGCGGCAGCGCCGAAGGCCAGGCCTGCCCGGTTTAAGCATCGGCATTTGCCGGCCTGCCAACCGGATCACCTCAGTCTTACGGCCTTGCAATGACTTTTACTATGTAATCTCGAACTGCAGATAAAAAACCCGCGATAAACGCGGGTTTTTACAGGGTTCGAGAAATTCAGCTCTTTGGAAAACGCCGGCGCCGGTAAAGCGCTGCCGCAAGTCCCAGCCCAACCAATGCCAGGGAATCAGGTTCCGGAACACCATTGGTATCGGGTGGTAGCGGCTGAGTATCGTAATTGATAACTACAGTGGCACTGGTTCCGCTCAGCGAGAATGCCAGTGCAAGCCCAAGGTCTCCAACAGTTTCAAAATTCGATCCATCTGCCGATAGCACACTGAGATCGCCACCTTCGAGTGCAGTACCAAACCCGGTCCACAGGTCTGCCCCAAACAAGGTAAGTGCCGCACCGGAAACAGCTTCACCAGTCAGCTTCACTGTCAGTCCACCTGCGGCCGTGTCAAACATGAACAGGGCCAGATCGCCACCAGCAATTGAACCGGTAAAAGCAGCCGCATCATCAGCAAAGCCAAAAAGGTCATTCTCGGCGTAGAAGACAAACGTAACGCCATCGAGGGTTGCGCCCGTAGCAGAGGTGAACGTAAAAGTGGTTTTCGCGTTGCTGCCAACAAGCTCGGTGTCGGCCTGGGTTGTAACAGACCTGGTTGTTGCGGTGCTGCGTACCACACCGCCACCCACATCAGTTGGCGATCCAAAGCCACCGGCAGCGCCATTGCTGAGTACTGCCGTGGTACCTTCAGCGAGTCGCAACAGTGGATCGATCGACCAGGTGGTTTCTTCACCCGTTGCAATATCGGTATACCGGAAATAACCGTCGAAAGGTACAAGCCCATTGTCCGCTTCGCCCCCATTCACATCGACTGAAGTTGTGGCGTTGCTGAGTGTGATCGGAACAGCCTGAACGGTGCTTAATACCCCCATCAAGCTCAAGCCGACTGACAACACTGTTAAAGCGCTACGATTGAACATATCAATTTCCTTTATTTATTGGACCTGCAAAAAACTTAAAACCAGTTCTCGTCGGGTGTTTTACTGTACACACTACGCATTAAGGAGCAAGATTTATACACACCTGCTTTAAACATTAAATATCAATGCCTTATGTAGAAAATCCTTTGTAGAAAGAAATCCATCTGTAAAGTATTTCGACAATGGCAGCACATTGGCAGCCCATGCTCCCCTCCCGCATCGCCTTCATCGACCTGGAAACCACCGGCGCCAACCCGGCCAGCGACCGCATCACCGAAATCGGCATAGTCGAAGTCGACGGCGAATCGGTTTCCCGCTGGAGCACGCTGGTCAACCCCGAGCGCACCATTCCCGAATTCATCCAGCGCATGACCGGCATCAGCAACGACATGGTGAGCGATGCCCCGTGCTTTGACGCCGTGGCCGACGAGCTGAAATCCCGCCTCAAGGGGCGGCTGTTCGTGGCCCACAACGCACGCTTCGACTACGGCTTTGTACGCCACGAATTCCGCCGCATGGGATTGAATTTCAGCGCCGACGTGCTGTGCACCGTGCGCCTGTCGCGCGCGCTGTTTCCCGAGCACCCCAGGCACAACCTCGACAGCCTCATCGCGCGCCACAATCTTTTTGCCAACGACCGCCACCGCGCGCTGGCCGATGCCGAACTGATCTGGCAGTTCTGGCAGACCCTGCGCCGCGATGTCGAAACCGAACGCATGCTCGATGCCGTGCAGCAGCAACTCAAACGCCCCAGCCTGCCACCGGACCTGCCGGCCGATTGCCTGGACGACCTGCCCGAATCGCCCGGCGTGTACCTCTTTTATGGCGAAAACGATGCCCTGCTCTACGTCGGCAAAAGCGTCAACCTGCGCAGCCGCGTGCTGACGCACTTTGCCAAGGGCAACAACGAAACTCGCGAACTGCGCATCACCCACGACATCCGCCGCATCGACTGGATCGAAACCGCCGGCGAACTGGGCGCCCTGCTGCTCGAATCGCGCCTGGTCAAACAACGCCAGCCCGTGCACAACCGCCGTCTGCGGCAAAGCGGCGAACTGTATGCCTGGCAGCTGGTGGAACACGCCCCCGGCGACTATCGCCCGCACCTCGTCAGCGGCGCCGAGCTTGAATCCGGATTAGGCAGCGCCGACCACGGAAAATCGATCGAACTCTACGGTCTCTTCGCCAGCAAGCGCGAAGCCGCCAACACCCTGAAGAGCCTGGCCCAAGCCTACCAGCTGTGCCCCGCCGTGCTCGGCCTGGAAAAGACCGCCCGCCCCGGCCAGCCCTGCTTCGCCCGCCAGCTCAGGCAATGCAAGGGTGCATGCTGCGGCAAGGAAGCCATCGGCGCCCACAGCGCGCGCCTGATGACCGCGCTATCCAAACTGCGCATCAAGCCCTGGCCCTACAAAGGCCCAATAGGCATTGTTGAAAAAAACGAATTCCTCGACCGCCAAGACATCCACCTCATCGACGCCTGGCGCTACCTGGGCACCGCGCAAAGCGAAGCCGATCTGCACCCGCTGCTGCAATCAACTGAGCGCGCGCACTTCGACCTCGATACCTACAAGCTGCTGAAGGCTCAGCTGAAGAAGAAAGGGAATGTGGTTCGCAAGCTGGAACCTAGCTAAACAATCCGCCTTGCCCTCTCAACATTCGATTCTGGTCTTATGCAACAATCGAGGTGCATAAAAAAGGAGCAAGGGGATGGGGAGCGGTCAAGACTCAATACCAAGCAATTTGCCATCACGAGCATGGTATGGGGCTTCAATTGATGAATTCCTGAATACAGCCCCTGACACAATCATCGGCGAGCTCACCAGGAATTGTGCGTTTGCACTGCTCCCTTCTCAAAGGGATGCTTGGCTGGCACAAATCGCCATACTCAAAGCTGAACTGACTGATCTCTCAGGTTGGATATTTCTTGAATTCAATATCCCTCGAATGGGCCGCAGGATAGATGCGGTGCTGCTGATCGGTCCAATTGTTTTTGTGATTGAGTTCAAGGTTGGCGAGAGTGGATTTGACCGCTCCTCAATAGATCAAGTGTGGGACTACGCTTTAGACCTGAAGAATTTTCACGAAGCAAGCCATAAACTCTCAATTATTCCCATTCTGATTGCCACCAAAGCGAGGAAATCGGCACTCCTAGAACTGCGTGCTGCCGAAGACAATGTATATCGGCCTATTTTGACTAGCCTTGCCGACTTTCGAAAGGTTTTGGAGCAAGCCTTGCTCACCACTTCCGGGCAGTCAGTAAATGCGCAACGATGGTCATGTGCGTCATATCTTCCAACTCCCACCATCGTTGAGGCCGCACGCGCCCTTTATGCCCAGCATTCTGTAGAGGCCATCGCACGCCATGATGCCGGCGCGCAAAATCTCCATGTCACCTCAAAACAAGTAGAAAAACTGATAGACGAAGCAAGAACTCATAAACATAAAGTTATCTGCTTTGTCACCGGCGTACCCGGTGCTGGCAAGACACTTGTTGGATTAAATGTTGCCACTAGACGTGGTGAAGTTAATGAACCTACTCATGCTGTTTTCCTTTCAGGTAATGGACCCCTTGTTTCGGTACTAAGAGAAGCACTAACTCGCGATGAGGTGGCGCGAAAGAAAGCCAGTGGAGAAAGAGCACGAAAAGGAGAAGTTGCAGAGAGCGTGAAAGCATTCATTCAAAATGTTCATCACTTTCGAGATGATGCTTTAATTGATTTAAATCCACCCCCAGAGCATGTAGCAATCTTTGATGAAGCTCAGCGTGCATGGAATTTAAGGCAAACGGCCAATTTCATGCAACGGAAAAAGAACCATAGTGGCTTCTCTCAATCAGAACCGGAGTTTCTTATTTCATACATGGATCGCCACCCGGATTGGGCAGTAATTGTTTGTCTTGTTGGTGGCGGGCAAGAAATCAATATCGGTGAGGCAGGAATTGATGCTTGGCTTGAGGCAATCAATACAAGATTCCCTCATTGGCATATGTATATTTCATCAAAGCTTTCCGACAGTGAATACGCATCCGGAAAGGCCTTACAAATAGTAAACAGCCGCCCTAAAACTCATTTAGATAATCACTTACACCTAGCGGTATCCATGAGATCGTTTAGATCTGAAAGCGTTTCGGCTTTTGTTAAAGCACTTCTGGATTGTGAGAAGCAGCAAGCACAAAAAATATTCGCACAACTCTCAGCCCGCTATCCGATTGTACTTACACGTGATTTAAATCTAGCGAAGGCATGGATACGTGAGCATGCAAGGGGTACAGAACGATATGGACTGGTTGCATCTTCTAAGGCTCAACGCCTTAAACCCCATGCAATTGATATCCGAGTAAACGTCAATCCAATTCATTGGTTTCTCAATGACAAAGACGACACTCGCTCAAGCTACTATTTAGAAGACGCTGCCACTGAATTCCAAGTTCAGGGATTAGAACTAGATTGGACTTGCGTAACTTGGGATGGTGACTTGCGTCACGCAGATGCGGGATGGAGTTTCCATGATTTCCGAGGTGATAGATGGCTCAACATCAAGAGCTCTGATAATCAACGCTACCTTAAGAATGCTTATCGCGTGTTACTGACCCGTGCACGACAAGGGATGGTTATTTTTGTGCCCCTTGGTGATCCTGAGGACCACACACGTACACCCAAGCACTACGACTCAACCTTTGATTACCTAGCCGAAATTGGCATTCCCACATTGAGCTAACGCCACACAAAAAATACTCATATATGAACAATAGGCTTAAAGTTGACCGGACAATTTGGCCTTGTACCTTCCGAATTAAACTATGAATGATTCATCACGCTCCCCGCTCAAAGATAAACCACTACGTATGCCCGGCCAATCTCTTGAGGAAGAACGAGCAAAACTGTTTGAAGATAAGGTCATGCCGGCCTTCCTAACTGCCGCGGTTGCCACAATAATTGCCGTAGCGGAATGGATACGGTACTTCACAAAATCACCACCCAATCCGCTCTTGTATTCGTTTCTGGCAGTTATAGCGGTCGGTTTTTTGATTTGGCGAGTCATCAGACTGCTGCCGAGAAGCCGCGCAATTAAGCAGGGGATCGAAGGGGAGAAAGTTGTCGGGCAATTTCTAGAACGATTGCGAGGACAGGGCTACGTTGTGTTTCATGATTTGATTGGGTCCGGCTTCAACGTCGATCATGTTCTGATCGGGCCCGCAGGTATTTATACAGTTGAGACAAAAACCTGGAGCAAACCCGTTCGTGGCGAAGCAAAAATCAAATTTGACGGAGAGCAAATTACCGTGTCTGGGCATGAGCCTGAGCGCGATCCCATCATTCAGGCGCGCGCTCAGGTGGCATGGCTCAGAGGTCTTCTAGCTGAGAGCACTGGGAAGCAATTCGATGTCTTCCCGGTTGTGGTTTTTCCTGGTTGGTACATTGATCGCACCAAGGATGGCCCGCATGATATTTGGGTACTGGAACCCAAAGCACTTCCAGGATTTCTGGACAAGATACCCCAGCGTTTAGCGCCTGATGAAATTAAGCTAGCAAGTTTTCATTTATCACGCTTTATTCGGAGTGTTGAAAGAGAAAGTGCCAAATAAAGCAGTAAGTTTTGTTTGACTTGATTGCCGCGCCACATTCGCAATGAGAAATCCCCCCAACCCCCTTTATTAAGGGGGGCGAGTGGAAAGGTTGTGAACACAAGTTGCACAGGACAATGAAGGCAAAGGTGACCAGATGAGCAGCAATTTTGGCGAAGTTGTTCTTTACCAGGCCAGCGATGGCGGGCCGGCTCTGGATGTGCGGCTGGACAGGGAAAGCGTGTGGCTGGACGCACATCAGATGGCCGAGCTATTTGGACGTGACCGGACGGTGATTGTCCGACATATCCGAAACGTCTATTCCACTAGCGAACTGCAGCGGGAAACAACCTGTGCAAAAAATGCACAGGTTGCTGCTGACGGCAAGGTTCGGCAAATGGATATCTATAACCTGGACATGATCATTTCGGTGGGTTACCGGGTGAACTCCTTGCGCGGCACGCAGTTCCGCATTTGGGCCACCAATGTCCTGCGCCAGCATCTGGTGCAGGGCTACACGGTGCACGAGCGGCGGTTGAAGGAACTGAACCAGGCCGTGCGGCTGATTGCGGACGTGGCGCAGCGCCGGCAGTTGAGCGGCGATGAGGCCACGGCCCTGCTGAATGTGGTGGGGGATTATGCCTACGCGCTGGAGGTGCTGGACGATTACGACCATCAACGCGTGCGTCTGGGCGAGGTTTCTCCCGGCCCGGTGGCAGCGCTAGGCGTGGACGAGTCGCGGCAGGTGATTGCCCGCATGGGCGAGCGCTTCGGCGCATCGGGTCTTTTCGGCCGTGAGAAGGACGACAGTCTGGAGGCTTCGCTGGCGGCGGTGATGCAATCCTTCGGCGGTCAGGAGCTTTACCCCAGCCTGGAGGAGAAAGCCGCGCACCTGTTGTACTTCCTGGTGAAGAACCATCATTTCGTCGACGGCAACAAGCGCATCGCGGCAGCGCTGTTTTTGTGGTTTCTGGAGAAGAACAAGGCGCTTTACCGCGCCGATGGCGGCAAGCGCATTGCCGACAACGCGCTGGTAGCGATGACGCTGCTGATTGCCGAAAGCCGGCCGGATGAGAAGGACGTGTTGACGCGGGTGGTGGTGAACCTGATCAACCGGAAGAATATGTAAGAAGCCAGGGTTAATCCCCCGGCGCTTCGCGCACCCCCCTGAAATCCCCCCCCGCCCTGCGGGCGACCCCCTTTATCAAGGGGGCTAAAAAGAGTCGCTGGCGGGAAATGCTTTGCCGGGACGTTGCTTGCACTCAGGTACCCGGCTGATCTACCCAGGTGTCGTCGTCGGGCAATCGAAACGCGTCGTTTCGATTGGCGAGTTCGTCCTTGATCCTGCGTTCGATGGTGTGGGTCAGGATGCGGACGTCGTCGGCATTGAGTTGCGGATAGGCTTCGTGGATGACGCGCAGGGCCAGGTAGTCGCGGTCGCTGCCTGCCCAGTCGACGTTTTGGCTAAATACGTTTTCCAGATGAGTTCGCGCTTCGTTGAATATGGCGCGCATTTGGTGGTTTTTGCGCCGCTCGGTCGCGGCCCCGGTGTGGCTGTGCGTCTCCATCTACATTCTCCTTGTTGGCTACAGGGCTAACTTTTTAAGGCTAGAAAATAATTTCCCCATAGGAACAAGAAGAATTTGATGGCGCGATAAATTCAGCCTTCGGGTTTGTGCCGGGTTACTGCGCCTTTCAGAAAATTCGCAAACACGACTCCCCCGGCGCTTCGCGCCACCCATACCCCTTCGCAGGCGAGCCCCGTTGAAATCCCCCGGCGCTTTGCGCCGCCCCCTTTATCAAGGGGGCTAATGCGTTACTTCCCCTTGTCCGGCACAAACTTCAGCACGTTGCCGTTGATGCAGTAACGCTTGCCGGTGGGCGGCGGGCCGTCGTCGAAGACGTGGCCCAGATGAATGCCGGAGCTGGCGCTACGGACTTCCACTCGGTGCATGCCGAGGGCGTTGTCTTCGTGCAGGGTGATGGAACCGGGCACGGGGTTGAAGAAGCTGGGCCAGCCGGTGCCGCTTTCAAATTTGGTATCGCTGCGGAACAGGTGCGCGCCGGTGATGGGATCGACGAAATAGCCGGGGCGTTTTTCGTCCAGGTGCGATCCGGTGAAGGCGCGTTCGGTGCCCTCTTCAAAGGCGATCTTCTGCTGCTCGGGTGTCAGCAGCTGAAAACCCAGCCATTTCCAGAAGCGCGCCATGTCGCCGTTGTAGCCGGTGTAGCGCGAGACTTCCCTGCCCTTTTCAAACAGCACGATGGTGGGGGTGGCGAACAGGGCTTTTTCCAGTTTCCAGCCGGTGGGGGCGTTGGGGTTGAGCGTGCGCGTGATGGGCACCTCGGCTTTCCAGTGGTCCAGCACTTCGGCCTTGAACTGCTTGCAGAAGGCGCAATCGACGGCTTCGAACACCACCAGCTGCTTGCCTTGCGAGAGGGCCTTGCCGTCCAGTTGCGGCGCGCTGGGCGCGGCGGCCTGCATGCCGGTTTTAACGCCGGGGTATTTAACGCCGGTGCCGCCCAGGCCGCAGTAGCCGTCAGGGTTTTTCTTGAGATAGTCCTGGTGGTAGTCCTCGGCGGAATAGTATTTTTTCAGCGGGGCGATTTCGGTGGTAATCGTGCCTCGCCCGGCCTGGGTCAGCGCCTGCTGGTAGACGGCGCGGGTTTTCTGCGCGGTTTCCAGCTGCGCCGGGGTGTGCGTGTAGACGGCGCTGCGGTAGTTGCTGCCGACATCGTTGCCCTGGCGGTCACCCTGGGTGGGATCGTGGCTTTCCCAGAACCTGGCCAGCACGGTTTCCAGCGTGACCTTTGCCGGGTCGAAGGTGACTTTCACCACCTCGGCATGGTTGCGCTTGGCGGTCTTGCCCATTTTGACTGCGCGCTCGTGGGCAAGGATGGCGTTGTAACTGCCATCGATGTCGCCGTTGGCATAGCCGCTTTCCACGTCGACCACGCCGGGCAGTTCGGACATGCGCTTTTCCGCGCCCCAGAAGCAGCCCATGCCCAGCACCACGTAGTCCAGCTGGGCGTTGGGATCATTCATCATGGGTGATTGGGCCGGCGTGGCGGAGGTTTCCTTGGCGCAGGCGCCCACCAGAAAGCTCAGGCTCAGGGTAACCAGCAGGGTTTTCAGAATTCGCAGGGTAATCATTGGGGTTGTCTCTCATGTTTGACTTTGGACCGGTTTATACACGTTACAGCTAGGCTTTGGTCGAGCGTCCGGTCAATTCCTGACAAGGATTTTAATGATCAGGTTCAATAATGCGATGCCGGATGGCAGGTAGGGGAAATTTCGCCAGAGCAGTTATGATGCAGCTTTCCTGACAGCCATTATTGAGAGCGCCCATGAAAACCTTTTCCCTGTTGTTTGCCCTGGCACTTGCCGCCCCTGCCCTGGCAGCCGATCCGGCCATGCCGGCCAATCCGCATCAAGGCACGCAAATGGCCAATCCGCATGGGCCGGGCGGGAGCGTCCCCATCGCCTTGACACAATCGGGCAAGGTGCTCAGCAGCATCGATGTGCCGACTTATACCTACATTGAAGTGTCGCAGGGCAAAAACAAACTGTGGCTGGCCGCGCTGACGAGCAAGGTCAAAAAGGGCGACACCGTGCGCTTCGACGAAGGCATGACGATGGACAATTTTCATAGCAAGGGCCTGAACCGCACATTTGCAAAAATCGTGTTTGTGAACAAACTGGAAGTGGTCGGAAAAAAATAAGGCCAGTTGCATGGCAAGCCGACCCATCGCACTGGCCATAATTTTCATATGATGGAATCAGGAAGTGGTTGTTTTGTTCCTTGTTTAACAAATTCAGGAGGTAGAGATGACCACGCGCAATGAATATGTCGAGCAACTCAAGAACAAACTGGACGAGTGGAATGTCGATCTTGCCAAATGGGAAGAAAAGGCCCGCGGCAAGAAAAACGATTTGACCATCGACTACGAAATGAAGCTTGAAGACCTGCGCAAGAATCGCGAGGAAGTCACCGCCAAACTCAAGGAAGTCCAGGCCAGCAGTGAAGAAGCCTGGAAGGATCTGAAAGCCGGCGCCGATTCGGCTTGGGCGGCAATGCGCGAAGCCTTCGACAAGGCGAAAACGCATTTCCAGAAATAAGCGCCGGGTAAACTCCGGCCACATCCCGAAAGGGCCAGTCTGACTGGCCCTTTTGCTTTACATGCCGGCCAGCGCTCTGACATGCGCCGCTGCGCTGCGCCCCAGCGCGTGCAGAGCGTAGCCGCCTTCCAGGGAAGACACAATGCGATTCTGGGCGTGTGCCGCTGCCACTTTCATGATTTCCTGTGTGACCCATGCGTAGTCGTCTTCGACCAGTTTCAGGCTGGCGAGCTGGTCTTCGCGATGGGCGTCGAAGCCGGCCGAGAAGAAAATCATCTGCGGCTTGAAGCTGTCGAGTGCGGGCAGAAATTTTTCGCTGACGGCGGCGCGAAAACCGGCGCCGTCGGTGTTAGCCGGCAGCGGCGCGGGAAGGATGTGGCCGCTGACGGTGTCCGCCCCGCTGTATGGATAGAAAGGATGCTGGAAGCTGGAGCACAGCAGCACGCGCGGATCGTCGCGGAAGATGGCCTCGGTGCCGTTGCCGTGATGCACGTCGAAATCGACCACGGCCACGCGTTCCAGCCCGTGGTGTTCCAGTGCGTGGGCCACGCCCACCGCCACGTTGTTGAAGAAGCAGAAGCCCATGGCGCGATCGCGGCTGGCATGGTGGCCGGGCGGGCGCACGTTGCAGAAGGCATTTTCTGCCCTGCCCTGCATGACCAGATCGGTGGCTAGCACCAAGGCGCCGGCGGCATGCAGCGCAGCATCCCAGGTGTGCGGATTCATCCAGGTGTCGGGATCGAGCATGGCCAGGCCTTCGGCTGGCCGGGCCGCCCACAGCGCATCCAGGTAAGCGGCGCTGTGCACGCGTTCGAGCTGTTCCGGCGTGGCGCTGGGTGCCTCATGATGTTGCAGCAAGGGAAACAGGCCGGACGCGATGAGCTGGTCTTCGATGGCCTTGATGCGCGCCGGGCATTCTGGATGCCCCTGCCCCATGTCGTGCAGCAGGCAGGAGGGATGGCTGATGTAGGCGGTAGGCATGGCGGCTGAACGCAAGGACTTGGGCAACCTGTCAGCACGATGAATACTTGCCACGTGTCTGCCCGGCTGTGAGTCTTGACGATTGAGGGCTATTATAAAAACATTCCGTTCAATTCAACTTGACTGATTTTCAGAGGAGATCACATGAAGAGCTGGATTCTTGTATTGCCTTTGCTGTGTCTGACCCCTTTCGCCTTGGCCGATGATCCGGCACAACCCGCTGCTTCAGAAGCTGCATCGCAAACGCAAAAAACGATGACCGCCCAGGAAAAGGCACGGCTGAAACAGCGCGACATGCGCCATTGCCTGGAGAAGAAGACCAACCGGGAAATCCACCGTTGCACGGCTGGAAAAAACAAGCGCAAGTAATTTGTTCTGCCAGGAGCATTGAATGCCCATATCCATGTACCAGATTTCCGTGCCGGTGTTTACCCGCATGTTGACCAGCCTCGTCGCGATCATCGAGAAGGCGGCGGCGCATTGCGAGGAAAAAAAGATCGATCCGGCGGTGCTGATCAACTACCGGCTGTACCCGGACATGTTTGCCTTTGCGAAGCAGATACAGATCGCGACGGATGCCGCGAAGAATGGCGCTGCCTACCTGGCGGGCACCGAGCCGCCCAAATTCGACAATGCCGAACAGACATTTCCCGAACTGGTCGAGCGGGTGAAGAAGACGATTGCGTTCGTGAACACCTTCAAGCCGGAACAGATCGATGGCACGGAAGAAAAGGATGTGGTCATCAAGCGCGGCGAGACGACAGTGACATACAAGGGGCAGGCCTACCTGCTCAACCGGGTGCTGCCAAACTTCTTTTTCCACATCACCACGGCCTACGACATCCTTCGGCATAACGGCGTGGAACTGGGCAAGAAGGATTATCTGGGCACGCACTAAGTTAGAAACCAATGCCGAAAATCGCCAAGTTTCTGCTCGCCTGCGCAATCTGCCTGACGGTGGGCATCGGGGTAATCCTGACGATAGAACTGCTGGGCGCCTGACCCTCTCCGCGCGGGAGAGGGCCGGTCAGATTAAATTATGATTCAGATCAAATACAGACAGGCTCGATCGTAATGGGTAGCAAGCCGGATTCGTTGATATTGCCGATGACTTCGAACATGAAATTCTCGAACGCCAGAACCGGCGGGAAGCCGTTGGTCATTCGCTCGATCATGATGCAGGGCGTGGTGAAGGCGACCGTCGGCTTCTGCTTGTCCATGAGGTAAATCGTGACAGGCAAGGGAGCGAGATCGATTTTCGAACCCGGAGCGGACTGAATCTGCTGTTGCCGCTGTGCCGCCTGTTCGCGCCTGGACGCCGCTGCTGCCTCGATTTCCAGTGACTCCATGCCGGGCAGTTTCTCCATCGGCTCGGCGGGCGATGGCTGTTGTTCGGCAGCCTGAACGGCGCTGGAGAAAAACAGCAAGGCCGCACAAACAAGCCCGGTTTGCTTCACATTCATGATCATCTCCTCTTGTTGGTGTTTTTCTGCCCGCATCTCGGATTGCGGACAGTCTATCCTTTATAGCGGCCATTGGCCGGATTGAAAGTAGTACATTCGGGCCGGTATGTGACCTAAATTGGCATAAGCAGACTTCAAGGATGGCCGCGGTTATAGACGCCACACTGCGCAAACAAGGGTAAATCGATGAATGAGCCTGTGCTCTGGTATTTTGCCGACCCGATGTGCTCGTGGTGCTGGGGGTTTTCGCCCGTTATCGAGGCGCTGCGGGAGGAATATCGTCCACGCCTGAAAATTGCGCTGGTGCTGGGCGGTTTGCGGCCGGGTGAAACCGCACCCATGACGCCTGCCGGGCGCGAGGAGATCCTGCACCACTGGCACCAGGTGCACGAACGCACGGGGCAGGCATTCAGGTTTGACGGCGCCATGCCGGCAGGATTTGTCTATGACACGGAGCCGCCCAGCCGCGCCGTGGTGACGGCAGGCAGTCTGGCGCCAGATTCGATTTTTGCCATGTTCAAGGCCATACAGACAGCGTTTTATGCCGAGGGCCGGGATGTCACTTTGCGGGACATACTGGCCGATCTGGCATCGGAACTGGGGCTGGACCGCGTGGCGTTTTTACAGGCCTTTGATTCTGATGAAGCGCATGCCCGGGTTCGGGCGCATTTCAGGCAGGCCCGGCAAGCGGGGGTACGCGGTTTTCCGACGCTGATCCTGCAGCAGGGTGAAAATTTGCATCTGATTGCCAACGGCTGGCAGCCGCTGGATGAGATCCGGGAAAAGCTCGAGATGCGCCTGGCCGGCTGAAGACTGATCGGCCGTATTCGGATCAGTATTTTCTTGGCATGGCTGGCCGAGGGGCCGGGTTGACGTCCTTGTGGCGGAAGTTGATGCGGCCCTTGGACATGTCGTAGGGGGACATTTCTATGGTGACCTTGTCGCCCGCCAGGATGCGGATGTGGTGCTTGCGCATTTTGCCGCTGGCATAGGCGGTGATTTCAAAGCCGTTTTCCAGGGTGACTCGGAAGCGTGTCTGCGGCAGCACTTCGCTGACCACGCCTTCCATTTCCACCAGTTCTTCCTTGGACATGATTTTTTCCTCATGGTGGCCTGGCTCGGCGATCTGCCGAACCTGGCGCAGGGTAATGTGATGATTCGCGGCATGCGCCGCGGCGGCCGCGCCTGTCAGACACGGATTAACTGCCATGAGGAAAGCCGACAAGATGCCCGTAACCGGGTGATGAGACTGACCAAAAGACGAATTCGTGCAGGCAGTATGCGGGCTCGACCACGGTTTGGCAAGGAAAGCCCAGCGCTACACGCTGTTTCAACCTGTTTTCACCCGCCATTCCTGGCCGACACGACGAAATTTCCATAGTGCCTGCCAAATATTCGGACAAAAAGTGGATCAGGAAGCCGGGGGCGGGTAAAAAACCGCCATAAATGGCTGGCACGTTCCCTGCTCATGAATGGTGCATCAAAACGACATTAACCAGCCGCAATGAGCAAACCCGCAAACATGCAGGAAGCAAAAGTCCAGGAAGGGCTGGCTCGCCTGTTGTTTGATCACGCTGGCACCGCCCTGGGTACCAACATGCTAAATGGTGTGTTGTGGGCGTTTGCGGTCTGGAGTTCCCTGGATCACCAGCTCATCCTGATCTGGTTTGCCTGCCTTGCCAGCATCACCCTTCTCCGCTACGCGGTCGTGCAACAGTACCGCAAACACGAGCCTACCGGCCAGTCTCTCGACCGGCTGGTCACTCTATATACGATTGGCGCTTTGGGCGCGGGCGTTTCGTGGGCGGCAGCCGGCATCATTCTGATCAATACCCATGACCTTGCGCTGCAGGCACTTGCGGGATTCCTGATGGCTGGCATGGCGGCAGGTGCCGTGGCAGTCAATGCACCCAATCTGATGACTTACTTCGCCTTTTCGCTTCCCATGCTGGTACCGCTTACACCGCTGCTGGTAATGGAGGGGGGCCGGATTCAGGTGGTCATGGGTGTCATGAGCGCAGTGTTCATCCTGGTGATGAACAAGGCGGTTCGGCAAGCTCATGAAACCATGCGCCGGTCCTTTTCACTGGGCAGTGAAAATGCCAATCTGGTGCATAACCTTGGCCGCGAGCTTGAAGAGCGCAAGAAAGTGGAGGAGGCGCTGTTCATGGAAAAGGAACTGGCGCAGGTGACGTTGAGTTCTCTTGGCGATGCGGTGGTTACCACAGATCTGGAAGGCCGCGTGCTGTCGCTCAACCCCGCGGGCGAATCCTTGACCGGCTGGACGGAAACCGAGGCCAGGGGACATCAGTTTGGCGAAGTATTCCGTCTGGCGTCCGTGCACAGCGACATTGCCGTCGCCGAAGACCCGGTGGCAACCTGCATCGCCAGGGGAAAACCATACTCGCATGGCACGCATTTGCAATTGCTGGACCGGCAGGGTCTGTTTTCTTATTCGGTTGAGCTGACGACTTCGCCCATCCGCGATCGCTCAGGCAAGGCGATTGGCGCGGTGGCCGTATGCCATGATGTATCCGCCCTGAGCTACGCGGCAAGCCATGACGTGCTGACAGGACTGATCAATCGTCGCGAGTTTCTGGTGCGGCTGGAACATGCGGTTGCCAACGCGCACACCGATCAGGCGGAGCATGCCTTGTGCTACATCGACCTGGACCAGTTCAAGGTGGTCAACGATACCTGCGGCCACTCCGCTGGCGACGAACTGCTGAAGGAGCTGACCTCCCTGCTGCATGAACATGTGCGCGATGGCGACACGCTTGCCCGCCTGGGCGGCGATGAATTTGGCCTGCTGCTGCCATACTGCCCCCTGTCCAAGGCAACGCAGATCGCCGAATCCATGCGCAAACTGGTAAAGGATTTCCGTTTCAACTGGGGCGGACGGATTTTTGAAATTGGCGCGAGCATCGGCGTGGTTCAAATCCACCGCAACAGTTCGGATGTGGCCGAGCTGCTGCGGGCGGCGGATTCGGCCTGTTATGTGGCCAAGGCCCATGGGCGCAACCGCGTGCATCTTTATCAGCGCGACGATCAGGCCGTGGCCGAGCACCAGCAGCATATCGCCTGGGTCACCCGTATCCGTCAGGCGCTGGAACGGGACGACTTCGCGCTTTACCTGCAGGCGATACAGCCGCTTGGCAGCGTAAAAACCGGCGAACATTTCGAGGTGCTGCTGCGCTTGCGTGACGGCAAGGGCGGTCTGATCAAACCTGGTGCCTTCCTTCCCGCGGCCGAACGCTACGATCTGATGCCGATGCTTGACCGCTGGGTGATTCGCCAGGCGCTGACGCGGCTTGCCCCCATGTTGCGGCAAGACACAAACAGATTGTGCGCCATCAACCTGTCCGGGCAGTCGCTGGGCGATGAAAAACTGGTGGCCTATATCCTCGATGAAATTGCCGCCCACAACATTCCTGCCTCGGCTCTGTGTTTCGAGATTACGGAAACCAGCGCGATTTCGCACCTGAGCAGGGCACGTGAACTGGCGCAACGCCTGAAGTCGGCGGGTTGTTCTCTGGCGCTGGATGATTTTGGCAGCGGGTTGTCCAGCTTCTCGTATCTGAAGGAGTTGCCTGTCGATTTTCTTAAAATCGATGGCGCATTCGTCAAGAACATTGAACACAATGCTACGGACCGTGCGATTGTTTCTTCCATTGTTCATGTCGCACGGGCAATGGGCAAGAAAACCATTGCGGAATATGTGGAAGACGTTTCCAGCCTGAACTGGGTAAGCAAGCTGGGAGTCGATTTCGCACAGGGATATTGCCTCTCCGAACCCGTGCCGCTGGAATCCTTTACCCATCAGGAGAAAATTGTCCAGCTGGAACTGATCGAGCCGGATGATCTGTTTCCGGTTGCCAGTAACGTCCAGCACGCAGCTTGACTTCGCCCTTTCGCCGGCCGGATCTTATGCAGATTGCATTCTGGCGGCTATGCTTGGAGAGTAAATGGCAAGGGGGTTGAATGAGTCACAAGCACACAGCATTGATCCATGCGATTTTTGAAGGTCCCGCCAGCGCCAACGTGCACTGGCGTGAGGTGGAGTCACTTTTATCTCACCTGGGCGCGAAAGTGGAGCCGCATCACGGCGCGAGCTTTCGCGTGGAATTGAATGGCGTGGAGGGTTTTTTGCACCGCCCGCACAACAGCAATACCTGCACCAAACAGGAAATCCGGCATCTGCGCGATTTTCTGGCCTCGGCGGGCGTAACCCTGTCGCAATACGAGGCGGATCACCCATGAGACGTTTTAACAGGAAACTGAAAGCAGGCGCGCTGGCGGTTTTGCTGGCTGCGTCTCTCACGGTGCTAGCCGATGATCCGAATACGGTCAGCGGCGACAAGACCACGGACATGGTGGTGGATGTGCTGGTTGTTCGTCCGCTCGGGCTGGTCACCACCGCGGTCGGCGCCGTGCTGACAGTGGTCGCCCTGCCTTTCACAATCCCCAGTGGCAGCGTGAAGGAATCCGCGCAATTCATGGTCGTCGAACCCGCCGAATATACTTTCAAACGCCCGTTGGGCGAATTTGAGACAAGGGACTGACGCAGACAGCCTTGTCCAGACCGCCCTACAATGGCGGTCATGAATCAAACTCCGTCACCCTATTCCCGGCTTGCCCCAGACATCGTTCTGGATGCGCTGGAGAGCATTGGCCTGCGCTGCGATGGACGTTTACTGGCTTTGAACAGCTATGAAAACCGCGTCTTTCAGGTGGGTCAGGAAGAAGGCGCGCCAGTCATCGCCAAGTTCTACCGGCCGGATCGCTGGAGCGATGAGGCGATTCTGGAAGAACACGCCTTTACCCGGGAACTGGCTGACCGTGAAATTCCCGTTGTTGCCCCAATGCTGCTTGATGGCACGACCCTGCACGATCACGAGGGTTTCCGTTTTGCGATCTACCCGCGCCAGAGCGGCCGCCCGCCGGAACTGGATGACCCCGATACGCTGGAATGGATGGGCCGCTTCATGGGGCGCATCCATGCGGTAGGCGCCTTGCGCCCTTTCTCCCAACGGCCGGCGCTGAACATTGACAGCTTTGGCACCGGGCCGCGCGCCTTGCTTCTGGAAAACAACTGGATTCCTTCCGACTTGCTGCCCGCGTGGGAAAGCGTGACGGCACAGGCGCTGGACAGCGTGCGCCAGTGCTACGACCGCGCCGGCGAAGTACACACCTTGCGGCTGCATGGCGATTGTCACATGGGCAATGTGCTGTGGACGGACAATGGCCCGCACTTCGTGGATTTCGACGACTGTCGAAGCGGGCCTGCCATTCAGGATTTGTGGATGCTGCTTTCAGGCGAGCGGGATGCCATGACACGCCAGCTCAGTGATGTGCTGGCGGGTTATGAAGATTTCTTCGAGTTCGATCCGCGCGAATTGCACCTGATCGAGGCCTTGCGTACCTTGCGGCTGATTCATTATTCGGCCTGGCTGGCACAGCGCTGGGACGACCCTGCTTTCCCCGCCGCGTTTCCCTGGTTCAACACGCCGCACTACTGGCAGGCCCGGATTCTTGAATTGCGTGAGCAGATTGCGCTGATGAATGAACCGCCGTTACGGATCATGCCTTGAATAACCGAAAAAAAAGCCGCCTCGCGGCGGCTGGGAAGTGCCCAGGGCAAAGTTAATTGCGGGTTAGAAGTTGTAGCCGATCCTGGCGGTAATCAGGGTGTTGTCCGCGCCCTTGAATCCTGGGGCGATGGTATCGTTCTCGGTGCCCTGCCAGCGGGCAGCCAGACCCAGGTTGATTGCACCAATGCGATAGTCGAGGTCAACGCCCACCTGCCCGGCCCACAGACCTTCTGAGTTGCCGCCACGTTCCGCATCCACGTAACCGATGCCGGGGCCAAAGCCAACGCTGAGGTTCTTGTTGATATCAAATGTCCAGCGCGGATTAAGTTCAAAGCTCGTCAGCTCAAGGCCGTTGTCGTCGTAATTGCCAACCGAAATCCTGGTGCGAATTTTCCCCACTGGCGGCTCAACCAGCAGGCAGTTGAACGCCACTTCGCCGCCAATGTATGTATCGCTGCCGGCATGCTCCGGATTAAGCGAACCAACAAGCGCGGAAACGGTGAAATCGGGTTTGAAGCCGGCATCACGGACGGGCAGAACTTTCCAGTCGGCCGCCAGCGAAGGCATGGCGATCAGGGACAAACTCAGGCTTAGTGCAGTTGCAAGCTTGTGCATGGTGGCTCTCCATAAAATATTAGGGTTTCATGATATTCAAGTACTGCCGGCAGCTCAGTGACCCTTGTCACACAGCCTGCCGGCTGATGAAAAACCATGCTTAAAACCCTGAATGGCTCCGGGTTGTATCCGCGACAGAATCGTCTAACTTGAAGGTATCCGGCAAAGGTGAAAATCAAGGAGGTGACCATGATGCACGTTTCGGCGGACATTAACCGGCTGACAAGGGACCACGACATGGACCCCGATTTCCCTCACGCACCGATGGACTGGACGCGTGAAGAGGCGCTTGAGATCGCACGCAAGGAAAAACTGGTGATGAGTGAAGCACACTGGGAAGCCGTGCGTGCACTGCAAAACTACTTTGCAAGCCACGAGGATGAAAAATCCATCCACATGCGTGAACTGCACGATGCCCTGGACGAACACTTTCACCATCAGGGCGGGTTGAAATATCTCTACATCCTGTTTCCCGGCGGGCCCATTTCGCAAGGCTGCCGGATTGCGGGACTGAAAGCGCCCTTCCTGGCTTCCGATACCAGCTTCGGCAGCGTATCCTGATCCGGCGATCATTCCATCAACACATCCGCGAATTGCAATTCGCGGAATGAGGTGGCTGCATGACCTTGCAGCCACTTTTTTATCTGGTCGCCACTGATTGACAAGCCTGCGCATTCGAAGCAGTCTGTTGGCCAATGACATTTCCAGCACCCCATCATGCAGCGCCCGATCCGGCTGAAAATATTTAGCATCACCATGGCCCTGCTGGGTCTGATGGTGATCGTGACCTGGTTGTCGGTACTCAACTTCCGGCAGCTCAACAACCAGGTGCGCGCGCTATCCGATTACTACCTGCCCTTGCAGGAGCAGGTGGCGAGCGTCGAGATTCTCATCCGCCAGCAGATGGTGCACATGGAACGGATTCTGGGAGGCATGGAAGCGGCCAGGCCCGACCCCGAGTTTCTGCAAAAGGAATCCTCCAGCTTCGATAACCGCGGCATCAACGCCGACCAGATCGTCGACTCTTCCATCCGCATGCTGGCCGAAGCCAGGGCCGCGAAAGACATCGAACTCGATGACGTGACGCTGGCAGTTCTGGACCAGCAACTGCCCAGCATCCAGACCGCCCGCCAGCGCTTCCATGCCGCCTTCAGGATGTTCCAGATCGAGGTAGAAGAAGGCAACCGGCGCTCGGAAAAAATCGTCCGCGACAATCTGATCAAGGAAAAGGACACGGTGGATGTCGAAATCGGCAAGACCATCGACATCCTCAACAAGCTGACCCGCGATACCGCCGCGCACGCCAAGACAGAAGAACGGCGCGCCATTCAGTTGAACTGGATCATCACCGCCATCGCCACGGCGTTGGGCCTGGTTTTCGCCTGGGCCATCAGCCGCTCGCTGGTCGATTCGGTCAAGCGCCTGCTGGGCGGCACCCGCGAGGTGGAGCACGGCAATCTCGATGTGGAAATCCACGTCAGGACACGCGACGAGCTGGCGACGCTGGCCAATTCCTTCAACCACATGGTGCTGGGCCTGAAGGAGAAAGAGCACATCCGCGAAACCTTCGGCAAGTATGTGGACCCGCGCGTGGTGCGCGGCCTGCTGGAAAACCGCCTGCCGGCCGAAGGCGGCGAAAGCCAGGTCATGTCGGTGTTCTTTTCCGATCTGGCCGGCTTTACCCGGATGTGCGAAGGGCTGACGCCGGACGCCGCTGTGCGTTTCCTCAACCGCTATTTTTCCTACATGGCCGAGGTTATACAGGCGCGCCAGGGCATCATCGACAAATACATCGGCGACGCGGTGATGGCGTTCTGGGGGCCGCCCTTCACCGACCCGTCCACCCATGCCGAACTGTGCTGCGCGGCGGCGCTGGATCAGCTCGCGCGGCTGGAGGATTTCAGGAAATCCCTGCCCGATCTGCTGGGTGTGCGGCACGGCCTGCCGCTGGTAACTGTCCGCATGGGCATCGCCACCGGCGAAGTCACGGTCGGCAACATCGGCTCGGAAACCTCGCGCGGTTATACGGTGATCGGTGACACGGTGAACCTGGCCTCGCGGCTGGAACAGGCCAACAAGTTCTACGGCACGCAAATCCTGGTCAATGAAGACGCGTATCGCCTGGCCGGGAATGAACTGGCATTCCGCGAGATAGACAGCCTGCGCGTGGCCGGCAAGCTGGAGCCGGTTCGGGTATTCGAGTTAATCGGAAACAGGCAGGATTTGAATGAAAGCCAGCCAAAACTGATCGATTCATTTGAACGCGGTCTGGCCGCCTACCGCAAGCAGGACTGGGACGCGGCGGAAGCATCGTTCAAGGAAGGACTGGATGCCGTTCCCGGCGATCCACCGACGAAGGTATTTCTGGAAAGAATCGAGGACTTCAGGAAATTGCCGCCCCCTCCAGCGTGGGACGGCGTGTGGGTCGCCACGCACAAATAAAAATTTCTACTCCAGGAAGCCATCATCTCCATGGCACGCACAGCCCGGCACCGCACTGGCCGTACCATCGCAACAGACGATCTTGCCGGCGCGGCAGCCGCAAATACCCTTGTGCCCCTTGCAGCAATCGGCCTGGCTGGTTTCCGCCACGTTGATCCCCTTGGTCACGGGGCAAGGCTGCAATGCCGGGGCTGAGGGCTGGACGATGTTCGTCTCCGGCTGTGCAGATTGACTGGCGTCCGCACGCGCCAGCGAAGCAAACATGAAGGGCGCCATAACGAACAATACCCAAAAAACAATGATTGAAACTCTCTTCATGATCTGGCTCTCCTTGAGGATGTATTTTTCACTATATACGATCCGGCCTTCCCGCGTTTGTTCCTCGGCTGGGTAAAATCAACCAGAAACCTGCCCGGCTGTTAAGATCGCACCACATTTTATTTTTTTCGGGCCTGATCGATGACACGTATTTCCACTTTTCTGTTTGCCCTGCTGCTGGGCACCACGCTTGCCACCACCGGTTGCGGCGCCAAGGAACCCGGCAAGCAGACCGTTTCAACCGAGCCCGCTGCAGGCCAGCCCGCCAACCCCAAAGTGCTCATCGAAACCAGCAAGGGCAATATCACGATTGAACTTTTTGCCGGCAAGGCGCCGGCATCCGTGGAGAATTTCCTGTCCCATGTAAAGACCGGCTTTTATGATGGAACAGTATTCCATCGCGTGATCCCCGGCTTCATGATCCAGGGCGGCGGCATGTTGCCCGACATGACCGAGAAATCGCGCGGCGCGCCGATCCGGAACGAAGCCAACAACGGTCTGAAGAACCTGCGAGGCACGCTGGCCATGGCGCGCACCGGCGATCCGCATTCGGCGACATCGCAGTTCTTCATCAACGTGGCTGACAATTATTTCCTGAATCATCGCGGCGAGAGCTTCGAAGGCTGGGGCTATGCAGTCTTCGGCCAGGTGGTATCGGGCATGGAAGTCGCCGATGCGATCGTGGCCGTGCCGCGCGGCGACCAGGGCATGCATCAGGATGTGCCGCTGGAGCCGGTCGTCATGAAACGCGTGAGTCTGATTTCCAGTCAGCCCTGAAGCCTGACTGGACAATCTTGTTTCAGGTGCTTGAATGAAGGCCATGAGACGCTGGAGACTTCACGCTGTATTGCTGTTTGTGTTGGGCGCTGCCATGCCCGCTGCTTCGGCCATGGAAATCAACGCCCTGCTGGACAAGGTGGCGACAGCCTACGGCATCAATACGCTGGCAAACGGCATCAAGGGAATCCGCCAGACGGGCAGGACCTTCTCCTCCATGCGCCAGGAGGAAGGTCCCATCATGCGTATCTACCAGCATCCGGATCGGCTTCGCATCGAAATCCGCTATCCGGGAACGGAAGAAGTCCGGGTACTGAATGGCTCCCAGGCATGGAAACAGGGTGAGCCCATGACAGGCAGTTTCCACGCGGCCATGATCTTGCAGGCAGCTCGCATGGCATTGCCCTGGAATCTGCAAAAGGATCGCTCGTCACTTCGTGACCTGGGTACGCTTAAACTGGATGACGGCAAGAATATTCAGGTGCTGGAACAACCCTTGGGAATTGGCCTGGTCATGCGCGCCACCATTGACACGGATACCGGGCATATCCTTCGCTCGGTGGGACGCATGACAGGCAGCATGGGAATAATGGAATTCGGAACAATCTATGAAGATTTCCGTATGCAGGATGGCTTGCTGTATGCCGCAACCGAACGTCATTTCGCCATGAACCAGGCCACTGGTCACACGCATATCGACAAGATCGATTTTATGGATACGCTGCCGGAAAAGCTGTTTATTCCAGAAGAAAAGTCAGCAGCAAAAACCCGAATCTAGACCCAAAAGCCTGGCTGTCTTACACAAGGCTGCCCAGCTCTTCCAGCGCTGCCTGTTTCTCAAGCCATTCGGTTTCCAGCACCTCAAGTTCACTGTTCAGATCGGCCTGCTCCAGCAGCAGGCGTTTCAGTTCGTCCTTGCTGGCATCGGAATAGATATCCGTATCCGCCAACCGCGCATCAATGGATGACTTGCGGGCATTCAGCCTGTCCAGCTGCTGTTCAAGCTGTGCAATGCGCTGCTCGACAGGCTTGCGGGCGGCAGACAGTTTCTGCCGGGCCTCGGCCTCCGCCCGGCGCTCGGCCTTGCGATCGATTCGAGACACCGCATCCCGCGCATCCCCGTCCGGCCTGGCCAGCCGGGTCTTGAACAGCCAGTCGCGGTAATCGTCCAGATCGCCATCGAAGGGCTTGAGACCGCCATCGGCCACGATCATGAATTCGTCGGTCGTAGCGCGCAATAAATGACGATCATGCGAGACCAGCACCAGCGTGCCTTCAAACTGTGCCAGCGCCACGGTCAATGCTTCGCGCGTTTCAAGGTCGAGATGGTTGGTCGGTTCGTCGAGCAATAATAAATTCGGCTTTTGCCAGACGATCAGCGCCAGGGCCAGCCGCGCTTTTTCGCCGCCGGAAAATGGCGCGATGGAAGCGGTCGCCATGTCGCCGGCAAAGTTGAAACTGCCCAGAAAATTTCGCAGATCCTGTTCCCTCTCGTTGGGCGCCAGTTTGTTCAAATGCCACAGCGGCGACTGGTCGTGCCGCAGCATTTCGAGCTGATGCTGTGCGAAATAACCGATGGCCAGGCCCTTGCCATGACGGACTTCGCCGCTCAAGGGCGGCAGTTCGCCCACAAGCGTCTTGATCAGCGTGGACTTGCCGGCCCCGTTCACGCCGAGAAGGCCGATGCGCTGGCCGGCCTGGAGAGTGAGGTTGAGATGGGCAAGGACTGGCCTGTCTCCGGCTTCCGTACGATAGCCTGCTGCCACATCCTCCATGACCAGCAAGGGATTGGGCGCCCGCTCTGGTTCACGAAACTCGAACGAAAACGCGGCGGCGGCATGAATGGGCGCAAGCTCTTCCATTTTTGCCAGCATTTTCATGCGCGACTGCGCCTGTTTGGCCTTGGTGGCCTTGGCCTTGAAGCGATCGATGAAAGATTGCAGATGGGCACGTTCGCGCGACTGCTTTTCATAAGCCGCCTGCGATAGCGCCAGATTGGCCGCGCGCTGGATTTCAAACATGGAGTAATTTCCACCGTATCGCTTTAGCTTGCAGTCATCGATGTGAACAATCACGCTGGCGATGCCGTCGAGGAAATCGCGGTCGTGCGAAATGACGATCAGCGTGCCGGGATAGCGTTTGAGCCAGTCTTCCAGCCAGAGAATGGCGTCCAGATCCAGATGGTTGGTGGGCTCGTCCAGCAGCAGCAATTCGGAAGGGCACATGAGCGCCTGCGCCAGGTTGAGCCGCATGCGCCAGCCGCCCGAGAAGCTGGCGACGGGTTCGTTCATCTGCCCGTGCGAAAACCCCAGGCCGTTGAGCAGGGTTTCCGCACGCGCTCGCGCGGTATAGGCATCTGCGTCCTGCAGGGCGGCGTGCAGTTCACCGATGCGATGGCCGTCATGTCGCGCCTCGGCCTCTTCAAGTTCGCGTTCGAGTTTGCGTAAGCTTGTGTCGCCATCGATGGCATAGTCGAGCGCGGAACGTTGCAAGGCAGGCGTTTCCTGCGCCACGTGGGCGATGCGCCATGAAGCCGGAAAATCGGCTTCGCCGCCATCGGCATGCAGCTCGCCGCGCAGCAATGCAAACAGCGTGGTTTTACCGGAACCGTTGGCACCGATGAGGCCCACTCTTTCGCCGGGATTGAGCGCAAGGTCGGTCGATTCGAAAATGGACTTGGTGCCGCGAGACAGCGTCAGGGATTGAAAACGAATCATGGGCGGCATTATCGCCCAAGCGAGCTCAGCCCGGCGTGTTGTAGATCATTCTCGGCAGCCACAGCGAGATTTCCGGCACGTAGGTCACCAGCAGCAACACCGCCGTCACCACCAGTATCCATGGCGCTGCCGCGATGGTCGTTTCAGTCAGCCCCATTCTGGCCAGCCCGCTGGCGACATAAAGATTCAAGCCAACAGGCGGAGTAATCATGCCCAGTTCCATGTTGATGACCATGACAATGCCCAGATGAATCGGATCGATACCCAGCTGTTGCGCCACCGGCAGGAAAATGGGCGCGAGGATGAGGATGATGGAGCTGGGTTCCATGAAATCGCCGGCGAAAAACAGCAGGATGTTGACCAGCAGCAGGAACATCCAGGCAGTCAGCCCCTGATCGATGATCCATTGCGCCAGATTCTGCGGAATGTTTTCCGAAGTCAGCAGGAAGGAAAACAGGATGGCATTGGTGATGATGTACATGAGCATGGCGCTCATGTTGGCGGCGTCTTTCAGCACGCGCGGCACATCACCCAGTTTGAGATCCTTGTAGATGAACACCGAAACGATGAATCCGTAGAGCGCGGACACCGCCGCCGCTTCGGTAGGCGTGAACACGCCACCATAAATGCCGCCGAATACGACGACGATGAGGCCGAGGCCCCAGACCGATTCGCGAAACGCCGTCCACACCTCGGCAAGACTGGCGCGCGGCAGCGTAGGATAGTCGCGCTTTTTCGCCACCAGCCAGGTGACCATCATGAGCACGGCGGCCATGAGAATGCCTGGCACGATGCCCGCCGCGAACAGTTGGCCGATGCTGGAACTGGTCGAAACGCCATAGATGATCATGACGATGGAAGGCGGGATGAGAATGCCCAGTCCGCCCGACGTGGCAATCACCCCAACGCCGAATTTTTTCGGATAGCCCTGCTGCATCATGGCCGGCAGCATGATGGAGCCGATGGCGACAACCGTGGCCGGACTGGAACCGGACACCGCGGCAAAGAAGGCGCAGGACAGCACGGCCGACAAGGCCAGCCCGCCGCTGAAATGACCGACGATGGCCGTGCCCAGCCGGGTGATGCGCGCCGCCACGCCACCGTGAGTAAGGAACGCACCCGCCAGGATGAAAAACGGAATGGCCATCAGCGCAAACTGGTCCAGCCCGGTGAACAGCCGCTGCGAAACGATCTCGACCGGAATGTTCGAAAAGAAGAACAGGAAGCTCAGCACCACCAGGCCCAGCGCAATGGAGATGGGCATGCCGGTCATCAGCAGCAGCACCAGCAGGATGAGGATGATCCAGCTGTTTCCGCTCATGCGCGCGTCTCCGCCGCTGCCTCAGGCGTTTCCACGCCTGTTTCCACTTCCGCATAGCTGTGGCTGGGAAGCGGATGGCCTTTCAGGTAATTCGCCAGCACTTCCAGAAAGCGAAAGCACATGAGCGAGGAGCCGAGCGGAATGGCCAGATAGATGATCCACATGGGCAGTTCGAGATCGGGCGAAACCTGCCCCAGTTGCCGAACCCGCAATACAAATGAAGTGCCCAGCCAGGCAATGACAGCAGTAAAAAATGCACCAGACAACAGGCTGAAAACGATAAAGACGCGTTGCCAGCGTTCCGACAGCTTGCGTACCAGCACATCGACGCCGACATGGATGCCGGTGCGAACACCATACGCCGCACCGAATTTGGCCATCCAGATGAGCATGTAAATGGTCAATTCCTGCGCCCAGTTGAAGCTGACATGCTGGGTGTATTCCCACAAGACGGGAATGCCCGATGCATAACGATGGACAATCGAGGCGAAAAGAATCAGCGTCGCCGCGGCAAGAAAGAGAGCGATGACGCCCTCTTCCAGATTGTCCAGCGCGGCTCTGAGGAAACGCAGCAATTACTTTTTCTTGGCGGCAGGTTTTTGGGGCGCGGCAGGTTTTTTCACTTTGGCAGCCTCGCTTTCCTTCTGCACCTCGGCTGCTATTTTGTAGATTGCCTGAATATTGTCGCGGCCGACCACATCGGCAAACTGTTCATGCACGGGCAGAAGAACCTTGTGCCATGCGGCGCGGCCTTCGTTGGGCAGAATGTATATCTCAGTCGTCCCGGCGGCCTTGACCTTGGCCATCGCTTCGTCATTTTCTTCCTGCGCGATCTGACGCTCATAGGCGGTGGCCTCCTTGATGGCCTTTTCAAGCTGGGTACGAACATCCGCAGCAAGCCCATCCCAGAACGCCTTGTTGACGATGACGGCGTAGCCCAGATAGCCGTGATCCGACAGCGTCAGATGCTTCTGCACTTCATGCATCTTCTGTGTGTAAAGATTGGACATGGGGTTTTCCGTACCGTCCACCACGTTCTGTTGAAGCGCCGTGTACACCTCGGAAAAGGCCATCACCTGCGGGTTGGCGCCCAGCGCGCGCATCTGCGCGTCGAGCACCTTGGAGGACTGGATGCGCATCTTCAGCCCCTTGAAATCCTCCACGTTCTTCAGCGGCCTGTTTGCACTCATCTGCTTGAAACCATTGTCCCAGAAGGCCAAACCCTTGATGCTTTTGGATTCAAGCTTGGCGAACAGACGGCTACCGATGTCGCCATCCATCACGCGATAGAGCGTGGTCTTGTTGGGAAAGATGTACGGAAGATCGAACACCTCGAAATCGCGTACACCCAGCGGACCGAACTTCGACAGGGACGGCGCCAGCATCTGCACCGCGCCCAGTTGCAGGGCTTCCATTTCCTCGCGGTCCTTGTACAGCTGGCTGTTGGGGTAGACCTCGACCTTTACCGCGCCCTTGGTATAGCTTTCCGCCAGTTCCTTGAACTTGTCCGCCGCCTTGCCCTTGGGCGTGGCCGGCGCGACCACGTGGCTGAACTTGATGACAATGGGTTCGGCTGCCTGAGCCGCCGAAAACAGCAGGGCCGCGAACAGGCCAGCCAGAATCCTTCTCTGCTTCATGATTAGTCTCCTTCGGTTTTGTACTTTATTGTTTGGCAAAACAGCTGTCAGTATAGATCAGCAATCTGGCTATTCGAGTCGCGCCCGGCCTTTGACCCTAAGCAGTTTTCTACCGTCTGGCAGCGGCAATGCAAGCCTGCCACGCGCCTCCAGCAGCTGGCGCAACATTTCCTTCATTTGCGACGGTCTTGGCAGCGGTACACCCTGATCACGAAGAAAATGGGCCAGCAGGTTGCGGGCACGTGTTTCCGGCAGGGCTTTGAGTTCCATGCAATCGAGTTCATTGTGTTGATGCATCTCCCTGTCCTGGCCAGCCAAGCTTTCCAGCAGCGTGGCCACCTCGGCCATGCGCCGGGCAACGCCCGCCAGCCGCTCGCGATAATCGGGGAAATGCTTTTCCAGCACCGGCAGAATGTTCTGGCGCAAGGCGTTTCGGGAAAGCGACGTATCCAGATTGCTGTCGTCTTCCACCCACTCGAGTTGATGCCGGCGGGCATGGGCAACAAGCGCTTCTTTTGGAATGCCCAGCAAGGGACGCAACAGCTTCATGCCATCGAGCATTCGTGCTTCCGGCATGGCGGCCAGCGCGCGAGGTTCGCCGCCGCGCAACAACTGGAACAGCACCGTCTCGGCCTGATCATCCAGATGATGCGCCAGCGCCAAGGCCTCAACACCTGGTCTGGTCAGTGCTTCGTAGCGGGCCTTGCGGGCAGCCGCCTCCAAACCCTCGGCGGACTTGCGGGGTACGTTGACCTGCACGATCTCGCAGGGGATTTTCATTCGCTCGCAGAGGTTCAGGCAATGCGCCGCCCATTCATCCGCCTGAGGATTCAACCCATGATGTACATGCAGGGCGGAAAGCTCAAATGGAAAACGTGGAACAATATCCGCCAGCAGAGACAGCAACACCACTGAATCGACACCGCCGGAAAGCGCGACACGAAGACGCGCGCCTGGTATCAGATGACGGGACAGGCAGGCCCGGACCTGCCCTGAAAGATCAAGCCTGCTTGTCTTCTTTGTAACGGCCATACGCCATCAACCGCTCATAACGCTTGTTGAGCAGCGCATCCAGCGGCTGGTTACGGACTTCGGACAGGGTTTCCGCAAGCACCTTGCGAATCTGGGTATACATGCCATCCCAGTCCCGGTGCGCGCCGCCCAGTGGCTCGGGGATAATCCTGTCCACCAGTTCCAGCGACAGCAACCGCTCCGCGGTAATGCCCAGCGTTTCGGCCGCCTGCGGCGCCTTGTCCGCGCTTTTCCAGAGAATGGACGCACAGCCCTCGGGGGAAATCACGGAATAAGTCGAGTACTGGAGAATCAGCGCCCGGTCGCCCACACCAATTGCCAGCGCCCCGCCCGACCCGCCTTCGCCGATCACAGTACAAATGATCGGCGTCTTCAGTTCGGACATGACATAGAGATTACGGGCAATGGCCTCGCTCTGGCCGCGCTCTTCCGCGCCGATGCCGGGATACGCACCGGGCGTATCGATGAAAGTCAGAATCGGAATCTGGAATTTTTCCGCCAGGCGCATCAGGCGCAAGGCCTTGCGATACCCCTCGGGGCGAGGCATGCCAAAGTTGCGATACTGGCGTTCCTTGATGTCGCGGCCCTTCTGGTGGCCGATGATCATCACGGCTTCGCCATTGAACCGGGCAATGCCACCGACAATGGCGGGATCATCGGCAAATCCCCGGTCGCCGTGCAGTTCCTGGAAATCGGTGAACAGGCCGTTGATATAGTCAAGCGTGTAAGGCCGCTGCGGATGGCGTGCCACCTGCGAAATCTGCCAAGCAGACAACTTGCCGTAGATGTCCTCGGTGAGCTTCTGGCTTTTCTTGGACAGCCGCTTGATCTCTTCCGAAATATCCAGCGCGGAATCGTCCTGCACAAAGCGCAGCTCTTCAATCTTGCTTTCAAGCTCCGCGATCGGCTGTTCGAAATCGAGGAAAGTGGTTTTCATCGAAATAGGGTCGTTTTATGAAGCGCGTATTCTAGCAGGGTTGCGGCTTCACCTTGAGGAGGCGCCGCTTTCATGCGTGTCAGTGATGATGGTGTCCATGCGCGCCGTGCGCATGCCCGTGCTCGATTTCGTGCGGATCGGCCGCGCGCACGTCCGTAATCTTGCAATGGAAATTCAGGGACTGGCCAGCCAGGGGATGATTGCCATCCACCACGACCTTGTCATCGGCGATATCAGTAATGGTGAAAATATTCACCTCTCCTGAAATCTCACCCTGACCTTCGAACTGCATGCCGATTTCGATTCCTTCGGGAAATACGGACCGCTCTTCCACGCGCACCAGTTCCTCGTCATATTCACCAAACGCTTCTTCGGGCTCCATGACGATGTCGATCGTATCGCCCACAGCCTTGCCTTCCAGCGCGCTTTCGACTGCTTCAAACACATTGCCGTAACCGCCATGCAGGTAGCTGTGCGGCTCTTCGCTCTCTTCCAGAATCTCGCCATCCCGGCTGGTCAGCCGGTAAACAATGGTGACAACGGTATTTTTCGCGACTGCGGTCATTTCATTTCCTTGACGAGTTCCAGAATCTCTTCAGCGTGTCCCTTGCTCTGCACGCCATAAAGCGCGTGGCGGACCACGCCCTTTTTATCAACCACAAATGTGGAACGCACGATGCCCATGCGCTTGACGCCGTCCTTTTCCTTTTCCTGCCACACGCCATAGGCCTCGCAGGCTTCGCCTTCCTTGTCGGCCAGCAGGCGTACGGTGATGCCATGCTTGTCGCGGAACACGCCATGCGAAATACAGTCGTCGCGCGAAATGCCCAGCACCACGGTATCCAGTTTTGCGAAGTCGCTTTCCAGTTCGGAAAACTCGATGCCCTGCGCCGTGCAGCCGGGCGTGTCGTCACGCACATAAAAATACAGCACGACATTCTGCTTGCCCTTGAAAGGCTTGAGGTCGATCAGATTCATGTCGGCATCCGGCAGGGAAAAATCGGGCGCCTTGTCTCCAGCTTTGATCATGTTTCCTCCACAATGTTTTGCGGATTCTAGACTGCATTTGCATCCTTTGATACTGGCATAATGCAGGAATGAAATTACAGCTCCTGGGCGGCCTGACGGCTCGCCAATTCCTGCGCGATTACTGGCACAAGAACCCCTTGCTGGTGCGCAATGCCCTGCCCGGCTTCAAGGGCCTGCTCAATCCCGAAGAGATGATGGAACTGGCCAGTCGCGAGGAAGTGGAATCGCGTCTCGTTGCACAGGGCGCAAACTGGGTGCTGGAACACGGCCCATTCGCCGCAAGCCGCTTCAGGAAGTTGCCCAGGCGCAACTGGACCCTGCTGGTGCAGTCGCTCGATCATCATCTCGCCAGCGGCGCGGCCCTGCTGGAACAGTTCACCTTCATCCCTCGCGCCAGGCTGGATGACCTGATGGTGAGCTACGCCGCCCCGGGCGGTGGAGTCGGCCCGCATTTCGATTCCTATGACGTCTTTCTCATCCAGGGTAAAGGTCATCGCCGCTGGCGCATTTCCGCGCAGGAGAACCTGGATCTGATCGAGGACCTGCCGCTGAAAATTCTCAGCCATTTCGAGCCGGAGGCGGAATACGTGCTGGGACCGGGCGACATGCTGTATCTTCCGCCCAGATACGCGCACGACGGCATCGCGGAAGACGAGTGCATGACTTACTCCGTCGGCTTTCGCGCGCCCGCATTCGAGGAACTGGGGCAAGGCTTTCTCAACTTCCTTCACGATGAGCTGGAGTTGCCTGGGCGGTATGCCGATCCGGATCTTGCCTTGCAAAAACACAGCGGCGAACTGCCCAAGTCCATGCTCGCGCAAATATCCGATCACTTGAACCGGATACGTTGGGATGAAGACTTCATCACTGCCTTCAGCGGACGGTACTTCTCTGAACCCAAGCCCCATGTATTTTTCACGACACCCGGCAAACCGCTTTCCGAACCGGCTTTTGCCAGACGACTGAACAAACATGGGTTAAAACTCAATGCCAAAACCCGGCTGCTGTTTTCCGGCACGCAATTTTTCATCAATGGCGAGGATTTCGGCGCCACCGGCCCCGAACGAAAACACCTTATGCAACTTGCGGACACACGCTGCCTGACGGCTGGTGAATACAGCGAGGCGCTCACCGAACTGTTTTACGACTGGTATCTGGCGGGGTGGATCGATGTCTAATGTCACCTGGTTTGAGACGCCAGTCGAGTATGCGGCTGCGCTGGACACGCTCCTGCGACAGGCCGCGCACCAGATTCGAATTTACGACTGGGATTTATCGGATGGCGGATACGCGCAGCCTGGACGCATCGAAATCCTGAACCAATTTTGCAAACAGGGCATGGGCCGGCAAATCCGGATTTTGCTTGCCGACGATGCCTGGCTGACCCGTTATGCAGGCCAGCTCTTGCATCTGCTCTCAGTGTGGGGCCACATGCTGGAAATCCGCGTCCGCGACAGCGAGCCGCCGCCGGCACAGGATTGCTTCGTACTGGTCGATGACCATGGCGTGCTGAAACGCTTTGACAAGGACAATACCAAGGGCGTCATGCGCCTGGATTCGCGTGGCGATGTGGTTGATCTCGGTATCCGTTTTGACAGCGAATGGGAACGCGCGCCGGGCAGAGTAACGCCACGCACGCTTGGACTCTAAATCAAACTTTCTAGCCAGCCCAGTTCTTCCTGACTGAATCCGCCTGCCTTTCTGCCCTCGTAATTGAATGGCGGCTTGAGCGGCGGCGCATCGTATTCCTTGAGCAGTTTTTTGAAAGTATCCAGTGGATCGAGTTCTCGTTGTTCGCACAAATACAGGTACCAGCGGCTGCCGATGGCAACGTGGCCGATTTCATCACGCTCGACGATGCCAAGGATTTCCACTGCCTTCGTGTCGTTCACGGATTTGAGCTTTTCCACGATGGCGGGCGTGGCATCCAGCCCGCGTGCCTCCAGCACGCGCGGCACCAGCGCCATGCGCACCAGTGGATCGTGCGCGGTCTTCATCGCCATCTCCCATAGTCCGTTGTGCGCAGGGAAATCTCCATAGTCGTAACCCATTGAACGCAAGTGACCCCGTAACAGCTTGAAGTGCAAAGCTTCCTCGGCCGCCACTTTCAGCCAGTCGCCATAAAAATCCATCGGCATATCGCGGAAGCGGTAAGCCGCATCCAGCGCCAGATTGACGGCATTGAATTCAATGTGCGCCAGCGCATGGATCATCGCCGCGCGTCCTGCCGGCGTGGTCATCTTGCGTCGCGGCACTTCCAGCGGCGGAACGAGTTCGGGTCTGGCAGGCCGCCCGGGATCGGTAACGTTCATATGTGCCGCACGCTCATCACGGGTGATCTCGCCCATCAACCAGCCCAGATGGAGTGCCTCAACCAAACGGCATTTGTTGTCCGCATCCGTCTCGATCAGCGCCTTCAGGCTTGTAGTGAACAATTCCATGACCATCACGCAGAATGCTGGTGTTCCTGCCAGCATTCCTGTCTCGCCTTTCTTCGCCGTTCACCCTGCCGGTCTGCGCAATACCCCAGCGCCAGAACCAACGCTGGCACTTCACCTGCTGGAAGATTCAGCGCAGAGGCCAATGCGGCTTCATCGAAACCGCCAATCGGACAGGTCGCCAAACCCTGTGACGTCGCCTGACCCATCATTTGCGCGGCGGCAAAATTGCACTGTCCAATGGCCCAGTCGCGGGCATCCGCATGTTCGTAAAAACCGCGATAGGCCGCCTTCAATTCATCGGGTACCGGGCCGCCGCCTGCCTCCGCTCCCAGCCTGGCCTGCACATAGGCCGAATCCGGCCGCAAGGCATCCACCAGTGCAATGATGGCAATCAGCAGTGGCGCACTGGTGGCTGGCGTCTGGTTGAAACAGGCGGATGCCGCCCTGGACCTGGCTTCCGCCGTCCGGACAACCATGAATCGCCACGGCTCCATGCCGAAGCCTGACGGTGCAATGCGTCCCGCTTCCAGAATGGTCTGTAAGTCGGCATCCGAAACAGCCTTACCAGTAAATTCCCGGCATGCAAAACGTCCGGTCAACGCGGGGAGCAAATCCGCCATGTGCGTCTCCATTCGGTTAAACTCTTGATTGCATTTAAGCATGGCTGTCACATGAATACCTCCGTTTTTACCCCCCACAACGATCTGGAAAAACTGCTGGCCGAAGTTCATCAAGGCACGGTCGAGGTGGAAGACTTTGTCGCCCGCCTGCTGGCCGGTGAACAGGTTTTCATGCCGGTTCAGGATGAGAAACACGCGATTGCCGGCTTTCAGCTTTCCACCAAGGCCCAGCCGCTGGTGATCGAAGACGACGAAGGCACGCAGATTCTGGTGCTGTTCACCAGCCCGGAGCGCGCCAAACCCTTTGCCGAATCTTTTCCCGATTTCAAGGGCGGTTTGCTCGCGGAATTCCCCTGGATACTGCGCCGCATCGGCGGCGGTTTCCCGATCTCCATCAATCCCGGCTGGGAAGTGGGCATCGATTTCGATGCAGAGACCGTTGCTGAATTCATCGGCAGCCTCCCGGAAGATTCTCCCAACTGATCATGCTTTCGCCCGATGTTCTACAGGCACTGACAACGGCGTTGGGGCAGGATCGGGTGTTTGCCGACCCGGAAACGCTGGCCCTGTACAACAGCGATGAAACACCCCGACAGGTCACACCGGGCGCGGTGCTGTTCCCGGCCAGCCACGAGCAGGTCGTCGCCCTGATGCGAATTGCCCATGCCCACAAACTACCGGTCGTCGCGCGCGGCGCCGGTTCGGGCAATGTGGGCGGCGCGTTGCCTGTTGCAAACGGTCTGGTGGTCAGCTTTGAATGCATGAAGCGGGTGCTCGAATTCGATCCGGACAATCGCATCATGGTGGTGGAGGCAGGCATCGTCACCGAAGAAGTTGACAGGCTTGCACGCAGTGCCGGCCTGTTCTACCCGCCCGACCCCGGCAGCGGCGCCTACTGCCGCATTGGCGGCAATCTGGCCATGAACGCCGCCGGACCGCGCGCGGTGAAATACGGCGTCACGCGCGATTTTGTGCTGGGACTCAAAGCCGTCACCGGCGACGGCAAAACCATCGTCACCGGCTGCCGCACCACCAAGGGTGTCACGGGTTACGACCTGACGCGGCTGCTTGTGGGATCGGGCGGCACGCTCGCGCTCATCACCGAAGCCACGCTGAAACTGCTGCCCGCGCCCGAGGCCGTGGCTACCTTGCGGCTTTGCTTCGACAGCAGCCGTGCCGCAACCGAGGCAGTCGCGCGGGTCATGCATCAGCCGGTTGTGCCCTGCGCGCTCGAATTCATGGATCAACACGCCATCAACGCCATTCGGCCAACTGGTTCGGCAGACGATCTGCCGGCAGGCACCCAGGCCCTGCTGATGGTCGAAGCCGATGGCGCTGCCATCGATCTGCCGCGCCAGATCACCGCATTGAATAAAGCGCTTGAAGGCCTCGGCCTGCTGGAATCCCGCGCTGGTTTCACGCGGGAGGAAATCGCACGCTTGTGGACCGCACGCAAGTCCCTCTCCCATGCGGTCAAGCAGATTGCGCCGCTCAAGATCAACGAAGATGTTGTCGTTCCGGTTACCCGGCTACCCGATTTTGTCGACACCCTCGACAGCCTGGCACGGGAATACCAGATCCCTGTCGTGTCCTTTGGACATGCCGGCAACGGCAATCTGCACGTCAACCTCATGGTTCACCCCGACGACAATGATGAAATGGCGCGCGCCCATGCCTGCCACGACCGCATCATGCACCGCGTGCTTGATCTGGGCGGCACGCTGTCTGGCGAACACGGCATCGGCACCGAAAAGCGTGCCTACGTCGGTCTGGAAATCGACACCGACACCCTGGCGATCATGCGCGCGATCAAGAAGCAGTTTGACCCGCTGGGCATCCTCAATCCCGGCAAACTGTTCCCTGATTAAGCTGACAAGCTTTACAAGAATTTCCCGGGCCCCTATAATGCGCGGCTTCGTTGGGGGTATAGCTCAGCTGGGAGAGCGCTTGCATGGCATGCAAGAGGTCAGCGGTTCGATCCCGCTTACCTCCACCAAGAAACAATAGTTTTACGATGCATAAACTCGGCGTCATCAGTGTATTGCTTGGCCTGGCTTTGAGCATCGTCGGTCTGATAGTCGGCTTTACACTGGCCATCGGATCTGGAACAGGCGAGCAATGGTTTACGCTAGTTCCATTTGGTTTTGTGTTTTTGCTGCTGGGCGTGACTCTCACGCAACTCGGCAAGAAATAAAACAAGAAAGAAACAAGCTGTAACAGAAGCCTCTTCTGTCCCCATCGTCTAGAGGCCTAGGACACCGCCCTTTCACGGCGATAACCGGGGTTCGAATCCCCGTGGGGACGCCATAAATAAAACGCCACACTCGAGGTGGCGTTTTTGTTGCCCCTCATTTCCAATCCGCCGATCTAGCAAGAATCAAAACGAAGAATAGCCGGGGAAAAATGCCATTTCTCCGTTGTCTGGCCACAACAATCTTTGGATATGTTGTCAATTAACAGTCTTGAACTAGACATTGGTAATGTTTTACATTAACTTGGTAACAGAAGTTAAATAAAAATATTCGGGGCAACACTGATGTAGAGTGCGCTGCCTCGCCGGGAGTTGCGGCCGATTATTTTGAGCAAAAATACGGCGGCGATGTGATTTCATCACAAACAGATTCAAAAAATAGTTACCACCTGAGCCGGTTGTTGCTTCAGGGGTCATTCAATGACATTCTGGTTTTCGATGCCTTGACACAAAAGGTTGTCGAGGCCAATCGCGCAGCCAAAGCACATCTTCAATACACCATTCAGGAACTCAAGCAACTGAGTTTCGGAGATATTTTTGTTGAAGCAAGCGGCCGTACTGAAGGCCTTGCCTTGCCTTCCGTCAAACCAGCTTCCGCCAGCATCAAGTCTTTTGATTGCCATCTGCGCCGGAAAAACGGCGCGACCTATCAGGCTGAGATCCGGCTGTTTGCCACGCGGGAAAAGGACCGGCCGCTTTACATCGCCATAATCAATAATCCCGGCAACCGCGAATCTTCACGGCTTGCACTGAACCAGCGGGAGTCGGACTATCAGGCGCTGGTTTCAAACATTCCCGGCATGGCTTATCAGGTGCACTGCGCGCCGGACGGCGCGGTTACCCTGCCGTTTGTCAGCGCCAATTCACGCATGCTGCTGGGGGTCAAGCCGCATGTCTTGCAAGCAAATCCGGACTTGCTGCTGGATTTGATCGTTCCTGAAGACTTGCCCTCTTACAAGAAAGCCCTGGCGGAAGCCAATGGCTGCCATCTGTCGTTTAACTGGGAAGGGCGCATCTGGGTCGAGGCCTGGAAAGACATCAAATGGGTCAACATCCGCACCAGCCGGCGCGAAACCGCGTCCGGAACGGTATGGGACGGCATCATGCTGAACATTACCCAGAGCAAGCTCGCCAAGGAGGAACTGGAACGTTCCAAGGAAGAATTGCGCAGGCTCGCCCTGCACATCGAACGGGCCAAGGAAGAAGAGCGCAAACGCATCGCGCGGGAAGTTCACGACGAACTGGGCGGCAACCTGACAGCGATCAAGATCGGCGTTTCCTGGATTGCGCGCAATGCCGGCAAGGATAAGGCAAGGGCAGACGAGCGCCTGAAGTACATCGATGAAGTCGTGGACAGTACACTGGATGCCATTCACCGCATTTCCAGCGACCTCAGACCCTCCATTCTGGATTTCGGCATTGTATCGGCCATTCAATGGCTGACCGGGCAACTTTGCCGAACAACCGGCATCGACTGTCGATTTTTCACCAAACTCAAGCAGGTTCCCCTGGACGATGAAGCTTCAATTGCAATTTTCCGGATCGCGCAGGAAGCCATGACCAACATAGCAAAACATGCCAAAGCCTCTGTGGTGGAGGTCAATCTCGGCATGAAGCATAACAAAATTCAACTTGTCATTTCCGACAACGGAATTGGCCCGAAACTTGTAACCTCAAAAAGGCGAAAGCGCTCTTTCGGCGTGATTGGCATGACCGAAAGAGCCTCGGCACTGGGCGGCATTTTTTCCATCGAGCCCCGGCCGGAAGGAGGCACCCGCGTCAGCCTTGAAATCCCCGTGCTGGAAGAAAAATCCGGAACCAGGATGAAAGAAGAAACGCGGGGAAAAGCGGGTCCCCGCCGAAAGCCTTTAAAGCAGATGAAGGCTTAGGCGTTTGGAATTTTTCAACGGAGTGGTGGCATGCAGGCAAAAGAAATCATTCGCATATTGATTGTTGATGACCACGCAATTGTTCGCGAAGGCTTGAAACAGATTTTGTCCGATGATGAAAACCTGGTCGTTCAGGGCGAGGCCGAAACCGCCGCTGAAGCGATACGCCTCACCCGCGAGAAGGAATTCGATCTGGTGTTGCTGGACATTTCCCTGCCTGACCGTAACGGGCTGGAATTGCTTGAAGCTCTGAAAAAGTCACACCCGAAACTCAGCGTATTGATGCTGTCGATGTACCGGGAAACACAATATGCCGTCCGCGCGATAAAAAGCGGCGCAAGTGGCTACCTCAACAAGCAAAGCGCCCCCGATCAGCTCGTGTCAGCGATCAAGCAGGTGGTAACAGGCCGCAAATACATCACCCCCTCGGTAGCCGAAGCCCTGGCGCTGGAGATTAGCGTCGGCAAGGACACGCTGCCGCATGAATCGCTTTCCAACCGCGAATTCCAGACACTGTGCCTGCTGGCCTCCGGCAAACCCGTTTCCGCCATTGCCGACAAGCTTTCCCTGTCCGTTAAAACCGTCAGCATGTACCGCACCCGGCTGCTTGAGAAAATGCACCTGAAAAACAATGCGGAACTCACGCATTACGCCATCAGGCACGGCTTGGTCGAGTAATTTCCGCCATGATTGCCGCAAACGTCATAAATAGCGCCCTTTAGCCCGTTTTATCCCCCGTTTGTCCTCCCGGCCTGATATTTAACATTCAGGCATGTATGTAACCAAAGCCTTATCGGGAGGCACGCATGGCCGGTCCAAATGACAAACAGGTATACGCCAGTCCATCAGAAATCGCTCGCGAGGCGCTGCGCCGCCTGGCACTCAGCCGGATCGCGCCCACACCTGACAACTACCGCAAGCTCTATCACGAAATTTCCGGTTCCAAGGTAGGCCCCAATCCGGGCTCCGTCCTGGAAGACCTGATCATTGATCTGCGCAAGTATTTTCCGGAATCCGGTGAAGCGCTGGCCGATCTGGAAAAGTCAGTCAAACAGGCCAACTGGGTTCAGAGCTCGCAGATTCTGCACGACATCATCACTCGGGCCAGCAGCCAGGCAAACCAGGGCAGTAAAGGTGGCAGCGGCACCAATTCAGCGACATTGACCGCGGCGATTGATCTATTGATACAGACCCTGAAACTGGGTGTGGAACCACGCCTGGAGAACATCCCCCAGCTTTCTGCCGATCTGGACAAGGTCATTGACAGCATACGCCGCTCGGACAACACGGCTTCGCTGGAAAAGGCGGGCGCTGCGCTCAAGAAAATCTGGCTTAGTCTGGAATTGAGTCATTCCGGCAGCATCAACCAGCAGGAAGCCCTGAAAAGCCTGCTGCAACTGCTGTTACAGAATATAGGAGAGCTGGTCGACGAGGATAGCTGGCTACGCGGCCAGCTTGAAATCGTCAGCAAGGTGGTAGATGGCCCTATCAATGTCGATGCACTCCAGGAAGCTGAAAAACGGCTCAAGGAAGTCATTTTCAAGCAAGGCCTGATCAAGCACAGCCTGCGGGAGGCCACCAGCACCCTGAAGGACACCATGAAGACCTTTATTAACCGCATGGGTGAAGCGGTTGAATCGACAGGTGACTATCAGGACAAGATCACTGTCTACGCGGACCGGATCGGTCACACCGAAGACGTTCATGAGCTGAACAAAATCCTGGAGAGCGTGTTGAAAGACACCCGCTCGATGCAGGCCACTACCCGCCGCACGCACGAAGCCATGGTGACAGACCGCAAGGCTGTAGAACAGGCGGAAAAACGCATCCAGGAACTGGAAGCAGAACTGGTCGAGATGAGCGCACTGGTCAGCGAAGACCCGATGACGCACAGTCTGAACCGCCGCGGCATGGAACAGGAATACGCCCGCGAAACTTCACGCGCCATGCGCACCGGCAGCCCGCTCTGCGTGGCCATGCTGGATATCGACAACTTCAAGAAGCTTAACGACACACATGGACATCTGGCCGGCGACGAAGCCCTAATACATCTGGTTCAAGTCGCCAAGGAAGAATCCCGTGCAACGGATATTATTGGCCGCATGGGCGGTGAGGAATTCATGATCATGCTGCCCAATACCGGCATGGAAGACGCCGTCATGGTGGTTACGCGCCTGCAGCGCGCGCTGACCAAGAAATTCTTCCTCAACGCCAACGAAAAAATTCTCATCACTTTCAGTGCCGGTGTTGCCCTGTATGAGCCCGGTGAGTCCCAGGAATCCATCATGGACAGGGCGGACAAGGCACTTTATGAAGCCAAACACACAGGCAAGAACCGCGTCTGCATCGCCGCTCCGGGCGCCGACAGCAGCCAGCCCAAGGCGGCTGGCGCCGGTATTTGATGCGCATCGGGAAATGCCCTCCAGCCAAAGACTGCATTTCCCCGATTACCTGAACTAAACAATCTCCGACCCCCACCGATTACTCAAACAACAGCGGTTGAAATGCCCCACACCAGGCTAACCAATGTTAAGGATACCCACCCGAGTCAGTCGGATTAAACTTAAGGAGAAACAAAATGGCAGCTGTAATCAACACCAACATCGCTTCTTTGAATGCGCAGCGCAACCTGAGCACTTCCCAGAATTCCCTCAACAACTCCATCCAGCGTCTGTCTTCCGGCCTGCGCGTGAACAGCGCCAAGGACGATGCCGCCGGCCTGGCCGTTGCCACCCGCATGGACGCCCAGATTCGCGGCATGAACGTGGCCATGCGCAATTCCAATGACGCGATATCCTTCTCTCAGGTCGCTGAAGGCGCACTTGGAAAAGTCACCGATGCGATGCTGCGCATGCGTGAACTGGCGGTTCAGTCAGCCAACGGAACCCTGGCGGACGCAGACAGAGTGCTTCTGACCGCCGAATATTCGCAACTGAATGCGGAAATTACACGTTTGGCCGGCACCCAGTTTAACGGCACAGCCGTATTCGGCGCGGCCAAGACCATTCAGGTCGGCGCTGGCACAACGGAAACCATTGCAATTGCGGCCGTTACGGCTCCTGCCGCGATCGGTACCGCTGACATCAGCACTGCCGCGAATGCCACCGCAGCCATGACTGCCATTGATACGGCTTTGGATACCGTCAACTCCAACCGTGCAACCCTGGGTGCAGTTCAAAACCGTTTTGAATCAGTCATCGCCAACCTTCAAATTGCCGCAGAGAATCAGACTGCCGCCAAATCCCGCATCATGGATGCCGACTTTGCGGTTGAAACGGCCAACATGACCCGTGGCCAGATCCTGCAACAAGCGGGTACGGCCATGATCGCCCAGGCCAACTCGCTGCCCAACACCGTGCTGCAGTTGCTGCGTGGTTAATAGGTAGGCAGGCAAGAAACCACCTGGCGGCGGCGTCCCGTCCGCCCGCCAGGTGATGATTACGGGAGCAGTACATGATGATTGAAAATATCAGCAGTTCTTCATCAGGGGTTAATACCCCCGCAGCCGTTCATACACCCCGCAAGGCAGAGGATGACAGTGTTCGCCCTCCCGTCGCAGATTCAAACACCACGGATCGCAAAAAGGTTTCCATGGAAGCTGTTGAAGCAGCCGTGAGAGAAATGAACGCATTCATCAAACCCGCCAGCGCCTCCATTCAGTTTGCCCTGGATGAAGACTCTGGACGAACCATCGTAAAAATGGTCGACACCGAAACAAACAAGGTTGTACGTCAAATGCCCAGCGAAGAAGCACTGGCAATCAGCAAGTCGTTGGATCGCCTGCAAGGTTTGACCGTGCATACGAAAGCTTGAGCCAAAGAGATAACCGAAAATGATCAGCGCACCAGGCGTAGGCTCCGGACTCGACATCAACAGCATTCTTTCCCAGTTGATGGCCGTTGAACGCCAGCCACTAAACCTGCTGGACACCAGACAGAAGAAATTCGAGAGCCAGCTTTCGGCCTATGGCCAGGTGAAAAGTGCGCTGTCGACTTTCCAGTCTTCCGTCAATGCGCTGTCCAGCCTGGATAAATTCCGGGTCTATTCAACAAAATCGACAGACGACAGCGTATTCACCGCCACCGCATCCGCCAGCGCCGTACCTGCCAATTACCAGATAGAAGTGAGCCAGCTTGCTCAGCAACACAAGATCAGCGCCAGTGCTATCAGCGCCACCACAAACGTCATAGGCACGGGCACACTGACCATTGAATTCGGCACTCACGACGCCACCGGCGGCACGTTCACCCCAAACGCTGACAAAACCCCGCTGACCCTGACCATCGACGCCAGCAACAACACGCTGAGCGGCATTCGAGACGCCATCAACAAGGCCAATGCCGGTGTAAGCGCCAGCATCATTTATGACGGTAGCGGCCATCGTCTTGTGGTGTCTTCCAATGACAGCGGTGTGGCCAACAGCCTGAAAATCAGCGCCGCAGACAACGACGGCAACAATACCGACACCAGCGGCCTGTCCTTCCTGGCTTACGACCCGCTTGCCGCAAGTGGCACCGGCAAGAATCTGTCGCAGCTCTCGGAGGCGCGCAACGCCCAGTTGATGGTCGATGGCATCGCCATTACCCATGCTTCAAACTCGATTGACAATGTCGTCGATGGCATCACGCTCAACCTGAACAAACTGAATGCCGGAACCCCCGCGACTCTGACCGTTGCACGAGATATTGAAGCTGTCAGCACCGCGGTAAAGGATTTCGTCAAGGCTTACAACGATATCGATAAAGTTCTTAAAGACCTGACCGCCTACAACGAACAGACCAAGACAGGTGCGGCGCTTCAGGGTGACTCCGCCACGCGAAATATCCGTACTCATTTGCGGGGGATCATGACAGGAATGCTGGACAGCAATACCTACAGCACACTTTCGCAGGCAGGCATTTCATTCCAGCGTGACGGCGGTCTGGCCGTAGACACCAGCAAACTTGAAGACGCACTGAACAATAATTTTGAAGCGGTTGGCAACCTGTTTGCCCGGGAGAGTACTGTAGCTTCCGAAACCGGATTCGGGTTCAGACTGGATACTTATCTGGATGGTTTGCTGAGCGATGAAGGCAGCCTGACCACACGCACAGATGGCATCAACAAAAGTATTCGCGCACTTGAACAGTCGGAAGAGAGAATGCTTGCACGGCTGGACAAGGTTGAAGCACGGTACCGGGCACAGTTTTCGGCGCTGGATAGATTGATGAGTTCACTCAATACAACAAGCGCCTACCTTACCCAGCAACTTGCATCCCTGAATGCAAACAACGAATCGTAACCGGAGGAAATCATGTTCACACCCCCAAACAACCATGCAAGCACCTATCGGCAGGTCGGACTTGAAACCGAAATTGCCGGCGCCGATCCGCACCGGCTGGTGCTGATGCTGCTTGATGGCGCAATCTCCGCCATCAAGCTGGCTTCGATAGGCATGCAAAAGCGGGATATTCCAGCCAAATCCATGCAGTTATCCAAGGCCATATCCATCATCAATGAAGGTCTGCGCGCGTCGCTTGATCACAAACAGGGGGGTCAGATCGCCGGACGGCTGGATTCGCTGTATCTCTACATCACAAGCCAATTGCTGGAAGCGAACCTCTCCAACCGCATCGAACCGCTGAATGAGGCACTGGAGTTGCTGGCCATGATTCAGGATGCCTGGAAGGGAATCAGGAATCCGGCCGGATCTCCCAGCCGCATGGCCGCGTAACCAATCAATACAGCCAGAACTCACATGAACACGATCGCTCAATACGAATCCCTCTCCGGTTTGCTGACCACCATGATCGGCGCGGCGGAGAAGGGTGACTGGGACCAGGTGGCCGGCATGGAGTCAAACTTCAAGCCCATCATCGAACAGATTCGCAACGCCTCGCCCGAGGAGCGCCTGTCGGATGATGAAAGACGCCAGAAAATCCAGGTCATCAAGCAGATTCTTCGCGACGATGCCCGTCTGCGCGAACTGGCCAATCCATGGATGGCCCGGCTGCAGGATGTGATGCAGCAGACGCGTAACGGCCGTGATGCCATCAAGGCTTACGACAACCGATAAGCGCGGATGAGATCAGGCAACGTACATGGGCATTTCAGACATAACGGGAAGACTGGCGTCGATTATCACCACGACGCCCAGGCTGGCCACACTGGAATCGGTGCTTCAGGCTTCGCTTTCCCTGACGCATGCCCCCGTTTCTTCCCGCGCGCCCAAGGTGGAAAAGCTGGGCGAGTCGTCCGTTTCGCGGCAAGCCATTGACTCACCGAATCAGCCGGTACTCAAAGCTCCTCACGATACGCCCGGACTGAATTTGCGGACCTCGGAGCCGGTCCTGACGCATCTGAGCAAGACAGCCGGATTCCTGACCTCCCTGCTTCCTCCTCGCGAAGAAGGCAACCATCCGCGCGCCACCATTGCTTCCGCCAGCCAGCCCGTTCTCGACGAGCCACCGACTTACCCGGCGCCTTTGGCAATTGCCCTGCAATCCAATCTTCAGGAAAGTGGACTGTTTTATGAATCCCACTTGTTAAGCTGGTATCAGGGCCAGTACCCAAGAGAGCAGCTCATGAAGGAGCCGCAATCGCGGTTCGTCAATCAACCCAGAGTTGATCATGCGCCTGAGAAAACTTCCGCAAATCCCGCAGGCGCTAGCTCCTCGTCCGGGCGGCCTGCAAGCGAACAGGATGCTCTTCAGCCCGGCCGGATGGAAACCATCGCCAGTCTGGACAATGATCAGCCTGGCGGCCGGATGGAGTCCACCAGCAGTGCGGGCAGCGTCTTGAAGGATACGGCTTCCATGGCTGCTCCTGGAAGGGATCTTGTGGCACAGACCACACTTGCCAACGATGCAGCCAGGCTGATTACCCAGCAACTGCTACTGATGGACAAACCCAGCCTCGAGTGGTCAGTCAATATCTGGCCGGGGCAAACGGCCACCCTTTTGATCGAAGAGGAATCCGCGCGCACCACGGAAACCCAGGCAGCCTGGAGTTCCACGATACAACTGGATTTTCCGAAACTGGGCCACATGGAAATTTCCCTGAAGATGGACGCAAACGGGCTTCGCGTGCATCTGGACGCGGAAAATGAAAAGGCCTTCTCGTCCTTGATTCAGAAACGACCGCAATGCGCCGAAAAGCTAGCCTCGACAGGATGCAAGCTGCGCGAGTTTTCGATTGGAAGCAATCATGCCGGCGCCTGATCAGCAGTTGACTGCAGCGGCCATCCGCTACATGCCGGACGACTATGCGCCAAGGATAGTCGCCAAGGGGCGTGGCGCCGTGGCGGAAGCCATCATTGAACGCGCCCGCGCCAGCGGCGTCTATGTGCATGAATCGCCCGAATTGGTTGCCCTGCTGATGCGTGTCGATCTGGACAGCCACATTCCTCCCCAGCTTTACATGGTCATTGCCGAATTGCTGGTCTGGCTTTACCGGCTTGAACAGGAAGAAACGCAAAGCGGCACGTACTCGAGCATGAGTCAGCCCCATTCACCCATCGCACCCTGAATTGTTTCAAATCATGGATAAAGAATTCCCGCCAGAATCAGATGAACAGGAATCGGCCGACGTCTTCAGTGAGCGTGACGGTCAGGCGAACAGCCGCTACGCGGTCTGGTCAAAGTCTGAAATCGTGCATATCCTGCATTCCATCCAGAACCAGAATGTCCTCGTCAGCCTCTCCACCGAGAAAACGGGTGACGTATTCCTGAGTTCCATCATTGATATCGACCATCACAACAACATGCTGGTGATGGATCCGGCGCAGAACCGGGCGGTCAATGAACGTTTCGTAAGTGGCCAGAAAGTCGTGTTCGAAGCCATGCTGGATCAGGTTCGGGTTTATTTCACGGCGTCACGTGTCTGGCATTGCATACACAAAGGCGAGGCGGGCTTGTGCATGCACATACCTGAATCAATTGTGCGCCTGCAACGCCGGGATTATTTTCGCGTGCATCTGCCCTCATCCCGTCCGATACTTTGCGCCATTCCATCACAGGAAAACCCCAGTGAAAGTGACTGGGTAGCCGCGATAGTTGATGATCTAAGCCTGGGCGGCATCGCCATCCTGTTCAACGAAGGCGAAATGCAGGCTGAATACGGCATGATTTTCAAAGGCTGCCGATTCTCGCTGCCGGATATCGGAGAAATAGAGGCCGACCTGGAAATCCGCAACATCACACAGATTCCGCTTAAAAAAGGCGGCAAGAAAATCCGCCTGGGCTGCCAGTTTGTCTCACTTAACAGTTCGGTACAGACCAAATTGCAGCGCTACATCATCAAGCTGGAGTGCGAGCGGCGCGCGAAGATGGGGTAACAGCAAATCCCCCGCCCTTCGGGCGCCCCCCTTTATCAAGGGGGGCTGGTGATTACCCCCTTGTCAAAGGAGATGGCGAGTGACGCGAGCCGGGGGATTTTATCCAATGCCACTTGGACGCGGAAGATTCCGTCCAAAACGGGAAAGATCGCGAAGGCGACATCTTTGGAACCAAATTTTGACAGATCAGGAAACGTAGCGAGGATGGTCAGTTACAAGGCGCGTGTCGCACGGAAAGCGGAGTGTATATGACCATACACGAGCATTTCCGGGCAACACGCAACGCAGTAAATGACCACCACAGTAGTTTCCTGACTGTTAAATCTGCATGTTCATGATCTCGTGATAAGCCTGCACCAGCTTGTTCCTCACCTGCACCGTGCTCTGGAAGGAAATGCTGGCCTTTTGCAGGGAAACCATCACGTCGTTAAGGCTGACGTTGCGATCTCCCAGTTCAAAGGCCTGGCCAAGCTGGGAGGCCTCGTTCTGAACCTTGCTAACCTGGTCGAGCGAGGTTTTGAGCACCGTGCCAAAGCCGGATGTCTGGGATTCATCCGGTTTTTTGACCGCTCTGGCGCCCGATGCATAGTCCGCATGCGCCCTCAGCATCGCGACCATGCGGTCGATTTTTCCTGTATCCATGGGTTTCCACCCGCCTTTCCTGAATTTGAAGCCTGTTCAAGCCTGAATGAACAATAGCAGCCCAACGGACGCCCGGCTCCCGGGAAATGAAGGAAAAAACCGCCCCTTTTCCGCCGACTGATTTGACTGGGCCTGCCCATAATCACCACAGAGATAAATCCCCAGGAGAAGCTAGCAATGAGTGAATCTGCCCAGACTGCCCTCGCACCGCGTCTGCAGATGTTCCCGCTCCCAGGTCCGGGAGGGAAAATCATGGCCCTGATCGGCCTGGCAGCCGTTGTCGCGCTGGTTGCCGGCATGTGGCTGTGGGGCAAGCAGCCTGAATACCGCGTGCTGTTCAGCAACGTCAACGACCGCGATGGCGGCGACATCATCGGCGTGCTGACGCAAATGAACGTGCCCTACCAGTTCACCGAAGGCGGCGGCGCCATTCTGGTGCCGGCCGACAAGGTACACGAAGCCCGCCTGAAACTGGCCTCGCAAGGTCTGCCCAAGGGCGGCGGCGTCGGCTTCGAGCTCATGGAAAACCAGAAGCTCGGCGTCAGCCAGTTCCTGGAACAGGTGAACTACCAGCGTGCGCTGGAAGGCGAACTGGCCCGCTCGATGCAGGCCATTTCCGCCGTGCAGAGCGCACGCGTGCACATCGCCTTCGTCAAGCAGTCGGTGTTCGTGCGCGAGGAGCAGAAACCCACGGCTTCCGTCATGCTCAATCTGTACCCCGGCCGCACGCTCGATGCCGCCCAGGTCAGCGCCATCACCCATCTGGTTTCCAGCAGCGTGCCGGAAATGTCCGCCAAAAACGTAACCGTTCTGGACCAGGACGGCAACCTGCTCTCGGAAAAGCAGGACAAGCCCAATGGCCTGAACCTCGATCCCGCACAGCTTCAGTACATTCAGGGATATGAAAGCGGCGTCGCCCGCCGCATCGAAGCCATCCTGTATCCGATCGTGGGCAAGGATAATGTCCATGCGGAAGTCACGGCCGATATCGATTTTTCCAGCGTGGAACAGGCCGCGGAAACCTACAAGCCCAACCAGAACCCCACGGATGCGGCCATCCGCAGCCATCAGATCAGCGAATCCAGCAACGCCAGCAATGCGGCGGGCGGCGTGCCAGGCGCGCTGACCAACCAGCCCCCTGCGCCGGCCACCGCCCAGCTCAATCAGCAGGGTGGCGCGGCAGGCGCCGGCGGCAATGCGGCCTCCAATTCGCGCAAGGATGCCACCACCAATTACGAAGTGGACAAGACCATCCAGTACACGCAAAAGCCGATGGGCGGCGTCAAACGCCTGTCCGCCGCCGTGGTCGTGAACTACAAGAAGGTTGTCGACAAGAAAGGCGTGGCCAGCTTTGTTCCGCTGAGCGCGGCCGAAAAGACCCAGATCGATTCGCTGGTCAAGGAAGCCATGGGGTTCACGCAGGCGCGCGGCGACACTTTGAATGTGACCAACACGCGCTTCACCACGCCGGAAGTTGAAAAACTTCCTGAAGTCCCGGCCTGGCGCCAGCCTGAAAACATCAACCTTGCCAGCGATGCGGGCAAATATTTATTGATGGCCGTTATCACCCTGTACGCCTTCTTTGCCTTCATCCGGCCCTTGCTGAAAAAGGCCAGCAGCACCGTCAAGACACTAGCCGAAGACAAGAATTCAGAAGCTGGCGGAGGTAGCGTCAACCCTGAAACCGGCATGCTGGCGCTTCCGCATCAGCCGTCGCCGCTGTCAGCGGATGAGAAATTGCAGGCCGCGCGCCTGACAGCTCGCCAGGATCCGCGCGCCGTCGCGAATGTGGTCAAGAACTGGGTGGACGGACAATGAGCGACGGCGTGCTGAAAAGCGCCATCTTCCTGCTCTCGCTGGGCGAGGACGAGGCGGCGCAAGTACTGAGATACCTGGGCCCGCGCGAAGTGGAAAAGATCGGCGCGGCCATGGCCAATCTCTCCAATGTGTCGCGTGAGCAGATCGACGAGACCATCGATTCATTCCATGAAACCACCGGCGGCCGTGACGGCCTGCACGTGGATTCATCGGAATACGTGCGCAGCGTGCTGGTCAAGGCGCTGGGCGACGACAAGGCCGTGCATGTCATCAACCGCATCCTCAAGGACAACGACTCGCCCGGCATCGATCATCTCAAGTGGATGTCGGCCGAGCAGGTCGCCAACCTGATCAAGTTCGAGCATCCGCAGATCATCGCCACCATCCTGGTTCATCTGGAACCAAACCAGGCCGGCGAGGCGCTCTCCATGTTTGACGAGGAACTGAGAAACGATGCCATCCACCGCATCGCCACTCTGGACAGCGTGCAACCTGCCGCGCTGCAGGAGCTAAATGACGTGCTGGGCCGCCTGCTGACGGGCAAGAGCTTCAAGCCAAACCGGCCCATGGGCGGCATCAAGGCGGCGGCGGAAATTCTCAATTTCGTCGGTTCGCATGAAGAAACCATCATGGAAAATCTTCGCGGCCAGGATGAAGAGCTCGCCCAAAAGATCGAGGACGAAATGTTCATCTTCGACAACCTCATGGACATCGACGACAAGGGCATCCAGCTCATGCTGCGCGAAGTCCAGTCCGAGTCGCTCATCATCGCGCTCAAGGGCGCTACACAGGAACTGCGCGACAAGATATTCAAGAACATGTCCTCGCGGGCGGCCGAGATGCTCAAGGAAGACCTCGACTCCAAGGGCCCGGTCAAGCTGTCCGAGGTCGAAAACGAACAGAAACAGATTTTGCAGACCGTCAAGCGCCTGTCGGACGAAGGCCAGATTGTGATTGCCGGCAAGGGAGGCGAGGAATATGTCTAACGCTGTCATCCCCAAGGAACGCCTGACTGCCTACCAGCGCTGGGAGCTAGCCTCGTTTGACGACGAACAGGGTGAATATGGCGCTTCCGGAAAAAACAATGTCTCATCGCTTGAGGCCATCAAGGAAGCCGCGCGAGCCGCGGGGCATGCGGAAGGTTTTGCCGAAGGTCTCAGGGAAAGCCAGGCGCACGGCGAAGCGCTGCGCGAACGATTGAATGAACTGTTTGAAAACACACAATCGCAACTCTCGTCAATCCAGGAGCAGTTGTCTGAACAAACCCTGGAACTGGCCTTGACTCTAGCCAAGGCCATGCTGCACCAGGCTCTCAATGTCAAACCCGAATTGATCCTGCCTGTCGTGCGCGACACCATTAGCAAGCTGCCCGCCATTTCCGGCCACGTCCACCTTTTGCTCAATCCGGATGACCTCAAGCTGGTGAACGAACTGATGAAGGATGAACTGGCGGCCTACGGCATCAAGACCCGGCCCGACATATCGCTCCAGCGTGGCGGATGCCGCATTGAAACGCACACCGGCGCGGCGGATGCCAGCATCGAGTCACGCTGGCAACGGATAAGCAAGGCACTGGGCCAGAACAATGATTGGCTGGATGAAGCATGAGTCAAGGAACCTCCAGGGCAAGAATCACTTGCCTTGCAAATTCCCACCCACGCCCCTTTATCAAGGGGTGGCTGCATTGTTACCCCCTTGTCAAAGGGGGTGGCGAACAAAGTGAGCCGGGGAATTCATCCGCCGTGAAATCCCCCCAACCCTCCTTTATCAAGGGGGGCTTGAAATACAAATGAGCACATTGCAACTTGAGGCCGGCGTAAGCCGCTTTCTGAAAGACTGCGAACAGCTCGCCCAGATCGCCGAGCCCGTTCTGATTTCTGGCAAGGTCACGCGCGTTGCCGGTCTGGTGGTGGAATGCATTGGTATCAAGCTTGCCGTTGGCAGCAGTTGCGTCATCATGATGAGCGATGGCAACCAGGTCGATGCCGAGGTGGTTGGCTTCTCCAACGACCGGCTGTTCCTGATGCCGCATGGTCAGGTTAACGGCATCGAACCCGGCGCGCCGGTGATTGCCGAAGACATCACCAGCAGCCTGCCCAGGCCCGGCACCGTCAACCACCCCAGAAAACGCAGCTCCGACCGCGCCAAGCACTACCCGGTCGGCGATGAATTGCTGGGCCGCGTGCTGGACGGCATGGGCCGGCCGCTCGACGAACACGGCTCCGTTCACACCCAGCACATGCGCCCTCTGCACAGCCGTCCCTACAACCCGCTGGCGCGCGCGCCCATCGCGGAAATACTTGACACCGGCGTTCGCGCCATCAATGCACTGCTGACAGTCGGACGCGGCCAGCGCATTGGTTTGTTCGCGGGCAGCGGCGTGGGCAAGAGCGTGCTGCTGGGCATGATGGCGCGATACACCACGGCGGATGTCATCGTCGTGGGACTGATTGGCGAACGCGGCCGCGAGGTCAAGGAATTCATCGAACAGATACTTGGCCCGGAAGGCCTGGCACGCTCCGTTGTCGTCGCCGCGCCCGCCGACACGTCGCCTCTCATGAGGCTACAGGGCGCCGCCTACGCCACCACCATCGCCGAATACTTCCGCGACGAGGGCAAGAACGTCCTGCTCATCATGGATTCGATCACCCGCTATGCCATGGCGCAACGGGAAATCGCACTTGCCATTGGCGAGCCGCCTGCTTCCAAGGGCTATCCGCCCTCCGTCTTCGCCAAGATTCCGCAACTGATCGAACGCGCGGGGAATGGCCGCGATGGCAGCGGTTCCATCACCGCTTTTTATACCGTGCTGTCCGAAGGCGACGATCAGCAGGACCCGATCGCCGACAGTGCCCGCGCCATCCTCGACGGCCACATCGTGCTGTCGCGCGCGCTGGCGGAATCCGGCCACTACCCGGCCATCGACATCGAGGCTTCCATCAGCCGCGCCATGATCAACCTGGTTTCGCCCGCGCATCAGGATGCCGCGCGCTACCTCAAGCAACTGTATTCGCGCTATCAGCGCAACCGCGACCTGATTTCCGTCGGCGCCTACAAGCCCGGCTCCGATCCGATGATCGACCAGGCCATCGAAGCCTATCCCGGCATCGAGGCCTTCCTGCAGCAGCAAATTCTGGAATGCGCCAGCGTGCAGGACAGCATTGCCGGGCTGGCAAACGCGCTGGAAAACACAGGCACGCAATAAATGATGAAAAGAAACACGCTCACCACCCTCATCCAGCTCGCTGGCGACGACAAAAGCAAGGCGGCCGAATTGCTTGCGCTTGCCGTGTCGGATCAACGCCGCGCCGAAGCCACCCTTGGCACGCTGGTTGATTATCTGTCCGGCTACCGGCAGGCCATGCAAAACAAAGCCAGTGCGGGCGCGACCGCGATCGAACTCAAGAACCAGCAGGCCTTTCTTGGCCAGCTCGATCAGTTGATCGAAAAGCAGAAGCGCCTGATATCCGCGTCGAACCAGAAAGTGGAAACCTGCCGCGATGAATGGCGCGGCCATTTCCGCCGCGAGAAATCATTTGACCTGCTCGACAAGCGCCGCCAGGCTGCCGAGTCCGCCCGCCAGCTCAAGCAGGAGCAGAAACTGCTCGACGAACATGCCGCCCGCCAGCACCTGGGCAGCCGCCACCATAACGACCACACCTGACAGGATGCCATGATGGAAAACCTTGCAATCAATTCCCTGTTGCCCGCCAATCCGGATGCTTCCCAGGCAATGGGTACGGATGCAAATGCCGGAGACGGAAAATCCTTCATGGATGCCCTGTCCGGCCTGATGAAAAACGCCCACGGCAAAAAGGACAAGCAGGAGGTGGCGGAAACCGTCGAGCCTGCCACCGAATCCGCGGAAGACATTTCCGGGCAAGCCGATCCTGCAGCCGGCATTGCTGTCCTGGTATCTTCGCTTGAACAAATTACCCCCGGTGGCTCCGTCGATGAATCCGCTGCTCTGGCAATGGCCGGAATGATTTCAGCCGACACCGCTGGCATGCGGGGCGATATGGCTGTGGACGAATCAGGTTCCGCTGACTCGCGTCTTGCCGGCAGCACGGACGCTGCGATAACCCAGGTCATGACTTCAAGGCTGGCTGTCGCGGCGCAAACCGGTCCGGCGCAAACAAGTGAAAATGCGACCGCCATCGTCTCGAACAAGGGAGAAAAAACCCAATCCTTCCCTGCCGGGATGGCATTGTCAGAATCCAGGCTGCCAAATGAATCCAGTCCGGGTGAATCCCAGTCTGGCGAAAAATTCAGTCTGCCCGTTCTTCCTGACTCGCGTCAGGCCGCTCAGGACCGTGCGGCGAAGTCATCATCCGCCGTGCAGGAACTGCGTGGCAGCGAGCGCCAAACAGCCCGTGAACCGGGAACACAAAATCTCGCGGCACAGCCTGCTTCAACGCAGGGGCTGGCCAATCAGATCCAGGCCGCGTTTCAAGTGGGAGCCGCCCAACCAACCGCGGCAGACATTGCATCGGCCAGCCAGATCGCACCCCGGGTGGGCGCATCCGGATGGTCCGAGGCGATGGGACAAAGAATTATCATGATGGCCTCGGAACATGTTCAGCAGGCGGAAATCCGGCTTAATCCGGAAGGGCTGGGGCCCATGCAGGTGGTTTTGAGTCTGGAAAAAGGCGCAGCGGACGTCCAGTTCCTGGCCCATGATGCCCAGGTCCGCGAAGCGCTCCAGGCCGCCCTGCCCAAATTGCAGGAAATGCTGACCAGCGCCGGCTTCAGCCTGGACCGGGTCAGCATTGATTCCGGCTCCGCCAGAAACCAGGACAGTCAGGGAAATACAGGGCAATTCCAGCAACAGCGCCGTGGCCCCGGACAGGCCGAATCCGAAACCGCCACCATGCCGGTCAGCCGGGTCATTGTGCAGACCCAACCTGGACGGATTGATACGTTTGCTTGATTGGTTTATGGAATCACTCGGTATTTGTAGCTGAACCGATGTTTGGCCGGGGGTTGCCCGGCGGCAAGTTACTTTCTTGTCTTGCCAAGAAAGTAACCAAAGAATTCGCTCCCGCTTCGCCGGCCTTCGGCTTCCCTCGCCATCCGCTTCCAAGGCAGGCGGCGCAGAACTCGCCCCGCTTTTATTTGTTTGCAGAAGTGAGCGGGGCTCAAACATCCTGCGCCGCGTTGTTCCGCCTTGGAAGCGGATGGCTTCGGCGGCTCAGAGGGTGAAAGGCAAACCCAAATCCTTCACCCTCCCCTCAGGAGGGGGTGCGATTTTATCCCCTCTCCCCTCGTGGGAGAGGGCAGGGGTGAGGGGGAATCCCCCTCTGGGCTGCCTCGGTCGGGGACTTGAATTGGGGGCTGTACGGCGAGGACTGTCTGAGCGCGTAGCGCGAGTTCCGCAGCCGCCCAATTCAAGTCCTTGACCGAGGTTCACTCCGAAGGAGCAGCACAGCGGGGCCGCCTTCTTTTGGTTACTTTTCTTGGCGGAGCAAGAAAAGTGACTTGCTGTCGGGCAACCCCCGACGGTTTTGTCGGGTGACAACACGACGGTTTTCGCCGGACCACCCCGGCCAATAGCAGGTTGACAAGACAACGCTGGCGGGTGCAATGCGCTGCGCTTATTGCGCCCTACCCCGCCACACCCTGGCCACAGCCGCTTTCTTTAGCCAAAACTGAGGCCTATTTCCCCCTCTTATCCACCGATTCCCATCCTCGCCCTGCATCAATAATTCAGCCATGGATTGTTAACCTCAAGGAGTCAATATGTCCAAAGCAGCAGCAGCCACCCTGCCGGCAGGCGGTGACGCCGCACCCAAGTCAAAGAAGAAACTGATGATGTTCGCCATCGTGGGCGTGGTCGCGCTCGCGGCAGGCGGCGGGGGCGCATGGTTCTTCATGAACAAGGGCGGCGATGGGCACAAGCAGGAAGCCAAGCACGAGCCGCCGGCCCCGCCCGTTTTCATGGCGCCGGAGACTTTTACAGTCAACCTGCAACCCGAGGGTGAGGAACAGTATCTCCAGGTCGGGCTGGTCGTTCAGGTCAAGGACCAGGCAGCCTCGGACAAGATGAAACTTTACATGCCGCAAATCCGCAGCCGCCTGCTGATGCTGCTGTCCAGCAAGAGAGCATCGGAAATCACGGACATGCCCGGCAAGAACAAGCTGATCGAGGAAATCATCGCCCAGATCAAGCAGCCGTTCGTGCAGGGCGAAGAACCGCTTCAAGTCAGCAGCGTTCACTTCACGGATTTCATCATCCAGTAAACGATCCCGGACATGGAAGAGGAAAAGGAATTTCTTTCGCAGGACGAAGTCGATGCCCTGCTCGACGGCATCGGCGAGGAGAACACTGCCAGCGCCACGCCAAATGTTCCGGCGGGCAACATTCGTCCCTATGATCCGACCAGCCGTGACTTTCTGTCCGAAACCCGCCTGCCTGTACTGGAGAATATCAACGAAAAATTTTCCCGTGCACTGCGCATCTCCATATCTGAATTCCTCAAAACGCATTGCGAATTGACCATTTCACCGGTACGCATCATGAAATACGCCGAACTGGCGCATGGCATCCCGGCAATCACCGGCATCAGCGTGTTTGGTTTGGCGCCGCTGATCGGCAACGGCGCGCTGTTCATCGATCAGAACACCACGGCGGTTTTCATCGACTGTCTGTTTGGAGGTGGCGGACGGTCGAACAGGGAGGTCGCCAGCCGTGAATACACCCCCATCGAAGTACGTGTGGTGGAAAAAGTCAGCGTGCTGATACTGGAGTGTTACCAGAAATTCTGGGCGGATGTGCATCCCGTCGAATTCGCCTACCAGAAAACCGAAACCGAAAAGCAATTCGTCAGCATCTGCTGGCCCGATGATCCGGTCATCATGCTTTCCATCAACATCAAGATCAACCAGACCGGCGGAGAAGTGCTTGTGTGCATGCCATTTTCCGCGTTTGAACCCATCCTGCCCATGCTGAGCAAGGCATCCGACGATGAAAAAGCCAGCGTGGACCGCAATTGGCTCAGGCTGCTTTCGGCACAGGTGCAAAGTGCGGATGTCGAACTCAATGCCAACCTGGGCACCGCCACCATTCCACTGCGACAGATCATGGAAATGAAGGCCGGCGATTTTATCCCCATCAACGTGCCGAGCACCGTTAGCGCGATGGTCGACGGCTTTCCCCTGATGGAGTGCAACTTTGGCATCTCCAACGGGCAGTACTCATTACGCGTGGAAAAAGTCATTCCGCAAAACCAGCAGGAGAATCTACATGGAAGCCACAATGGAAACCGGTAACGAAGAATCGATGGCCGCGGAAGCGGAAGTCGTCCGCGAAGAAGGCGCATTGACCAAGGCGCTGTTCAAGCCGCTTTCCGGGCAAAGCGCCAGTGGCGCATCAAACGACATCGACATGATCCTGGACATACCGGTGCAGCTGACGGTCGAGCTGGGTCGCACGAAAATCTCGATCAAGAACCTGTTGCAGCTTTCCCAGGGATCGGTCGTGGAATTGAATGCCATGGCAGGCGACCCGCTCGATATCCTGGTCAACGGCACCCTTGTCGCGCAGGGCGAAGCCGTGATGGTCGATGATCGTCTTGGCATCCGTCTGACCGATGTCATCACCCCGGCCGAGCGCATCCGGAAACTGAATCAATGAACTGGACGAAATCCGTCATGATTCTGCCTGGCCTGATAATTCAGGCCTCTGTGGCGGCTGACATAAGCACTGCCCCGGCTGCCCAGAACTCCGTATCAACGGCAGGCGGTCTGTTCAGCGTGCTGTTCGGCCTGGTCGCGGTCATCGCCATGATTGTCGGCCTAGCCTGGATGGCGCGCCGGGCCGGCATGATGCACCCGCAGGACAACGCCCTGATTCAGGTCGTCGGCTCCGCCTCGCTCGGCACGCGCGAACGGGTTGCGATCGTGCAGGTTCAGGATTCGTGGATCGTGGTCGGCGTTTCGCCCGCTGGCGTCACCTCCCTGGCAACACTGCCAAAGGGCAATGTTTCATTACCGCCTGGATTCGCTTCACCCGCGGGCTTTGCGGGCAAGCTCAAGGCCATGTTGGAGAGCAAGGCTAATGCGGGCAAGTAACCTTATACGGCTGCTGACGGCCACGCTGGCATCGCTGCTGTTCCCCGCGCTGGCCTTCGCCGCCCCCGAAGGCCTGCCTGCCTGGACCAGCACGCCCTCCCCAGGCGGCGGGCAGACTTATTCGCTCAGCCTGCAAACCCTGCTGCTGCTCACTTCCCTGAGCTTCCTGCCTGCCATGCTGTTGATGATGACCAGTTTCACTCGCATCATCATCGTGCTGTCGCTGTTAAGACACGCACTTGGCACACAGTCTTCTCCGCCTACCCAGGTGCTGATTGGCTTGTCTCTTTTTCTCACCTTCTTTGTCATGGGGCCGACACTCGACAAAATCTACGTCGAGGCCTATCAGCCTTATGCCGAAAACAGGCTTGGATTCAACGACGCCATCGACAAGGGCGCGGCGCCACTCAAGACCTTCATGCTACGCCAGACCCGGGAAACTGATCTGGCCCTGTTCGCCAAGCTTTCGCGCGCGCCGCAAATGAAAGGGCCGGAAGACATCACCATGCGCGTGCTGATTCCAGCCTACATCACCAGCGAGCTGAAAACCGCGTTTCAGATCGGCTTTGCCGTCTTCATTCCATTTCTCATCATCGATCTGGTTGTGGCCAGTGTGCTGATGTCCATGGGCATGATGATGGTATCGCCGGTCATGATCTCGCTGCCATTCAAGATCATCCTGTTCGTGCTGGTGGATGGCTGGACGCTGCTGATTGGTTCGCTGGCGCAAAGTTTCCTGTGAGGACGAAATGACACCCGAAAGCGTAATGACACTTGGCCGTCAGGGGATGGAAGTGATGCTCATGATCTCCGCCCCCCTGCTCATCGTGACCCTGGTCGTCGGTCTGATCATCGGGGTGTTCCAGGCCGCCACCCAGATCAACGATGCCAGCCTGTCCTTTGTGCCCAAGCTTGTCGCCGTCGTCGCGTCGCTGATTATCGCCGGGCCATGGATATTGACCATCATGACAGACTACATGCGACGGCTGCTTACGGATTTGCCCGGCCTGATTGGATGATCAGCGTCACCGACGCCCAGATCAACACCTGGCTGGCCACCCTGTTGTGGCCGCTTGCACGCGTACTGGGACTGATCATGGCGGCGCCGGTCATCGGCCATGGCACCGTGCCGGCCCGGATAAAGGTCGGTCTGGGCGTTTTCATCACCCTCATCATCGCGCCCGCGCTGCCGCCCTTGCCGGAAATCCAGGTCGCCAGCGCCGGCGGAATTTTTATACTGGTCATGCAGGTATTGATAGGCGTTGCCATGGGTCTCGTCATGCGGCTGGCATTTTCCGCGGTCGAAATGACGGGCGAAATCACCGGCCTGCAAATGGGTCTGGGTTTCGCCAGTTTTTTCGATCCGCAAAGCGGCAGCAATCTCAATACACTCTCCAGCTTTCTTGGCTTGCTTGCGTCGCTGGCCTTTCTGGCCATCAATGGACACCTGCTGCTGCTGGGCGCCCTGGCGGAAAGCTTTTCCGCCCTGCCGGTTTCAAGCCAGGCACTGCCGGGAAGCGGCATGCTGGCAATCGCCAAATCAGGCAGCATCATTTTCAACTACGGCGTGCTGATCGCATTGCCGTTGATCGCCATATTGCTCATGACCAACCTCGCGCTGGCCATCCTCACCCGATCCGCTCCCCAGCTCAACATTTTCGCGGTTGGTTTTCCCATCACCCTCGGTGTGGGACTGATCGCGTTTGATCTCTCGCTGCCCTATCTTGCGGGGCAAACCACCAGCCTGTTCCAGTCCGTGCTACAGGCGGTGCAGGCCGTCATGGGTGAACTTGCCGGAAAATCCTGAACAGGCTGTAAAAACGCGTGGCCTTGACGATTATCCATATGGAACCAGTGGCAAATCCGGCCCTCCGGCTTCAACCCTGGCCAGATAAAAAACATACATCCACCGGAAACCGTTGCAGGGAAAAGAAATGGATCTTTTTGAAGCCATGAAGGCGCATGCCGAATGGAAGGTCAGATTCAGAACCGCCGTCGTCAACAAGGATAAGCTGGATGCAGCCTCCATCTCGTCGGACAGTTGCTGCGCGCTTGGGAAATGGCTGCACGGCGCATCGAAAATAAAGTTCGGCCGCCTGAGAAGCCACACGAACTGCGTGGCAAGGCATGCACTCTTTCACAAGGAGGCGGGGAAAATCGCACGCCTGACAAATGAAAGGAAATACCAGGAAGCCGAAGCGATGATGGATATCAACACCTCATTCCATGAAGCTTCCAGAAATCTTGCCCTAGCCCTGGCCATCTTGAAGAAGGAATGCGAAGACGGGCGCCAGAAGTAAAAAACCCGGTTGACCCGGGTTTGTTCCGTTCCGGCGGTTTTACTTCAAAAGCTGAGCCAGTACCCGCTCCGGCAGCGCGGACAGTGAATTCACTTCATGCGTCGCGCCCAGCTCGATCGCTGCCCTCGGCATGCCGAACACCACACAGCTCGACTCGTCCTGCGCCATGTTGTAGGCGCCGGCTTCCTTCATCTTCAACATGCCGGCTGCGCCGTCCTTGCCCATGCCGGTGAGCATGACGCCTATGGCGTTCTTGCCGACGTAGCGCGCGGCAGACTCGAACAGCACATCCACTGATGGCCGATGGCGATTGACCGGCTCGGCGTCGGAGAGATAGGTGTAATACATTCCGCCCGACTTGCATATCTGCAAATGCGAGTGTCCGGGCGCCACATAAACATGTCCGGGCTGGATGCGCTCGTTATGCGTCGCCTCTTTCACGGTCATCTGGCATGTGGCATTCAACCTGCGGGCGAAGGGGCCGGTGAAATGCTCGGGCATGTGTTGCGCGATCAGAATGGCGGGGCTGTTCGGTGGCATTACGGAGAGGAAATTTCGGACTGCTTCGGTCCCTCCGGTGGAACTGCCAATAAAAATGAATTTTTTCGAGGCGATGGCCGGGCTGATGGCCTGGGACACTTCTGCCTGCGGCACCGCCACCGGACCGGATTTGACCAGGTTCGGGCTGGACTTGACCATGTCACGCAGTTTGCCGGTAACTTCTCTAGCCAGTTCGGAAACCCCTTTGCGGCTGGACGTGTTTTGTTTCAACACAAAATCCATGGCGCCCAGTTCCAGCGCATGCAGGGTCGCCTCGGAATTCTTTCCGGTAAGACTGGATACCATCAGCACCGGCATGGGCCGCAGGCGCATCAGCTTTTCCAGAAATTCCAGGCCATTCATCCGAGGCATTTCCACATCCAGCGTGATCGCATCCGGATCAAGTGCCTTGATCATCTCGCGCGCGACATAGGGGTCGGGCGCTGATCCAACACACTCCATATCAGGCTCGTTGTTGATGATTTCTTCCAGCAGCTTGCACATGGAAGGAGAATCATCAACGACCAGCACACGCAGCTTGCTTCTCGGTTCAATACGGTTGATTGTTGCCAGACTCATTTCAGCACCCCTTTTCTTTTTGGCACGCCATTTTTTCGATATAGGCGCCATACACTTTTTCACGTTGCATGATCGTGTCATTACGCAGTTCGACCAGTTTCTTCACCAGCACTTGTCCTGTCGAGGGAAAGAAATATATCTTCCGGGCATGCTGGCCCCCAAGGTCCTGTGCCAGAAGCCGGATATTTCGTTTGCGCAGATACTCCACGACAAACTGGCAATTCCTTTCGCCAATGTCGGTATTCACCATGCTTTCCAGCATGCGGGCGCCGCCAAATACCTTGGCTTCAAGATTCTCGTACTTGGCCCCCATCTCCAGTAGCTGATCCAGCAAGACATCCATTGCGGTTGCGCCATACAGCATGGAATCCGCGCTACTCATGTCGCTCTTGTCACATCGCGCCAGCATGAAGTGATTGAGACCGCCGATGCCGGATTTCGAATCCCGGATGCAGGCGGAAACGCAGGAACCCAGTACGGTCACCAGTACCGGGTCTGCATCGGTAAAGTAATACTCGCCAGGCATGAGCTTGACGGCCTCGCGCCGGAACCGGCCATCGAAATACACGTTTTTCGCCAGCGCTTCTTCGTGCCTGGGCGGCGATCTCGATGCGCCCATTCCTGGACTGAACTTGCTAGGCGGCATGGACTTTCCTTTCCTTGGCATCGCTGTACCGGCGGCTTTCATAAACAGTCTGTCCACGCAGCGTATACAGATCCTTGTCGCTTGCCAGGTTTTCAGAGTGTCCAATGAACAACAGACCATGCGGCGAGAGCAGCGGAGAGAATTTCTCGACAACCTGTCGCTGGGTAGGCCGGTCAAAATAAATCAGCACGTTGCGGCAGAAGATGGCATCGAAGGGTCCCTGCACGTCCCATTGCTGGTTAAGCAAATTAAGCTGCTTGAAAGTAATGAGATTCTTAACTTCAGGCCGCACTTTGACCTTGCCGGCGTTTTTTCCAGAACCCTTCAGAAAGAAATTCAGCTTCTCTGCCGGCAGGCGTTTGACACGCTCGAATGAGTACACGCCAGACTCGGCCTCGGCCAGCACTTTGGTATCGATGTCCGTCGCAACAATTTCCACCATTGGGTTGGGCCCCAAAGCCTCAATTGCAGTGATTGCTATGGAATAGGGTTCCTCACCTGTCGAGGCCGCACTGCACCACAGGCGGATACGCTTCCCGCGTTGCTGTTTCAGAAAATCCGCCAGGACCGGGAAATGATAGCCTTCACGGAAAAACGAAGTCAGATTCGTGGTCAGGCTGTTGACGAATTCCTCCCACTCGACCGGATCGGATTCCAGCTGTTGCAGGTAATCGTTGAAAGTCTCCAGTCTTTTTGCACGGATTCTTCGCGCGATGCGGCTGTACACCATGTCCTGCTTGCCATCGTTGAGAAGAATGCCCGCATGCTCGCGTATCAGCTTGCGCACTTTCTCGAAGTCGCGCGGCGTGAAATGGTATTCGCGTTCATTAAAGGCTTTGTGTGTGCTCATTTCATGTTCCTGATTTTGTTGTCAGCCAACTGGCGCACATTGATCAAAACTCTTCCCACGTATCCTCGCCGCCCGAGACCTTTTGCGTGGCGGATTTTTGTGTGGCTGCCTTGGGCGGAGCGGGTCTGGGGATGGGGGCCTTGGCAGCCTGGGCCGGCTTCGTGCCGCCCATGCGCTGCACATTGTTCGCACGGTCGGGGCCGCGCCGTTCCGTCCTGCCATCCCAGGTCGACTCGGCTTCCACCTTGAAGATCGATACCGCCTGCTTGAGGTTGCCGGCCTGGTCTTCCATCGCCTGCG